>PVMK01122090.1_pt1 | contig 28599 bp, 24 predicted proteins | sample 1853481 | NCBI WGS metagenome assembly PVMK01 (sample SAMN08533507, study PRJNA380276) | Marine sediment metagenome, whole genome shotgun sequencing project. | reverse complement strand
AGTACTGGAGGAGGTTGATAAGTACGACAATTTTGAGGTGGCGCTAACCGGCCACGGCCCAGTCGGCACAAGAGAGGAACTCGCTATCTATGGAAAGTATATCGGCACCCTGCGTAGTGAAGTCCTAGCGGCTCACAGCGCAGGAAAAAGTCTGGATGAAATAAAGAAAATCGTCAAACTCGAGGAGTTTAGTTATCTGGACAACTATGATGAATTCTTTCTTACGAATCTCGAGTCCGCATACGATCAGGTAATCAATAATTGGTAGATAAAACGGGCCCCTGATGGGGCCCGTTTTATCTATCCAATTCGATTGATAGCTGCCGCGATCGCTTCTATCCCGGCCAATTCGTTGGCTTCCATCTCGGCCTTCTCTTATTCTGGTTGAGATGAAATCTTCGCCGCCACGAAGTCCTTCTCTGTGTCGACGTAGATTACTTGCCCGCCGACCCCCAACGCCATGATTGCGCCGGTCGGTGGCTTATTGATCCACCAGAAGTTGTGATACGCGCCACCCGGTGCGGTATCGGCATACTTTGCCTCAGCGAACGCGTCGACCAGCCTCTGGTCAGGACTACGGCATTCCCGCAACCAGGTCTCCGGAATCAATCGCCGGCCCTCGTGTCACTCCGTTCCTGGCAATCAATAGTCCAAATCGAGCAAAGTCGCGGAGACAGACGTTGAAGCCGCCCTCGAAACTCAAGTTACCTGCCGAGTCAATGACAGATACGAGATCTTGCTCGGCACCCATTGGATTCCAGATATGTTCGGCAAGCAGATCTGTGAAGCGTCGGCCGACCGCACGTTCGAGACAACAACCGACGATATTCGTCAGAATTGACTGGTAATGAAAAACACTGCCGTGCTCGGCCTCTTGTTCCGTTAGCGTGCGTGCGTAGCTGATCTGATCGGCAGGACCATGGTAATCAGTTGACTCTCGCCATCCGGTAGCAAGCTCGTAATCACCCCACTCCCCATTGATATCGTCATAGTCTTCACTGAACTTGACTCCGACCTGCATATCCAGCGCATGCTGGACCGTCGCTCCTGCGAATCCGGTAGCAGACAGCTCGGGCATGTAATCCATAATTTGAGCTGATGTGTCCAGGACACCGGCTTCGATGTATATACCGGCGACTGCGGACGTAATTGACTTGCTGCAGGACATGATGAGATGCAGCGTTGATCGGTTCATGCCGTTGAAATACTGCTCCGTAATGACCTTTCCCTGGTGTAGAACCAGAAAGCCGTCCGTGTAAGTGCGCGTCAACATTTCTGCAACGGTGCATGGCTTGCCGGAATAATCCTGAAACGGGATTTGGCAGAGATCTTGAAAGTTCTCTTCCAACGAAGACGGATTGCCAGCATGCGGAACTCGCGTCGTGCGAGTAAAATGCTGCACGTGCTGAAAACTCCATCGATTAAAGGGAGCTAGTGTCCAGTTCGTGGTGTCCGCCCGTTGCTCGGGCGGCAGCTCTGCGCCCTGACCGATTCCGAGTTCCTCTGCTGTTCTGGGCTCAGCACGATGTTTTGAGTGGTCAGTCATCGACGAAGTTTCAAACATTAAGTTAAGAATAGCCACCGCACTGCCGCCAAATGGCGACACCCGGCAAATCTGCCTGCAGAGCTGAAGCGACCGCTGTGTCAGCGTCTCCGCTCCGTCGCCGCCGCAACACAGTACTGTGATCGCCGTCACGATTTGCCTCTTGCCACGCTATACCATCGAAAAGCGTATGAAATTAACGTTCAATATTTCGGTTCGAACCGCTCTGGCGATCCTGGTTGTTGCCGGTTCCCTGGGCGCGTGTACCTATGGAACCTACGACGACGCTGTCGCCAATTACAACGCAGGCTTGCCACCGCCTCCGCCGCCGCCACCCCCACCGCCGCCGCCACCGCCACCACCACCACCTGGCTTCGGACCGAATTTCTCCGAGATTCAGGCGGCCGTATTTACACCGATGTGCGAGAGCTGCCATTCGGGAGGTGGTGCAAGTGCCGGCCTGAGTCTCGACGCCGCGAACAGCTATACGATGCTGGTCGGCATTGCGAGTAGCCAGGATGCTGGAACCCAGCGAGTAAATCCCGGTAATCCTAATCTCAGCTACCTTATTCAGAAACTGGAAGGCCCCGGCGTAACCGGCCAGCAAATGCCGCCCGGTGCGCCACTTCCATCAGAGGACGTTACCGTTATTCGCGAATGGATCATGGCCGGCGCGGTTGATGATCGTGTTGTACCAGTGACTCCAATCAAGGTTGCGTCATTGTCTCCGGTTCCGAGCGTTACTCCTCTTATTGCGCCGCCAACACAAATCATTGCCGGTTTCGATCGCGATCCCGTCGCGGCATCTGTGAATACGACGACATTCATTCTTGAAGCAAGCGGCAATGATGGGACGTTTGGCGACGGCAACGAAACGCAAATCGCAGGGCTAGTATCGGTACCCGTTGCGAACCCGATGAGCGCGATTTTCGACATACCTGCCGCCAGCCCCCTGGCCGATGACACCTACCGGGTCCGCCTGTTGGGATTGGGAGGCGCGCCTATTCAGGACATGGACGGAAACGCGTTGGACGGAGAGTTTAGCGGTGCGTTCCCGGCGGGCGATGGCACCGCAGGCGGCGACTTTGAGGCTGAGTTCACGGTCACCTCACCGACGATGGATCAGATTCAGGCAACTGTCTTTACGCCAACTTGTTCCGGCTGCCACAACGCCGGAAACCCGGCAGGCGGCCTTGACCTCTCAACTGCCGATACCAGCCATCTTCAATTGTTTAACATGATGAGTTCGGCGCAAGCGGGCGCTATTCGAGTAGTTCCGTTTGATGCGGATGGTAGTTACCTGATTCAGAAAGCTGGACGGCGCTGCCGGCATCGCAGGTGGGCGAATGCCTCCTGGCACAGCGCTCCCGCAACCGACCATCGACATGATTCGCCAATGGATCACAAACGGCGCCGTACGCTAGCAGTTCCGCACGCCCGAAATTTCGAGCATAAATAAGGGATCCTTTGGATCCCTTATTCATTTATCATTGACACAACTGCTCAGGTATAGATTTGTGGAGATCTGCATTGGCTGGTGGCTTCGCAAAAGATGGTGCCGTACAAGAACAAATCGACGCAACCGTTGAGGATGCGATTAGCCGTGCCCGCGATCAGTTGCCGCGCGGTGAAAGCCTGACCAACTGCGCAGAATGTGACCAACCGATACCCGAGGCGCGCCGCACCGCAATTCCCGGCGTGCGATTATGTGTTGCCTGTCAGGAAAAACATGACCAGGAAGTGGTCGATCACAGTGGCTACAACCGGCGCGGCAGCAAGGACAGTCAGCTGCGGTAATCACCTGAGCTAGCATATAAGTATCGCGTCAACGTCGCTTCTTGCGACCGCACTCGATTTTCAACGATGCAAAGTCCTGAATATAGGCCGGCGCTACCGACGCCCTCCTGCCGGCAATTCCATTTTCAAATTCAAGCTCCGTTTCGGATTCGGTATCGGTATCCGGGATGATCTTCATCCACTCACCATACTTGATGGCTCCGTCGACGTGATACGTCGGCCGCACAGACCATCTGTAGGTTTTGCATGCGTCGATTTCATATTCGAGCGTATGAAAGGCGGCCTGAATCTGCTTCTTTTCGTAAACAGGCCGATGCACATCATATATTTCTACATCATAATAAATATCTGCTTCGTCGATCTCATCCGCCCACGAGCCATACGAATCGTCACCAAGCAGAGTCAGTTCCCACGCAAGTGTTGGGCTCGTTGATTTACTAACGCCCTGCCATTCGTTTTTCTTAACCAGTGATACCGTGTCAGACTTTTTCGGTCGCAGCTCGTGTCTGAGCTCAACCCTGCTGAAAGCCTCAGCTGAAAGCTCGCGCCCAAAATAATGTCGCGCGAAGTTGGCATAGTCATGCCATAGCGCGGTCTCGTTCATAGTCCAGTTTTCCAGCGTATCCCTATCCTGATACTTGACCTCCTTCTCGTACAAATCGGTAAGGTCACTCAGGCGACGTAGTGTCTCTATTGCCGTCGTGGTTATGATCGCATCGTCGTCCTGCACGTCGATCTCCAGGCTTTTGAAACCCACATACAGGATTGCATCGGTATCGTCCGGAATCGCTGTTGTTGGCGCAAACAGCTTTGTCTCGAAATTGGGTAATTTGCGAACTCCCGAATAAACATCCAATGCCAGACCTTCATTCGTCAACTGCTGCCTTTCAGCCTTGGCCAGTTCATCTGTAAGCTGGTCCCGAAAGTCCTGAATCCGCCGCTTGGCCGCCCCTGACAGACCACCGAAAATCGCACCTGGAATTGTCAATATAGGAATCGGAATATTTACGGCGACGCCGCCAACTTCCACCGGAATGTTTCCGATCCTTGATCCAGTTTGCATTCCCCCTAAAAGGCCCGGCGTATCGTCGTCATAGGTTCCTTTGATTTCGCCTTCAGGGGGGCTCAAGCCTGGTACTACGACAATCTTCTTTACACTAGAGCGGATTTCCTCCGCCATATGAGTGTGTGCGTCGGGCGTATTGGGCACTTGGACCGACGATGACGGCTCTGAGCTGCTTTGGCCTGCGGCAGGCCAGCCGGGAATAATTACGGCTGCAACGCACACTAGGATCATCACCCTGCTGATCGCAAAGTGGACTGAACGACGGGATTGCTCTTGAGAACGCATGCAAGCCCTCTTGCTGGCGTCAGAAATGAATTACTTACCTTTGATTGTAGCAAGCCTGGAGAAGTTCAATGGCCCCACGAAATGAGCAGCTGCGTTAAGGCGCTATCCGAGATCGGTCAATAGGCTTGTACCGATTGGAATAATGATCCTCGATAGTGGTGCTGCAAAGCCTTGCAGAATATTGTCCCCTGACTGAATTCATCAGTGTCAGCTCAGCAGCAGGTGCTAACTCGGAAACATGGATTTTCCGTTCTTTGATTTCGCCCTTCCGCAACAACCATTCTCGATATGTGCCTGCCAACAGGCCGCACTCCACCGGCGGAGTACATAATTCTCCGTCAATGCTAGCGATTATGTTGGCTATGCTGGTCTCTGTAACAAAGCCATCCTTATTCCACAGAAGCACATCCTCTCCATCTTCCGCCATGTTAAGGGCTCGTTCGTATTCGTCACGTCGCGTTGTCTTATGGTAGATATATGGAGTATCGATGTTGATCGGCTCGCGAGCCAGGCGAATGCGTTGTAGTGCGGGACCATCATCCAAACGAACAGGCGTTTCCGTAATCCGAACTTGCCCGTGACGCTGCAGTAATAATCGAATCCGGTACCTATGCGCAGGCAAGCGATCTTTCAGATCGCTCAACGTCTCCAGAATTATTTTTCGATCATATGCAAAATCGAAGTATGCGGCCGACGCCTGCATGCGATCCAGGTGCTCGTCTAGCAAAAAGAAGCCGCTTTCTGGCACCAGGAGCAAGGTCTCCAGCAACTCGAAGTCCTCGGCAGAATTTGTACTGGTGAGTATTTTGGCCTTAGTCAGGCATTCCCTGTATTCCTCGTCTGGGTCTGAATCCCAGACAATGCCACCGCCAACACCATAGACGGCCGCATTGGTCTTTTTATCGATCAAAGCCGTACGAATGGCGACACTGAATTGAGCCTGTCTGTTTGGGCCCATGTATCCAATCGCCCCTGTATAAATCTCACGAGGCGTATCTTCCAGTTCGGCAATAAGTTTCATGCTGGAAACTTTGGGCGCTCCCGTAATCGAAGCGCTGGGAAATAATGCCTGGAAAATCTCAGAGATCGATGCATCAGTCTCCGCTGAAACTGTCGAGGTCATTTGCCAGACGGTCGGATATTTTTCAATTTCGAACAACGCCGGTACGTTCACTGATCCGGGGCTGGCGATGCGACCAACATCGTTTCTGACCATGTCCGCAATCATTACATTTTCAGCACGGTTTTTATGCGATTCATAGAGCTCCTGACCCATGGCGAGATCATTCGCCGACGTCAGTCCTCGCATCGCTGTACCCTTCATCGGTTTACTGATTAGTTGTTGATCATTCAACCGAAAGAACAGCTCGGGTGAAGCTGAGGCAATTGCGTGGTCTTCGCACTCGATATAGGCGGCATACGGAGCATCCGCTGCGGTTGTTAGGAACAGTTCCCATGGTTCGGTAATATTTCGGGCGGACTGGCGCACCGTATAATTGACTTGATATGTATTGCCTAGCTCAATTTGACGCTTAATGGCCAGCAATTTTTCGACGTAGCTACTATGAGAACATGCCATTTGCCACGTTGACGAATTCTCTGATGCGACCTCACGACGATTCAGAGCCTTGCACCGTCTCACGTCAGAGAAAAGACCGAAACAGATCAGAGGCAGATGATTGGATTCACTCGTCACATAAGCCGAATCGAATCCGGATGCTGCCTCATAAGTAAGAAACCCGGCGGCAAACAGATTCTCCTCATTTACTCTGCGCTCTATCTCAGCCAACGTCGCCAGAACTTCCTCCGGATTTCGGGTCTGGAGCACGTCAACCGGATCGGTAAAGACTAGCCATCCCGAATTGGCCGTATCACGAACAAGGAATTTCTCAAGCATGGTGAGATATTACGGGAAAATGGCGCGCCCGGAGAGATCGGACGGCAGCTACGCTGCCTCGTCGCTGCTTCGCGGCTCCGCCTGTCGGCCGACTTCGTCGGCCTCGGTGCGAACGTCGCTCTTCGAGCGACTCAGTACAAGGAAAATCGCGCCATTTAATATCAGCGCACCACCCAACCGCTGGGTCTTCGCGCCCAACGCAAAGTTCCGGGTTATATCCGGGCCGTAGCACGTTCATCAAACTCAGCAAAGTCATTTGGTCCGGGCCCATACTGCCGCCCCGATGCCAGGTTGCAGTTGCCTTGAGTGACCATCGGGTCAATTGGACCGTCATCCGGGATGACACACGATTATTTTATTGCATAATGTAAATGTTTATGCCAATAAATTCCGGCTACAAAGAGGGAAAGTCACCTGTGCATTTGAGAAACAAGCCCTCAAAGCGATTAAAAGAAGGGCTTAAGCAGATTGCACTACAAAACTACAAGTTAGTGCACACGCAGGCGTTGGACATGATCAAGTCCGATGTTAGTGACGCTGTCCCGTATTGTTTGCTTGCGACGCTCGCTGCGTTTCATGGCAATCACATCAAAGCATGTGAGCTTTTTGAGCGGGCCGCTGTCCTCGATCCGCAGTGCCCGATCTATCACGCCTATCATGGCAGGGCTCTGACAACACTAGGTCGCCAGAATCTCGCGAGAGCGGCTGCCGACAGAGCGGCGGAGCAACCCATTGACGATGCGTTCATTGCAGACACAATCGGCGTGATTTACAGCCGTACTGGAATTCACGAACAAGCAGTGTCGTTTTTTGAAAAAGCTCTGGCACTCAACCAGGCGCCTGCAAATTTTCATTATAATCTTGCAGCATCGCAGCAAATTCTTGGCAATTTCGAGCTGGCCGAGGCAGCATATTTCGAAGCGCTTAGTCGAGACCCGAAGGCATTCTGGGCATGGTCTTCTCTTGTCGGGTTGAAACGCCAATCGGAAGAACACAATCATCTGCCTGCGCTGACATCGCTTTTCGATGAAATCTCCGACGATGCGGATGCAGCACTCCACTTGGGCCATGCAATCGCGAAGACGCTGGAAGATTTGGGGCGCTATGAGGAAAGCCTGGATTGGTTGCATAAGGCCAAACGCGGCAAGCGAAGTACATCGCGTATCACATCCGTGCCTTATGAAAATATATTTGAAGCAGCGAAGATTACAGCATCGAAATTATCGGTGATCGGAGCGAACGTCACTGATGCCGCTCCCATCTTTATTGTCGGCCTCCCACGCACGGGCACAACACTGATAGAGCGGATACTCTCTTCTCACACGCAAGTCACAGCGGGGGGAGAACTCAATGTTTTTCCCGGACTAATTAACGAAGCCGTGCAAACGCAATCAAATATGGTTATGGACAGTGAGACATTGATGCAGGCGAATAAGCTTAATCTGGCAGAAATTGGGCAAGCCTATATTGAAAGTACCAGAGATCTGGCTCGAGGTTCAGCGCGAATCACCGATAAAATGCCTCTCAATTTTTTCTACGCCGGTCTTATTCATCGGTCACTACCTAATGCACGCATCGTCGCTCTACGGCGTGGGGCGATGGATAGCTGTCTGAGTAATTATCGCCAACTACTGACAGTTCAGGGCCCTTATTATCAGTATACGTACGATCTCAAAGGCATCGCCGCGTTCTACGGTTTTTTCGACGATTTAATGGCCCATTTGCGCAAACACCTTCCGAACGATCGGTTCCTGGAAATTCATTATGAGGGCATTGTTCATGACCAGGAAAATCAAACGCGAAGGCTACTCGATTTCTGCGGGCTCGACTGGGAGGAGGCGTGTCTCCGTTTTCACGAAAACGCCGCCCCCGTCTCGACCGCCAGTTCGGTACAGGTCCGGCGACCACTGTATTCGGACTCCATTGGCCGATGGAAGCGGTACGGCGACAAACTCAATATTTTGAAAGAAGCGCTGGGCGATTTGGCGGATTCAGAATATGAGGGCCCCTGAATCACGTCCGCAAACACGATCTAAAAAAACTTTCGAACGCTGGAGGAAGCTTCAGTAACAAGAAGGGGATCCAACGGTTCCCATTCTTATATGTGGCGCGCCCGGAGAGATTGGCCAGCCGCTTCGCGGCTCGGCCTGTCGTCGCGCGTCGCGCTCCTCGGTGCGAACGTGACGCTTCGCGTGACAGAGTTCGAATTCTCGAGAAAGCTTCAAACACACAAAAGGGATCCGTTGGACCCCTTTTGTGTGTTTGGCGAGCCCGGAGAGATTCGAACTCCCGACCACCTGGTTCGAAGCCAGGACTACAAATCAATGAATTCAACCAGTTACAAAGAAAATTCCCAAAACTAGTGCCCGAAATACCCTTAAAACAGTCAGATACTTGCTGGTTATTTTGGGAATCGCAATCTGTTCAAGTGATGCTCACCATATGGCTGTCGGACATCGCTTGAGCGCCTGGCCCGACGCTGGCTCGGCCCGTCCGGTTCATTGCAAAGCTGCCTCGTTGTCTCTTTCGAAAACGATCTCGCCACGAGAATGAACCGCCGGTCCTACATGTATGCAGCTGCGACGAGGAGATAGAAATTCCTATCCTTCGGCATTACTCTGATGCCCCATGAACAGTCCCGTCCATCCATTTCTCAGCTACGCGTTCCGGCCCTTCTTTTTGCTCAATGCATTATTTGCTATCGCTATCGTGATTCTCTGGGTGATGGTGTTGCAGGGCTACGGACCGACGACCCTGCCGGCCAATACGATGTTATGGCATGGCCACGAAATGCTCGTGGGTTTTGCAATGGCGACGGTCGCCGGCTTCATCCTGACTGCCATTGCCACATGGACCGGCCGGCCACCGGTTAACGGTCTGCCGTTGGCGCTGCTGGTTCTTGCATGGGTCGCAGGCAGGTTCGTGATGGTATTGGCGACACTGGCGCCCGCATGGCTGGTCGCAGCGCTTGATATGACGTTTCCTTTGCTGCTTTGTTTTCTTGCTGCCCGCGGAATCATTGGCGCGGGCAATCGGCGCAATTATCCGATTGTGGGCGTCACGGCACTTCTTGCGATTCTGAATCTCGTCTATCACTTGGGCACTATGCAGTTGTTGCCTGGGGCCGATCGACTGGCAATCTACTTATTGATCCACACAATATTGCTGTTAATCACCGTAATTGCCGGCCGTGTAGTACCAAATTTTACGGCGAACTGGTTACGCGCTCGCGGCGCCACTCGCTTGCCAACCAGTAACGTGCTGGTAGACGGGATGGCGATTTTCCTGACGATTGCCGTTGGCATCACGGCGAGCACTGCACCGACAAGCCTCGTGACAGGGATCCTTTCCTTTGTTGCAGCAGTCTTGCACGCGATTCGTCTAAGTCGCTGGTGCGGACTGGCAACCTCAGACGAGCCATTGTTGTTCGTGCTTCACATTGCGTATTCATGGCTGCCGATTGGCTACGGATTGATGGGCTGCGTGGTATTCGACTGGATATTTGCACCAACAACGGCGCTGCATGCGTTGACGATGGGCGCAATCGGTAGCATGATTCTGGCGATGATGACCAGGGTCCCATTGGGACATACTGGCAGGCCGTTGACGGCTTCCAGGTTGACGGTCGTGGCCTACATGATGCTAACGCTCGCCGTGCTTGTGAGAGTTCTCGGGCCGCTGATTTTCTCCGACTATCTCGCCACTGTTGAGTGGTCGGCAGCCGGCTGGGTCTTCACTTTCGCCATTGTCGCCTGGGTCTACTGGCCGGTGCTAACGCGACCGCCGGAGGACGCGGGCTAGACTTTTTCACTAGTTGGGTTGACCCTCTATGTTTCAGCCAGACCGCCTCCGGCGTCCAAAACGCTATCGCGTTTTATCGAACAGGAGTTCTTAACGTCATCCGAAGTACTTCCAATCAAAAGGGGGTCCAAACGGAACCCCTTTTTGATTAGTGGCGCGCCCGGAGAGATTCGAACTCCCGACCACCTGGTTCGAAGAAGTAACAGCAAAAATTCGACCTAATAGAAACAGTAAGTTAGATGGCCCGCCCTCACCTCAATTGCCGCTACATTCCGCCGAACCGCGCCCAGGACCGGCAAATCGCTACGATATCGCAATGCTATCGGTTTGAGGGCTAATGTCCGCCTTCGGCCGAGGCTGTGTGAAAAGAACTGCATTTGTTCGTGAATTGTCGTTACCTGGAAATTCGCCGACGTTCTTGTGTCATTGACTGAGATCGTCGTACCTAAGTCGAAATTACCAGCGCCTTTTGCAACTTGAGCGTCAATTCGTCGTCGCGTAAATCCGGAATGATGTCGGTTGGATCGGATTGCGATTGAGCAAGTGTGGCCGATGCGTATAGGAATATGGCCCACAAAGATGCAAGAGTCCCAAGCTTGACAGTTTTGTAATACGCGTAAGTCGTCATCCGGCATCGGTCTTTTCATAATGTTTCATTACGTTCCGATGGACTCCATCAACTGACGGATGCTCCCGGCGACGTAGGTATGCGACAATTTTTTCTAACAATCGCGTATCGAAATAGCGTTTTATCTCGTCCACGCTCTACTACCTCCGTTCACGCAATTCTTGCTCGGCCTCAACGCACTCTGGAAGATCATTGAACATTCTTGGGCGAAACGTACCGGATATCGTTTTCCCACCATTGCCATAATCTGCGTAGTGCCGCTCGCACCATGCCGGGTCGGTGGTACGACCCCCGTCTTCTTTACATTTCGAAATTTCTGCTTCTCTCAGTGGCGCGATCTTTTTCTCTCTGGCGTCCTCACATCGGCGATCCAGGTCGGCAATAGTCATTTTCGTAATATCTGTTTCCTCGATCGCTGGAGGTATCTCGACCTCTGGCTGGGCTGATCGTTTTTCACCGACCGTTTCAGAAGCTGGAGGTGGTTTTCTAACCGGTTGGCTGGGAGGCACATAAGGTGGGGCCTTCGCGGTAGTGAAGGTTTCGGTTTCCGCTGACTCGGATTCGGGAGGCGGTGTTGCACTGAAATGAACAACCCCGTCTTCATCTACCCATTTATAGACTTTCTGCTGCGCGTCAACATTTGCGGATAAACACAAGAGGATTATGCCTAGTAGCAAAGGCCACAATTTATGCTTGTCCCACATGTTCCTACTCCTTCAATAAATGGAAAATGCATCCACACTTGTATCGTCCATATGTATTGTGTAAGTAATCGGGTAGTTAGGGTCAATTGGTAGTTGTACCTAACGCTTGAGCGAGTCGCGGAGATGATCTTCTCCGGGCCAAACAATATGTATGCCCGGTCTGAGAGAGCGTCGAATATTCCTCATCTACGGCTATTTTTGACCGCACTAGTTGGTGATGCCGACGAGCGCCAAATCGAAGCCACCCCTCACAACAATCGTGTCGCTGGGATCGATAGTAAACATACCCGATGGATTTTCGTTGGTCAGGTCAATCGTGAAGTCGTTGAAGATCACCTCATTGAAACCGGTGCCGATCAGTTGGAAATCGGAATCGATGACTTCAAAATAGTCATTTAGATCGATAACCCCGTTGAGCAACTGATCCATGGCGTTGGACGGGTCATCAAACCAACAGTCCGTGAAGGCCCATTGGAAATCATCGCCACCGATCGGAATGTCTCCGGACCCCATCCAGGTGAATGTGCTCTCCCCCTGAGCAAGCACATTGGGTGGTGGGCCGCCGGTAAAGGCGTCACACGAGCCGACCAACGGATTGACGGTTGCGAGTCGGCTATCGACCAGGTTCAATGCGTCAGTCACGCCAAAGGCCTGTGCAAGAACGAATTCGAGTATCTCGGCGGCCAGGGCAGCACGTCGCTGCCATTCAATCGCGAAATCGCTGTCAATCAGAGATTCGAGCTGACCCCAGGTCAGAATGATTGGTGTAGCGGTGCCAAATCTGAGTTCGACGCCATTCAGGGAAGCCTCCAGAGATACGGTTTCCGTAATCGTTCTGATCTCGATGACGCCGCTCGATGGCGGCCCATCGGCCTGAAATTGCAGGTCTTCAATGACTTCGATAACGAACGCTCCGAGAAAAGGTATGCCAACATCCGAATCGACGGCGAGTCGGGACTGCGACCAAAGCGAGTAATCGGTAACACTCGCGTTGTTGTTTAAATCGACGCTAACATTGATCCTGCCGTTCAGCGAATTGCCGAGGTTGATCGAGACCGTGCGCATACCCCCTTCGCCAGGGATACTTACCGTCAACGGCCGGCCTGCGGACGTCGCGCTGATATGGTAGCCGTAGATAGGCAGTATGGTTGGTTCAACGATTCCGCGTGCAGGTAAAAAGTCACCGTCACCGCTATCGCATGCGGTAATCGACAATGCTCCGACCACCGCAATCGGCACTAGCAATAACGATCGCCACCTTTGCGTCGCTTCTCTGGTCTGGTGTGACATGTTCAGTCTCCCGTGCTCTCAGCAGAGGAATGACAGCGTAGGAGCGACTAACCACACAACAATGTGGCATCCGGCGCCACACTCATCTACTTCCTTATACTTGAGGACGAATGAGCGCGGCACAATCCGGAATTACCCGTACGAGCAGAAAGGATTCACTGCCTGCGAAATGCGCCGCTTATTCAAGATTCACATGGAAGCATTATTTGCATCGACCGGTTGAGACGGCAAGCGCAAAGCGGACGTTCAGAGAACTCAACCAGATTCTGTTTCTGCGCGCCCGTCTACATTTCGTCAACAACCTGTAGCCGCGAAACCCAAAGCACGTTTAAGTCATTGAAAAAATTGGCGCGCCCGGAGAGATTCGAACTCCCGACCACCTGGTTCGAAGCCAGGTACTCTATCCAGCTGAGCTACGGGCGCACGTGAGATTGGACGCGCATTGTACCGTATGGAGATGCCTCTGACAGTTCGCTGATCTTGACTCGGAATCGATACGGCAATTGTGCGTCTTCCTCGGCGTAGTCAATACCAACCCTTGGACCCGCGATGACGGATTCGGGACCGACAATATTTTGCTGATCTTCAATCCAGACTCGATTCTCTAGCAAGCTAACTCCTGTGAGTCCAGTTGTGATTCCAAGCGCTTGCGTGAGAGTGCCCGGGCCGGTTAGAAGTGGCCTGTCGATTTTCTCTCTGTTGCGCCTGTTGCGCATATGCTGAAGGCCCTCAAGTGGTTTGCCCGCTCTGATTAACACGGCGTGAGGAGTGTTGGCTTCATTCGTAACCACGTTAAACAAATGGTGGATTCCATAACATAAGTATACGTATGCCGTACCACCCTTCGCGTATAAGGGTTCGGTTCTTATTGTCCGTCGACCTCCATGAGCATGGCTGGCCTTGTCGTTAATACCTGCGTAAGCCTCGGTCTCCGTGATGATTACTTTGCTTATCTGGCCCTTTATGTTCGTACATAGCACTTTGCCGAGCAGATCCTGACTGATCTGCACTACATCTTCGCGAATGTAGAAGTCGATTGGGACTTTCATATTTTCTTGAGTGAGTGCTTGGAGGCTTGACCCACACCTTACCCCGAATTGATCGTAGTCGGTCTGTACATATCGATCCTGCGGAATTTGACCTGCTCGACCAAAATGACAGAACTAAATGGCATATATGCTGACTAAACAGCGAAATAACACGAATATTGGGGTCCAGCAAATGAAAAAGTCGTTGATTGTATTGCTGTTTTCGATAACTGCTCGACTCAATGGTGGATAACTATATCGCCGAGACTTTGGCAGTGCCTTAGCACGCGTGATCGATCACAAATCGCAATACCATCTACTTCGACTAGCATCGGAAATAGACCACAGTGACCCAACACATCGGAATCGTTGGTTGTTCATCAGAGGGCGCGGCACTATGTTATCGCACTATCTGTTTGGAGGGCCCGCAACTGCTCGGGCCGCACGCGCATCCCGAGGTTTCGATGCATACGTATTCGCTCGGCGATTACGCCTTGTGTCTGGAGCGGGGTGATTGGTCTGGCGTCGGCGAGTTGATGCTGGCATCTGCTAAGAAGCTGGCGAGTGCCGGAGCTGACTTCCTCATCTGCCCTGACAACACGATTCATCAGGCACTCCCGGACATAGAACCTCGCTCACCGCTGCCATGGATACATATTGCCGAGGTTGTGGCGAGAGAAGCGGTTGATCGCAAATTCCGACGCCTCGTCTTGACCGGCACACGATGGCTCGTCGAGAGCGATGTTTACCCCGAGAAGCTTGCCGCTTGTGGCTTGGACTTCGTCCGCCCTGGTCCGGACGAACGCAATGAAATGAATCGCATCATTATGGACGAACTGGTCTGCGGCACATTCAAGCCGGAGGCGACTGCTTACTTCCAGGGTGTCATCGAACGATCGAAAGAATCCGGCTGCGATGCCGCGATTCTCGGCTGTACGGAGATTCCATTGATCATCGATGACACGAATTCTGCGCTGCCTACACTCGATTCGACCCGGTTGCTGGCACGAGCGGCACTCCACCGCGCGGTCAACGGCGACTAAGCAGACCTTGGCTTTTTGTTCTTTTAGTTAGATACTTGGCCGTGGGCTGGCAATGAAAAGGAGGTGATCCAATGTCTAGTGAGTGTATTAGGATATCAACGAAAACCTTGGATCTGACAAAGATGATGGAGCATTATTCTTTTTAGGATTCAATTTTCGAGATATCAATCTCACGGAAGGCCGCAGCAATGCGGCCTTTCTTGTTTTCGGTCCCAAATAAACGGCGGGCCAGGCCCGCCGTTCTTAGTTTAACAATCATCTTTTCTATTCGTCGTCGCTTTCTGCCATACGCACGTTCGTGGCAATATATACGCGTGACGAGTCACAATCGAGCATGCCGTTCGGGAAAATTTCCCTGGCTTTAGCCGGATCGTAATTGTCAAAGTCGGCACCCTTTGCGGCGAAATTACTGTCGCTGGCAACATATTTGAAATCGAACTCTTCACCACCGCCGCCATAGACCGGGAGGAATGCCCACATTCCTGCGGTCGATCCGTGACTTGATCGGAACTCGCTCCATGCCTTTAAGGCGGGCGCAACATCCAGGCCAAAGCTCTTGCCTTCCCCGACGGTGCAGTCCGAGAAAGAAATGACGACGCTTGATGGGTCATCTCTATCCGGTGGATCCTTGAACTGCACGGCTGCAAACATTGAGTGTGCGTTACATGGCGCAACACTGTCGAAGTCGCGCTGCAGCGATCCGCCGTTTGCGAGCCACAAATCCTGTGCGACGCCCATGCCCTGGCCGGTTTCCGACACGCCCATCCAGATAATGTCAAATTCTTGCTCTGGGCTGGAATAAAACTTTGTCAGATTCCATGCCGAATAGTCACTGACTCCCTGATCGTCCGCCCAGGCGTTCCATTTCGCGACTACTTTGTCCCAGTCGGCCCGGCCCTTTCCATCGGCGTAGTTGCAAGTGTAGACCTCTACCGCCGCAGCACCATCATCGTCGTCGTCATCCTGTGCGACGGCATTGTTCAGGCCAACCGCAAGCACGAAGCCGCCGGTAGCCAGCGTTATCAGAAACCTCTTCATTTATTTCCCCTGTTTGTTTTTTTTAACGGGCGCCTGAAACGACGCCGATACTGCCAATTATAGTCTATGGGACAGGAGTTTCGAAGTTTATGCCACGGCTTCGCGGGGCAGAATTTCGTCCAATGCGATCAAAATAGCGTCCACTTCAGCCCTGGTATTGTAGTGCACGGGCCCCACGCGAATCGCACCGCCGGCATCGTAGATTCCCAGAGCCTTTGCGGGTTCGACAGCATAGTTGTAACCATTCCAGACGAAAATGTTTTTCTTTGCCAGGGATTCAGCAATCGATGCCGGCGCGACGCCATCGACCGTGAAGGATATGGTGGGGACACGCCTGGCCATGGCGTCCTTGGCAGTGATGCCCTGAATCCGAACGCCGGGTAGTTGCTGTAATCCATCGATCAGCGCACCGGCCAATTCCTTTTCGTACTCGAATAGACAATTCATGGCGGCATGCACGTTGAGGCGCCGGCCGTCAAACGTCTCGTTCTGGGCGTAGTAATTGCTGCCAAATAGTTCGCCGATTGATGCCAGGTAGTCAACTGCTGCTGTCGTGCCGGCCAGGCCTTCATGGCTTAGGGTGCCGGTCTCAAAACAACCGGGAATTTCCTCAGACGCGGGACGAAGCTTGTACGCATCCAGGGACTCGAGTACTTCGCGCCGTCCCCACAAAATACCCTGGTGCGGTCCGAAGAATTTGTACGCTGAACAAACCAGAAAATCGCAGCCGAGATCCTGCACATCGGTGGACACGTGTGGCACGGACTGAACCGCGTCGATGTAGGTCCAGGCGCCAGCCTCGCGTGCCTTGCTACTGATTGTTTTGATGTCGTTGATCGTGCCGAGGAGGTTACTCGCGCCGCCGACACAAACGAGCTTGGTCCTGTCAGTCAACAAATCGTCAAGAACAGAAAGATCGAACTCAAAGGTTTCGAGGTCGAACGGCAACCATTTTATTTCCAGACCCAAATCGCGCGCCAGCAATACCCACGGTTGCACGTTCCCGTCGTGATCCATGCGCGACAATATGATTTCGTCGCCAGCTTGCATGCGTTGGCCGATGGACCTTGACACATGCAGCGTAATGGTCGTCATGTTCTGACCGAAAACAATTTCCTTTGGCGACGATGCATTGAGCAGGTCTGCCATGGCGGCATGCGCTGCATCGTAGACTGCGTCCGCACGTCGCGACGTTTGAAAGTATCCCCCCAGGTTTGCGCTGGACTCGAGCATGCACTCCGACATCTTGTCGACGACAGACTTCGGCACCTGGGTGCCTGCCGGATTATCGAAATAGATTCTTGGCACGCCGTCATCGCACGTTGACAGTGCAGGGAACTCTGCACGAATTGTTTTAGCATCGAAGCGCATCGTCTAGTCCTGCACGCGTCCGCCCCACTGTTCGCGATGCGCGTCTTCCGCCCTTTGCCGAATGCGTGCGTGCCTGTTTGTGAGCAATAGAGAGTTCGGGTCGCAGACATATGCCCGGATCAACCCCAGGTCGTTGGCCGCATCGAACAGGCTGGGGTACCAGCGCTCCCAGTTGGGCAACAATTTCTCGACCTCTTCGCGGAGATTCATTTCCCGAATGTAACTGAGCAAATCAGCCGTGACAACGATAGCCTTCGAATTTATGGATCGGACTTTGCCAGCCATGTAAGTTAGCTGTCGTGGACCTTCACGTACTCGCACTAGTGCTGTTGGTGGCGGCCGCGCATGCCGCCTGGAATGCATGGCTAAAGGACTCGAGCGACAAGCTTTCGAGTATGGCGGCCATCTCGGTGGGCTGGTTGATCGTCGGCTGCATCACTATTCCGATCGTGGGCGCCCTAAGCCTCGCGTCATGGCCTTATCTTCTGGCAAGCACCGTCGTACACACCGGCTACGCGATGCTGCTCATCAGCGCGTATCGACACGCAGAGTTCAGCCTGGCATACGCGATCGCGAGAGGAACGGGACCTTTGCTTGTCGCCCTCAGCGCGCCATTGTTTGTCAGTGAATATCTTGAAGGGCCCAGCTTTTTCGCAGTGACCTTGATCGTCATCGGCGTTTTTCTAATTGGCATGTTTGGCAATGAACGAAGTCTGGGCGGCCGGCGGGCCGTACTCCTTAGCCTGGCCACCGGAGTCCTGATCGCGGCGTACACCATGATCGATGGCCTGGGCGCTCGTGCCGGGTCAAACGCGCATGCTTACGTCGGCTGGTTGCTCGTCTTAATAGCGATTCCGATCATCGTATTGTCGAGAAAGAGGCTTAATAAGAATATGAAGTCTCTGCTTGCCGGACACTGCCAAAAAGGCGTTCCCATTGGCGTGCTGTCCGCGCTTGCCTATTGGGTAATCGTCTGGGCGATGACCATTGCTCCTGTGGCACTCGTTGCCGCAGCCCGCGAAACGAGCATCTTGTTCGCCGCACTCGTAAGCTGGGGAGTATTGCGAGAAAAAGTTCGCCCGCTTCGTTGGGCGGGCGTTATCGTAATCTTGATCGGATTGGTGTTGGCGAAATTCTAGCGCTCAGTCCTCGAGCAATTTCGTAACCATCATCATCACGACGAGTAACAGGCCACCCAGGACGAATGTTGTCGATTGAGGAATCACGTCGATCGAGAGGCCGCCCACATCTGTGGGAATCACCGTCAGGAGCTTGCTGAAGGTAACTACGAGCTGGCTTAACGGCTTCACGGCAATGGCCGCGCCAAGCAGAAATGCAGTTGGCAGCGCAAGGCGACGAACCCAAAGCCGGCGATTCAGCCGCCTCATGACTTTGACGCTAAAGCCATTGTCCAGGACCGGTTCCGATCCGAACATTGACTCGAGCACCTTGTCTTCTTTGTCCTTCAGTCTGTCAGCCATATTGATGATCTTCGATTTCAAAACTGTCCCTGATTTTTTCTTTGCCCCGAAAAATGATCGACTTCACCGTTCCGATCGGTAGTTCCGCAGCATCGCCTATTTCCCTGTGCGACAGCCCGCATGCATATGAAAGAATCATTACCGCGCGCTCTTCCTCGGTCAATACTGCCAGAAAACGATCGAGATCGCTGATTTCGTCCGATTCTGTCGTTTGCGTGCGGCCGCTGGTTTCGGCCGCGTGGCCCACCTGCTCCAGCACAACGTCGTATCGAGACGATTTCCGTTTCGATTGCAGGAACGTGGTGTATGCAACTTTCAGTAACCATCCGATAAAGGATCCACGACCGGTGAATGTATGCAGTTTGTCCCATGCGTGCAGAAACGCGTCCTGGGCCAGATCGTCTGCCAGGTCATGATCGCGACAAAGCTTTCGCAGGAACTTTCTGACCTGGGATTGGTGACGGCGAACCAACTCGCCAAACGCAGAGGAATCCTGCTGCGCAACCACGCGAGAGACGAGTTCGATGTCATCACTGCCGTGCACACTCGTTTATCCGTGCCTATCTGGCAGCATCACTCGCCCCGTATCGCCACATGACCAGGTAAGCAAGACCGATAGCGAAAGGAAATGCCGCGCCGGCAAGGCAGCCATAGAGCGCCTCGATCGAAAATGTAGCCACCGCAAGCCCGCACAGGGCCAGTCCCAATGCAAGTCCCATCCAGATCAGACCAGCCCGCAGGTCCTTGTTCCTGCTCGGTTCCGCCGGTGCACCAAGCCTGTTGATGATTTCCGGGGTCAGCTCCGTACCGCGCTCGAGCGCGAGTCTGATCGTTTGCTGCATCTCCGCACTACCGCGGTGCTTGAAATACAGGACAAGAAAGAAAATAAGCGCAATCGCAGCAAACATCGCGATGGGTATCCATTCGTCATTCATTTGGTGTCTCCATAATCTACTGGCGCAGCATTGCTGCGTGTCATCTTGTAGATGTCGCCCGACGGCTGATTGGATGCAAAAAGACCAGTTTTTTTGTTGACTAAATCTTATTTATAATCAAATAGTTATCTTGAGGGTCATGGTTTTTTGGCCCCAGGGTCAACTGATTCTACTCTTTCTGCTTTGAAAACAGGGGTCGAACCGCTAAACGTGCTACACGGTTCGGCCCCAGTCTGTAGATAAGGGGTCGTAGCCCTTACTTTATTGTTTACATTTTGTTTACAAAACTGGGCTTCTGGCCTGAACCCGGTCGGCGATGACTGCCGTTTGTACTGGGCATGAGGTCAATATTCCGCCCACGAGACCCTCGTCTCTACCAGATCGCCGTGCTCGGCATGCTCGTGACGTATGGGGTCGTCGTGCTCGAGTTCGGCATTCACTGGTATAACGCCGTTGCGCTTCTCACCACGGCAATGGCGGTGCAGCTTATCGGCACCAATCTCGCCGGCCTTCCATCATTCGACCCGCGCAGCCCACTGATTACTGCTCTCTCGTTGACGCTGCTTCTGCGAACAGATGTCGTGACCCTGGCGATGCTGGCTGCCGCGATCGCGATTGGCAGCAAGTTTTTGATCCGGATCAAGAACAAGCATGTATTCAATCCGGCGAACGTCGCGCTGGTCGCGCTGATGCTATGTAGCGATCGCGCCTGGGTGTCGTCGGGTCAGTGGGGTAGCACGGCGATCGTGGCATTCGCGCTCGGCTGTCTCGGGCTCATTGTCTTGACGCATGCAAAGCGCGCAGAGACGACGATCGGTTTTATTGCCGTCTATGCCGGCCTGCTATTCGGGCGTGCACTTTGGCTCGAAGATCCGATGAGTATTCCACTTCATCAGATACAGAACGGTGCCTTGCTGCTTTTTGCGTTCTTCATGATCTCCGATCCGAAGACGACACCGAATACCGCGATGGGTCGCCTCTCCTTTGCAAGCCTCGTCGCCATCGTCGCTTTTTCGATTCAGTTTATTTTCTACGAACCCAACGGACCGATACTTGCATTAGTCATGTCAGCACCGCTGGTTCCATTTATCGACGCGTTCAGTCGTGGCCGGAACTACCAATGGTATCGGCCGCAGTTCGCGACGCGTCATAGTCAATCTCAACCAGGAGTATGAACATGCGTTACCTCATCATAATAACTACGGCGGCCATTACTTTGGCTGTCAGTGCAAACGCGCAGGCATTCTGCGGCTTTTTTGTCGCCAAGGCCGATACGAGCCTTTTCAACCGGGCATCGCAGGTCGTTCTCGTCCGCGACAAGGACCGAACCGTCATCACCATGGCGAACGATTTCCAGGGCGATGTGAAGGACTTTGCCATGGTCATTCCTGTGCCAACATTCATTGAACGCGGACAGATCAATGTTGCTGAACGTGGCTTGATTGACCATCTGGACGCCTATTCGGCACCGCGCCTGGTTGAGTATCACGATCCGGACCCGTGCTACGTCGGTCGTGGCATCTTCGACATGGCTGCCAATAAATCTTCCCTGCCAATGTCAGCATCACGGGTGCGCGAGGAAGCCGCGGCGCTTGGCGTAACCATCGAGGCGACATACACAGTCGGTGAATACGACATTCTGATTTTGTCTGCGAAAGAAAGCGACGGATTGATCGAGTGGCTGACAAAAAGCGGCTACAAGATTCCGGAAGGGGCAGGACCAGTTGTTCGCGGTTATCTGAAACAGGACATGCGCTTTTTTGTCGCCAAAGTTAACCTGGAAGAGCAATCGAAACTTGGTTACGCGAACCTGCGTCCTATACAGGTCGCCTACGAGAGCAACAAGTTCATGTTGCCGATTCGACTTGGCACGCTGAACGCCAAGGAAAAGCAGGAGCTCTATATTTACGCGCTGACCCGTACCGGTCGCGTCGAGACCACGAACTACCGGACCGTCAAACTTCCGAGCAATACCGAAGTACCCGAGTATGTACAGGAAGAATTTGCAGACTTTTACCGGGCCATGTTCGCGAACCAGACGCAGAAGGAAAACGGCCGCGCCGTATTTCTGGAGTACGCCTGGGACATGGCCTGGTGTGACCCTTGCGCGGCCGATCCCTTAAGCCCGGAGCAGCTTCGCCAGCTCGGTGTCTTCTGGATTCAGCCGAACGGGCGTGTCGCACCCGCATCGAGCCCGGTCATGCCTCAGGCTCAGAATGTATTCGTCACACGTCTGCACGTCAGCTACGACCGCGATCACTTTCCGCAGGACCTGGTATTTCAGGAAACAGGAGAGCGACAAAACTTCCAGGGCCGCTACGTTATCCGGCATCCTTTTACCGGCCAGACCAACTGCAATAACGAGCAGTATCGGGCGCAGGTCAGAGAACGTCAGGAACGCGAAGCACAGACGCTTGCCGATCTGACTGGCTGGGATCTGAATGACATTCGGCAAAGGATTCCGTTCATGGCGGCAGCAGATACCGACACAGACGACAGGAACTGGTGGCAACGCCTCTGGGGCACAGATTAGGCGCTACCCGTTTTATTCGTGCCAGAGCGAAAGCACTTCGGCTTCACGCTCCGCACTAGGACCCGCCCGAACTTTTTGTGTTCGTTGTTCGGGCAGGGTCTTCCACCAACTGATCACGTCGCGTGCCGTCTCCCTGATCGGTCGGTTCTTGAGGCCCCTGGCCGCGGCCCTTTCGCCGTTCACATACGCAACCCCTGCGTATTCGCCTGTCGGCGGCGACCAGATCGGTAGTGCTCCCCGCTCAGCGAGATTCTGCGCCTCGATGAACTCGGCACTCACCCATGTCGGATCCACGGTCGTGCCAGTCACGGCCATGCTGTCGGCGAGCAGCTCGCCCATAGAGTATGAGCCGGCTGGCGTCACGGCGTTGTAGGTACCTGAAATTCGCTGCTCGACGGCATCCACGACAAAATTCGCAAAATCCCGGACGTCGATTATCTGAATCTTGTCCTGCGGCGTTCCGGGCCACAGCATCTCGCCGCCCTGCATTGTGCGAACCGGCCAATAGCTGAATCGATCCGTGTGGTCGCCGGGCCCGCAAATGTAGGTTGGACGCAGGATTGTCACTCGATCTTCGCCCATCTCCGCCACAGCACGTTGCTCGCACAGTGCTTTCATGGGGCCGTAAGTACCGCCTGTTACTTCCTCAACCGACTCGTCGGACATTGTTGCCAGAGGCGAGTCTTCATCGTTCGCACCGGTAAAACTCGCGTATGCGGATATCGAGGAAACAAACACGTAGTGAGAAATGGACGGAGACAGGAGGCGAGCAGAATCCGTGACATGACGAGGCACATAGCCCGAGTTATCGATAACAGCATCCCAGTTGCGATCCTTCAAAGCATCGAGACCGTTGTTGCGGTCGCCCACTAACAATTCGAGGTCACGGAAAAGTGCGCTGTTGGTCTTGCCACGATTGAACAAGGTGACATTGTGTCTGCGACGCAAAGCCTCGCGAACCATGTGCGGCCCGATATACCCGGTGCCGCCGAGTACGAGGATATTCAAGTTCTTGCTTCTGCGCTTCGAATTGGTCTCTTGCGCCAATGCCCTCGGCATTTGTCCTGCCGCAGCCACTGCCGTGCCGAGCAGGCTCGACTGCAGGAATCGTCGTCTGTTTTTATTCATCAAGGGAACCTTTCAGTGCCGGGCCTGACGCCTTTTTATGGAATACTGCCGCAAAGTAAATCAAAATTTGCTGGCGATCGCGAATCGTCGCAATTTCCAGGCATTGATAGGAGGCGAAGATGAGTCAGCTGCGGCATGGGGGAATCGACCCCCTGGAAATCGAGGCCCGAACCGGTACCGGGTATCCGGATCCCTATCGTAAGACTGTCGTTGCCAGACGCAAGCGCGTGCTCGGCGATGCCTTCGGGTTGTCTCGCTATGGCGTCAATCTCGTCGAGTTGTCGCCAGACACCTGGTCCGCACAGCGGCATTGGCATACGCATGAAGACGAATTCGTCTTCATAGTCTCAGGCGAGCTGACGCTAATCACGGATTCCGGTGAACAAGTCCTGAGGCCGGGCATGGTTGCAGGATTTCCTGCCGGCGATTCCGATGGTCATCACCTGGTAAACAACAGCGGCGAGACTGCCTCCTATCTGGAAATCGGTGACCGTAATCCTCAGGACGAGGTTTTTTATCCGGATATTGACCTCTTATATGGTCCTAATAGCGAAGGCGAACACGAATTTACCAATCGCGATGGCGTACCGTATTGATCGAGTGCCAACGTCTGCTTTTCCCGTTAGCGGTCATTCAAACGACTCGAAAACCGCTGTTATGAGGGGCCGCTTACGGCCAGAAGCGGTCATTCAATTAGTTGCTAGGGCGTGTACCAGATCGGCGACGTGTAGGCGCGGTCCTGGACCGTCATCTTCGTGCCTTCAGGCATGTCGATATCAAAAAACTTGGCATCGTAAGCTGTCCAACGAGGCGTCGGGATCTCGATGACACGCACGTAATAGAACGCGCGCAATGTCGGATCGAAATCGGGATCGACCCAGTGCCCGGCCATGAGCGGATCACCAATCGTATTTGTATAACTGGCGTTGGGGAGGTCAACCGTGCTGCCGACCGGTTCGCGTGCACGCCCGTCATCACCGATGCTTCGACCATCAGAAACTATAACGTCATAGATTCGTTCGTGTACCTCGCCGCGACTGTCCAGCCATCCCTTGATGATTTGCATACGGTCAAGGTTGGCGCCATCTGCGTCGCGTAGTGCGCGGATCATGAACGCTGGTGCTTTACCGTCGGGCGCATTGGAAAGATCGCCACCCATTGGTACGCCACGAGCGTAGCCCGTGCGTGCGAAATCGGGACGATGTACTTCATCCGCTTCGAAGTCCCAACCGGCGAACACGCGAACTAGTAGTCGCGTTCCGGTCGTCGCATAGACCTCTTTGCGCGCCATGGCATCCCAGATCGACTCGCGCGTGTTTTCGCGGGCCCAGACTGCGGCGAGACCAGATGCACCGACATCGACCAATTCGAGAGAGAGTTCCGGGCTCGCGCCCTGGATCAGTATGTCCTTGTACCGGTGGGCGCTGGGCTCGGCAATATACGCCTTGCTGAAATTGTTTTCCTCACGGGACGTCGGGAGCGCTGTGTGGTTATCCGTGCTGCCGACCATGCCGAACTTGAACGGATTAGCACCAAGTTTTTCTTCCTGTCGGAGTCCTTCGAGCAAAGCAGACCGTGCATACTCTTTTGGCAGCATGTCATTCGTCTTCGCCACCTTGCCGCTGATGTTGCCCATGTCGACAGTTTCGAAGTCGGCGAACTCGTCGTCGGGCGACATGAACGGATGGGCTTCACCGTCGCCCTTTTGCTGTGTCACTTCGTATAGTGGCTCGTACTTGGACCGTGTTTCTGCATAAGACTTCGTCAGGCGTCTGCCGGTGTAAGTCTTGGTGTCGAACATCAATCCATTTGAAAGGTTGCCGTTGTGGGCAAGCGCCAGGACGCTGCCGCCGGTTTTGTCCTCGTAGCCAGCCATGTAGGTCCAGAGGTCTTCCGCGTCAACAGAGTCGTATTGTGAGTAGGGAAGTATCTGGCTGGTGCGATCACCACCGTCACGGAAGATGACAACGCGGTGCATATTGTTGCCGCCAGGGTGCGAAGTCCATTCGAAGGCGTGGAATGTCGAAAAAGTACCGGGCAGGTAATACTTGTCGGCATTTTCGACAACTTTGGACCAGACCGCTTGCATCATTCGCGGTTCGTTGATCATGTCCTTGTTTTCGGCTCGCAACCATTCGAGGAAGGCATCATATCCATTGCCGGCCTTGTTCATGTCATGCCAACGTTTGCCTGTCTCGTTGGCAAGCAATATCGGATCCGAACGGCGAATGTAGTCGGCAAGCCCGAGATTCTCGGCATGGTCCGCAAGCACAAGGAAATCGAGAGGACGGATCAGCTTAACTTTCCAGCCGTAGTGACTGGTCACCTCCTCGCCTCGAGAGACACGATAGGCTACATCGGGCCCAAGGGTAGATCCGACCAGTCCCGCGTCGGCCGACCAGCTTGAGTGCAAATGCGTATCCCCAAACAGGACGCGGGTTGGAAAATTATCGCCAGCGTAAGGCGAGTATTCTTTTTTTGGCGCTGCAAAGGATTCTTGTGGTGGCATTATGTCCTGCGCCAGCGCCGGATACGTCATAGCGAGGGCCACACACAGAGCAGCAATCGTCTTCGACTTGAGAATCATTTTGGACTACCTCAGATTTGTTTTTGTTTGTGATCTGAGCAGCAACTAAATCAGCAGATGAGCCCAGCGCTTTATGCAAATAACAACCACTCTTAATACCAGTGTGCGGCCGAATAAGCTAATGCGAATCGATTTGTCTGGGGCGCCGCTAGAAATTCCGGACGGCATTCGTGTCTACCCGAATAGTGCCGTGATATCGAAATCTCCACACTATATTTCTCTATGTCCGCTTTGGGTCATTAGCGGACCCTTTGGCCAATATTAGCTCAATGTCCGCTTCCGAGCGTAAAGCGGACGTTTTACGATTCAATTTCGGGAGTCTCAGGTTTAATGTCCGCTTTTCCCGAAAGCGGTCATTCAATCAGCCCAAAATTAGCGAAACCGAACGTCTGTTAACGGCCAATAGCGGCCGATTTTTTAGCAATTGGTTCCAACCTTAATCCTCGGTGCACAGATTTCTCTGCTCCTAATACCGCGACGAAGTCAGATTATGTGTGGCGTCGGCCCACGCGTTATCGAAGCGCTTGGCCACTGCACGGGCATTCTCGTGGTCGCCCAGTTGCTCGAGTGCGACCCTCAAGCCAAATAGCGAGTAGCCGTTTTCCGGATTATCGCGCAAGTCTGCAGAGAAAATAACTTCGGCCTCATTAGGGCGGCCGGCATCAAGGAGCATGGCCCCCAGATAATGCCGCACCGGGAAATACCATTCGGGGGGCGCGTTGTACACCAAGCTGTCCTCGATCCGTACGGCACGCTCAAGTCTTGCCAAACCCTCGCGAGTATTTCCCTCGGCATAGGCTAGCTCTCCTCGCACGATCTCCTCTGCAATCGTCAGCAATGTCTCTCCTGTAGAAGCGCCGACATAGCGCTCAACCTCTCCCATTGCCACTCGGAGTGCGGTTAACGATCTAAGCTCGCGCCGCGCCTCGGCTAAACGTTTGGTATTAAAGTAGGCAAGCGCACGACCGTAGTGCCAGATACCCGTCATGAACTGCGAGTCTAGGTCCGGCTTGGGTTCCGATAGCATTTCATTCCACATTCCGAAGCGCACCAGCACGAACATCGGCTGTGACAGGAAGATTTCATATAGTGCCCAGACGTTCCCGTCGCTAGCGAGTTCTGAAGGCACCTTTCCAACGATCTCACGCGCCGCTTCAAGTGCTGCCTCCGGGCGTCCTAGGAACATTGCCGACCAGGCCAAATAGTGAATGTTGTGCGGATAGTAATTTAGAGGATATATACCTTGAGCCCGACACTGGGTGATGTAGCTCTCATCGGCATCCGTCGCACGAAGATTCACTTCGTAAGAATCCTTGTATCGGCCAACCAGCATATAGATGTGCGATGGCATGTGCTCGACATGCCCTGCGCCCGGCATCAACCCACGCAGCTTGTCAGCATGCCATTCACCTCGTTCGGGAAAGCGCTCTTCGACAGCGTGGATATAGTAATGCAGTGCCCCAGCGTGTTCGGGATTACGATCGATCACTGATTGCAAAATTGTGAGTAACTCATTGGTATGATCTTTGGGACTGCCATCGAGGTTGAAGTAATCCCACGGGCTCAGATTCATTAGCGCCGCAGCGTAAAGCGTTGCAGCATTAAGATCATCAGGGTAGCTCTCGGCCACCTTCATCATGCCGCGGGCGTAACCCTTATCAAGCGGCGTGCGATCAGCTATGGGTTCGCTCGTGTACCGCTCAGCAAGCGCTTCGATATAAGCCTTTTCTCGTTCCGAAACATTGTCCTTAAGGACTACTGCGCGTTGAATAGCCTGATAGGCCTGAGGCGCTACTTCCGAAACCATCGGCAGATTGATATTTGGGCCTAGTACCAGCGCCCAGCCCCAGTAAGCCATTGCGTTTTCCGGATCGAGCCGAGCTGCCTCCTTAAATGCACGGAGTGCTTCGGAGTGGTTGAAGGCATATGTTAGTCGCAGTCCCTGATCGACGAACTGTTGTGACTCAGAACTCCGGGTTGTTACTGGGAAATGGTTATCTCCAAGCCCCTTGAGAACCGGTGCGATAGGCCCAAGGGCCGTGGACGGATCCGCGGAAAGCGCCCGCGGATCATGAATCTGTGCCCTGGCTGGGACTGCAACGAAACCAAGAACGATAAGAACAAACAAGATGGTCTTGTTATGCATTCTATTATCCTGCGTTTGAGACATGTGATCTTTCCCGCTGAATTTCCGCTTTGGGTCATTAGCGGACCCTTTGACCAATATTAGCTGAATGTCCGCTTCCGAGGGTAAAGCGGCCGTTCGGAGATCGGATTTTGCAGACCTTTAAGCTGATGTCCGCTTTTCTCCAAAGCGGACGTTCAGAACGTCAGAATTTGCGTGAAATTGGTCAAAGGGTCCGCTAATGACCCAAAGCGGAAATTCAGCGGGAAAGATCACATGTCTCAAACGCAGGATAATAGAATGCATAACAAGACCATCT
>PVMK01124576.1_pt1 | contig 28601 bp, 23 predicted proteins | sample 1853481 | NCBI WGS metagenome assembly PVMK01 (sample SAMN08533507, study PRJNA380276) | Marine sediment metagenome, whole genome shotgun sequencing project. | reverse complement strand
CTCTACTGTCAACGTCCAAATATCGCCTACGCCCATGTGATCCAGGTCTGCGTAAGTGCCGTGATGCACGTTGTGAGTGTGCCGCCAGTAGTCAAAAGGTGTAAAGGTCAATCAGTATAGCCTGATTGCCTTGTCAGTAATGCCCTCTGCCGCGTCTATGTCCCCCTCCTCGTCTATCTCCCTCTCCTCGTCTATCTCTACCGCGACGGTCGTCAGCGTCAGGCCGAGCCTCATTGACGGTAATCGTTCTGCCTTTCAAGGCCTTCCCATTTAAAACTTCGATTGCAGACTGAGCCTCAGCTTGAACGGGCATTTCCACGAATCCAAAGCCTTTTGATCGACCACTTTGTTCATCCTTGATCACAGTTGCGGACGCGACTTGTCCGAAGGCCTCAAAAGTCTGGCGCAAATCTCCTTCGGTGACATTATATGATAGACTGCCGATGAAAATTTTCATTTTAATCCCCCTTGATCAACCGTGTGAAGTCTTGCGTGCACCGATCTTAAAATTACTAAGCTACCGCGCGCATACAGTTAAGCAACTCTTTGACGGCAACGGTTGCTATGCCGGAATTGACATCGGACATGGCGTAAGGGATGATCAACTCGTTATTATGAATTAACGCACCGCAGGAATAAACAACATTGGGAACATATCCCTCGCGCTCTTTCTCATGCGGGACAAGCAACGGCGCATCCAGGCGGGCGATGATTTTTGTTGGATTTTCAAGATCAAGCAGCATGGCGCCGATGCAATATTGACGCATGGGCCCAACACCATGGGTGAGCACAATCCAGCCTTCATCGGTCTCCAGGGGGGAGCCGCAGTTGCCGATCTGCATGAACTCCCAAGGAAATTCAGGCTCCTGGATAATTTGGGATTTCTGCCAGAAATGGATATTGTCTGAGAACATGATATGATTGTTTTCACCGTCCTGGCGCGAGAGCATGGCATAGCGGCCGCCAATTTTCCGCGGGAAAAGCGCCATGCCTTTGTTTTTTACTGCTTTACCGTTGAGCGTTAAAATGTTGAATTTGATGAAATCCTTTGTTTCAATCAACTGCGGTAAAATCGTAACGCCGTTATAGGCGGTATAGGTCGCGAAATAGACGACCTCACCGTTGTCATTGAAAAATTGAACGAAACGGGCATCTTCAATGCCTCTGCTTTCGTTTTTCGAAACGGGAAAGATCACCCGTTCGGATATGCGGTGATCGGGGTGGAAAGCCACCTCATAATTGGAATCCGCAAGCCAGCGCATGATCTTAAAGGTTCTGTTTTGGATCGTTTCAGAAAATTGCGGTTTTGCGTGAAGTATTCCAATTTTTTGTATTAATTCTTTATAAGTAAAATCTTCCGGCAATTGGTTAAGAATATAAACGGTTATCTCATTGCTGGCCCCCATCTCGTTCAGCTTCCGCTGGAAAATATAGTGTTTGTAAACCGGGTCCGGGTCTAATTGGAGCTCCGGCGTTTCCACAAAATCACTGATCGGGTCGAAATGGAACGTATTGTGCCGGTCAAGCACGCCGCTGCGAAAGACAATTGACGAAACATGGCCGTCGCCGGTTGCCCGTAGACTCATGACAAAGCGCAAGCTGCCTTTGTCCAGATAGCTTTGATCAGGATGAGGGACGATGGAAGGGTTGAAAAGGGCGGCTGATTCAATGGCATACTCTTTTGTAAAGTAAGCCCCGATGAGAGCCCTTTTAACTTCGCTGAGCATTGCATCCCGGGGAAGATAACCTTTCACCTCATTAAGATGCCGCTCAAAAATGTATTCGATGTCTTCGTGTCGTCCGGAAAAGTCAATCATTATTTGAGTAATTAAGTTTTTGGCCGCTGTTTCAGACATGCTTATTATCCGCTGAATTATTCTAGATATGCGATGCCTGTCAGTGGGAAGATGAAGAAGGGTAATTACCCGTGATGTATCCCCTAAAATCTTAATTGCTTTTCTTTCAATTTTCAGTCTTTGATGATTTTTTGCTTGCATATTATTGTGTCCTTAATGTCGATTGAAATTTTATGCTCTGCATCGAAAGTCTGTTCATCAGGACAGATTTTCGATTCCAGCCTATCCTCGAAGTTGTTTTTCCGGTCTGCGATCATCCGGCAATCATCATCTACAACGGAGGACGGGAATCCGAGAGGCAGAGCGCTACCAATTCATCAATCACGGCCGTACCGGCGCACATGACCGTATCCGCGCCGCCCCAGTATATTTTTACCGTACCGTCGTCTTCCGGAACAGCGCCGCAGGTAAAGACAACATTGGGCACATAACCAATTACCTCCCAAGGATCCTCAGGCTGTAATATCCACTGATCGGAAACGCCGATGATGTTGGCCGGATCATCAAGGTCATGCAGGGCCGCACCGAGTCGATACACTGCTCCGGACATCGTCTTAAAAACGCCATGGTAAATATGAAGCCAGCCTTTGTCGGTTTTAAATGGCGGTGCGCCGGGTCCGATTTTCATTTCATCCCAGTGATAGGCCACCGGCTTCATAATCACCCGGGAATCGCCCCAGTGCACGAGGTCGGGAGAATAGGAAATCCAGATCGACCATGACGAAATTTCGGAATGTGGCCGGTCCAAACGCACATACCGACCGCCGAACTTTTCAGGGAAAATGACCACGTTGCGGAGGTCGGCCTGGGTGATCAGCGCAATACGTTCCACTTTTTCAAAATCCCTGGTGCGCGCCAGGGCAATCCGCACGCCGTGACGGGAATAGGCGCTATAGGTCAGCAGGTACTCGTTTTCTACCAGGGAAATCCTCATATCTTCGACTCCGAACGCTTCATATTCGGCAAAAACATTTTCCGTTGAAGGTATCAGAAAGGGTTTGGGATGAACCGTAAATGAAAAACCATCCCCGCTGTCGGCCCTGCCGATGATGGAGCGCCCGTTTAGCAGATGCGACCTGAAAAGCATAATGTAACGATCGTTGTGTTTGACGATGCCCGCATTGTGAACTGTAGCTACTGGATACGGCACATCCTTTCTTGTCAGTATGGGGTTTTTTTTAAAACGTGTTATTATTGGATTATGCGTTTTCATAGTGGTCTGTCCTATAAAATCATTTTAAAATCTTAAGCCGCCGGTGCCGGCTATCTGTTTCAGATTTTTAGAGACCATTCTACAGTCTTTCAGAGTCAAGAATCTTTTCATAGACTTGTATGTATTCATTGATCATGCGGTCGACTGTGAAATGCCGTTCAACATGGCGACGACAGTCTGCGCGGTCAATCTCTTTAATACGTGCAACAGTCTCAATGGCCTCGTCCACGTTATTGACCAAAAAACCACTTTTGCCGTTTTCGATAAGTTCAGGCATGCTGCCCCTATCAAAGGCGATCACGGGCGTACCGCAGGCCGTGGATTCGATAACGGACAGACCGAAAGGCTCATCAAACTGTATTGGGTGCAACAGCGCGCAGGCTTTGCCGAGCAGCCGGTTGCGCTCAACCGGTCCGACGCTACCGGTATAAATCACCTTGTCGTTGTCTATGTAAGGGGCGACATATTGGTCATAGTAAGCCTGGTCCTGGATAATACCCGCCAAAATCAGCCTTTTATTGCAGGCCCTGGCGATTTCAATAGCTTGTCGGGCACCTTTGTCTTTGTGAATGCGCCCCAAAAAAAGCAGCGTATCATCGGGCCGGGACTGGAAATCAAATTGCTTGATATCAATACCGTGATGAATGGTTTTGATATAATCAAGATTCGGCGAACGGTCGGCATCGCTGATGGAAACATAGAACACTTTTTTGTTGTATTTTTTGTAAACAGGTAGAATCCCGGGCGATGAAAAACCGTGAATGGTGGTCACCACCGGGGTAGAGGTAAGACCGGAATAGGTCAGTGGCAGATAGTCAAAGTGGTTATGGATCAGATCGTATGCATCGGCATGCTCAAAGAGTTCTGAAATGTGCAGGCACTCCCAGACTTTTGGTATGAGTGAGCGATCTTCCTCATAGCCCTGCGGGCAAACGGCATGCAGCGTAGCGCTGGTTTGCGAATCTGCGGTTGCAAACAAGGTTACATCATGACCGCACGATACCAACCCTTCGGTTAAAAGGTAGGCTACGTTTTCCCAGGGCCCATAATGTCGCGGCGGTGTGCGCCAGGCAATGGGCGAGAGCATGGCGATATGCACGGCTGATCCTTTACCTAAGCGGCTTTCGGGGACGATGACTGTTTAAGAACCTCGTCGGCATAGAGCTTTTGCAATGTCATCAGCGAAAGCAGCCAGGCAAGGGAGGACTCGGCGCCTTGATTCTGGTTGATGCCGTCCGCCATCAATCCATCTCGGCAGCCGCCGGTCTTGGGATCATAGAGCGGCAAGTTGAGGTCGTTGTGTCCGAGAAACCAATTAAAGCACATGACCGCATTCTCAAACCATGTGTGGTCCCGGGTAACATTAAAGGCTTTCACACAAGCTTCGACCATGGCATTGGCTTCAATGGGCTGCTGGTCGAAACGGGCTCTGGGGCCGCCTTTTTCATACCAACCGTTGCTGCCGATGGGCACAAAGTGATTGTCTTCGGTTTGGATGGCAAGCAGCCACTTGAGGGAGTTGAGTCCCATATCGATCATGTCGTTGCGTTGCATCCGGTGGCCGGACAGCAGCAGGGCATGCGGCAGTTTGCCGTTGGCATAGTTCAAAGCGTTTTCAAGCCAGGGCCAATCGTCTGTTGCATTGTTTTTAAACTGATTGAAAAGCCTGTCGGCAGAAATTTCCCAAATCCTGCGCACATCACTGTCGCCGGAAAATTTATGCAGGTAGGCATGCATGCCCAGCAGGGAAAAAGCGGTGGTGCGGGGCGAATGAAGATTCTCGACAGCTCTCAGTGCCTTTTTGAAAAGGGTTGTGGTCATTGCGAGATGCCCGGGATTTTGAAGAAAAGCCACCGCTTTACCAAGGCTCCAAAGCGCTCTGCCATGCGCATCCTCGGACCCGATCTCCTCCATCCACTGTCGCGAATAAGTCATAAAATTGCGAAAACGCCCATTTTTTTCATTATAGGCATACAGAAGAAATCCGAGATAATGACCGCTGAGAGAATCAAGTCCCAAGCCGTTTGTGGGCAGGTATTTTTGACCCATGGCGGCAACCAGCAGCGCTCTGGCATTATCATCGGTGCAGTAGCCATGGGTGCGATCGGGAATGGTATAGTTGGCATGTTGCAAGATGCCGGTATCATCGGTAAAGGCTTTGAGGTGATCGAGCTTGATCTCCGGGAGCTCGAAATTCGTGATGGCCTTGATGTTTTCAACATAGGAATGCCGGGGACGGGGTTTCCGGGTGCGGTTTTGCCGCACTTCACTGAAAAGCTGGAGGTATTTTCGGGATACCTCCTTCCAAACCGCTTCACGACTGAATGTATAGGCTTTTTTGCGCATGGCGTGCCGTTCGACATCGTTGTCCAAAAGTCCGATAATTTGTTCCGCTATGGCATCCGGATTGCGGAAGGGTACAATTCGGCCCCGGCCTTCGGCAAGCATCTCGGTGGCATACCAGTACGGTGTCGAAATGACGGCTTTGCCTGTGCCCATGGCATAGGCGAGGGTCCCGGAGGTAATCTGGGTTTCTTCAAGATAAGGGGTTACGTAAATATCGGCGATGCCGAGAAACTCACACAACTCTCTTAATGTCACAAAACGATTTTGAAAAATGACATGCTCGCCGATATCGAGTTTGCGCATGAGCTGCTGAAGCATGATACGGTATGCATCCCCATGTAACTTTAGAATATGCGGGTGTGTTGCGCCCAGGATAATATAGACCACCTCAGGATGTTTTTTTATGACCGCCGGAAGCGCTTGCAGCACATTTTCGATGCCCTTATTTGGGGAAAGCAAGCCGAATGTAAGCAGTACTTTTTTGCCTTCCACACCGAACTTGTCTTTGTTGAAGCTTGAATCAATAAACGGCGTATCCGGAATACCATGATGGATAAAGGCAATTTTGTCCTCAGGCACCGCATAAATATCTTTAAGGAAATCAGAGGCCTTACGGCTCATCACCACCAGTTTATCGGACAGATCGGATAGTTTGCACATGACGTCACGATATTCCGGGGCGGGATCTTTCAGAATCGTATGCAACGTTGTCACTATCGGCATGCGCAGATCACCCAATAGTTTCAGCAGGTGGCTGCCGGCCGGACCTCCGAAAAGAGCGTATTCATGCTGCAAGCAGACAATATCCGTCTGACTGATATTGAGAAATTGAGATGCGACACTATAATCGGTCAACTTGTTCTGGTTGATCTCAAAGCGCACTTTTTCTGGATATGGATATCCCTCAGGTTTGTCATTCATGGCAGCCGCCCAACATTTAATATCGGGGGCTTCCGCCGATAAGCCTTCAACCAGATCCGTGGTGAAGGTTGCGACACCGCACTGGCGGGGCAGATAGTTGCCGATTACGGCAACCGAGTTGATTCCCTCATAATACTTAATAACAGATGTCATACCCGCTACCTTTTTGTTTTACGTTTATCTTCCATTTGCCCAAATCGATTTCGTTTTGTCTTTTTTTTGCTTCCGCTTCTCCTTTAGTGTCTGCTTGCCTTTTTTCTGTTCTTCGCGTTTGCCTTTATCTCTTTTTCCCTTGTCGCCCATCTAATCTCCTTTTCCTTTCAAAAAACTTTTTATCTTATAATTACCCATAGTTCATCATATGGCCCAAGATGTGAGAACATGCAGTTGTTGTAGCCGATGTGTTTTCACATTATGGGAAGGAGGATGCGCTGTCAAACGGAATTCCATCGGTAAATGGCCGTTGTTTTGGCTGATTCCGACATACGTCAGCGACTCACCTTTCGCTGGTTTCTATTTAAAGGTAGGAATCCAAGGGGTAAGCCGGATCGGTGACGTAATCATCGGCGGAAGGTGTTGTGAATTTGATATTAAAACTGAAGACTTCTTGCCATAGTTCGTTAAGTGTCCGACTGCATATTGCATACGCAAGTCTTCAATATTCTGCATATGCCCCAATTGTGTCATCCGTGCCTAAATCTAACATCTCGGAAAAAAGTATATTTGATTTGCCAATCACAATCTCAGCAAATCAATTCATGTTATTGAGCCCAATATTCTTGCCAAAGCACACTTATTTCATTGCCAATAAAAAGGTGAAATATTCAACTGGTTGATCTCATATGGAAAAAATAAGGCGGGCACAATATATTGTGGTTCGTTTTTTGCTTCAAAATTAAAGATACATTGAGAATATACAAGAAATCGGAAAATCTGTGATATGTCTCCAATATCAAAAGACCGGCACTTTAACAAGAACAGGTGGATATAGGGAGAATAAAGAGCAGATTGGATTAAAATGGTCGGTTATCGTTTTTAATTAATCGACGGGATCGATGCAGGAGGAGTCGTTATTACGAGTGGAGTTGACCTGTTTTGATACCGGATGACTGACCAGATCTGTCAGGAGTGCCTTTTCCAGAATATTTTTTAATATATTTATATCCTGGTTAGCCGGATTCAGCCAGAATTCATACGCTTCGGGTTTGAAGATAACCGGCATGCGATGGTGGATATCACGCACGGCTTCACAGGCTTCGGTCGTAATGATGGTGCAGGACTTATAAAGGGTTTCCTGATCTTTTTTGCCCCAGGTTTCCCATAGCCCGGCAAACGCGAGAGGCTTTTTATCACGCAAGGTGATGAACATGGGCTGTTTTTGGCCTTTTGGCCCTTTCCATTCATAAAAGCCATCGGCAATGATCAGGCACCTGCGCTTTTTAAAGGCATTTTTAAAGGAGGGCTTTTCGGCAACAGTTTCGGCGCGGGCATTGATCATGCGGTTTCCAATGGAAGGGTCCTTTGCCCAAAAAGGCACCAGCCCCCAGTGGAATTTATCCAGCCAGTTTTCCCCCTGGTGATTAAAAATCGCCAGAATCTCCTGCGAAGGGGCTACATTGTAATTGGCCGCAACCTCACAGGCGGATCTGTCAATGGGAAAGATTTTTTTTAGTTCATCTAAGTTGCGGTATCCCACAAATCGGCCACACATAAAAAAAAGACCTCACGGATCGTATACTGTGATATGAATAATTCATGCGTAGGCATGATGCAAGAGATAAAATGGAATGATTAAGATTGTAGAAATTTATACAATAATGCGGATACCATAACCTAAGCCCTCAACCCTTTTTTGGCAATCTTTTATAAAATTGTATAAATATGTAAAACCTCCATTCAAAGGAATTGACCCATCAAACAAATGTAGTCTTCACAACCAGCCTAAACCACCGGAAAACGAAGTAAACCCGACAAACCCAAATTAGTTGCCTTAACCAATTATATCTGTTACGTTGCGGCACTTAATTTGTTCTAAACAATTGAACCATTTGACAAACACACATCGCTTAAGGAGACACATTTCATGGCCGATGAACAAGACCAGCCGATAGAATTAAAGATAGACAAAAGCAATTTTTTTAAGGAAGAAACATTTACCGATCTTAAAGTGGGAATTATCAAGCGGATGACACCGGTTAAGCCTGATGGATCGGAGGACAAAACCAGAAAATCGGTTTTTGTGGGTCAAACAAGCCTGATGACTCCTAACGGACCATTGCCGATTCAGGCTGTTATTCAGGCCAAAGAACTGCAGCAGGCGATTAAAAAATTTCCGGAAGCGATGAAAGCGTCGATGGAACGGTTGGCTGAGGAAGCAAAAAAATATCAGGAACAAGAAAAAACCAAAATTGCAGAACCGGACTCACGGATTATCGTACCCGGGAGGTAGCCAATTATTTTATAAATTTTCAGTATCTGATCATGAAAATGGATCATTAAAGAGGCATCCCCTGCTAGGTGCCTTTTCTTTTGCCGATTTCTGCACTTCTAGTGTAATATTTACGGACTAGTTTATTTTACTAGAACCCATTTCAAAAATGCGTCTAAGTGTCCATGGCGGTGTTGCCCCGCCAATATAGGCGGGATTTCACATCTGTTTGTATGAATATTAAGGTGTTCATCCCCGCAAAATGCGGGATCTCACATCTATTTTATGAATATTAAGGGGTTCGTCAAACCGATTCAAAATGCTCGAATACTTACGTGTATGCTGCGCTTTTTCGCCGAACCGCGCCTTTTGAACACATTAATTCTTAAGATCAAGATGTGAAATCCCGCAATTTGCGGGGGCCCTGAACCCTAATCCACCTTTCTGAGATGGGTTCTAGATTAGTGCTGATTCAGAATATAACCCTAGTGCTGCGTCCCGCAAGTAATTTATAAAACACGACTTTTGCAATATATTTGTGGGACATGACACTAGTATTCCGGCGTAAAATTAGCCGCAACTCCAAAACCTCCGGCTAGTGTGATTGTTTCTCATGAAATTTAACACCTGAGTAGCCGCGGGAGAAATGCGATGTCCATTTTAAAGCTATTTTCCGGCAAGACCCCCGAGGAGCATGAACAAAAGGGCGATGAGCTATTTTCGGTCGATTTGTGGGGCAAAGCCAAAGTCGAATACGAGCGGGCTTTGGACAAGTTGGAAAAAACATCACCGCACAACTATGAGTTAAAAACCCGGCTTCAGGAAAAAATGAACCAGGCCAAAGAGGCACTGGCGCTTGGACACAAACAGAATGCCGATGACCTGATGGAGTCCGGCTTTTATGATGATGCCCGCGAATTATATGCCCTGTCCCGGGAGCTCACCGAGGATTCCATGCTTAAAAACGACCTGGAAATTAAGCTCAAGGAGCTCGATTTTCAGCTGGACAAGACCCTCAGGGAAGAACTGCCGGATTTTGATTATGAAACGCCAGAAACTGAAGAACCTGAATTCCCGGAAGAGGGCGACGAATATTTCAGAGCATTGTGCGGCACCTTGCCTATGGACGTTCAAAAAGACTATTTAAGCTATGGAAATAATTTTAAAAAAGGTTATATGGCTTTGAATCGGAGTGATTTTGCCACGGCAGCCGATTATTTATCCCGCGTCATGGAAGAGGACCCGTCGGCCGATAGCTATGTCCCGCTGGAGCTTGCCACCGCCTATCTGAATCTGGGAAAACATTCGGAAGCGCAGCAATTGCTGGAAGCCTTTATTGAAAGCCGACCGCAAGCGTTGCCTGCCTACCAGCTTTTATGTGAAATTTTCTGGGAAAGAAAGGCATTCGATCAGGCTGAAGCTCTTCTTGCCTCCGTTCCCGAGGAGCTGACAGAATCCGTTGCCGTATTCATTTTAAAGGGGGAGACCCATTACCACGCCGGAAACTTTGCCGATGCAAAAGACTTTTATCGAAATTTTATGGCAACCTATGGCTGGAACGAGCTCGTTGCCCGGGCTTTGGCCAAAACCCACGAGGCTATGAACGAGCTGGCCAACGCCCGCAATGTATACCGGGAGATTATGGACCAGTGCAGAAGCTGCCATGCACGCCTGGACCCGTTTATAAAACAAAGGTACGCTGATCTTTGTTTTGACTCCGGTATGTATAATAATGAGATTTTGGAGCTATATCTGTCTCTGGCTCAGGAGATTCCGGCCAACGCAACCGATTACTTTGAAAAGGTCAGCCGAATCTGCACCGCCCAGGGCAATGAAGGGGAGGCCAGGCGGTTTCGCGCTATAGCCGAAAAACTGGCTTCAAAATAACCGTTTTTGCCGGATGATGCATCCGGAGCGGAATCAATCTGCAAACCGGTAGCCATTCGTCTCTTAATAATTATTTTTGCGCTTTTTATGGCAAAACATTTACGCCACCAAGACACAAAGACGCAAAGATGAATATTAACCAAAGGTTTCGCTTTGTGTCTTGGTGCCTTTGTGGCAGTTTATTCCGGTTTGTCCGGGTTAGGATACCCAAATGCAATTTATACCGGATTTCAAACCCTCATCCGGCGAACAGGCATCTGCCCTTTGGTTCATCTTTAACAAAGGCAAGCTGCTGATAAAAATTACGAACGATACCCTTACGGTCCCGGATACATCCGATCTTTCAGAAAGCAATATTACTCTCGACCGTTTTCAATATCTCGGCACCCTGGACAGCCATCCTTGCTATGCCGCCGAGTTAGCCGATACCCCGCTGGATGCTGATATCTTTAAATTTAAAGAATTGCGTACGCTTTTTGGTTCGATGGAAGAGGATCTGATCTGGATCGCCGGCCGTGCCAATCAGCTCGTGGATTGGAGCCGGACACATCGATACTGTGGAGGATGCGGACATCTAACAGAGGATAAAACCGAAGAGCGAGCCAAGATTTGTCCGCAATGCGGATTGGTAAATTACCCGCGGCTTTCCCCGGCCATCATCGTTGCCGTGCTCAAAAACAATCAGATTCTTTTGGCTCGCAACAAACGGTTTAAGCTTCCATTTTACAGTGTTTTGGCCGGCTTTGTGGAACCGGGTGAAACCCTTGAAGAATGCGTCCAAAGGGAAATCCGTGAAGAAGTGGGCATAACGGTGAAAAATATCCGGTATTTCGGCAGCCAACCCTGGCCGTTTCCAAATTCATTAATGATTGCATTCGTCGCCGATTATACCAGCGGTGAAATCACGATTGATGGATCGGAAATAGTCGACGCTGCCTGGTTTTTAAAAGACAAACTTCCGAAAATTCCCCCCACAATCAGCATTGCCAGGCAACTTATCGATTGGTTCACCAAAACCCAATTCTAAAATATTATTTAAATTTTTCCTACGAAATAAACTTTGCGATTTTCTACTCAAACCTCAGTCCTCAGCACTCAGTCCCGGCTCTGATTTGACCAGCTTGCCGATGGTCAGGCCCTGGACGATGATGGAAAATACGACGATGGCATAGGTGACGGCCAGGATAGCTTCGCGGTTTTTGCCGGCCGGCAGTGACAGCGCCAGGGCAACCGAAATGCCGCCGCGCAAACCTCCCCAGGTTAGAATTTTGATGACATTAGGGCTGAAGGTTCGAAAGCGTTTCAGAATCACCACCGGAATACCAACACAGACAAAACGAGTCGCCAGCAGCAGGGGAATAAGAATGATTCCCACTAAAATATAGGCCCGGTTAAAGGTGAGAACCAAAACCTCTAGGCCGATGAGCACGAAGAGCACGGCATTTAAAATTTCATCGATCAGCTCCCAAAAATTATCCAGATGATCCCGCACCTCCTCTGACATGGCCAGCATGCGCCCGTGATTGCCGATCAGGAGTCCGGCCACTACAATGGCAATGGGACCGGAAAGGTGCAGCGCATCGGCCAGCGCAAAACCGCCGGTCACCAGGGCCAGGGTAATCAATATTTCAACCTGGTAATTTTCCACACTTTTAAGCATCCAGTAGGCTACGGCACCGATCAGCAACCCGTAGACCAATCCACCAAGTACTTCTTTCATGAATAAACCTGTCACCCAAGCGGCTGTTACCTCATGGGACCCGGTTGCGACTTCCAATATGACCAGAAACACCACCACAGCGACACCGTCATTGAACAGCGATTCACCGGTAATCTTGGTTTCAAGGCTTTCAGGCACACCGGCCTTTCTTAAAATGCCCATTACCGCAATCGGATCGGTCGGCGAGATCAGCGCACCGAACAACAGGCAGTAGATAAATGGCAGATCGATATCCAGCCCGCCCAGCACCCACCAGCTGGTAAAGCCCATAATAAAGGTTGACCCGATGACACCCAAAGTTGCCAGAAAGCCGATGATATATTTTTGTCTGGCCAGAGCCGCCAGATTAACATGCAGCGCACCGGCAAACAGTAAAAAACTAAGCATGCCGTGGAGTAAGGTTTCATCAAAATCAATGCTGGCGAGCAAAAGGCGGGCATCCTCTTCCAGTCCAAATCCGAGCATACTCAGAGCAATGAGTCCCAGGGAGACCAGAAGGGCAATGAGCATCAGACCGATGGCGGTTGGCAGGCGTATAAATCGATGGTTGATATAACTGAAGCCTGCTGAGAGCGTAATCAGAATGGCCAAGATATTGAAAAGTTTCATGGCTTTTGGATACCGTATAAAAGGCTCAAAGAGCAAGCAAGAATCCTATCCGGAGGTTACTTTTTGGGAAGCCTGAGGATAAACGGAATTGCCAGCAGGCCGATGATGGCGCTTAAAAAATAGGTGGCGCGCAATCCGATCAAGTCTCCGATAAAACCAACTACCACGACAATTGCCGAGCGAGCGATGAACGATGCCATCATGAAAAATCCATTAGCGGCAGAGGGGCTGCTTCTGGCATGCTCCTGCACCAGGGCCAGCATGACCGGCGAGGTTGACAGGAGGGTAAAGCCGATAAGCAGCAGCGACAGGTAACGAACCCACCCTTCGAACCAGATAAATATTTAATTTTATGAAATGTTTTTTCTCAAAAAACCTAAAAGAACCTTAAATTGGAGGGATTGTCAATAACCAACAAACCTAACTTACCCGAAAATTTCTTCATGTTTTCCGCTATGAAAATCTAAAATCCGAAATCCGCAATCGGTTTCCCCCTTGCTTTTACATTGGTAAACATTATCTTACCCATAATTGAGCGTTTCAAATTATCTCAGGGGAAAACTTTTTCTTCAAAATTCAATTAAAGGAGATCGAATTATGGCCAGACGAGTTGTTATTGATGCCGACGAATGCATCGGGTGTGAGAGCTGTGTAGAACTTTGTGCGGAGGTCTTTGCATTCAACGAAGACGAGGAAAAAGCCGAAGTCATCATGCTTGAAGGCGGTCCGGAAGATTGTATCGAAGAAGCTATCGAGACGTGTCCGACGGAGTGCATATCGTGGGAAGACTCCGACTAATAAAAACTGGGTCTATAACTCTCATATTTTGCCCGATAACTGTGTTGTTCGTCGTCGAAAGTCGCTAACGTACTAATAGTACGCTGCGCTCCTTCTCCTCCTCACGCCTTTTGAACACTTAATGTATAAAATCAAGATGTGAAATCCCGCATTTTGCGGGGGCCCTCGAACAAAATCTGAGGTTCTAAACCCAGTTTAACTTTTTAAAACTTAATTACCTCTTTATATTATTGCTCGCGCAAACCCGCCCGCCTCGCCTGCCCTCGGCCATGAGCTCGGGCTGAATGGAGCGGCTCACAACACCGCCATCGGGCAAGAGATGATACCCTAAAAGCCGGTTTAATATTCTCAATGTAATAAGTGAGCTAAAGTGAACTAAAGTTAGAAGTGCCTAAAGCCCGCCCTCGCGCTATAAAATACTATCATGTAATTACTTCAGTTAACAGCGCAGGGTTTCGGGTAACCCATTAAATCTGTAATCAAGGTCTGGGCCAGGGTTAAAGAGTCGCTGCGCTCCATCTTTTATAAAAATGATCGTTCGACCCAGAGGCTCTCGACGGGTAGAATTCATTAACTTTAGGCATTTTAGATCACTTTAGTCACTTTAGGCACTTTTTTTTACCTTATCTGACCCACCGAGGTGGTGGTCTGGGCAACGGGGATAGCCTTTTCCTTTGCCCAGTTAAGCAATACCCGCATGGTGGCCGAAGAGGCCAGGCTCCCCAACGTCAGGCCCACCGCACAAATTACATAACCGGGTGCTCCTAAAAATATTGAAAGAAAGCCGCAAACAATAATGGTTCCCATAAAGATCGCATGTCCGGCCAATACCGTTGTCGGCTTTTTAAACCAGGCGGCCAACCCTTCGCTTTGGGCGCGGATGGCCACGCTAAAGGGGTAAAATATCAAAGCCATGGCAGTGATCCTTACCAGAGGCATATCCGGCAGCATTAATTTTTGCAATTTAACATAATATAATTCGATGAGGCCTGGGAAAATAAAAATCAGCGGCAGCAACCCCAGCACCGCTCCGGCTACCAGAGAAAACCGAAATGTGAGACGATCTTTGCGAGACTGCGGTGGAAATGCCAGTACTGCGGTTTGTATACGAGTTGCCGCAAATGCAACCGGACTGGCGAGCCCTAGCACCAGATAGCAGATCGGGAGCACCCGTTCCGGATCCGGCGCCCGTGCAATAAATGCTCCCAGAATTATTGCCGATGCGGACAGGAAATAGCCGCCAATTGAAAGCGGCAGATTAAAAAAGAAGATTTCACCTGCCCGCGGCGGAACGCTCGCTGAGGACTCCAGGTCCCTTAGAAATGGCTGGGCAAATATTCTTGCAATCAGGCACTCAAGGGCTACGGGCAATGTCAGACAAATTACCGCCCAGATGGGTCCCACGAGTCCCATAAAGCAGAACACCGGGGAGAGAATGGCGGTTAAAACAATCCGTCCGACGGTGGCAATGCTGGCTTTTCCGGTGGCTTTACCAACATACATGCTGACCAGATACGGAGTTCGCAAAAAGAATAAAAACTGCAGCGGGATGCTGACAAGCAGCGTGATTTTGGCAGGCCCTTCAATGGAAGGCGGAAGTCCGATAAGGTTGCCGAACAACAGGTGGGCCACAAAAGGAATGCATAATGCAGCCTGAACCCCAATCACCAGCAGGCCCGTCATCAGGACGATCCCTCGAAATTTTTGATAGCCCTCACGGGAAGTCGCATAAATCATTCCCGTTGTGATGTAGGAGAAGTTGAACATGCCCAGAAAAAACATCACGGCGTTCGATTGGGCCAATCCGGCTAGATTGAGAGGACCGCCGAGACCGCGCGATGCAACCATTGCCACAAGGGGATAGGAAAGTGCCTGGGATGCCGCCTGGACTGCCAGCGGGATGAAAAATCGAGTGAGTTGCCGGCTGTTACGAGGGGTCTCAGATTCCATTATCGTCAAACTCACCGATCAGTTTTACTTCTCTTTCCAGTCGTACGCCAAAGCGGTCATATACCTTATCTTCGATCCGGCGAATCAGTCTAAAGATATCCGCTGCTTTGGCGTTATCGATATTAAGAATAAATCCGGCGTGTTTATCACTGATCATGGCTCCACCGACGCGTTCACCTTTTAAGCCGGCTTCCTCGATCAACGCCCCTGCATAATAACCCGCAGGGCGTTTAAAAACACTGCCGCAGGAGGGATAATTCAGTGGTTGCTTTTTTGCGCGCAGAGCAAGGATATCATCCATCCGATTTTTCAGCAGGCCGGCATCTGCTTTTTTAAAGCGAAATTGACCGGAGGTAATGACAACGTTTTCCAGATCCGGAACGCGACGATAGTTGAAATTAATTTCTTTTCGTTCAGCTTCAAAAAGCGTACCGTCCAGCCGGAAACCTTTTACCGTAACCGTTGTCTGCTCGATTTGCTGTCCGAATGCTCCCGCATTCATGCGCAGGGCTCCACCCACACCACCTGGGATCCCGGCCATCAGTTCCATACCCCCCAGACCTTGGTCAACCGCATCCCGGATCAAGCCAAGTAAGGGGGTACCTGCCAGCGCTGTGGCTTCTGTGCCATCGAAACTGCATCCGCTAATATTGGTGCCCAGATACAGCGTCACCCACGGCCAGCCTTTGTCTGAAACCAGCAAATTCGAACCGAGTCCGAGGATAAAAAGCGGGCTGCGGGCTGTATGCATGATTGTGAGCACCTCCCCGATGCCGGTCTCGGTTCTGGGGGCAGCCCAGACCGCTGTCGGACCACCAATTTTGTAGGAGGTGTAGGGGGCGATCATTTCATCCGTTTTGACGTCAACTTCTGCAATCCGGGCCAATCGATCTGCCATACGGGCTGCATCAAAATTTATCCTGTCTCCCACATCACTCTCCTTCCCCCCATGAAAGCACCAGATCAATTTGCTTTTAAAGCACAAAATTAGGTGGAAAGCAATTTTAGGATCTGTTTACTGACACCTGATTTGTAAGAATATAAGCGTATAGCCGACAAATTTATGGTTAGAGATTATTCTGTTTGAAACCTTGGAATTTGTTCGGGAGATGTAATATGTTCAGGAAAATCATAATCTTGAAGATAATTTTATTAGGACTGATTCTTGGGATTGTCCTGAGCCAGGCCTTTTCAAAGGTCATCGAGGAAAAAGGCAAGACTTACATTGTCGATTGGCATGGAGAACGCTGGGAAATTAACCAGGCCATGAGCATCGGTTTTGAGCCGCATCGATTTCAACATGGAATCGGGCGTAATGCCTTTACGCCGCTTGATGATTCAAATTTCAGCAAAGATAATGCAGACGTGAAACGCAACACGCGTGTTATCGGCATTGCTGAGGGTGACCGTGCAAACGCCTATGCGATCTCAAAACTCTGGCGACATGAGGTTGCAAACAGCTTTATCGGTGAGAAACCCATCACAGCGGCTTATTGACCACTTGTGGATTTAGCGGCTGTGTACAGCCGCCAGATCGACGGTCGCAATTTAACCCTGGTACCTTCCGGCTGGACCTATGACAACACCTTTGTTTTGTATGATAGAGAAACCGGATCGCTGTGGTATCCGTATGAAAAAGGGCTGATGGGTATCCAGGGCGTTTATTTTGAAAGATGGCTACCCAAGCTTTCTTCCCAGGACACCAAGTGGCAGGAGTGGGTGAACAAACATCCGCATTCCAGGATTATGAAGTAAGAAAGCCTCAGTCCTCAGCACTCAGTCCTATTATGTCGTACCTGATCAAATCCGCCTACCTTATAAAGAAACAGAGAAATCCATCAACAGTCCAACTTTCCTTTGACCCGATTCACACGATCGCCACGCTCGGCTGATGTGCAATCCAGTTGAAGCCAATGGCTCGCCTTAAAAAAAACTCAAGTTTTTCCTGTGGTTGCCGATAATTTTTCTGGTAACGGGGGAGTAAAAAAAGGAGGAACCTATGGAGACTCAGGATTTTCTGCGGGTCATTAGCGAACTGGATTTTATACTTGATGACATTGATGAGATTGCCGGACAGCTGGAATTAACAAAGAGCGAACATAACAAAATATCTCAAGCCATCAGCAGTATCGAAAAATCAAAAAAAATTCTTATCGACCTATTCCCGATTATTAAATCTCTTGAATATGATGTCCGTGAAGATCTAACGGCCGAACTCATGGACAGCTATTAGCGTGTTGATTTATTTTCCCTGGGGGGACGGGGGAAGATAGGCTTGGCGGGAGGCCGGCATTAAAAATGAAGACTCGAGTGATGGGGACAAATGTCCCGGGATATAATCTACTGGCAACATCTTTAAACAAATTCATTAAGGATGATTGTTTCACGTTGTCATTATCAGTGTCTTTTGTTTTTTTACTTTCAATAATTCCCTTTACCACTTTAAGTATCCTGATTTTTGATTTAGTTAAGGGATTATTTTTTTCCAATGCCGCCTTGGCAGGAAACATTTCAGAGATACTTGCAGAAGAAGTGAACCACATCATTCCTTTTGTCTCAAAGGAATGGATTAAAGCCCATGTTATCAATCCCGATGCATACAGTTCATTTAAGACCATAAATTTTTTAATGCTGCCGATTATCAGCGGTCTTATTTTCAAATCACTGGAAACATCCTACCGCAAAATATTTCAGCTTCCACCCCGCCATTTAGTTTTCGGCCAGGCGTTCTATGTCATTGTCACTGTTTTTGCCGGTTTACTTTTTTTTATGTCCAACTTTATCTGGATTATCCTTTCAACGGTCATATCCCATATCTTAACTGCGATAAACAATACGCCGTATGTTAATCAGGTTTCCAAATTGGCAATGGACCTGTTTACTTCCCACCGGATTAATTTGCTATCTGTAGTGGTGCTGATTGCCTTTTATCTGGTTACCATCAAGCTGTTTCTGAATGTGAAGATACGGCTGCGTTACCGTCTGGCTTCAGCGGTGATATTTTGCCTGTTGTGGATTGCGGCGCGTAAACTCTTCAGCCTTTACATCAGTCATATTACCGAAGTGAATCTTCTGTATGGTTCACTGAGTTCTGTCATCGTTATTTTGATGTGGATTTTTTACTCTTCACTTGCCCTGCTGTTTTCCGTTGAGGTGCTGTATGCTCTGCATTCCGGGCGTTATCACTACCGGCAATGGTAAAATAAGTTAAAATAAGTGCCTAAAATGCCTAAATTGAGCTAAAGTGCCTAAAATTATGGGGTCGCTATGCTCCGTCTTTTTTATTATTATGACCGTTCGACCCAGTCGTTAGACCCTGAGGCTCTCGAAGGGAGGCTCTCGACGGGCAGAATCCCTAAACTCTAGGCACTTTAGATCACTTGCTTGTAATAGCCCCTTCATTCCAATTGGGATCCGCGTTGTTGTTTTTGCAATTATTCTACCTATATTATTCTTGTCAAATCTGTATTCAGAAATCGAATTCTTTGTGACCGTCCTAAAAGAAGGGGTGGCAGCCTGGAAAGAAGCCGGATATCCGACCGTGCAATTGGATGTCATCATCGGGTGGTCGAAACGCCGCTGATTTGTCACTGTTTTCTTTAATGAACCGAAATTTCAGGAAGATATTGACATGAGTTTCCTCCCAGTTTACAAGGTAGATTATTGAGTGTTTTAAAACCGGGTGGTTATTTGTAAACAGACCGGGTGCTGCGCACCCGATCACAAACGCAATGATTGAGGCACTGCCGTGCCTTTGTTTTATTCCGCCTTAGGCGGAAAAATCCAAGCCACCCGCTCATAGAGCGGGATGGTCATTGACGCGCATCCGGTTCCACCCGCAACGATTGGGGCACTTCGCGCCCCTGTCTTTTCCCTAGGCGGGAAAAATCCAAGCCACCCGCTGTGCGGGTGGTCGGTGACTCCTGCTGACCCATTATTTGAGAGAGGATCTCGATATGACCCATCCTGTATACAGAACCCTTCTGATGTGTTGCCTTGTGATTTTCACGGGTTGCGCCGGCGGTACCTCGAAGTGGCGGCATTTTCACGGTGATTTGGCCGGCCAGGGGTATCAGCCTGTAGAAAGCGGTTATGCGCTTTCTGCGGCGTGGATTGCAGGACCTTATCATATTACGAGCTCATCTCCGGTCATCGGGGTTGTTATCAGCGGCAGGGAAGTAATTTATATCGGTACAGTGGACGGTGAACTGGTGGCCATTAATTCCGAAGATGGGACTGAGCGCTGGCGCCGATCATTTGCTCCGCAAGATAAAATTTTCAAAATTGTCTCCTCCCCTGCGATTTCCGGAAGAGGAGATATCTATGTTATTGCCAGCCACCGGGTCGCAGGCGGTCGACTTCGGAGTTCTCTGCATAAGGTCGATGAGTTTAGCAAAGTCCGCTGGTCCTATACGTTTGCGGATAACGGATTTACTTCCGGATCACCTAAAATATTGAAATGGGGCCAGCAGACGCTCATTTTTATTTACGTGACGGTCGTTATCGGCGGTGAACCGCAGGCCGAACTTTTTGTTTTGCGCGATAACGGAAAAACGGCTGATCTGCTCGATCGCAAAGCTATCGGTAGCTGTCAATGGGGCAGCGCTGAGCAGGGTACCCACCCGGATGATGTTTTCAATTCATTTGCAAAGGGGTGGGATTTTATCTCCACTTTTCCTCTCGTGCTTGGTGAAAACAGCAATACTCTGCCGGATACCTTTGTCGATCCCACCGTGGCGGTGTCTACTAACAGAAAGCTTCCACTGATTGCGGTTGCGGATAATCTGTGCAGCATCGGCGCGTATGAATGGAGTAATAAGGGATTAGTGGTTGTCTGGGGCGAATCCCACCCGTTTGAAAAACACTCCTCCCCGGTGTTGCTGAACAACGGCCTGATGGTTTTCGGACGGCTGGATGGGAAAGTCCTGGCCCATGACGTGGAAACCGGTGTAAAACTGTGGGAGTATGATGCCGGCCAACCGGTTCTTGCAACCCCGGCTGCAACCCCGGAAGACCATATCTTTATTGTTTCAAAAAGCCGCATTCAGGTATTGAATCAGCAGGATGGATCCCTCATTTATGATGGGGTGTCGCCACGAAAATTTGAATTGGGGGGGCAAACTTACGCGTCGCCGGTGGTCACCGAAAATTGTGTTTATGTATCCTCCGGGGAAATGCTTACCCTTAGCCACGATCTCTCAACCCGCAGCCAGGATACCAATTTCCGCGGAAACGGCTTAGCATCCATTGCGTTGGCCAATAACGGCGCACTGTATGTCGTGGCCGATGACGGGACCATCCGCAAATATCAGGGCGCACAATAACGATTTCAGACCGTCTATTTTTTTTTGCCTTTAGCGGGTTCCTTGGGAGGTCTTTTCTTCAGCAGCTCGATAATCTCTTCCCAATCCTTGACCGTCTGACCGTTCTGAGTTTGCTCAAACGTATAGCGCTTTTCAATATGTTCAGCGGATTCGGCAATGAGACCGGCAGAACCGATAATGGCATAGAGCTGGATGCCTTTTTCTTTCAAGGCGGAGAACATTTTCGGGCTCTTCCAGCGCAACACCGGCGCCTCGGGAAGCTCACCTTTATCCAGCAAATTTCTAGACGCCCGGATTCCCGCATATCGGCTTAAGTAAATAATGCGGTATTTTTTCATCATTTTTTCGACCGCCCGGCGAATGGCTCCCGCCGCTATTTCGGAAATAAATGCATCTTTGAATCCGCCTTCGATTTCAATGAGAATGACTTTCTCGCTTTTTTTGATCACCAGCAGCAATCCGGAGCCGCTCTCGCCTTTTGAGCGGGCCTTTAGCTTAATGAGTCCCGGGTGTTTGGGCGTATATTTTCGATACCCGTAGCCGTCACCACCGGTTAAATTTTTCCCTAAACTGTTATCATCCAGATAAAATTCAACCAGCCTGCCACCGTCGGCAAAAATTCTGCCTTTAGTTAACACCTTGAGGTAGACGGGAGTGTCCACTGTCGTCACGCTGTCATATACGATGACTGCACTCAGGCATTGGGCGGTCGGTAAAACGACAAAGCAGCATATCAAAAAAATAGACAAGCGCTTGATTTTTAAAGAAGCAATCATTTTCGTTTTCTTGACACCTCGTGCAGGTTTTCTTAGAATACGTCTAATTTTATTTTTTTACCGGCCAACGGGCCCAACTTAATAACATTGATTTCCAATACCACAATTTTACCTTTAACATGAGCGACTGGGCTGAGCCAAGAGATTTTAAAGAATGGGCAAAAAGAGTGTTCGGGTTGCGACCCATTTTGATGCTCATCCTTGTTAGCAGCATTTTTATCCTGGAGTTGCGCTTTGACTGGATGGAGCGCATCTTGGGGACTTATCTGGTTACCACCAATTCCGAGCGACCCGAATCCGGCGCGATCTGGGAAAAGAGCCATCAAACCCGCACAGCGCAGCAAACGCTTGAACAAATCCTTACCGACCGTCAGACGTTGCAGCGTGAAGCACGCAGTGCGGCCACATTTACTCAAATTGCTGCCAATGTCACTCCCGGGAAAGGGGTGATGCTGTCTGCCGACCATTTCCGTCAACTCTATCTGCGGTTGGCGCCGTCTTTTGCCTATGAGATTATATCTCCTTTCGACCTGCTCGGGATCGTCAATGATGGGCGCTGGCGCAGGACCTACTTTGAAAAATCTGATGCCGGATTGATGATCTACCTGCTGGATGCCAACAACCGGGTATTGCGTCAGCTTGAACTTGGTTCTATGCAGCTGTCCCAGTTAAAGCGCGGTGAAATGGCTTTGGCGGAATCCCTTGATGAACTGTCGATTTTTAAAAACCGCATCTATTCTGCCGATCGGTTTTTTAATGCTCTGGAAGCCTTTCCCGAAGACGTACGCCGCAGCATGGTGCCCCAGCCTGAAACGCTTCTTGAAATACCCGGTCAAATTATGCGCGTCGGTATTTCTGATGAAACCCAGTCCGGCTTTATTGAGCTGGGTTTTGAATTTCTTAATGGTACTGAGCGCCGTGTTGTATTAGTGCAGGGCCATGAATGGGCTGTCTGGCGGTTGCGATCTAATCTGGAAGGTTTAGACATGGATAATGCCTCCAGCCAGAGCGGCAATCAAAACGAACCTTGGAAACTTCAATGAGCCTATTTGCCGACCGTTTGCGTCGATTCAGCATCCTTCTTTATGCGGGGATGACCCTTACAGGTTTGGGAGCATTGCTGGCGATCGGTTTATTTTTCATCGCTGTGCGCGATCTGCCCCGGGTGCCGGAGCCCTTAGGGCGCATCATTGAAACACCGCCCACGGAAATATTTGCTGCTACCGGCGAAAGACTGATGATCATTGGCGGTCGGGAAGTCGTTCCCCTTAACCGGATTTCTCCCTTCTTTATTCAGGCGATGATCGCCACCGAGGACCATCGTTTCTGGGAACACCACGGTCTTGATAAACTGCGCACTCTAAAAGCGCTGTGGATAACCCTTTTTGAGCCTGGAAGGATTCAGGGGGCTTCAACCATCACCCAGCAGCTTGCCAAGAATCTGTTTTTCAGCTATCGGCGAACCTATATGCGCAAATTCCGTGAACTGCTGGTCGCCCTGCAAATCGAAACCCGTTACAGCAAACGTGAAATCTTAGAGGCGTATCTAAATCAAATTCCTTTTGGTGTCGGCGCTTATGGGATTGAACAGGCCGCCCGGGCGTTTTTCGGTAAACCTGCGTTGGAGCTTAATCTGGCGGAATCCGCCTTACTGGCCAGTCTGCCCAAGTCACCAACTCGCTACAATCCCTATCGGTATTTTGAGCGGGCCAAAAAAAGACAGCAGCTGGTGCTGGCGCGAATGCGCGCCGTGGGTTATGCGACGGTTGAGGAAACTGAGGCTGCTTTTCAGGCCCCGCTGCAATTAATGTCTCAGCGTGCCGGCACCTCCAAAGGCAGCTATTTTCTCGATCTGGTTTTAAATGATCTTGAAGAACGATATGGTCCGGAGGTGGTTTACCACGGCGGATTGAAGGTCAGTACCACCCTGGATCCTCAGCAGCAAGCCTGGGCGATCGAGTCCCTGCAAAACGGTTTGGTCAAGCTCGATCGATTGATGGGAATATCCGATAAAGATAATACCGGCGACGCCAAATCTCTGTCCCACCCGCAGGGGGCACTGGTGGCCGTTGAATGCAATTCCGGCGCTGTCAAAGCCCTGGTAGGCGGAAGAGACTATTCGGAAACAGAGTTTAATCGTGCAGTTGAAAGCAACCGTCTGCCCGGATCCGGCTTTAAACCCTTTTTGTATTATGCGGCATTTGAGAAGCTGAGTTTGACACCGGCCAACGTGTTTGTGGACAAGCAAATCACCGTTCCGGTCATCGGTGCCAGTGACTGGACCCCTAAAAATTTCGGACGCGAACATGAAGGACCCATGATTTTAAAACGCGCACTCATGAAAAGCGTCAATGCCATCGCCGCCCAGTTAGTCGAGCGCGCCGGACCGGACGCGGTGATCGATGTGGCCCGGCGATCCGGCATTAAAAGCCCACTGACATCCGTTTATTCGGTTGCGCTGGGAACCTCCGGGGTGAGCCCTCTGGAAATGGCCACAGCGTTTTCCACCTTTGCAACCGGCGGCATTCGGCATGAGCCTTTCTGGATCCGGCGGGTTGAAGACCCCCTGGGCCGAGTGCTGGAAGAACAGATCGTTCGCGGCCAGCGCTCCCTGGATGCCGGCATCGGCTATCAGGTTGTCGACATGATGCGCGGCGTTCTGGCCACCGGCACCGGTAAGGTCGTGCGGCGTATGGGTTTTGATCTGCCCGCGGCTGGTAAAACCGGCACCTCTGATGATTTCCGTGATGCCTGGTTTACCGGATTTACGCCAACGCTAAGTGTTTCCGTCTGGGTGGGCTATGACCGTGGGATGAGTATGCGTGATGTAAATAGGATTGGGATTACAGGGGGTCGAGGGGCGGCGCCCATCTGGACGGAGTTTATGATCAAGGCGACCAGCGGTGAGCCTCCGCGGGAATTTACCATCCCATCGGATATTCATTTTGAAACCGTTGATCCGGTTAGCGGTGAGATAGCTGTGCAATTGACCTCAAATGGGGTGAAGGTCGCTTTGCGTTCCGGGCAAACGGTTAATTCTGCGCCGGATGAATCCGGCACAGTAAAGTCAGAACAATTCATCACTGAAAAGGCGGGTCAATCCACCGTTAAGGAGGCGAGTAAATCCACCACAGAAGCGGAAGATAATTCCGCGATTATAGAAGAAGACCTGCCGCCCGAGTAGCTTTGACCAATGATTAAGCGTCTCGGAATTTCTACAACTTAATGAAAATACAAGGTATTTTTTAAGGCATGAGTTTTTACCTCAATCATGGAATAATGGAATAGTGGAACGATGGAATAGTGGGTTTTCAAAGGATATAATCCATTTATAACTTTAGTCACTTTTATCTTTTATAAACAATGGTTTCTTTTTTTAAACATATCGCCGCTCGTATCTGGCTGACGGTTCTTTTAGGAGGCGTTACCAGCATCTGGGTACTGCCGTCCTTTCAGGCCCGCACTGGACTCGAGTGGGCCCTATTACCGGTTGCGCTAATTATGGTCACCGTTTTTCAGCTGACCGGCTGGATTTCAAACCGCTGGGGGCTAAACACGGTTGAACGGCTGATCCATGAGGCCGGCATTTTTGAAAGAGATGGCATGGGTACCGAGGCTGAAGATCGGTTCCGGCGTGCCGTCGCCGTTTTCGACAGTTTTCTAATTTCACCGCTGATAAAAAAGCAAAAAGCCGGCGCACTGACAGCTCGTGTTGCCCGGTTTTATCTGGCCCGCGCAAAAAAGAGCTATGAGTCCGAAGCCTTTTTATTATCTTACCTGCAATCGAACCCGGAAGATGAAGAAGTAGCCGAAAACTGGATACAGCAGATAGACAGTCGCGGCGGTCTCAGAGAAGAGCACCAGGAACTGGCCTATCTTATCGGCAATGCCCAGCCTAAAAATCGGACCATCCAGTCAGCACTTGCTACTTATTATCTGCTGCTGGAAAGAACCGATTTTCCGGCGTTGCAAACTTACCGCCGCGCTCTGACAGGCGATCATCAGATGCCCGCTGACTTTCTCAATAATCTGGCCCATCTTTTCCTCAGAGAAAGACGCGCGGATGAATGGGCATTGGAGATTTATCTCAAGGCCATTGGAGATAGCCACCACCCGCCTGAAATCTTAAGGGGTATTGCTGCGTGTGTGCGCTGGATTTCACTTACCGAGCGCAACAAACCGTTGCTGCAACAGGCTTACGCGTATCTTGAAGGGATTGACACGGCGGAAATACAAAGGATGAGCGCCGGCTTTAAACCACCGCTTCCGCCTTCCGATAAACGCCTCGTTCACCGGTCAGCTCAAAGACGGGCCTCTTTTCTTCAAACCGCCGGTGCAGTGCTGCAAACATTTTATGAAGATCTCAGCGCCCTGCCGGTTTGGATTTTACGACAGATTCGATCCGGGGTCCGATTGGCCACGCAAACAAGAAAATCGCGACGCGTGCTTGCAGGGATTCTGCTTGGCGGATTAACAGCGGCTGTCATTGTCCTGGTGATTAACACAGTGGGTCATCTGGTCAAGACCGAAACCCCGGTTACCCAAAAAATTGAGAAAGCACCCGAAGCCATTATGGATCCATTTACATTACAGGTGGCCGCTTACCTGCAACCGGCGTATGCCAGGACATATGTGGAAAAGCTGAAAAAACAGGGTTTGGATGCTTACTGGAGAGAGGCCATCAGCGCCGATAAGAAATGGTACCAGGTTCGCGTTTCACATTTTCCGGATAAAAAATCCGCCCGGGACTTTGGGGAAGCGCTCAAGGCGAAGGGGGTTATCGAGGATTATTACGTCGCTAACTACAAAGCACCCAATTAGGTTTCAGGTGTCAGGCAAATAGCTCATAGCTCATAGCTGATAGCTCATAGGTAATATGCTTGAAGCTGGGATGCTATCAATAAGCTCATAGCGTATAGCTGATAGCTCATAGTTTCTATAATGAGTTGTAAATCTGCAAGTCAAACTTTGAGCTCTAGCCTATGAGCTACGAGCTAAAGCCTATGAGCCATGAGCTATCAGCTATGAGCTAATATAGCTTTCCGGCTTCCCAGCCTGACATCTGTTTTCTGACTTCTGTTAAGGTGCCCTGACCTATACTTAATTTGACAGAATCGAAAGGCGAGTTAAGACATCCCTCAATCATTTTGTAAGGCATTCTTTCATTTTGACATTTAGGTTTTGCTTAGCAAACCATCATCGAGTATCTGTTGGAAATGCTCTTTGATTGTCTGCTCAATTGGTATATACGACATGCTCAGGTCTGTCTTGCTGTAAGAGGTGTCGAATTTGATCCGAATGCCTGCATTTCTGCTCACGTACTTACGGGTGCGGTCATACACCGGAGCGATGAGCCAGAACAAAATTTTAGGAGCTTCTCTCCGAGGGAACGGATAATCATCTCCAAAATGTTTTAGAAGAATATTTGCAATGTCAAGCAACGTTGCTTCTTTGCTCACGATAATGTGCCTTCCACTTGCCTCTGATGTGAATCCTGCTTTGATATGGGCCGCAGCCACATCACGCACATCAACAATACCATTCCACAGTTCCGGAACACCACGCTTGTATGTACCATCACCAAATTCGATCATAGTGCTGATACTCATTGAGTCTGTTCTCTTCGACACCGACGGGCCGAGAATCCAGCCAGGATTTATTGTCAACAAGTCCCATTGATTCTGTTCCTTAGCAATAGCCCATGCTTCCTTTTCCGCAATTGTCTTTGAATATGCATACGGCTGGTGGTCAGCGCTGCTCGTTACGTTCCATTCTTTCTCAGTGAATATTCCCCCTTTTGCCAACTCTATGTCCACATTATCGCCATAGATCGCCACGACACTGCTAGTGAGAACGATGCGCTTTACTGTCGGATTCCTTTTTGCCGATTCAAGGACATTCCTTGTTCCTTCCTTGGCTGGTCGAATCAATTCTTCTTCCGGATTCTTGATTCCGGTTATGAAAAAGGGCGAGGCTGTATGAATCACGAGTTCGCAATCCTGCATCGGTTCGTCGAAACTGCCGTTATCCATAAGCTCCGATTTGAACAGCTTCAATTGTCCGGTAGATGCTTTTGATAGGGCCTTAAAGTGCTCAATTTTTTTAATACTCGAGGGATCGCGCACAGTTGCATTAACATTAATTCCCTCTTCCAGTAGCATTTTGATTATCCAGGAAGCCAAGTAGCCTGAACCTCCTGTAACCAATACCGGTTTGGTTTTATCGATTTCCTGCATAATATCCTCCATATTAATCTTGGTTCTCTGATGCCGAACACTACCTATTCATCTTAATACGATAATTTTTTCAACAAAACTTGATTCGAGATCAACATCCAGATTTGGTGGATATCTGGTAAATTTTGGGATCTAAAAACCCGAGATAGCTTGCCAGAAAACTAAATATTAGCCAAATACCGATATATTGAGATATCCAAACTCTGGTTAAACTATAGATATCATCCTTGGCAGTTGTCAAATCAAGTAAATCTGTAATTTTGGATATTGTAAAATCATCTTCGTCCAACGACAATTTTACATCTGTCTTCTGACAACTGTCATCTGACACCTGACACCCGAAACCTGACACCTACTTAAGATTCGGATCCTTTTGGCGAACATAGGCCAGCAGCTTCCTGGCCGTGGCGGATTCGACTTGAATGGCATCATAATTTATCGGGACGTTGTTTAAATACTGCAGAATCAGCGCATCGCCGTCTGAAAGACCCCCCGGCAGAATGCCCGCAAAGAAAAATCCCAGCTTTTCAAATTGCT
>PVMK01188618.1_pt1 | contig 28608 bp, 27 predicted proteins | sample 1853481 | NCBI WGS metagenome assembly PVMK01 (sample SAMN08533507, study PRJNA380276) | Marine sediment metagenome, whole genome shotgun sequencing project. | reverse complement strand
CACCTCACCTCACCTCACCTCACCTCACCTCACCTCACCTCACCTCACCTCACCTCACCTCACCTCACCTCACCTCACCTCACCTCACCTACTGCTTGTTAATTTTATTTAAATATTCGGGCAGAAATATCATTACAAATCCAACCCAATAAAAATAATACCAATCATCGCTTTGTTATTTTCAATCCATGGGGAACCCTTTATTTTCCATTCAACAACAGAGTGACTTTTTCGATCATTTGGAAAACGTCTTGTTCAGAAATTTGAAAATGAAACGGAAAGCAGATGACACGTTCGTAAAAGGACCAAGCCGTTGGAGCATTTTCTTTCGAGGTTAAAGGCACATAGTATTTTTTCAATTCGATACCGGTTTGTAGAGATACCCGTCGGATGATCTCGCTGGATATCGGATGCTCTGCACGCAAACAAATCCCAGAGAGGACTGTTTTTTCTGGGTATCGAAACAAGAACGAAAATGGAGAATGTCGGATAATATCCCGGACTTTTTCTGAGACTTCAAAAGTTTTATGAATATTCGCAGGCTCAAAGATGCTCTGTAGATGGGAATAAATGAAGGCGGCACTGAAATCCGACATTCTCCAATTAGAGGCTTCGATATGAAATTCTCGGACTACAAAGCCAAAATGAAACCCAAAATTAACGGCACGATTTATATATGGCCAAAGCTTCTCGGAACAAATAACGGCCCCTCCTTCACCTCGTCCGAAAAATTTTGTTTCATGAAAACTCACTATGGAAGCATCCGCAATATCGCAAACGTTTTTGCCATCAAAAAAAGCCATTGGTGTGGCAGCATTATCAAACAACAATATTTTCGAATTTTCGTCGCACCATTGTCGATATTTCCTGATATCACAGATGCACCCAAATACATTGGTAACGATAATTCCGTCAAAATCGTTTTTCCTTTCCTCTAACATTTTCAAAGATGGACCTAAAAATTTGGCGTCGTTGTCGATAATGATGCTATTTTTCAATGGACCTAAAATAGCTGATGCAAAGGAAAATGCCTGTGTTGCATATCGCAAAGTACGATGATGAAAAATATTTATACCCGCTATGAGCGCATGCAAAGCTCCGGTTCCCGAAACCGCCATGTGGACCTTCTTTTGTAATTGAAATTTTGTTTCAATGAAGCCTTCCAACTCTTTCACGACTGGGCCATTATTTGTGAAATGATTCGAGACGATACTCGCCTTCAAAATGTTGGATATATTATCCATAGATAGCGGTTTTGTGGCACACCATTTCCACTCTTTCTTCTTTTCCTTGGTGCTGCAAGCACTGTGTCGCAATTGGAAGTTAAATTCATCACAAAAATGCGAGGATTCCACATTTTGACCCACTTTTGTTCCTGCGCCCACGTGAACCTCGGAACCAATAGTAATTTTAGGGATAACGACAGTTCCAGCACCAACGAAAGAGTCTTTGCCAACATGAACCTGACCACATAGTGTAGTATTTACGGAAATATGGACATTTTCCCCAATTTTACAATCATGTTCGACGACGGCATGAGTGTTGATGATACAATGATCCCCGATAGTAACATTCGGGCCGATGTACGCATTCGCACCAACGAAGACTCCGTTTCCGATGGCTGCATTGGATGAAATAGTCGCAGTGGGATGAATGACGGTTTGATACTGGACGTCGGGATATGAATCTATTTTTTCTCGTCGTTTTCGTAAATCCCCGAATCCCAATATCCATGTGTCTTTGATCGCGTGGGACTCGAAAAATGCATCATCAACACATTTCGCGTTGTGATTTTCGTTGGTAGCATCCAAAATAGAACTTGCGTGACCTCCTTGTCCCAAAATATACATCATTTATCTTTGTTCCGATACATTTTCAAGAAATATACATATTGAACGTTTTTATTATATCAAGCAACATAAAATGTCAATATCATTGCCATATCTCAAAAAATTCTCAAGAAAAGAAAATGACAAACCCGGCATCTTGACTCCGATAGAAGATTTTGATATAGCTATGAAAATTAAGCGCATATTTTATATTTATGGGTTTAATGACGTCCAAGAAAAAATGAATATATCGAGAGGTCTCCACGGGCATTATAATGCAAAACAAGTAATTATTTGTGTGCATGGATCATGTACTGTTAGAGTATCTAACAAAAATGGATATCATGCTCGTCATGTTTTGGATTCTCCCACTGGTGGTCTTGTCCTTCCCACGGGAAATATGATTGAAATGTCTGAGTTTTCTTTGGATGCAGTTCTGTTGGTGATATGTGACAAAAATTACAAAGATGACAAAATATTTTCATAAATTATTTTTTTATTACCCGTCGCTAAAAATAAACACATTAATGACAAATGAGCACAGAAAAAATACTATCATCATTCAGGTGGTAACACCGTTTTTTGATTCACACATAAAATGTATCACCCCACAGTTTGCCAATTTTTTGAAGTACATGGATGGTGAACGGGATCCGAATATTTCGAAATATATCTTCCCTGAAAAAAAGCCCGAGAAAAAAGATTTGATGCATTATTTTCACGACCGATACGGATCAGACGCGATTTTGAAAGCTCTCCTTTTTTACAAGAATTTTCCAGATGAGATTGCTCGAAATCGCATCAAAAAAACCTTTCCAAATGTAAAATTTATTCTATTTACCAATGATATTCACATTCATGCAGCAAAATTGAAATCAGATTTGAACAACGTCGACGGCATCATTGGTCTCACGACCCATGCGGTGTTTGAAGCTTTTTTTAGGCTGGATATATCCAACAAACTCCTTCATGCTGGTAATCGTTGTCCGGACGAGTTTTTACGTGATGTACCCAATTTCGAGACCGACCAAGATGCCATCTTCTATTATGGGACTCAATATCCGAACAGAAAATCATTTCTTAACGTGGCCAGAGAAAACTGGAATGTAGTAATTCATCCGCCTCCTGGCAGAAGAGGCTATTATGGATGGGATTGTACTTATCTGTCTACTGCGACCGCCAAGGAACTTTTCAAATATCGATATTCTTTTACAACGGGATATTGCTGCAGAGGTCGATCCAACCCGTATTACTTGGTTGCCAAATTCTTTGAAATCATGGGTTCTGGTTGTTTACTTTTGTGTGATACGACTGGTGTCAAGAGTCAATTGGAGGAACTCGGCTTTTACGATGGACAGCATTATCTTTCTGTCAATGCCAAAACCTCTGCAAAGGTTCGCAAATACGTCGAAGGAAATCCAGATATCGTACGCGCCATACGATCCCGGGCACATAGGTTAGTAAAAGAAAAATACACAATTAAATTGGCCTGCGAACCGATCAACGCCAAGTTGGCGAATCTGTAATTTATGTCTTTTATGCATTGACATTCCGGATCATGAGAAATATATCAGAAACCGTAGGCAAGAAGATACATTTTATATATTGCAGATAAAAGAAAAATGACATGGTACATTGCTAACAAAATAACTCACGGATATCACGGATTAGGGCATATGTTTTACATGCACCTCACTCCTTATATTATTGCTTTGATTTTTGACCTGGAACATTTGTCCACGCCATTTATTACAGGCAGCGACGAAAGACATGATGGTCGTAGTCGTAATTTTCTATCTGCTCAAAAACGCATTTCCACTACGAATTGGGAAAATTTTTTTAATTTTGGAAAAGGGGAAGAATTATTATCACATTTAGGTGATTGCAAAAAAATCACTTTGCCACTTAAGAAGCCGTTTTTGTCTTATGGTCTACCAGAATTACGCAAATTTTTTGATAAGTATGATAGGAATGAGAATTTGATTTTTTTAGTTCAAAACTCAAATCGAATTTTGCCAGGAGAATTTCAGAGTTGGTGCATGACAGATGAAGTGCCACGTAACTTATATGCTCGTTTCATCATGAATTTAAGAGAAAAATGTATTTACAAATCCAAGATTATTTCTGGATTGCTTGTTGTTCATATACGTCGCGGGGATGCACCGAGATTGCCGCTTGATTACTACAAACGTGTATTGGACATGGTACTTATGGATGCCAAAGTATTCAAAATTGTAATTTTATCTTTGGGAACCTCCGCTCAAATGGCCGCTATAAAAACATACTTTCAAAAACATTTTATTGAAAAAAAAGACATATTAGTAAGTTTTCAATTGAATATAGATGCGATTGATTCTTTTCGAATCATGATGGATGCTGAAATCTTAATTGGAGGATACAGTTCTTTCCCGAAAGTGGCAGGATTGTATTCAGATGGGAAAAAATACTTTGTACCATTTACTCTAACGAACGGTGGAGAAATACCTTCGTATGATTCAAATTGGACAAATGTTTCTGAATGAAATACGAATCGAATTTTTTATCAACAACCATATAATTTCGTATCAATTCCAATTTTTTTTCATGTGTTGGTATAAAAAAAATATAATCACATAGCAAAAAAAGTAATGAATGTCATTTTGATTACTGGACAAAATAAAAAGCCAATACTTTTCAAAAAAAACATAGATTTATTTTTGAAATTGAATATTCCCGTTGTGTATGTCACATGGACAAACGAAATAATACCTCCTTATGTAAAGACAGAAGGAAGTATATTGTTGTATCAAATACCACCAGTAAAGAAAACATACGGGAACATGCTCGCTCAGAAAACAACATTTCAATATGGCTTACAAAAAATTAAAGAATTATTCGGCGATAACAGTGACAATTTGTTTATATTAAAAACTCGACCTGATGTATATATAAATGAATCCATGTTGGATTACATATTTCATTTAAATATGGTAACTAATGATGATGGTGCGAATGGCAATTTATCACATAAAATTTGGATACCCTGGGCTCACGTAATTAAACCTCTTTATTTGCCAGATGAATCTTTCTATTCACATGTTTCTGTTTTAGAACGTTTGATAGTAAGCGATATTTATTTGTTCGAAAACGAACAAAAAGGAACTACGCCTTTCAGGTGGTATTTTCCTTTGGTACAAAATACTACGTTCATTAGAGACTATTTGAGTTTGCCATTGAAGGTTCGGCAACAATTTGTGGATTTCAAAATTGAGAAAAATGATAAATTTATTTGCAATATATTATACGAGTATTATGAGTTTCTTTTGCAAAATTTTCATATATATACAAAAGAAGGAGGAATAAAATTTCGTAAATGGAGTGATCCCAAAAGTTCCGGAATGTCTGTTATACACAGAAAGCAATATAATTTGACCGACATATCACACACGTCATATGGTCCGATGCGCTTAAAATTAATTTACAATAATAACGAATTGAAAGTATTGCGGGAATCATTATTATAGAAAATAACTTAAACTCTTCAAAAAAAAATTTGGAATGGTGCAAAAATTATGACGAATTGTATATAAAAATAACTAGGATGAATAATGCCAAATTTATTTTGTCCCGTCCCAAATATAAGCATCTAAAGATCGCCACATATGACGAAACATGCGTTCCTGTCAATGACTGTAATTTTATTATTATAAAAAAATATATCGAAAAAATAATAGAAAAAACGGACGATTTTGTTTTTTACGTGGAAATTGGTGTTAAATTTGGTAACACATTTATACAAGTTGTAGATTATTGTTGTAAAAATAATTTAAAGGTTCATTGTATTGCTATTGACCTGTTTGAAGATTTTATTATACAAAATGAAAATACACATCGGGGCGATGTAGCACATAGTAAAATTTTCAAACACAAATTAATAGACTTGGGATATGAAAAAAACATCACCGTAATAAAAGGAGATAGTCATAAAGTAATACCCGATTTGATAAAAATGAAAAAATGTGTTGGATTTATTGACGGGAATCATACATATGAATATGTGAAAAAAGACTATGAATTATTAGTTGATAAAATAGATCAAGGATTCGTGGTGCTCGATGATGTTAATTGGCCAACTGTACGAAATTTCTTTAACGAACTTCCGGACAAAATCAAGATTGAAAAAACACCACGAGTTGGTGTTACACAAATTTGATTTATCATTATTCTCTATGTTATGAGAACTGAATTTTCCTCGATCGCAATAACATCAAACTGTGCATATTTATATTGCAAGTGAAAGCATTTGTACCCATTTTTTTGCAATTGGTCAAGGCAATTTGTCGCATTTTCATGAGTAGTCAATACATTTAATTCAAATTCGATTATAAGTGGTAAATTATCCGATAATAAAATTTGATTGATAATTTCATGATCCAAAACCTTCCGCATCGATGTGAAACATATGAACTTTTTGCAAATTATATTTTTGCAAAACATGTTCAATTGTGTGAACATTCACCTTCTCTATTTTTACTTGTCTGTTTTTTTTCGTGTTTTGATTTTTCAACAATGATGATGCGCCTTTTTGATCACTTATAAATAATTCCGATGTGCCATTGTAATTTGATATGGCACAACATTCTGTATGTACATTTTTAACATTATTGTATAATTTTTGCAATTTCACAAATTCTGATTTCATCGGTTCGATCATTATTGCCAAAAAATTTTCATTACGAGAAAATTGTTGCACTAACTTACACATGGGATCAAATAGTTTTCCGTCATTGGCTCCAATTTCAAAAAAAAACAAAAGAATTTGAATTTTTATGATATATATCTGTAATGAGTGCAATTCTTTGTTTGTCAGAAAGTTTGGGTAAATCACCCACACACGGTTGTTTTTTATAAAGTTCTTTTGACGAAGACATTTTCTTTAATTTTAATAAAGAAAATATTTCTTCACCAGGGAATATTTTTCCAAATTGTTGGATATAATATCATTATTCTTGGCATTTGAAAAAAAATTTGAAGTTTGATCAGAACAAATTTTGTTTTTATATATCTTTTGATATATTATATTTGCATACGCGCGATGTTTATCCATATTGTGTTTAAAATGTGTATAATTATTTACATCTATATCTCGTTCTATAAAGTTAGAAATATCCTCAATTTTATGTAAAACAATTTCATCATTTACCAAATCTTCATAATCAATCGTTAATATTTTACTTTGATCATGTGTCTCCAGTGGAGAACAAAATGCCTCCAGTGATTCAAACAGTTTTTGTAAACTAGGACTCTTTCTTTTTAATAAAGTTCCGAGTAATTCATATATGTTTCTTCGTAAAAATATGATTAAATCGTCTGTATGCAATTCATTTGTACGAAAAAAATGTCTTTTTTTTATCTCAGTGCCCTTATTATCTTTGAATGCGAAATCAGGGAACTCGGTATTATTATATCTGGACAGAAGTCGTGGAATCAATTCGTTTTTGTCGGTACCATCGAATGTTTTTATGCAAAACAAAAATTCAAGCATGTATCTCAATAATGTATTTCCAGATCGTGGAAAAGAATAAATATAAATTATTGTCATTTTATTATGGTATATATATTTTTTAAAAAATGCTAAATTAATTCGTGCTGATATAATTCCAATTCGTCTGAATTTCTTTTCAAAGAAATCGATTTTGCAGATGGAAATGGATTTGTTTGGGCACTGAAATCGTTAACTAAAATGCGTTGACAATGACCGACATTATACACTATTTGATCAAATGGGAAATCGAACTGTTGTAATTGATGTTCGGTCACCTGTTTAAAATCTTCGGTACGAGCAGTGCACAAAATAAATTTATAACAACCAGTGTTATATAATTTTTTTAAAAAATCCATATTTTTTTGTAAAGGATGAGTTTCACCCCATTTCGGCTGCCAAAAACGATTTCCATTTTTTACCAAAACACCATCAATGTCTAAAAATAGAGATTTGTATTTGGAACGATATTTCATCCACGTATCATATGTTCCCCAATCTTCATAATTTTTAGTTGTTTTTTCTGCAAAAAATACTCCGTTGTTCAGTAACATCTGAATTACATGAGATACATTTAAATGTGTTTTTTGATTCTCCGTGAGTTTTCTGAGAATTTCGACCGCCCATAAAAATTGAACGGAAGATTCGAAAGAATATCCACCACAATTAAAATTTTGTGAGATTATTTTTTTTTCGGACATTTGGGTTATCATTCCGTTCCTATCGGTAGAGACGAAAGATTTTGCGTCGAGATCTCGAGTAATTGAGGAAATGCGTGATGTGCACGTGTAATTACCTGCTATCACATTCACACTGAACTGATTGTCGCAATCTTTACAAAAAATAGGACCTCGAATATTCATTCGATTTATAGTTTGTACGATGGTTTCAACCTGATCTCGAGTGGATTCTAATAAAATGCATATTCTTACTGGAATGGTTTTTATCTTTGTGGGAAACCAACATATATCCCCACCACAATGACGGTCAAGATGTTCTTGCAATATGGTTATAATTATTTCAGATACACTTGTCAAATCTAACTTATTGATTGCGTCTTCGATCATTAATTTAGAATTTGGTTGTGTTAATAACCATTTTGGACGTGTACTGGGGAAACGAGAAGAATTTCCTGCGGCTGGTACGATAAGAGTCGTCCAATGTCGTTTCTCATGAGAAGGGGTTTCTCTGAGTACATGCTTGTTTAAACTTGTTACTGCAGCTTCTCTCATTTGAAATTTATCCATTTCCAGTACACACTCTTCCAAATGTGATTTTATATCAGTGTAATAAGGAATTATGCGTATCAAAGTAAACATATCGAATAACTGTAAGAGTTCGGAATCCCATATATGAGACCATTGTTGATATAATTTTGAAAGAATTATTTCATTTACAATGCGTAATTCTACTTTGCAATAAGAAGAATCTAGATGTTCACATACATTGTATAATAGATCCTGTCGGAGTTTAGAAAAATCTTGCAATGGACTTTCCAGAAATGTATCGAGAAAATCTAAAAGATAAATATCGTTTGATGAAGTTACGAGCATGTTTAAATAATTTAAATCTCCATGACAAAATCCAACTGGTACGAGTGTGGAAAGAGGCACTTTGTGCAAGACAGACGATATTTTTTCATACACAGGATCTGAAATATGGGCTCGGAGATGTTGCAATTTGCTTTCGAACTGGTGTTTAATTTCTCCAAACTCGATATTTGATGATTGGTCCAACACAAATGTCAAAAAATTTAGTATACTTTTCGCCCATTGGTTGATTATACCCGGCTCCGGTAATAGCAATTCGGAAATAGAGAAACCGTGAATGTATGGCATTTTTATGACTATTTGTTCCTCTGTATTTTTCTCATCATCTTGCATTATTTCGATCACTGGAACAGTTTTACAATGGCAATGTTTGGCATGCTGAGAAAAATATGTGTTTTGTTTATTTGTTTGATTATACAAACGTTTTCCGCCGGTTTTATATACAAATTCATTTACAACCTTGATACTCGAACCAGAGTGACTTTTGTTTTTTAACATTGCTTTAATATCAGGCTGATATTTTATAGTTACCATTTAATCTTACGAAGGCAATGATTTACATTGGACGAATGTTCCTGAATAAAATTAGTTATGTATAAGAAATAAATGAATATGAATGTTATTCAATTTAGTCCAGGTCGGTCCGGAAGCACGCTTATATGGAATTTATTGCGAGAATTAGATTGCAATCCAAAAAAAATGCACCAAATTACATATTCTCGTAAGATGAAAATTGTTTCAACGATTCGCGATCCTAGGGATATTCTTAAATCGAGATTATTAATCACACAAAAAGAAATAGATAAAACATCAATTGATCAAGAAATTAACTTAATGCTTGTATGTGGCATGACTACGTTAACAAATATATTTTCTGAACCCAATGTATTGTTATTGAAATACGAGCTCTTTTATAATGATTTTGATTATATCTTTGATTCTTTGGAAAACTTTTTGCACATAAAAATAGACAGTAATAAAAAAAAAGAACTGTGTGATAAATATGATATTACACAAATGAAAAAAATCAGTCAGAAATACAAACATTTTAAAAATTACGACAAATATACTCATGTCCATGGAAAACATATATCAGATACGTGCGAACCCAACAAATGGAAAGAAGTTATCCCTGAAAATTTTCATGATTATATAAATTCTGCCTTGGAAAAATATATTATTATTTTTGGATACGATAAATAAATAGTAATACATGTTTTATGATCGTAATGACACACAAGAAAAAAATGATAAAATTTATTGCTCCTTAGGAAATTATTGTAAAACTAGCATGTTATTAAAAGACAACAAATTAAAATACGAATCTTATCCCTTTGATTGGATGGTGACTTGCATAGAAAATATTATACATATTTTACAAGATGATTTTAAGGAATTTTTAAACAAAAACAATTATGTTGCTACGTCACGCGGTACAAAAAATAGTTTTTATATCAAAAAAACACAAGAATTATTTCCTGAAATACAATCCGATCATATGCACCACAATTTATTCAACTCTTCTGATTATGAATATTTGGAACGATGTGTGAATAGATTTAAAGATTTACATAAATATGATAAAATCGTATTTATTATGATTCAACCGTTATATAAAACAAATTCTAGTATTAATGATGATAAAATAAATAAATTGTATAATCTATTATATGATTTTTTTGGTACCAAATTGTCACTTTTAGTTTTCCCTATAACAAAAAAAAACAATTTGTGTTTCACCAAAAAAACCCCACATGGAAATCTCTTCATATATGAATTACAAACGCAAATAATAAAGGGACCGCATGGTATGGAGTATTTTGATAAGAAAGGAATACAAAAATTTTTGGAATTAATTACTGAAGTATGAGCATTTTTTATCTATCTCGCTTTTTTTTAGGGGAGGAGTTGTTCAATGACGATCGTAAAACTTTACAAATTAGATCTCTCAAATTCCATAATTTTTTCGCAAATATATTCAACGTCTTTTGTCGAAAGCGTATGATACATTGGCAAAGAAATTATATTTTTTGCCAAAAACTCAGACATTTCGCTATTGCCTTGCGTTTTGATCTTCTCCATGGCTTTGCTTTTATGAAATGGTACCGGATAATGAACCGAAGCTTCGATATGGTTGGCTTCCAAGAACGATAGCAGATCGTCACGAAATGACTTTTTCACAATATAGACCATCAGGTGATGCGAATGCTGAATATCAGATGATTGAATGATCAACCTTTTGAGTAAAGTGGAATGAGATAAATGTAGCTCGTACAAATTTGCTATCTTTTCTTTTTTCTGGATCACTTCTTCCAAATCCATTAATTTACAATTGATAAAACCGGCTTGTAATTCGTCAAGTCTCGCATTTGTTCCTAATAAATCGTACTGATATCTTGTGTCGCTTCCTAAACTTCTTCGTTTGCGTATATTCCTATTAAAAATTTCATTGTTTGTCACCACCACCCCGGCTTCTCCGATTGCGCCGATATTTTTTGTGGGATAAAAACTGAAACAACTGATATCTCCGAAACTTCCGATCATGCGAGATTTCAATTTACTACCGAGTGATTGAGCGCAATCTTCGATGAGAATGAGTTTATATCTGTCGCACAATTTTCTCATTGCGAACATGTCTACCACCACGTCTCCGTAAAGATGAACAATGACAATTCCCTTTGTACGTTTTGTTATGAGACTTTCAATATTGTCAATATCGACAGAACCATCTTCATTTACATCTGTCATTACAATTGTGCAACCACTCGTAGCGATTGGAGTCACCGAAGCGATGAAAGCGTTTGACTGTATGATCATTTCGTCTTCTGAAGTCAAATCTAATTCGTGATATGCCAGTTCGAGGGCGGCTGTTCCACTGCTCACTCCAATGGCGAATTTTACGCCCAATAAGTTTTGCAGATTTTGTTCCAGCAAGAGAGTTTGTTTCCCCAAAGAGTATTTCCCTGCCTGTAGAACCTCGGAAAGGATACCGTGAAAAGAACTTTCATATTCATGATTGACTTTTTGTACATCTGTAAGACGAAGGAATGTCCTATCTCTTCCACCAAGAGCAGCAGATGAGGAAGAAGTCACCATCTTCCGCGCTGGGTTGCCCACCACTGTGCTATTCGGTTCGACATCTCGCGTCACGACAGCACCGGCTCCAATAATCGCGTTGTTTCCGATACTCACAGGCAATATGGTGGCGTTCGATCCAATTCGTACATTGTCTCCAAGAATGGTTTTGGAATACTCGGCCGGTCTCACATTCGGAGGCCCCTCCGTAAATTTGTCATTCGTAAACATGACACCATGTCCGATGAAACAATTTTCGCCAATGTGTACATTCTCGCATATGAAACTATGAGAAGAAATTCGTGTTTTTGACCCTATGGTACAATTTTTTTGTATTTCCACAAATGGTCCGACAAATACATCTTCGCGAATTCTAGTACCATATATGTTCGTAGGAGAGATGATGTTTTTGAGCATGGCTATTTTTTATTGTCATTTATATTTTTTTTGCAAATTGCCAACGTGTGTTTTGAAAAAAATTATTCTTATTTCGCACGCATAGAATATAAACAATAATAATGAACAATTCATTTTCCATAGGAATATTTGTTCTCTCTTGGAATGAAAAGGTCATGTTGCCACATTTTTTGTCTCATTACCTACCGATCGCTACTTCCATAGAAATTTATGATAATGGCTCGACGGATGATTCCATACTCACAGCGACATCAAATCTATCGGAAGAAAATAAAAAAAAGGTTCTGGTGCACGACATCTCGTATGCGCGAGGCTATCATGCCTTGCACAAAGTTCAAAATAACGAATGGAGAGAGGCAGCGTCTAAATATGATGTGGCGATCCATTTAGATATGGATGAATTTGTGATTTCAGACATCAAATCTCGATCTCTGATAGAATGCATCACAGATTTTTACGAATCAGAGGCCACATTCGCTCGTGTCTGTGGATACGAATGCCTCCTATCCTTGGACAGACAAATACGTGATTCGGATAACATCGTTGAGCTCGCGACGCAGGGATTCCCTTATACTAATTTTGATAAACCCTGCATACTGAAACCATCGAAATTTACCGCCTGGAATTTGGGCATACTTGGAAGGCATGAGTGGTCTCCGATTGGGGAATGCAAAGAATGGATTCGTCATCCGATTATGAAACACATTCGAGGCGCAAATATGGATTTGCTTTTGGAAAAGAAAAGGGAAATCAATGAACAGGGATTTATACAACCTTTCGTATACAGATACGAAAATTTCAAAAAAACAATGTTGACCAATCAAAAAAACAAGCACGATTTTGTATACATCATTTCCATATTGCATGATTATTTAAATAATCCTATTCCAACCAATGCCTACCTGCAACATCAATACGATATAGCGCGTTACATGCCTAAAGAGGCAAAAATTTTGGAAATTGGAGCAGGATTTGGCACCATTTCCATTCTTATCAATTCCATTCTGACAAACAAAAAAAATCACATCGTTGTCGAACCAAATGAAAAAATGTGGGAAGCCCTCCGAAAAAACAAAGAAATTACGAATTCAAACTTTCATATTTTCGAAGGGGCCTTATCTTCCTCCGATGTAATTTTGTGCAATCCCCTGGAAGCAGTTGAGAGGGCCATCTTCCGCATCGGAATCTCTCAAGCCCCACATATTCCACGATTTACCTATCAGGAAATTATCGAAAAATATGAATTCGAACCCGACACCTTAGTGATGGATTGTGAAGGGGCTTTTATCGAAATTTTTCGCGATTTTCCTGAAATATTGGATCATGTTACCCAAATATTCATTCATTGGGATGCAAAATACCTCCCTAATGATCGAATGTATCGTAGGTTGATTATACAGAAGGGATTTTATGAACGAAAAGAGGGAATGTATTCGGTATACGAAAAAAAAATACTCTATCTGAAATAACAAAAAACTCGAATAGCTTACAAATCTTACTCGACGGAAACAAACAATTAAGAGGAAACAAATTTCACACCCATACCCATATTTTGTACGATATACGAACTCTGCTCGGACCTGGTGCTAAAAAATATACGGAAATCGGTTCTTATCTGGGATCCTCCGCGGCATTGCTTCTGCAGCATCCAAATCCTACAACAGTAACATGTATTGATCCTTGCAATCTCCAAACAACGCAAGAGATCATTTTGCGACAGAATTTGAATTTGGTCAATATTTATAAACGAGATATATTTATTCACAAAAAATACTCGACAGATCACGCGTTTGTTCAACAACTAAAAAAGGATGGATTTACGACAGACATCCTCTTTATCGACGGAAATCATTCTCGCAAAGGCGTTATGTCGGATTTTAATAGTTTTCATGAGTTTGTTTCTCCTGGTGGATACATCGTGTTTGACGATTATAATGACAGTAAATATTCTCCACAAGTGCGCGGAGCCGTGGATACCATCGTTGAACAAATCCAAGGTTCAAAATATGAAATAGTCGGAGCATTGAAAAATTATCAAGGTGCTCTTCCACAAGTGACTCCCGATGACAAATCGAACGAATTTATATTGAAAAAAGCTTGAGGATCATTTCGTAAATTGACAATTTTCAGAGACTTCCCTGAAATTATTGCAGATATGAAACAAATTTTTATCGAATGGGATGCCAGAGATGATCGAAATGATATTTTTTACAGGAGTTTTATTTTGGAGCGTGGCTTCAGAAAAATCAAAAGTGGGTTTCATTCTATTTACGAAAAAAATGCATCCAATAAATTTGTGCAATGAATGATAAATTTCCCAGAATGTCTGCACAAAATTTTCACATGAAATATTTATCTGGTCCGTTTGAATATAATGCACTAAAAACGTGGGATTATTTGTGCACATTGTTGGATTTTGCGGATAAAACGTATCCGGTTGTTTCTGTTGGATGTGGGAACGGCTATTTAGAATCAAAATTACAACAAAAGTATCCCAATAGACTATTTTACGGAGTCGATCCGGCACCCAATTCTTGGAATCCAGTCCCAGGAAAAATATATGAAAATTGTTTGAAACCCATTGCGAAAAATGTTGAAAATTTAATGAATATGAAAGAAGACAAAAAAAATTTATTGGTGACTCCAGGAAAAAATATATTATTGGCATGTTGGTCAAATCCTGATTCTGCAAATGAAGGGTATGTGATCGGTGCAATAAAACGTCTCACACCAGATAATTTTTTTGTGACTTACGCACCATCCGGAGGATGTGGGTCGGATGCTATGGTGCGACTTTTAGATAGAGATTCTTCTTTGAAACAAAGAGCAAATAGTAAAGTTAAAAAATTGTTGGAGATATCTGGAATAAAATACCAACTTCTTTTTTCCTATACTCAAATTATCCCAACTCCGCAAACATACCGAAATATAAGAAGATGCGTCGGATATTGTCGGGTCAATGAGGATTGTCCTTCCGAAAAAGTTATTTTGTGCGAAAAAGAGGAGACAGAAAGAATTGGGGATGTAGATTGTTCTATTCAATAAATTTATTATGCGCTGATATTATTCGACGTGATTGTGCCTGTGCCATTGTCCAAAAAATTCGTACCCGTATTTCCTTTGAAATTGTTGGAAGTAATAATATTATTTTCCGCGGTGGCTGTCAATTCTACTCCGTTCCCAGTATTATTGTTAACTCGATTTATGGAGATATTGTTGTCGTCTCCCGTCACATAAATACCCACTCCACCAGAAGTTCGAACGTGATTTCCTGTTACCAGGCCATTATTGCTCGAAATATCGATTCCATTGTTTCCCGAGTTTCCAATGATGCATCCGGTGATGGAGTTAAATCCAGAACTTTCTATGCCCGTATTATTATGTATTACGGTGCAGCAACTGGCTACACAATAGTTTCCCTCCATATTTATCCCTTTTGAATTGGACACAATGAGACAACTGTTAATCAAAACATTTTCGACCGTGCTTTTGCAGTGAACGCCATGTAGGTAATTTTGTTTTATGTTTCCGTCCGTGATTGTTATGTTGTGACTATTGCCATCAATGTCATATCCACTCCCGTTATTGCAACTCACGGTGCAGGTGTCGAAATTGATGTGGTTGGATGCCTCCATTATTTCAATTCCAGGTCCATTATTATTATAAATATTACAAGAATCAAAAATGAGATCCACACAATTTTGGATACGTGCACCGGCAGTCGTTATCGAATTGAGGGAAACCAACGTATTGAAACTGCAATCACCTGAATCCAAAATATGCATATTCAAAGCATTTTTGGAGATTCCCACACCATGAATGTGGGAAAGTCTGGCGGCTCGACACGTTAGTCCGACTGAAGAGGAACCAGTGATCACCAAATTTTGCAAAACTATGCCCGTTACCATCGTTTGAGCGACATAAGTATGATTGGTCTGGGTGGATCCATGATAGATATTCAATATATTTAATGATGTATCGTTAGCTATGGTTTCAATTTGACAATAATTATTCCCTATCAATATGAAATCTTCAACACTTAAATTGGTGAATGTCGTGCCGGTTCCGATGATTGTTTTACTTCCGTAGGTCATGGCTATAGTCCCGGAGGTTTCTTTCACTCCACCGGAACCGTCTATTCTAATTGTGTTTCCAGCCGCTAAATAAACGATAACAGACCCCGGGGTTTCGCCTATGAGTTTGCCGCGATCTGGGATAATAATGTCAGATGTTTCGACGTAGGTTCCATTTTTCACGAAGATATCCGTATTTCCATCTGAGAAGGCTTCTGCAATGGACGTGTAATTATCATCTTCGCTTTTAGAAACGACCACGCCGACTAAAGCCGAACTAGATTTATTCTCATTCAGTATAACTACATCCAAAATAGTATGTGCAGGATTTATAGGACATACGGTCGGTACAGTTACAGACCATTCGTAAACATATCCATCTGTTTGGCAATATAATCTCCAATATTTACGATTTGTCATGTTGTTTTTGATATAAACTGATTATTTTAAAAATATTATTATTGTAAATGAATTCAGTGTTTTCGGTATGTATTAATTATATAACTATAGATACGGAATAAACGCGAACTGTATTCGCAGATCCAGAATCTAATTGGACATCCCATTGCGCTTGCCCTGTACTTACATTTGATATAGCTCCTAAATCATATATAGTTGGTGATGCTGCTGATATAGTGGTAATAGCTGCTATCGTGTTTGCATGTGTTGTATCATATATCCGTACTAGTCCGGACCCTACGCCCATACCAGTTGTCTGTTCTGCAATTATTGTTATAATCGTTGGTGTGCCAACAGTATCGGACCCTTGGAATAATATTACTGATTTGCTCACGTAAGTGCCGGTGTTGTTGGTACTGATGTACATAACTGAATTATTTCCATAGGAAAATGTCATAGTCACACTAGAAGCATTGGAACCTGTTGCTCCTGTCACTCCTTGAATTCCTTGATCTCCTGTTGCTCCTGTCACTCCTTGAATTCCTTGATCTCCTGTTGCTCCTGTCACTCCCTGAATTCCTTGATCTCCTGTTGCTCCTGTCACTCCCTGAATCCCTTGATCTCCTGTTGCTCCTGTCACTCCTTGAATTCCTTGATCTCCTGTTGTTCCTGTCACTCCCTGAATCCCTTGATCTCCTGTTGCTCCTGTCACTCCCATTTCACCAGTGGCACCCGTGACTCCCATTTCACCAGTGGCACCCGTGAATCCCATTTCACCAGTGGCACCCGGGTCGCCCGTGTCTCCCATTTCACCAGTGGCACCTGTGAATCCCATTTCACCAGTAAATCCAATTGCTCCTGTATATCCAGTATGTCCAGTCCCTCCGGTATGTCCTGTTGCAAATGCACTACCTGGCATTCCCGTTGCTCCATCATTACCAGTGTGGCCGGTGTGGCCCATTTCTCCAGTTTGTCCAGTTTGTCCAGTTCCTCCGGTTGCTCCCGTGTTTGTTGCGCTTCCGTCTAATCCCGTCGCGCCCGTGTGACCTGTAGTACCCGAACACCCTGTGCAACCTGACATACCTGTGGATCCCGACCCAAAATCAATTGTCGTTTCTCCTGTAATTGCATTTTGTGTGAGGCCATTTATTATATGTGAAGATCCCACAAATTTGAACGATCTTTTATTTCTCACCCGGAAGGGTCCTGCTCCTCCACCATCTGTAAAATCTAATTCCACATCCCAATAAATATCTCCTAAATCCCCTGGAGGCAACCATTTGGCGTTTCCATCACCGACATTTGTGAGAACCTCTCCTGGATTTCCACCATCAAATTGCAATCTATCTTTGATCCGAACATCACTCGCAACCACTTTACATCTGAATGCCGCTATTTGATCCACTACCAAATTAGACAAGTTTAAATCCTTTGGAAAAGAAGAGGGACATTTTTCCAACCTTCGAGCCATTATTTTTTATTTATATGGAAATATTTATTTTTTTTTCGTTCGCATGTGAACAAAAACAATGTTTCAAAACATTAATAAATGACAATCACAAAATTCACTATTTTTTCTGAAAGAAATAGTGGCTCTAATTATCTGCGACAATTGATTTCTGCAAATTTAAAACTAAAATACACGAGTGATTATGGGTTCAAACATTGGTGGTTAAAAGATGTTCCGGATCGTCCCGAGATGAACTATACGACAGATAACGAAATCAAATATTCATGGAAGGAACATTCATCTGAAGTATTATTCATCATATTAGTCAGAAATCCATTTGATTGGTTAAAATCCATGTATTTACGACCACATCATCTAAAACAGGAATTAAAATTCGACACATTTCAGGAATTTTTGGAAATTCCTTGGATATGCGAAGAAAAGGAAAAAATGAATCCTCATTGGACAGATTTAAGAATTGGAAAGAATCAAACTTATTTTATAGAAGAAGCTTCCGATATTTTTGAAATCAGAAGTTCGAAATACAAACACTGGATGAATCTATTAAAAAATGGTCCAGAACACGTGGAAGTGATACACTTCGAACATTTCCCCGAAATATTGGATTTGCTGGCACAAAAATACGAATTAAAATTCACAAAATTTGTTGATTTTCAAAAACCGGATAGTTTTGTAAAATCGATTCATCAAAAACCGAATATATCAGAAAAACAATGCGAATTTATTCTGCATCATTTAGATTTGAAACTGGAACGAAAACTCGGATATTGCTATGATCACCGTGAACCACCAAAAGATATCGAAGTAATGTCCATATTGGGAAAAAAAGGTTTCGATGAATTTGTAATCGTGAATGATCACATTTCTTTGCAAGACTGGCAAACCCGACTAAAGACCATCTTGGAAAATTTTCACGAAAAAGTTTCCTTGTGGAATTCTTATCCAACAGATAATAAAAAATGGAATTCGAACACGTTGTATTTTCTGTTTAACGTGCATGCTCAACTTAAAATAATTCCTTGGCCCGCGCATTTTATCCACATACAAACAGAAGTTTATGGTTCACCTCATTTTCAAACCCTCGTAATGAGAGAATCCCTTCTGAGAGCGCAAGAAACGTGGGACTACAGTGCGGGAAATGTAAAAAACATAAAAACAGACATGGGACGATCGAATTACTATCATGTTCCATTTCCGATAAATCATTTGGGCTGGGCCGAAAAATCTGGCAAGCAATGGGCCGAACGAGAAATCGATATTTTATTCGTCGGAACCATGAACATCCGAAGAAAGAAGATATTGACGGAAATAACTGAGGCTTTTGGCAAAAAAATAAAAATCGTAGAGCGAGGAGTTTTTGGTGAAGAATTATTGAAATTGTTCAGAAACACCAAAATCGTTTTAAATATCCACTATTATTATGACATTCAACCATTAGAGCAAGCCCGTGTGATTCCCGCTTTAGAATGTGGAGCAATGGTCGTTTCCGAATTCATACCAGAAGAAGAAAAAAATTTACTCATTTCGAAAAATTTATTTTTTTGCGAAAGATCCGATATGGTCGACAGAATAGAATATTTATTTTTTTGCGAAGGATCGGCTGACCCAATAGAATGTTTGCCAGAGGACTCGGAGATAATTCAAAACCCAACAACATTGCAATCACTGCAACATTTGCAAGATAATTCTTGTATAAATGTTCAACAAAAATTGCCATTTTTGGGTCTGCATATGATCGTCCGAGACGAAGCAGACAATTTGAAATGCAATTTACCAAAACTATTAAAATTATTCGACGTTTTTATTTTCGTGGACACCGGATCTATGGACGATACACTAGATTATTTAAGATCCTTTTGCAGATGTTTACCCAATGACAAAAGAGGTTTTGTGGTTCAAAGAAAATGGATCGATGAGTTTGATCAAAGCAGAAACGAATCCCTTCGTCTGTGTAGAGGACGAGTACAATATGCCATGACATTAGATGCAGATGACGTACTCTATTTCAGTAACAGTAGCATCGTTCGCCAAATGTTAGAGATGACGCGCATGGATTGCTATAATTTATCGATGAGAGATGGTGGAATAATATATTCCAGGCGAGCCATCGTATCCACTGACAAATCCTTCATCTATGAATATAAATTGCATGAAGTTGTGGGACCGACTTTCGATGGCGTCAAAATCCTCGATATAGAACCCAACATCATGTATATCAGACGTGGAACATTGAAAGGATGTCGATCGAGAGATATCGATCGTTTAAACAAAGATATCACCATTTTGAAAAAATATTTAAAACGAGAATCTATAGAGAAAAAACCCAGATATTGTTTTTATTTGGCCAAATCGTATTTTGAAGTTCAAAATTGGGAAAAAGCGCAAAAATATTTTTTACTGAGAACCACAATGGGAACATATATTGAGGAAATTTATTACAGTATGTGGAAATCGGCTATATGTTCTTTGCATTTGCAATACCCATTGTACGTCGTGATCCGACAATTGAAATTGGCGATTCTAGATCATCCAAATCGTATTGAAACGATTTGGGAAGCGACCCAATTACTACGAAAACAAAATAAATTCAAAGAAGCATTTGAGATCGGGATAACAGGATTAGAAAAACCATGGAAGGATCATTTTCAATTTGGAATTAAGGATATTTATTTGTATCGTTTGATAGACGAGGTTTCCATCTGTGCCGACTATTGTGGCCAAAAGCAACAAGGTCATTTATTATTACTTGGTTTACTCCGAGCCGTTCCTTTGTCTCGTATTCGTGCAGGAGACCAGAAGAGAATTCTTTCGAATTTCGAGCATTTCAAAAAATTCAAACCAACTCTCGCTGTTTGCACAGGATACACTTCTTTGTTTGCAAAAAACACGAAACATTTTGGAGGATCTGAAATTATTTTATTAGAAGTTTTACCTCTGATTGAAAAGGCTGGGTTTGAAATATTTGTTTTCAGTCAGGATTCTCCAGAAGATAGACAAAATAATAGCTTGGTGAGATCAGGGATACATTGTCATCACATTTCCGAGATTGATTCCTTAATGGACAAAAGAAACAAAAAAAAATTCGATGCGCTCATTGTTCATCGATATGTTCATTATTTTTTGCAGTCCAAATCCGACTGGTCTCATCATACCTATGTTTGGCTTCACGATAATATGTTTCAACCCTATTGGAACGGTCACCCTTTGCCATGCAATGGCAAATATTTGGTGGAAAGAATAGAATCGCAAATCCATTCCGTCGTGACTTCTTCTCAATGGCACAAACAGTGTATCTCAAAACAATATCCATCAATTTCTCCAAAATTGCGAGTCATATCATTGGGAATTCCTGAGGGAGAGAAGGCTGAACAACGGAGGAAGCCTTGGAGATTCGTGTGGATCTCGGATCCAAACAGGGGTTTCGAACATTTTTTCAGCATCTTTCTGAAATTCAAAGAGAACATTCGACCTGAGGCATCCCTTCATGTCTACGGGAATGCTGCTGCATCGTTGCTCCCTGCTGAGAAGTTAAACGAAGATGTAATTTTTCATGGATATGTAAAAGATAGAAAAATTTTAATTGATGCACTTCACGAAGGGGATATTTTTTTGTATCCATTATCTTTGGGAACCATCCGGCACGAAACTTTCTGTTTGAGTATTTTGGAAACGATGCGTGCTGGGATGTTGGTCGTATGTCCGAACAGAGCGGCACTTGGAGAACTCGTAAATAATGACCGAGGCTGTATATTGTCGTCAGAAGCTAATGAAAAAGAATATTTTGAAGCGCTAATTCGTATATCAGAACAATACGATGATTTCGAAATCGTACGCAAGAATGCCATTGAATTTGCTAAAAATTTTACATATGAAAGGTGCGCAGACGAATGGGTTAAAATTTTAACAAGAAGCAAACATCTGTATGACATTTCTTTTTGATAATGAAAAAGATTACTCTACTCTCTCTATCGTTCTACATTTTCTCATAAATTCCCAATGATATGACTTGCAAATTTGTTTATTTTACGAAAGTTTTCTTGTGACAAAAGAAGATGGGTCACGATGTCGATATTTTATTATGGTGATAATTCTTCCATCAATTTTCGTCGTTTATGTGGAATTCCTTCTTTTTTGCACCAATTAACAATAGTTTTTGCACTAACTCGGTACCTTTTTCCGACCTCAACAAATGTATGTTTTTTCACCAAGTCGTACAATTCCTCTTTCGTCGGACGTTCTCCTTTGACACAAATCTCCAATTCTTCTTTGTTGCGATTTATAGGGAGATTATAATATTTTCGTTTTCGGGAAATATTTATTTCCTTTTCATTTTCATTTCTCAATGAACCATTTTGTTCTTGTGTGTGCATCACGTGACAGATGGCGCAAAGTAATCTACACTTCTCGATTTCCGGCAGAATCGTATTTTCCCATGCATATGAGCGACGCACCAGATCTGAGATGCCGCGATGTTTCGTAACCCGATCGATGTGATCGAACTCGAACCCGGGAGTTTCTGCTTCCGAAACTTCACGTTGGCATATTTCACATTTCCCGATATTCAATTTTAACTTTCGCAAATTCTCCTTGTTTTATAGCATTGCGTGTTTCGCTGTAGATTTTTGTCTTTTTCTTTTCTTTGATTTGATTTTGATAATGGATACGATGGTGAAAACGACACAAAATTCGGCATTTTGAGATCTCGTCAAGGAGTTCTTGCTCGCATTTCGCCGTATATAACCATTCACTCACAAGAAACGATTTTTCTTTGAGATGATCGAATTCGTATATCACAATATTGTCAACTTCGAGTCTATCCGAAAATTTGAAACGGCAATCCTCAGACCATTGGCACCCCCGGCTGTTTTCGATGGTTTTCATTTTATGAGACAAATAAATATTTTTACGTTTTTGACGTTTACCGGTCGGATTATTCTGGGATTTTATGTTTCCATTTCTGCATTTCAGACACCATTTCGTTGCTTCCGGTTTCTTATGCGACTGAAAATGTGTTGCGATGAGAAAACTCTTTTCGCATCGAAAACATGTTTTGAACAATTCATTTCGACCAGTCTGGCCACCTTGCATCATTTTTTTCAAAAATAATTATTGATAGATCTTTTATTTTACTGAGAAATTTTCTCAGCAGAGGAATTCTCATAGTGTTACGAATCGAGAGACGCATTTTTAATGGAAGAATAAATTTTGAAAAAAAAAGATATTGACAATCTCTGATAATTCGACCTCCCAAGCTCTCTGCCTCCGCATGGAGCAAGCATCACAAAAATAGGTAGAAGTTTTTTAATTTTTTATTTTTTGTTGATCTTGATGATTCAGTAAAAGTCTTTTTAGGTTTATCTCTAATTGAGCGACCCCCAAACACTCATATTGGCATCCCACTGCCGAATGATGTATTGCAAATCGACATTCGGATGATTTACATTATGCAGACCTATTCTATTTTGATTGTGTTTATCGATCACATAAACTTGAATGTACATGAGTTCATACAAAAAACGATCCCGTCGCGCGCCTTCACAAAACACACATATGTCACCCTTCGACTCGTAACATAAAAATTTGATTTCATCTTTCTCATCATCATAACCAACCATTCCAAATTGGACCGCGTGTATATACAGATCATTCACGCGACGTACGTGTTTCCAAGTGCCTCGATTATCGTAATAAACGATATTGTCAAATTTTGGCGGTTTCATTGTTATTTTATTTTCATTTGTGAGACCCGGAAAGGAAACATTTCTTCATTTTTTTCAGAATAAATTTGAACTTTATTCATTTTCTTCCATTTGTTGTAAAATATTTTTGTAGTTGGTAATGGAGATAAAAAGTTTTTTGCGATGTTTAGACTCGAACTTCAAATAAAAATGTAAAAAATTTTTTTTACATTCTGATTCAAACTTTTGCCAAAAGACACTCCCTTGTTTTTCCGGCCACATAATTTTGAATGTCTCTTCGTCAACACTGTACGACCAATAAATGATATTCTGTATTTCGTCATCAAAGTGCGAAAAATTCAAATCGGAGATAGGGTTAGGGTTAGTATCGCAAATTCGAACAATCGCCAGAAACATCCGTTTTCGATTTCCAGCATCCAATCTTCCGTAAAAATACAAGGCATTTGACTCGCATTCCACACGAAATTTTTCCCAAAAATGATTTTTATGTTCTTAGTCTGAATCACTCCAATAGTTGAATTGTTTTTCTGGCCAGATTTTTTTACAGGTAACAAAATCGAATTCGTACATGAAAAAAATGAAATGTTCTAATTTTCGATCAAAATTTTCGAAATATTCTCTCTTCCACGACCTGGCTTCATATTTATTGCTCATGTCTCCAATATCTCATAAAAGAATTATCTATAGAAATTGAAAAAAAAATGTTGTAAATAAGATGGCAAAAAATAGTTCGTTCAAACATTTTCATTTTCTTCATCTATTTTTTTTGCAATATACAAAAAAACGCCCCAAAAAAAGCATGGATCAAAAAACTTCTTGCAAAATCTGCAGAACTTTCAAAAATCCTACGTTTGTTTTGTCCATTTCGAAAAAAGGATTAAAATTTCGTAAAGTTGTGGATTTTTTACATGAAGAGCTGAATTTGCCATGTTCTGTCACCGAAAATTGCAGTATCTTGTCTTCTTCGGACGATGACTCGACGTACATTGAAGATGGATGTCAAATTATTTTTCAGGAAGACGAAAAACATACAGTGGAATCCATCTGGGAAGAATTACAACAAAAATTTTCTTTAAAATGTGCTCACCTGGTAGGACGCGTTCATTTCAACGGATGTGTATATGATTATTTACGACCATCTGATTGTCCGAGTTTTTCTTCTTCTGCTCAAAAATAAAATAAAAATCATGAGTCTTCATTCTTCTGGAAAAGAAATAAAAAAAAGGCCTTGGGGAACTTTCGAGTGTATTTTGCCATCCTTGGAAAATTATCAAGTGAAACGGTTGACGGTTCATCCAGGACATTGTCTCAGTTTACAAAAACATAAATATCGGGAGGAACATTGGTTTGTTGTAGAAGGTGAAGGAGAAGCAATCGTAGGAGAAATCAAAGTGCAAGTACAAAAAGGAACTATCATTTCTGTACCGGTGGGAACTTTGCATCGTCTTTCCAATCCTTCTTCGTCTTCCGAAAATCTTACAATTATCGAGATCCAATTGGGAAGTTATTTGGGCGAAGACGATATCGAAAGATTAGAAGATTTGTACGGACGTATTTGAATTCGAATTTGGAAAAAAATAAAAAATAAAAAATAAAAAATAAAAAATAAAAAATAAAAAATAAAAAATAAAAATAAAAAATAAAAAATAAAATAAAAAAGTTTCCATATTTTTAATTTTTTAATCTATCATTTCCCATTCTTCGTTTTCGATGAGAATTGACTTTGATTTTTTGAGAGGACTTCGAGAAACACCGCAAATGTCATACATGTTTCTCATGAGTAATGAAAAAGTCGTTCTCACAAAATGAGAAATAGATTTTACATTTCCGATAAGTCCATTGGTCGTTATTTCGAAACCTGCACGAATGCTCTTTTCCGCCAAATAATGGGCAACTTGATACCAGACAAAATCTATTTCTAATTTGAAAATCATCAAACAGAGTGCTGGGACAATGTACGGTCCGAAAGAAGAAGAAATCAGAAAAAACGAAAAAGAACTCAAAACCGTGCCACTCATCATTGCCACTCCTGTTGTTATTCCTACACCGATGAGACTCGTGCCTATGACGATTTCAAAAATGCTGTAACCGAAATCTCTCATAAATTTATAAACTATCCATTTCAGACGTTCTTCTTCTACATTATGCTGCTCTTGGTGGAGACATGACGAAGAAATGTCCTGAAGACGGCAGGTTTCGTCATATATCAATCGAGTTCCCTTGTTTGAAAGAATTCTATACGCTTGTTGGAGTTCCTTAAATTCTTCTTCTGCTCCTGACGGAGAAAGGACCTTATTATGTATATTCTTGTCTGGATGCAACTGTTTTGCTTTGGAAAGATAGGATTTCCTTATTTCCTTATCATCCGCATTTTTATTTACATTTAAAATTTCGTAATAATCCAGATTCATAATCCAAATTCTAAATTTCTTTTTATTTTTTATTTTTTTCAGAGAAAATGTTTCAACAAAATGCAAAAAAAAAGGAACAAGAAAAAATGGCGAGGGCTGCGGAGAATTGACATTATATAAAGATTAATAAACAAACACAATGAATAATAACGATGATGATACTTCTCCTCCAAAATGGTTTACGAATTGGGTAAACACCGATTTTCATCCCAGAATGGATCGCATGATAGCTTGCTTGCGCTGATCGGATGGTTTTGACTCAAAACAAAACAAAACAAAACAACAGATCATCATCAAGTTGTTGATATTTTACCGAATAATTTTTTAGCCACCCTCCCGAACAAATAGTAACTACATATTAGGAAAATTCATGAAGCGTGTTACGTTTACGGGAGAGAGCTGAGCTGAGCTGAGCTGAGCTGAGCTGAGCTGAGCTGATCTTAGTTCTGGTTCAAATTCAATTCAAAATGCCGAATACTATGGGTGTTTGTCCGCTTGCCCACTCGTCCGGTCATTTCGAGACGTGGCAGGATCCTCATGTACTGAGTGAGTGTATCTATTGCGTTGCTATGATGTACGGTCGAAGTTATGATGAAGTTCGTTTTGTCAAATACCAACTATTTAGTTACGCCGAGCACGCAACATATGAGAGAAATATAATCAATAACTGGAAATGTGGGATCGATGCATGGGGAAATCAATTCACGTGATACAATGGAAGATGTTTCCCAATCTACAAAAATCCAGCCAGCCTCAAACGTTGGTTTCCAAAACCCAATGGAGATAAATTTGAAGAAAAATACACTAATTTCTCTATTTATTTTTTTTCAAACATAAATAGCTTACCGATTTGTAGAAACCCCCAACTCTGAGAGTCACAAAACAAAATAAAAAAATAAAAGAATTACAATTTTATTTTTTCACAATTTACATTATTTTCACGGAGAAATATCAATCCTTTGGGATCTCTGCTATATTCTTCTTTATAAAAAACTTTTATGATTCCTGCCGTTATTATCACTTTGGCACAATGAATACAAGGAGCATACAAAGTGTACATGGTTGTATCCTTCGTAGAAATACCGATTTTACAAGAATATAAAATAGCATTTTGTTCCCCGTGCAATTCGTGGTGCACAGACCACTCGTGATGAAGATCGTAAAAGAAACGTGATTTCAAAAAATCTGTGTAGCTTGCCACAACCTCGTCTCCGAATTTCCATATTTTCTGTGAGCCAAATTGAGAATCGTAAAAAATTTTCCAATGCTCCAAACAATGTTCGGCACCAGAAACTACACCATTGTAACCCATTGAGATTATTCTATCATCTTTTACAATAATGGACGCGGTTTGAATCCGAACACAGGTACTTCGTTGTGAAACCAGTTCTGTAATGTTCATAAAGAGTTGATTCCATTCCGGTCGGGATTTTTCGTCCATAGTCGTTACTTTTTTTACAAAAAGACAAAAGAATTTGTAATATTTTGTATTTTTCTTGGAAAAATATATTACGTTTCCAATGGGTTCAAAAATTTGGATACGTGAGTTTTTTTTGTTGCAATCTAAAACAAAAACAAAACAATCACAAGAATTATGAACATCAAGACCGAATTGCTCGCACCTATTGAAGAAATCGACGAAACCAAATCATGGGTAGAACAAATTCGTGAGGCGTCGCAAAAACATTTCGAAACCAAGGAGAAAGAGCGTTTGGGACAAATCAAAAAAGATGCTCTCGTCTTCAAGGAGCAAGCTATCGAACATGCCTTGTCAACCGGTGCAAAGCGCATGACAATTTCTGCTCTTCCCGGCGAGGAGGTTCTCGCCATGCTCAAGGAACAAGGGTTTGCCTTCGAAATTGAAGAAGGAGGCTACATCCGCGCAGGCAAATGCGAGATGATCTGGATTGCGGAAGAAAAGAAGGAAGAAGATGAGAAGAAGGATGATGAGAAGGAAGAGAAGGAGAACGACAAGGAAGAGAAGGAGAAGGAGAAGGAGAAGGAGAAGGAAGAGAAGGAGAAGGAGAAGGAAGAGAAGGAGGAGGAGAAGGAGAAAGAGAAGGAGAAGGAGAAGGAGAAGGAGAAAGAGAAAGAGAAGGAGAAGGAGAAGGAGAAGGAAGATAAGGAGAAGGAGAAGGAGAAGGAAGAAGAAGAAGAGGATGA
>PVMK01149429.1_pt1 | contig 28608 bp, 43 predicted proteins | sample 1853481 | NCBI WGS metagenome assembly PVMK01 (sample SAMN08533507, study PRJNA380276) | Marine sediment metagenome, whole genome shotgun sequencing project. | reverse complement strand
CTATAATCTGCCCAACTCTTCCATAATCTGTTCGAAAAGTCCTTTTTCAGGTAACTGTTTCCTGATTCTTCCAGAGGGTTTTCCACAGGCTTCTCCTTTACTACCAAGGTTAACTTCTTCGGTTCCTCCTTCTTTGGCATAGCAGCAATTGCTGCCCAGCCACTCAATGCTACTTTTGGAGCACTAGTCACAATGGATGGCACAAGATGCTCTTCATCTTCGTCGTCACTGTCCATAATCAAAACATTGAATGGATTACTTACCTTCTCAACTACCTTCTCTTTTTTTACTGGAGACTCTGTTGGCATCTCTTTTCTCTTTTTTATTCATCTTCTCTTTCTCTTGTAAAGCCTTACAAAACTTTACAGTATGTCCACTCTTTCTACAATAACGGCATTCAGTTGCCTTCAATGTTGGACACACAATTACCCCATTTACTGGAGCACTCTTCACAAAATGTGAAGTATAAATCGATTCATCCTTACCTGAATCAAAACACACCTTACAAAACTTACCGGTCTTCTTGGTAGCCTTAGTGGAGTTGTTTGAGCGAACTGACATATTCAATAGTTTACTATACTTGATGATTTAATAATACATTCCGCTTATTAAAATAAATATACTTCAATTTTATTTTCACAATACTTTTTAGTAAATTTTGATAAAGTAAAAAAATCAAATTTCTTACTTTATTTTAAATATTAAAAACTCCTAACTACAATTTATTCTACCATGCTGCTTCAGTCTCATCATCTGAATCCTCCTCATCTACCTCCCATTCACTACCATCTTCTTGATACCGTATAATGCTTTTGACTAATCCCAAACTGAATACACGCAACATACTTTTTAAACTCGATCCTGGATTATCGAATAATCTTATCGCATCTAAATGGTCACTTACCGGGAACATGTCCAATTCTTCGCTAGCAATCTCTGCTCCTTGTATCAGTGTCAGTGCCTTCGTCTTTATCGGTTTCTCTTCCTCAATATTTGCTCGACATATCGGACAAGTATTATTATCCTTCAGAGCTCTTACCAAACATGTCAGACAAAACGCATGTTGACAATTTGTTTTCGCAAAATTCTTACCTGGGTTTAGAGTGTCCATACAAATACAACAAGTATCTGTTTGGTCGTGCTCTTTTTTTAGTTCCTTTTTCTCACCACTTCCAGCTGCCTTCACTTCAATCTGCTTTGTTACTTTCGATGACATTTTCAACTTTTAAACTTTTCAAGTTTCTTAAATTTAAGAATGAATCTACTTATTTCACAAAAAGTACTTCAATTTTTTCTTTGTTTTGATTTTTAATCTTAATACTTTATATAAAATGACAAAGACATCTAGTACCAATAAAAAGGCCACAAGTCCTGCTAAAAAAGCTACATCTAGAAAAATCAAACCTAAGGTAGACAAGAAAGATGCCGCAAAAAAAAGAGCACATACTGGTGTTCAAGCACATGGACATGAATGGGAAGATGATTTAATTGCCGTATTTGTTAGTCCTTCTGATATGGATTCTATGAATAATCTATCATATACATCAGTTCATGATATTCCAAAAGAATTTAATCAACTTACTGGACGCAATGTTAGTGTTAAAGCTGCCAAGACTAATAAAGTTGACTTTGGAGATGCCCTTAGAACTGTTGATAATATGAGCAAACATTCTCCATTAGAGGCTGTTGTTATTCAGTATACTCAAGATGGTGATAAAAAAATACCCTCTCGTGTTATTCGTTTAGATCTTACCGATTCTAAATCTGCCCTCTTTGGAACTGATGATATGGATGAGATGAAGACGGATATTCAAGAACTTGACAGAATGGTCAAAACGGGTGATCCTCAATATAAACAAATGGCTAAGGATATTAGATCCAAATATCCTCGTTCACATATGAAAGTTGCTCCCAAAATTGGTAATATTGAAAAAAAACGAGCAGGTAGATTACAAATTAGTTTGTCAAACATTAATAAATTAATTGAAGAACACCCACATATTGTTATTGAAGATGAACATTGTGATCCTATCAAAGGATGTCTTCGCACCTTACAATCGTCTATTAGAACTATTGGTAAAAAACCAGTTGCTGAATCTGATAAAGAATTTTAATGACTTACTATACATTTCGTTTTTATACCTGCTGATAGGTAAACCCCACCTAAAAATCCCAATGATGACACTATAAATGTTCTATTACTAAATACTCTTTCCCAATAATCCTTTTTACTCTTCAATAAATTTACTGATGTAGTTAGGTAAAAACTTATTCCTCCTCCTATTATTCCTCCTCCTATCATTCCTATTATTTTTGAAATGTTATGATACATTATACAATTTATTTATTTTTTATTTCATCTTATATATTATAATGCCTCGTTCATATTCTAGAAGACGCGCACGAAAGGGTGGTGATAGTGCTCAAATTATCGACCTCCAAACCAAAGTTGAGAAAATTGAAAAACAATTATCTGATGTTAAATATGAATTAAATAGTTTAGAAAAACAAGATATTGAAGCTTCTATAGAAAAACCAAAATCTGATGACGATGAAGTAGAAGAAACTAAAGAAATTATTGAAGAAGAACCTTCTGATAATGAAGGAGAAAATGAGGAGGAAAAAGAAGAAATTGAAGAAAAAGAAATTGAAGAAAAAGAAATCCCTCTTACTCAACAAAAAATTGATGTTACTGGATTTCAAGGTTCCGTTGGAGATGCTATGCAAAGTATCAAAGGTAAGATGAGACAACTTCAAAAACCTAGCAATAAAGGCAGATATGATGAAAAAGCTGATAAATTTAAACAATCTCTTGCTGAAATGAAAGCTGCCAAATCTATTTCTGATATTGAAGAAATTATTAATAAAACTCCTAGTCTAAACTTTAAAAACAATAAACTTATGGGTGGTAAAAAAACAAAGAAGAGACACCATAGAAAGGGTAAAAAATCTAGAAGACATTAAATCTTATTATTTTATTATTTTATTAAAATTTATAAATAAAATAATACTTTTTTTAAAACATAAATATATAAATGAATCATCACAATCATCACAATCATCCTGTTGATCTTTTTCAAACAAAGGCATTTAGACAAGGTATTAGTTTTGGTGTTGTTAGTAGTGCTATGACAGTATTAGGTATTAGTCTAGGTGTATGGTCTTCTGGCGAACATTTACGAGCTATCGTTTCTTCTGTTGTAGGATTGAGCATTAGTAATTCTTTAGCTGATGCTTTTTCTATGTATATGTCTGATACAGCAACTGGACAATCCAAAACTGCTTTTATATCTGCTATTGTAACAGCAATTATTGAATCTATTCTTCCATTTCTTTTTCTTATCCCTTTTCTCACTATGAAACTTAAAAATGCTGTTATTGTTAATGCTATTTTCGGCGTTATTCTTGTTGCTGTTACAGGTGTATATGTATCCAAACTCAACAAGGTCTCAGATAAAAAAATGGTTGAGAATGTTTCTCTATATGTAGCCATTACATGTCTTATTATGGCACTCACATATACTGCTGGTATCATTATCAACAAAATTATTAAGGATAGAGGAGTTTAATTTTCTTCATTCTCAAACACATTTCTAGAAAATGTCAAATTATTAACATTTACTATTTGTTCATCATCAAATGGATGACCCAGTTGGACTAAATAGTTTGCTATATCTATATCCATCACAGATTCTTCCATCTCTAGTTCAAACGAGGTATCCAATCGTTCAACTCTTATTCTATTTACTCCATTATCTATATATTCATTATCATCTACTATTTTTGCTCGACACATCGGACAACTATTTTTTCTCAATACTGATTTTACAAAACAACTTGTACAAAATTTGTGTCCACATGGAGTAGATGAACTGCTTCCTTCTATCTTCTCCATACATACTGGACACTCTTCAATCATCATATTTATTTTCAAGGCTGCTATTTCTCGTTGAAGTTTTTTTAGTTCTTCTTCTCTTTCTCTTTTTTTTTGTAGCCAATTCTTTTTCATAATTAAGGCCAAATGTATCTTACCTAAAGATGTTTTTACACCTATTTGGGTTGCTATCTTTTTTAATATTTTTATAGACATATTGTTAAAATCTGGTTCTACATCACTTGATAGAAGTGATACTAAATCACAATCTATTGGACATCCGTTTATATTATGATCTTTACTATCACAATATGAACACAGTGTCATAGTTATTGATTTTGTTTTTGGTTCTGCTTTTGGTATTACTAATTTTGGTACTCCTGATGGTTTATTTAAACTCGAAAGGCTTTTAAAATTCAATCTATACATACACTATGTTCAAATAAAAAACTTCAATTTTTATTTGAGCTATTTTTCTTAAATATCAGAGTCCATCATATATCTTACTATTATTGTAAAAATTAAGGCACTTAGTAACATCCCTTTATATGTGGGACATCCATTTACATTTGATATTTTTCCTATTATCTTTCCAAATATTGCTTCCATTAACTTATAACTATATGGATTCATAATTACTAGTAATACTACAGTTGTTATTAAGGTATATCTCCATTTATCTGAAGATGATGGTTTGTGAGGACAAATACAATCTTTACAACGAGGACAATTCATTATATACTCTTAAAATAATATTTTTTTATTATATAATGAATTCTTTAATTAAATATTTAACCGCGATAGCTATTGGATGCGTTGTTGGTTTTATCGGTGGATTTCAAGGCATAGCAGGTGGATTTTATATATCAATGTTGTTAATATTTTCAGGTATTGCTGGTAGCCAAAAGAAGGCGGCAGGAACTACATTGTTAGCTGTTTTGTTTCCTATTTCTGCGGGAGCAGTTTACGAATATTGGAAATCTGATAATATTGATATTCCAGTAGCTTTAGTTATTACTTTCTTTTACATTATATTTTCATGGATTGGGGCCAAAGTAAATCCCCACTTTAGTGAAAATTTTATTATTTTAAGTTTGGCAGTATTATTGATGCTTACATCTTTTTATTTTTTCTATAAGTATCATAAATTATTAACAAAAACGACTTCAAAATAATTCTTTATTTATATTAAATGCCTATTTCGATTATTCCTATTTCTTATAATGATTATTTTTCTGATTATAATTCTGATTCAGATGAACCAATTGTTAGCTATAATGACACTGTCAGGCCATCAGAACTTATTAGATCTTCAAAACATTGTAATTCAAGTGATACTGATTCTAGTGATGATAATATGATACTAGCTTCTATTGAGGAACAGAGAGAAAGAGAGAAAAAAACTCCGTCTTCTATTCGAAGATCATTAACTTCTTTTTCTAACAGAATTCGTATTTTACCTGAACCTGTTAGAAGTACCTATACTAATACAAATATTGAAAACAGTCAAGAAACTACTTGTCATAAAATTAAACCTGCTATTGGTCTTACAGCTACAGTACTCATTGCTGTTGGATGTATACTTGCTGTTTAAATTATAATTCATTGAGAGAAATTATAATTTAATTATTTCCCATTCACTTGGGTTATCACTACATATATCAACTACATTTAAGGTTCCATTTATTATTCTATTCTCACCACAAATAACTGGTAAAATGTTTTTAGAATCTTTAGTATAAACCATTGAACTATGAGGTTGATGAGAGAAATTACAAGAATAATTATCTGTTACTTTTTTTATTTCATCCCAATTTAAAACAGTTCCTGTATATCCCCATGAACGCATATCATTAGTATCATCATCATATAAATTTGATTTAAATATTACTGGTTCTTTACAATTTGTATAAATCATATTAGTTGTTCCAAATTTTGTTTTTAATTCTTCGTATAATCGGATAGCATCACATTTTTCCATAAAACAAGTCACAGTAAAATGACCTTGATGATGTAGGTTAAATAATTCTCCCGAATATGTATACCAGACTCCATATTTGTAGCCCATTATATATAACCTAAATATAATATAATTTTGAGTATTATGATGTAGAGTAACACCTATGTAAGGAGGCTCTGAAGGGAGATACTGTGGCACCAACGGTACTATACAACGGCACCCAGTTCTACAAAAAACCCGTCCCCCCTCTCCCCCCTTTCACCCTTGATCCCCCTATACCCACTAACCAGAAATCGGTTACATAACGGGAAATCGGTTACATAACCATTTACCGGTGTAGGCAAAAAAAATTGATCTCGAATTCTCGTCTCAAGGGAAGGCAAAATCAAAGCACGGGTCTAGAACTCCACAATGCCTCCGTCACGCTCAATACCAAAGAAGTTCGCTCGCCCCCAACTCAAGAGGCTTCTCTATGAAGCGTTTGAGAACCACTGGTACAGTATGGTTTGGGAGGACGAGTACGGGTCGACAGGTGAAGCCGATATGTGGTGGGACGAGACCATTGAGTGGTTGGAAAATGTCCCTCTAGAGAAGATCAATCCGGCTATACCGTTTCCCACGACCCGAACTAAAAATCCTTCCATGACCCGAACCTTCAACTTCAACTTCAACTTCAACTTCAACTTCAACTTCAACTTCAACTTCAACTTCAACTTCAACTTCAACTTCAACTTCAACTTCAACTTCAACTTGGAACAAATTGGCACAAAAAAAAATTGATGTTGGTTTTACCAAATCTGTTACCCACATACTAAAAGCAAAGTGTCTTGAACTTTCGAACACACAAACTAACACTATGGAGTCCTGTTTAATATGCTGCGAGGACTTTAACCAGTCCAACCACAAAGAAGTCTCGTGTCCTTGGTGCCAGTTCGCAGCATGTCGTTCTTGCTGCCAAACCTACATCCTGGACCAAGACGAAACCGTTTGTATGAATAAAGGTAAGAAGCCAGACGACAGTTACATCTGTCAGAAAGTCTGGACTAGAAAATTTGTAACTGATAATTTCCCTAAGACCTGGGTCAATAAAGAGTGGAAAGCTATGAACTCTCGAGTTGGAGTTGAGCGAGAGAAAGCTTTATTACCAGCTACTATGAGTGTTGTCGAAAGCCGAAAGGAGATCAAATCTATGGAAGCGGAAGTTAAGCAAATCGAGCTTGAGATTCGTCTTCTTAACCAGCGACGATGGGCTTTGAAACACCAAATCGATGCTGGAGGAAGTGTCATCACAACTAAGACCAATACTGTTGGTCGTAAGTGTCCTGATGAAAACTGTCGCGGCTACCTCTCAAGCCAATGGAAGTGTGGACTCTGTGACAAATGGACCTGTCCTGACTGTCATGTCATCAAAGGCATGAGTCGTGACGCAGAGCATACTTGCGATCCTGATGTCAGAGCTACTGCCCAACTTCTAGCCAAGGATACAAAGCCGTGTCCCAAGTGTTCCACTCCCATCCACAAAATCGAAGGGTGTGATCAGATGTGGTGTACTCAATGTCATACTGCCTTCAGTTGGCGTAGGGGCACGATCGAAACTCGCATCCACAACCCACACTTTTATGAGTGGCAAAGACAGCAGAATAGAGGTGCCGCTCCTAGAAACTTGGGTGATTTTGAGTGTGGACGAGACCTAGCTGACCAACAAGCCAACCGTTTCATCTCCGGCTGTCTTAAACGGACAGGTATGCTTGACAATTTGGGTGCTCAGGACCGTCTTAGAATAGATTATATGTCTAAGGAAATCCCTCATATTATTCGCAAGACCATCCATCTTCAATTACATGACGGAGACCGGTTTACAACTGATAATGTGGTCGACAACTTAGAGCTTAGAATCCGTTATTTGAATAAGGAAATCACTGACAAGCAGTTTGCCTCTAAGGTCCATGCCTCTTACAAAGCATATGAGAAAAAGAAAGACATATCTGATGTCATCCAACTTCAAGTTCAAGGTGTAACGGATATTATCTACCGGATTGCCGACCTTCTGAAAAGCAGTTGTGGACCCAAAGAAAACGACCTTGGGCAATTATGCTACAAGAAAATGAAAGGAGACACCTGTGACCAGTTTATTGAGATGTTTGGTGAGGTGGAACGGCTAACGGATTATTCCAACGGAATTCTTAAGGAGCATGCGCAGACATATGGCTGTAAAACCTGGAAGCTAGCTTACGACCCTAACTCGTGGAGAGTATTAAAATAAATAGATTGTTTTGTAACCTTAATTAATTAACTAAAACCCTTTTTTCAATTTGACACAATTGATCAATTTTGAACTATTTTGAAAAAAAGTTGAAGTTTTTTTGTAATTTTTTGACAAAAAATCAAGAGGAAAAAAAAATTGAAGTAAATTTTAACAAATACTCTACTTTATCAACAAAACATAAGCGTTTTCAAAAACTTTCAAAACTTTCAAACATGTCAACAACAACTGTCACCGTCCCCCCATTTATGAAGGCTATGGGTAACCTAGCCAAGGAATACAAGGTAAGTGCTAAGGTAAATAAGGAAAAGCAGGCTCTTAAGGCAAAGCGTGCTAAGATCATCAAGCAGCTACGCGCTAAGGATGCCAAGGAGGAGGCCAAGGTTGCCAAAGAGGTCGCCAAGCTCGCCGCTATTGCCAAGAAGGAGAGCGATAAGCAAGCCAAGATTGATGCCAAGGAGGCAGCCAAGCAAGCCAAAATCGATGCCAAGGAGGCAGCCAAGCAGGCCAAGATTGATGCCAAGGAGGCAGCCAAGGCTCTCGCCAAGGAGCTCAAGGAGGCTGAAAAGGCTGCCAAGAAGGAGGCCAAGGCTGCTGAGAAGGCTCTTGCCAAGGCTCTCGCCAAGGAGGCCAAGGATGCTGAGAAGGCTGCCAAGAAGGAGGCCAAGGATGCTGAGAAGGCTCTCGCCAAGAAGGCCAAGGATGCTGAGAAGGCTGCCGCCAAGCAGGCCAAGGAAATCGAGAAATCTGACGCCAAGGCAAGTAAGGCTATCGAAAAGACTGCCGCTAAAGAGGCCAAGGCTCTCGAAAAGACTGCTCTCAAGAAGGAGGCCAAGACCAAGGCTGCCACAGAAGCTCGTGAGCGCGAGGACCTCGTCGAAACCATCGTCAATAGACTTAGTGTAGAAGTAGCTTAATTTAATCTTGTATCTTGTATTACCTTAACTAAATAAGTAAAAAAAAGAAAAGGGCCTAGTGCCTTTTTTTATGTTATAAATAAAAATAAATAAAAATTGAAGTATATTTTCTATTAGAGTGTTATTCATATACTTATTCATTAATTTTGAAAAATGCCTTGCGGATTTTGTCACCAAACTGGTCATAACCGAACAACATGTCCAACATTTCGAGCTATAAGAGAAAGGGATACACATCAGCGCAACAGATTCGGACGCCATTTCTCTCAAGAAACATTGCTTCGTATTGAACAAGAGAGAGCTGAAAATATAAATACAATTGATTTAACAATACCAGAAGTATTGCCCCAAACACCACCGGATACTCCTCCTTCGATTGGGCTACCACAAACTCCTCCTCCTGCTAATTATTCAACTCCTAATGCTCCAAGAATGGGAAGAAGAGGAAGAAGAGGAGGTGAATGGAACATAAACATAGCGCCAATGATGGCACATTTATTTGATGATGATGATGACGAGATTTATACTCCCAAAAAAAAACAACTAGTTACTTGTGTTGAATGTCCGTGTGAAACTACGACTTGTGCTATTTGTATGGAGGATTTAACTCAAGTAGATTTGATGGTAACCAGATGTGGCCATCAGTTTCATAGTGGATGTATGATTACTCATTTAAGAAAGAAAGATGATTGTCCTCTTTGTAGAGGAATTTTAATAGCATAGATATTATAAATTTTAAATTAATTAAATTCTTTTTCTCTCGTTCATCCTCAAACATACTCTATAACTAGGATTGAAATCAAATGATACTGTTGTATTCTATAATTATATTTGAGATAGAGTATAATTATAGAATCGAAGAGAGAAAATAAGAATAAATAGAACCATATCATTTATCCATTATACCCACTAACCGGAAATCGGTAACATAACGGGAAACCGGTGACAAATTATATACTATACACTCATAAACCACTAACCGGAAATCGGTGACATAACGGGAAACCAGTTATAATCGGGGCTTACGCCCCTTGATGTCGATATTTTCTCTAAGTTCTTTTTTAAAACAATAAAAAAATACTTTATTTAATTAATTTAAAACTTTAAAAATCTATCTACATTTATTTAATCTTCTCCATCCTCATCATCTTCATCAGGAATCTCATCAATTGTTTTACTTTCTTCATTCCAAATACCTACACAATCGTGGCTATTCATGTCAAATAGCACATTATCATCGGATTTCAAATAAGTTGTTCCATCAATTTCAAATTTTACCACAGAAGTTTCTTCATCATCTTCATCAATTTCAGAAGGTTTTAGTTCTTCATCCTTTACTTCAGAAACAGGAACAGAAACAGGAACATAAACATCATTTGTTTCCTCAGCCTTTTCTTCTTGACTTTCTTGAATCAGACTAGCGATTAAATCTTCACCTACATTGGCGGTTACGACTTCCTTTTCTTTCTTAGGACGACCCCGTTTCTTTTTTTCTCCTGATTCAGAACCGGCTTCTGATTCAGTATCTTCAGCAGAGGTATCCTTCTTTGGTCTTCCTCTTTTGCTGCTTTTTAGTTCAAAGTGGCAATCCGGAATACTCCATCCCAACTTCTCTGCCTCTTTTAAAGCTTCTTCTTTGTCGATATTTAATTTTTTCATTACATTTGCATATGGAATTGTTTGTTTTCCTTTCGGATCTTTATATTCTAGAATATCGTATTTTAGTCTATCGTCGACTGTTCCATATGGTGCTATTCCTCCATTCTTATCGACCAATTTTCTACATGGGTCGCAATAAACAGAATCACAACTCTTCATACATTGAGTGTGTAATCCCGAATTCAATTTCAAAGCTGAACACTTCCCAATAATTACTTCACCACACCAAGGTAGAACACATGACGGCTTCACCTCCTCCTTCACCTTCTTCACCTCCTTCACAACCACCTCCTTCACCTCCACTATCTGAACGACTCATATTCAATGCCTTTAACATACTATCTAAATCTCCAAATCCCGCCAAACATAATGAACTACATACCTCCTCCTTTACTGCCAACAACAACGCATTATACATATCAATACTCATTTCTTATGATTACTACCTTTTACTATACTATACCCTACTCTTACCAAATACACTTCAATTTTTTTTCTGTCTGCCGACGGCTTCGTTTAAATTAATTTTATCAGTTTATATATATATGACAAAAAAAATGTCCAAGAAAAATTCAAAATCCAGACGGGGTGGTCAATTAAGACGAATTAAGAAAGTTATTTTACATTCCAAGAAAAATTCAAAATCCAGACGGGGTGGTAAAATGAGATTCATTAAGAAAGTTAATTTACATTCCAAGAAAAATTCAAAATCCAGACGGGGTGGTCAATTAAGACGAATTAAGAAAGTTAATTTACATCCAAGAAAAATTCAAAAAGGAGGAGTTTGTAGACAAAATAAGATATTAAGATATTAAGATAATATATAATGAATACAACTGAAATAATAACAACAATAGTGTTAGGAGTTATTGTAGGTCTCTTAGGTGGTTGGCAGGGCCAAGCCGGAGCTATATATATATTAACAGGTCTTATGGCTTTGGAATTAGTAAGTGATCAAAGAACAGCTGCTGGAACTGCCTTACTTTACACATCTGTTCCTGTCTCATTAGGAGCAGTTTATGAATATTATAAAACAGGGGATGTTCATTGGGAAGCAGCAGCAATTTTGATTCCGTGTGTATTTATTGCCTCAATATTTGGTGCCAAATTAAATAAAATTACACATAAAAAAGTTACCTTATTTAGTATTGGAGTTTCAACATTGATGGTTTCAGGATATTTCTTTTACAAATCCTATAATACAAAATGGTAAATAATACCATTATTTCTTTCGAAAAATTTTCACAATAAAATATGGATAATAAATACAATCACAAGTATCTCTAATCATCTCAGTTGAATTACTATTTATTTCTAACTCATTAGATGAACCATATAATTGGATTTCATCTCTAAGTATATCCCTGTTTAACGATGTAATTATACGCTCATTTATATTATTATAAACTTCTCTAATCTGATTATCAATACATAAATTAATTTCAATTGTTTGTTTCTCACTTTGAACATTAAAAAATATTAACTTATATGTCATTAATATTATTAAATAAAATAATATTAATTAAAATATTTTGTTGTGACAATATAATATTTTTATAGTTTATAATGTCTTCTGACGAAACCACTCCTACTTTACAAACAAATGATGATGTTATTGAGACATTAGAAATTGAATCTGTTAAGATTAAAGATAAAAGACCATCTATTATGGATATGATTAAAGAAAAACAAAACGACCAAGATTTTAAACAAAAAATGAATGTTGCCTCAACCTTAGTATTAGAAATCTACAGAGTATTAATGGGAGCATTTTTAGTTGTTTTTGTTCCTCAGAAATGTGAAGATACTATTTGTTCTATGGACCAAAATATAAACCGTAGCGATACAATGTCTCAAGTTGCCATATCATTCAACGCAATGACTATGTTAACTTTCTTATTCCTTTATTTTGTAGAGGTAAAGAGAGAAAATAAATTAATTAATTATTTAGAAGTCAATAGATTCACACCTGTAGATAACGAGTCTGTAGGAGAAGCATTAGAAAAACTAGCTACAGTTAAGAAGGATAATATTTTACAATTTGATAATTATTACCAAAAAGCTGGATATGTATCAACCGCATCATTTTTGATAAATGCTGTATTGAGTTCAATTGTTGTATATAGTAACTATTTAGATAGCAAAACCGTTACTGTATATTTAACAAATTTATTATTTATGGGACTTAAAGTATCAGATGTTTATTCAACTGTAAATACTAAAAAAAATGTGTTTTACAGTGCTTATTTAAAAAATAAAGTTCAATTTAATGATGTTGACCCCGATAAAATTACATTTGATGAGGAATCTCCCAAAGTTGAAGAATTACCATCTGAAGATACTGGTTCATCCGAATCGTTAACAACTGTAGAATTAGCATGAGAAGTAGATTTTAAACTTTCTATTATAAACATTCGTTTATAAATTTTCTTTCCATCCTTCGTATAACCAGCACTAATTCTTTTAGGTGTCATTTTATAATTACACGATCTTAATACTTGTCTAACTAAATTTAATAATGGCCATTTCTGATTTTCTTCTGCGTTAGACTGTAATCCAGTTAGTGCTGAAGATGTAAATATTTGTTTAAGTATTGGAATTTCATCCTTAATAGATAAATATAATTCTTTATCTAAAAAAATCTCTCTCGGAATTGTAATTCCATTTAAATCAGATAAATCTGAACAGACTATTTTACATTTATTTAAAAATACTTTAATGTGTTCTAATTGATTGCTATTCATTATAATCAATATAAAGGTCTTTTTTTTAAGTTTATAAATACTATAATATTATTGTATTTATAATTAACCATATTTCTCATCATATAACATTAATTCGTTTTTATCAGCTGAACAATTATTAACACATATACAATCTTTTATATTTCTGTATTCTTGTGTAAGACTACATCTCTGATGTGTATGATATGTTAGTTCATTCTGTTTTTTATCAGTATGAAAGCTAAGTTTACATACAGTCGTACAATCACATATATTTTCATCAATAAAATTATTTCTTCCATGACAAAATTTCAATAATGGTCCATTATAAGTATTATATATATTTATGTTCATTAATGTTGGTTGAATCATTTTATAGGTTCTTCTTATATTACAGTTCATCATATAAAAAATATTTATATTAATTATATAATTATTTTTAAATCATTTTAAATGTTAAACTCTGGAATCGAATATGTCTCTCCATGTTTCTCATACTTAGCAATTATTCTTGGATTATTTTTATTAGCAATAACATCTTCTGTATCATATACATTGCTATTACTATCTAAGTAATAAACAATTCCTTTGATATCAATAGCACTTACTTCAATTTTTGTAGTGGTATTTACTGGTTCATTGTCAGTAATAATACCATGTGGTGTTCCTTTACTATGCGTTCCACAAAATTTACAATCATCTCTCTTTCGTCTAGTACATTGTTCACCATTTGCTCTCTTAGCAGAACATCTTTCATATACCGGAATAGTACTTTTCACTCTTTTTCTCTTCATAAAATCATCTTTGTTTAATTCAAAATTATCATATTCATATATATAATTAATTATATTCATTGAGTCTTCTTTACATTCTGAACTTCCAAATAAAGGATTCTCTTGTATTTGCTGACATATATCATTTTTAAATCCACGGATATATGTATCGATCTTCTTATGTAGTCTTCGTTCCATTGTATTGTTTATTATTATTTGTTGATGTTTATTTATTTCAATTTTAAAATATATAATATTAAATAGTTTAAAATCATTGTATTCTACAAAAATGAGATATATTTATTATTTATTTTCTTTTTTTCTTAATCGCTTTTTATAATTTCTTTTTTGATTAGCTGTCACACAACCCTCTGGATATACTATTTTTTTAATTTCATCTATATCTGATGATGTTTCATAATTTTCAGAGTTTTCAGACTGATTCATAACACCCATAGAACTATCTAATATATCAGATATTTCTGGATCGATAATTTCATATTCATATGTTGCATCTGACTTATTGTCTTCTACATGTTCTTGCTCTTGTTCTTGCTCTTGTTCTTGCTCTTGCTCTTGTTGTTCCTCTTCCTCTTGCTCTTGTTGTTCCTCTTTCTCTTGCTCTTGCTCTTGCTCCTCCTCTTGCTCTTGCTCCTCCTCTTGCTCTTCCTCCTCCTCTTGCTCTTCCTCTTGCTCTTCCTCTTGCTCTTCCTCTTGCTCTTCCTCTTGCTCCTCCTCTTGCTCCTCCTCTTGCTCCTCCTCTTGCTCTTCTGATTCCGAATTTTCTTCATCATAATCATTTAAAGTAAAATTACTTTCTATTTGTTCTTTTAATTCATTTTCCTCATCACTATTATGTTTATTGAATATTTGTTGTGTAATAGACATATTATCAAATCTAATACTTTTAGGTATATCAAGAACCTTCTTATGTAAACTAGGAGTTTCTGGTGGTATTTCATCTATGGAACAAAAATCACTCGATCCACTTCCAGATATTAAAGAAGCAGAAGGACTTATTTTACCAGTAATAGACCGTCTTAAATCTCTAGCAGCTTTTTTATTTAATCCTTTTATATTCATATCTTCAATCAAAGATTTATTATCCTTTCTTTTTCCAATTATACCACCCTCAAATTTAATATCAGCATTTAGTTGTGCTTCTAAAACACTTATTTTAGTTATTAGTCGCTTAAATAATTTTTCATGAATATGATAAAAAAAATCCAAATAATTTTCAAATAAAACAATCTGCTCTGATAAAACAATAACTTCGTAGTTAAATGTTGAAACAAAATTATTAACATTCAATCCGAAACTTTGATTAGTTTGATAAGTTTTTAAACTCATTTCTTTTTCTTGTTTTGTTCTAATAAGAAAATTAACAATATTCATTATATCATCATTTAATTGAATAATAAGTTTAAAATCATATATCTTTTCATCGTCTAAATCATCGTATTTGGGATAACTATTATTTTTAAAAATTTCCTTATTATTTTCACCGATGTGACTTTTTTCGACAAATTCGGTTACCAGTTTATATAATTTATAATACTCACCATACATACGATTTATTATGATTGTATTATAGTCTTTTAAGTTTTTATATTCTCTCTTCAAAAGACTATTTTGAAAATAAAACGAATCTAAACTAAAAATAAAAGCCTTTGGTTCAGGTGTTTTAATTTGTTTAGTATTTTTAATAAATTCGTTATAGATTTCACTTAGTTTAGAGATTCTTCCATCTAAACCATCAAATAATACGGTAATTTCCCCCCGCATTTCCTTGACTTTATCAAATACAATTTTCACTTTTAACAATTTATCGTCCATCTACTATTTAATTAGATAATAATTCAAATAAAATAATTTTGTTTTTATAGTTTATAATGGAAATATCTGATGAACAATTATTAAAAGAAACTGGCCCGGTTGTTGTTAACAATGATACTATGTCATTTAAAGAACAAGAATGGAAAGGTGAACACGAAAAAATTCTTGTAGAATGGGCTGATAAAGCTATGTGTTATAGATGGTTACATGCTAGATCACATCAGGCATATTCTAAGACAAATGCTTGGTATACTATTCCAGTTATAATTATGAGTACTTTAACAGGAACTGCAAATTTTGCACAAGATAGATTTCCAGAAAATATTAAACCAATTGCTCAAATGGGTATTGGTGCTGTAAATATTTTTGCTGGTATATTAACAACCATTGCCCAATTCTTGAAAATAGGAGAGCTAAATGAAGCACATAGAGTTAGTTCTATTTCATGGGATAAATTTTATCGTAATATTAAGGTAGAACTTGCCAAATCGAGAGATGAAAGAATGCATGTAGGACATATGTTAAAAATGTGTAAAGAAGAATATGATAGATTAATGGAAACAAGTCCTTCTATTAATGAGAAAATTATTAAACTATTTAATGATAAATTCCCTGTTAAAAAAATAGAAGCAACAGAGGAACAAGAAGAAATAAACCGCCCCGACATTATGAGACCCGAAATTTGCGATGAATTAGTAAGTACAGCTGAAATACTATTTTTAACACCTGATGAACCTGACAAAAATATTGGACAACCATCTATTATGGAGATTGTCAGGCAAAAACATAAAATTATGGCTGGTTATGAAAAGGAAGTTAAGGATTGGTGTGATAAATTCGAAGAAAAACATAATAGAAAACCATTAGAAGAAGAAATGCTTGACAATTTACAAGATAAAATGAATTATGATATTCTAGTGAAAATTGTCAAAAAATTAATAGAAGAATTTGAAAATAGTAGTGAAGAAGAAGACCCAATAAATAAGGTTTAATCATTCAAAATAATTAACAGGACCTGGTAAAAACCCCCAAAATAATAATATTGCGCAAACCCATAATAAATAACTTCCATAAAATTGTAATTCAATACCTAGGAAATTCATTACTAAAGTTACTATATAATTAATCGCTACAATGGCGATTAAAATACCTGCTATTTTCATCATATTCATAATTATATATAATATGATGATTTTATTTTACATTAAATTGACATATATTTGTTAATTTAATTTTTTTATATTACTATATTAAAATGTTTTTACCATTTTTAATGTTTTTTAGTTTTATTGGCGTTGGTGCTAGAATGAATGAATATGTTCCATCAATTGATATTGAATTACATCAGATTAATCACACTAGTGATATGAAATTACCACAATCCTTTACATGGTCTAATGTTGATGGTGTAAATTACTTGACAAAAAATCTAAACCAGCATATACCAGTATATTGTGGTTCATGTTGGGCACATGGAAGTATAAGCTCGCTATCAGACAGAATAAAAATAATGCGCAAGGCAGCATGGCCAGATATTAATCTTAGTATCCAATTCTTATTAAACTGTCAGATGGGAGGTAGTTGTAACGGTGGAGATCATTTAGCAACATATGAAGCTATCCATAAGTATGGTTCAATTCCATATGAAGACTGTATGGTATATCAAGCATGTAGCAATGATTCAAAAGAAAAACAATGTCAGGAAAACAAAGATATGTTTCAATGTACTTCTACTAATATTTGTAAAACTTGTAATACATTTACTTCACATGGTGGAACATGTAATCCGATATTACAATATCCAAACGCAACTATAGATAGTTATGGGGCAGTTAGAGGTGACAATAATATGATGACGGAAATATACAAAAATGGTCCTATAGCATGCGGAATCAATGCTGAAGCTATTGTTGATTATATGGGTGGTATATTAGATGTCCCACATACACCTAAAATGATTAATCACATTATATCTATTGTTGGATGGGGTTATGACGAATCTATTGATAAACAATATTGGATAATTCGTAATTCATGGGGTTCATATTGGGGCGAACTTGGTTTTATGCGATTAGTATTAGGTGAAAATCAGTTAGGAATAGAAAAAACATGTGCCTTTGCCATTCCTGGAAATTGGGCAACAAATAATGTTCCTTGTAGCGAGGATGGACATAATTGCTCTTAAAAATATTAACAATAATAATATATATATGAAAAATATCATTAATATTACTTCGAAGGCATGGAATAAAATGAGTTCCATTATGGGAAAATCAAATAATCAATATGGATTTTTATTTGGTGTAACCTCAGGTGGTTGTAATGGATTTAATTTTAAATTAAATTTAATGAACAGTATTGAGTATGAATCTATAATAAAATTAAAGCCAAATATATTTAATGACAAAGATAACAAAATAAAATTATATGTAGACCCTTTATCAGAAATTTATATAGTAGGAACTACTATTGATTATATTAATGAAAATATTAATGAGGGTATTTTTGAAAGTAAATTTGTATATCAAGTTGATAAACAAAATGCCTCTTCTTGTGGATGTGGTATATCATTTACACCTAAAAAAACAATTTTATAGTATAAATGATTACTTTATATGTATAAAAAGGTTATCTTCATTTTGAAATATCCAACATTTATTTATTTTGTCTATTATAAATCCGTTTTTTTTTAGATTTTCATTATTTGAACCATATGAATTAAATTTATCAAAATTCATAAAACATATTACTCTTACATTATCATTTTTGTTAAATCGATGTAATTTAATTAAAGAGTCATCTTGACAATATTGAATAGAATTATGTTTATCTACATATGAAAGATATTTTTTATCAATATGGCAATATAATATATTTGGTTTTAATAATATTTGTTTATTCATTTTAAGATTACTAATATTGTCATTGTTAATAAAAAAATCTATAACATGATTATCAAATCTTTTACCAAAATAATGATTAGCTACTACAATATCCCATAAATTTACCCACATATTTGTATTATTATTCTCTCTTACTTGAATAAACATATACTTATTATCATTATATTCATATATACCCTTCAATTTTTTAATACCGTTAATTTTTTTATCAGTTTCCATAATTATATTATCATAAATATCTAATATATTCGTTTTAAATTTTAAAGATACCTTTAAAAAATCTTCATTTATGTAATATTCAATATAATTATACTCATTAAATGTTTTTATTCTATAAAATACTATATGGAAATCTTTAACTAATTGAGATTCATTGAAATCTATATTATCAATAAATGGGTGTTGAATAATAGAATCTAATAAATTTCACTAGTTCCATTTATTTCTACATTTTTTATATCATACATATCATTTATATCTGTTTCATCGTCTTGTTTCCCTTCAATATTTATGCTTTTCAGCAATTTTTTATAATTAAACATTAATACATATAATTATTTAATGTTTAAATCATTTTTCTTTTTTGCGTCGAATAGATTCCTTAACTGTTTCTTCTCGGCTATTTAAAATATGTTCACTTAGTTGTTTCGCCATTTCAGAGTCCTCTTTAAAATAATTATCTAGTGCTGATAATAATGTTTTCTTATTTATAGGTTTTTTAACTTTAGATTTGGAATAAATCAATTTACCATCATTAATGTCAAAACAATCTATTTCGTTGGATTTCATAACATTAACTAAAGAATTTGTTAGTTCTTTCTTATTTTCTCTCAACTCCTTAATTTGTTTTTGTAATCCGCTAATACCATTATCTATTTCAATCCATTCTCTAATATGATTAACTAATTGCTCTTTCGTATCCATTTATCTATATTAAAATGTTATATTTAATTAATTTTTAATAATATATACTCTAAAAAATATATTAATAATGAGCTTAAATATAATTAGATAACTTATATATATATGAAATTTTTGACAATATTAATATTTTCATTTGTGACAGCAACTACTGGATTTACCAGTATGAATAGAATTACTAATATTTTTCATATGAAACCTATATATAAATATAGTAATTTATGTAATCAATTTTCATTTAATGAAAACGAATTAAAATTAAACTACCCAGACAAAAGAAGATATGATATTGCTTCTAAAACTAGAAAAATGTTGGAACAAGTTAAACAAAAAATCGACGAAGAAAATAAAAATAAAGAATTAGAAAATAATAAATTATTAAGACCTGGATACCCAAAACAAGCACATATGAATATATCATATCCTGATATGAATGATATAGATTCTGATGAAGAGTTTGAAAATCTAATTAAAAGATTAAATAATCCAGAAGACGATTTATCTGAATCTGAGATTCAAGATAATATGAGAAAATTATGGCAACAACAAAAAAATAATGAAATTCCACGATTCCCTGGTATGCCTGTTGGTGTTCGAGTTATCAAATTAGCAAATGCTGGACATGGACCTATGGGTAGCCAAGAATCGAATGATAATGAAAAGAGTGAAAATTTTGAAGTTATTAAAAATCCTCCATATAATTTCAATGATGTAGGTGGATATCAATCTGTTAAAGACGAATTGTTTCAAATTATAGATATTTTAAAAAACTATACAAGATATGAAAAATATAATGTTAGAACACCAAAAGGATTAATTTTTGAAGGTCCGCCTGGGAATGGAAAAACACTAATAGCTAAATCATTTAGTGGCGAAGTTAATGCTTCATTTATTGCAGTATCTGGTAGTGAATTTTTAGAAAAATTTGTAGGTGTTGGTGCCAGTAGAATAAGAGAATTATTTAAATTAGCAAAAGACAACAAACCTTGTATTATTTTTATTGATGAAATAGATGCTGTTGGTCGTAGTAGAGTTGGAAATGATCAAAATCCTAATTCTGAAGCCCAATCTACATTAAATCAATTATTAGTTTGTATGGATGGATATGAATCATCAGACGGGGTATTTGTAATTGGTGCTACCAACCGGGCTGATTTATTAGACAGTGCTCTAATTAGACCTGGTAGGATTGATAAGAGAATGTTTATAAGTAATCCAGATACAAAAACAAGAGAGGCTATCCTTAATATTCATTTAAAAGGTAAACCCATATCATTTCATATTACAGCAGAAAAATTAAAAGATATAACAAATGGGCTTTCAGGGGCTCAGATTGAAAATCTCTTAAACGAAGCTATGTTACTCGCGTTGAGAAGTAATAGAGAAATGATGAATATGGATGATATTGAAACAATATTAGCTAGAATGTTAGTTGGATATCAACCTATAGAAAATCATTATAGCGATGATATGATTAAAAGGATCGCAGTTCATGAAATGGGACATGCTATGGTAGGAATATTATCACTACATCATGCTAATTTAGTTAAGGTATGTTTAAATTTATGGAGCCCTACTAGTCCTGGATACACAATTTTTGAAACTGCCGAAACTGATAGTAATATTTACACAAAAGAAAAATTAATTAATAGACTAATGGTTCTCTTATCTGGTAGAATTGCTGAAGAGGTATTCTTTGGTGCTTCAATTACATCAGGAGCTTCTCAAGATATCGAATCAGCATATTCATTAGCTGAACAAATGATTGTTAAATATGGTATGGGACAAAAGATTATATACCCACATTATAGTGAAAATTCTAAAAATTTTATAGATAAAGACATAGAACTACTTATTGAAACAGCCTATAAATCAGCATATGATATTATTATAGAATCAAAAATATTAATTGAATTGTGTTCAAATGAATTAATACAAACTCAGTTATTATTACCAGAAAGAATTAATGAAATTATAGAAAGTCATAAATTTTAAAGATTTCCCATTGAAACATTCAGATAATATAAATGGTCTGAAGTGCTTGTACATTTTGTAGGAGAACATGAATTTGAACATTTATTATCCTCATCTATTTTATCATTACATATTGTATATTCAGAGTTATCTTCATTATACCATATTTCATTTGATATATGCGAATAACCCATAAATTCTTCTGGAACATGTGGAATCATATCATAATAATGTGTTACTCTATATGATGTATAATCATATCCATTCATTATAGAAGAAAACTCTTTATTGCCAACCCGAGGAGAACCATATGTGGTCAAATACTTTAAATTATAGTTTTGAAACTCATTTAAGATATCGAATGCCATTAGCGTAGCTAACGCAGCTCCTAACGAATGTCCAGTTAACATTACATTATTTGTATTATATTCTCTCTTTAACACGGATAAATTATCCATTAAATCTGATTTTATATAATCATAGTCTTTATAAAAACCTTTACTAACTGATATACTTGTATCGTTGTATGGGTTTACCTTACTTATTTGAATGTTACTAATCCAGTTCTGTATATTAGAAGACCCTCTAAATGATGTAAATATACAGTCTGTGTATGTATCATAACCCTGTAAAGCTTTTACACCTTTTTTTTCTACAATATCTGTTAGTATTATAGACGAGTCACATGTTTTACAATTCCAGTCGTTTAGATTTGAAACGCTGTATGCGGCCTGTGCTAAATTTACTCCATGTATCGCAATATTCTCATTGTAACTATAACAGCTATATAACCAACTAATTAACAATAATATTCTCATTTTATATATTATTGTTATATTTGTTTAAATAAAAATATCATAATCATACCTATCATTTTTTAATCTTTCGTCGTTTGGTTTTATTATTTTTATGGCTTTTTTTCATATTATGATTTTTTCCCTTTTTATTAGTCTTTTTTTTCCTTTTTATTTTACCTCCTAGTAGACTATTAATGTTTGTTTCAGCAAACTCTCTTTCTTGTAATTCAATTACTTTTGGATCATCGTATGCTAAAAACACATCTGATCGAGAATTTAACTTAACTGAACGACATGACGAATCAATTATATTTAAACCTTTCATTCCTAATTCACTACATAAATTTATTATATCTGGTAAAAAAATAAAACTTAAACTTCCTCCATCAAACAAAAAATCTTGCCATTCAAATTGTCCTTTGATAAAGTATGGAGTAGGAATAGCCAAGTGTGGACCATGTTTCTGCTGTGGGTTGGCTCCGAAACCAATTGATGCGGAATCATAAGTTAACCAACTACATTTATAGCTCATATTAATGTATTTATTCGAATTAGTTTCTTCAAAAGAAAACTCTATTTTTTTAACATCAAAATTACCATCATCTACAATTAACCCTAATGCTTTAAGTAAGTTATAGTCGGACCTTATATCACCTATTGAAATAGGTTTATTCATACCATCGACACGGTTAATGTATTTCTGATTAACCGAATAAATAGTTTCAACTAATAAAAAATGAAATCTATCTCTTAGTTTTTGCGAGAACTTCTTATTATTAATAATAGTTATTACATTTTTAATAGAAATAATATTTTCAATCTGATATGTACCATCTTGATTTTTTACTTCAGAAAATATACCTCCATATCCACTTGTATTCTTAGAAGAATATATTTTATTAATGATTGGATTATATGTTCTAATATTTTCTCCACTATCAACATGATCTTTAAAAATATGTTTATTTTTTATATCTTGAGTAACAATTCTTTTTGTAATAGTATCCATCTCTTCTCGTACAGTAGTTTGCATTTGTTCGCGAATTATATTATATGACGATTCTTCAGGATTTTCTCTCATTTTAGAGTTGATTTCTTGTAAAAAAGTAGAGGCAAACGCCTCTGAATTATAAAAACTCCCTATATTACATATTCCAGCCTTACCAACATAACTATATATTCGAACATCTTTTTTATTTATACCAGAAGGAAATATTATTTTATCTTCTAAAATTTCACTACCATGTAAAGATATATATAAATTAACTATATCATCATAATTAATATTATTTTCTTCCTCATATGTTTTTGTAGATAGTCTTGATAACTTTGGGGTAATTGAATCATTCATAGTATTATATATAATAAGAAACATTAATATCTTTTTTATTATAAAAATGTGATTGGAGGACCTGGGCATCGATCCCAGTACCTCACGCATGCTAAGCGTGCGCTCTACCATTTGAGCTAGACCCCCATACAATATTTAATACTATTTTAAATAATGCTTTTAAACGAATTATTTTTCTATTTAAAAATAAATTTTTTTCTTTCAGTTTCAGATTTTATTTTTGTTCTATCACCTAAAAATTTAAAATATTTATTAGCTAAATTAAATCGTTTTGTTACATTTTTAGCATTTGGGTATTTCGTTTTTTTGTGTTTTTTCATAGCTTCTAGTCTTACTTTCATTATCATACCCACTTGCCATATTCTTTTATGTGAATATTTACCAGTTTTATATAATTTTTCTAATTTGTGTATTGTATTTTCAACATCAGAAACAGTAGTATATTTTATTGGTATTGTATCACTAGGATCTTTATCAATGTAAACATCGAAACTCTTTTTAGGATTATTTGGATTATATAAAAATTGTTTTCTTGTTTTATGTTTTCCCGATTTTCTATTTTTTTGTGTCTTCATAATATAAAATATGAAGAAAATAAATGATGACAACTATAATATATATAGAATAGTGATTTTGACCTTTATAATAACAGCATTATGGGATGTTGTACTTAGAATACTTTCAGTTTATGAACCTATACCATCTATTAATAACTCTATGTCATTTATAAAAGACTTAAAACCTTACTTTGAAAAACATACTTTATTAGCAGCGGCATTAATTGCTGGATTTGTTGGTGCCACTACTCAATCAATTATATTACATTTTATGAACTTTCCTACTTATAATAGATCAATTAAATACATTATTAAATTTATGATATTGTCATTCATAGTAAGTGCGCTATTTGGATTTATAATGAAAGCAAGTAAGTTATTTCCATATTTAGAGAAATATTATTATGAAAAATTAGGTTTAGTAAAGAGCTTATATCATGACGGAACGTCCGGTTTAATAGTTCAATTTTCATTATTATTTTTATTACCATTTATATAAATGACAACCACGCTTGATGAAATAAAGGAAATGTTGATAACATTAAATAACAATGTTGAAAAATTAAATGAAAAAGTAGAAATAATTAGTAAAAAACTAGATGAAGAAATATACGATGAATGTAAAAAAATGGGTTCTCATATAAATTTTATTGAAGAAGTTTATGATAGTATGAAATTTCCTTTAAATTATCTTTGTAACACAATAAATAGTATATCTGGTAATGATAACCAAATATGCGACGACAATTCAAAATAAAAAAATAATATATATTGTTTTTTTATTTTTTATTTTTTATTTTTTTAATCCTATAACACCACAAGCTAATCGTGCTCCAGCATTACCTGTTTTTAACGATTCTTCGTCATTTCCTTTTCCTAGATCATCCTCTTTGTCATGAACAATCATCATTCTACCTAAAATAGATAATTTTTCATTAGATATTAAACATAACTTATCAACAAAAAGTTTTCCAACAGCACGATTATTTTTAGATAATATGTTACCTAAATCCCCAGCATGTCTATGTTGTGTATGTAGTCCACCATGAGTTTCATTGAACGGATTAAAATGTGAACATCCGCTTTTACACCCTTCACTCAAATCTCCATATTGGTGAATATGGAATCCATGTAATCCGTCTGTTAATCCACTAATATCATATTTAATTTTTAATCCATTTTTAACCTCTATTATATCTATAATCCCTTCGATACCATTTTCATTTGGAGCTAAAACACAAATCCCCTTTTTACGATTAGACCCTCCTTTCATACATTTTTTATAAGGAGCACACGAACTACGCATAGAAAAACCTCTAATTTTCTTAGTTAAGCAACTTTTTTTTGGGAATCTTCTAGGTAATTTAAATGTCTTTCCGTCACTTCTAATACAAATCTTGTCATTTTTATTACTATCACAACATTTTTTCATAATATATATTATACTTTTTTTTTATTCTTATCAAATCCACCCGGAATATTTGTATTCATTGATTCAAATTCAGATAAATAGTTATACTCATCATTAGTGTAATCAAGTTTTTCTTGATGTTTATTATTTATATATTGAGCACATGTTCCACAATGATCTTCATTTGAATAGTCAACAACTAAGTTAACATTTTCTTTATCTTTTATCTTCCATCGCCCCAATGGCGTGACAGTTCTATCATTAAATACATTTTTAATGATGCCACGAAGATGTGTTAAAGTAATTCTAGTAGAAACAGACATTGTTGTATAATATATTATAATTATTTTTATATTATTTCTAATCAATTTTATAATTAATATAATTATTTATATTCATCTTTAATATCATTTGATAAATAAGTATTAATACCAATAGCTTTAATTATCTTGTTAGTTTCTTTCTCATCTTCTTCAATAGATGTCATTGAATTAAAGACCAATCTTGTTAATTTAGTTTGTAAATTTTCATCTCTGTCCCATCCAGCATTAGCATCTTGCCACTTCGATAAGTTAATTCTTTGTTTTGATGACAATACTTTAATACCATCTAAGAGGATATTCAATTGATTATCCTTTTCCCATACATCATTATCTTTTACATACATTGTTTTTCGTTTAGTATCTGTACAATGTATTGGTCTTCTCAATACATCCATATTATTTAATCCATTAGTAATCATATGAGTAATAGTTTTTGTAAGTCCATTTTCAATAGTATGATCATATGTTTCATTTGTGATTGGTAACGAGTTGATAAAATCTGTTAAATTCATCGCATTCTTACAATGTTCATCTAGAAACATTTGAATATTAAAATTATTTGTATTGTGGCTATTTGTAGTCGTAGTGTTAAAACTATGTTCAGCATGTCCCTTGATATGTGGAATCATATCCATAAAATTTTTCTGTATTTCTTTGTTTTCTTTTAGTAATAATAAAATTAGCTCTTTAAATTCTACTTCCTTGTCTTTGGTATATGTAGCTACCAAATCATCTAAGTTATTGTCTACATCAATATCACCACCACAACATTTCTGTTTATGCTTCCATAAGCCCGCTCTTGAAGCAAATGACCTCATACAATCACTACATTGATGTATGGCGACTTTTTTGGTTTCCTTGATGTTTCCAATGTTTCCGTTTGTTTCCTTGAGGTGCTTTCTAGTGAGCAAATGTTTCTTATAATCACTTTCCTTCCTACATCTATAGTTACATTTTTCACAAGAAAATATTGAGGCGATTTTTGGCGACTTTTGGCGACTTTTTGTTTCCATTCTCGCTATATATTGGAAACATAAAAATCGCCCTAAATCATTTGCAATAAAACATTAAAATTTTACAATAACAAATCTAGAATTATTTTTTTTTGTGTTCTTACCATTATGCTCTCAACCACTTTTTCACTAACTTTTCCAATCCTTTTTCCAATATTTAAAAATGGACATACTTTTTTGATGTCCATTTTTGAAAATCCAATTTAGGTCTGTGAAAAAAAGTACAAATGAAAATACCTACAAGTATCATTGACAGTTCACTTTTTTCAGTCGACTTTTCTATACTACAGAATGTAGACAATCACTACTACATAATGAAGAGAGATAGCTATATTTAAAACACATAAAAACTATTTAGATATGTAGGTAAATCATTGATTTTATCCTCCAAAATCAGAAAATCCATTTTTCAGGTTCTGGATTTCCATAAATATCGGGATTATTTCGGTAAATGTCTTTTACAACATCCATCTTTAAATATTTTTAATCCACATTCCTCGCCTTTTCTTTTTCCACTTTTAAGAATTGTCTTACACGTTAACGATTCTGATACTGTATTCTTTTTAACTTTCTTACTCATCATAATATGATGTTGGTTACAATAACAACCATTATCATTATAAAAAGCTGACTTAGAACACTTAGTATTCTTATTTTTACCACTTTTAAAAACATAACTACATGTATGAAACGACATACATAATCTTTCGGGACTATTAACTCCTTGATAAATGATATTCTATCATCTATTTTAATATGTGGCAATAATTTGTCAAATTTCTGTCTACAATAAGGACATTTTATCTCGGTATATTTTAATTTATCGGTGTTTAAATGTGATGTATTCGATGTTGTTTTCTGATTAATTACCTCTCTATATAACGGATAAAAGTTAAATTTGTGATTACATGGTAGAGTAATATGATTCTTATCTAGATCCATATCTGTTAATAAACATACCTCTTTTTCTTCTTCATCATCAAAGTCTAATTTATTTAATTCTTCATAAAAATTAATATTACCTTCTAGTACAATATTCATTATACAGAAAAATCTTAAAAACTCTTTATATTAATTTTATATAGAATGACAAAAACTTGGGGCCACCAACATGGTATCTATTTCATAGTTTAGCGGAAAAAATCAAGGATGAGCATTTTGGTGAAATGAAAAGTGAAATAATTTCTATAGTTAAAAGAATATGTTCACACCTACCTTGTCCAGATTGCGCTAATCATGCGTCACAGAAATTGGTTCATTAAATTCTGAAGCTATACAATCAAAAGATGATTTGAAAAATGTGTTTTTATCCTTTCATAATTTTGTGAATCAAAGAGTAGGAACAGCTCAATG
>PVMK01122069.1_pt1 | contig 28611 bp, 22 predicted proteins | sample 1853481 | NCBI WGS metagenome assembly PVMK01 (sample SAMN08533507, study PRJNA380276) | Marine sediment metagenome, whole genome shotgun sequencing project. | reverse complement strand
CATGAATTTGATATTTATCCAAAAAAAGAATTTATTTATTTTACAGAAGATTCTTCGACAAAAGTTTATTTAATTGATAAAGGTAAAGTTAAAATAGGTTACTATAATGAATCGGGAGATGAGGTTATAAAAGCCATATTATCCCGAGGAGAGATTTTCGGTGAAAAATCGATATTAGGAGAAACGAGGCATAATGATTTTGCACAATCTATAACCAAAGATACATCGATATGCTCTATGTCTGTGGAGGAGTTACAAGGATTAATGCTTGAGAACAGAAGACTAAGTCTAAAAATTTATAAATTTATTGGGCTAAGATTAAGACGACTGGAAAGACGTTTAGAAATATTGTTATTTAAAGATGCCAGAACAAGATTAATTGAGTATTTGGCTGAATTGGAAAATGAATTCGGATTCACTTTAGCGAATGGAGATATTTTAATTAAACATCCATATACTCAAAAAGATTTGGCCTCACTTCTTGGTATCTCTAGACCATCATTAAATATCTTATTAAACAACTTAAAGAGTGAAAATTATTTGGATTTTCATAGAAATGAATTTATTATTAAAAAAGCATAATTTGTTAGCTGGCTAACAAAAAAGATCTAACTCTTCAGATTATTTTCGTTATACATAATTTTAAAAATTTATATAATGAAAAAGCTTTTAACTATTTTATTTATTGTCATAACATCTATTACATTTTCATGTAGTGATAACGATGACGACGAACCTACAACTAAAGAATTGACGTTGAACATTAACGGTTTGGAAAACCTGGGAACTGATTATGTATATGAGGGATGGATAATCGTTTCCGGTGCACCTAGAACAACCGGACGATTTACCGTAAATGATAGTGGAGATCTATCGCGAACCAGTTTTAGTTTGAATAAAGATGATCTTGCTGCGGCAACCACTTTTATTTTGACAATTGAACCTACTACCGGAGACGATCCCGCACCGAGCAATACACATATCTTGGCAGGAGATTTTTCCGGAGCAACCGGTCAGTTATCTATTTCACATAGTGCTGCCTTAGGGGATGATTATATGAGTTCCGGAGGTGCATACATCTTAGCAACACCTACCAATGGACCTGATACAGATGAAAACAGCGGTATATGGTTTTTGGATCTATCCTCAGGAATGCCTTCTGTTGGCCTTAGTTTGCCTGTTCTTCCAGCGGGTTGGAAATATGAAGGCTGGGCTGTAATTGGTGGACAACCGGTTACATCAGGAAAATTCATTGCTGTCGATATGGTGGATGAATTTGATGGATTTAGTAGTACCATGCCGGGCCCTCCATTTCCGGGAGAAGATTATTTAGTAAATGCACCGGGAAATGTATCATTTCCAACAGATCTAGCTAGTGGCAAAGCAGTTATTTCAATTGAACCTGACCCTGATAATAGTAGCGCACCATTTTTATTAAAACCATTGGTTGGTGATATTCCGTCAGATGCGACAGATCATACAACCTATAATTTAGGACAAAATTTAAATTTTCCTTCAGGAACGGCAAGTAGATAAATAAGGATGATGGACCATTGTTTATGTAAAAAGCGTTGTACAAATTGTATAATGCTTTTTATTTGTAAGTTTATCTCCATGTTAGCTTCTAATGTAAAAATTGTAAACCGCTGAATTGATGGCATTGAAATGATTATGAATGACACTAAAAAAACGGTACCAATTTCTCGTAATAAGAAACTGAAATATCATTTGAGAAGAGCAATGTCTGTTTTAGCCGCAATTGTATTGATTCAGACCTTGTATTTTAAATTCACAAAAGCTCCGGAGAGTGTTTATATATTTAGTCAACTTGGGATGGAACCATATGGTAGATTAGGTACGGGCATTATTGAGTTAGTAATTGCACTATTGTTGTTATATCGGGCAACTTCCTTAATAGGAGCAATTTTGGCAATTGGTATTATTAGTGCTGCACTTTTCTCTCATTTGTTTGTTTTGGGAATTGAAGTGCAAAATGATGGTGGATTGTTATTTGGTTTAGCTATGCTTGTTTTCGTTAGCAGCTCTGCTTCTGTTTTTATTCAGCGGGATAAATTAATTGGGATGATCAAAACCAAAAGAATTCTAATTCATTAAATTTGCCTTTTATTTAAAAATACCAAAAATGAAGTTTATTAAAAAAAATCTATCCAATATTATTTTTTTTGGATTTGTACTATTTCTTTTTACTCCTTATGGTCTACCGATCAGAACAACACTTATAAAAGGGATGTCACTTGTAACAACTCAAATATTTAATATTGAGCTTGATAAGGAAGATATGAAAACGCTGAGTTCCTATAACTGGAAATTAGTAAATAGTGAGGGTGAAGTTGTTAATTTTGAGAGTCTAAAAGACAAAGTTATAGTTGTTAACTTTTGGGCTACCTGGTGTCCACCCTGCATAGCAGAGATGCCGAGCTTTCAAAAATTATATGATGCATATAAAGACGATGTTATTTTCTTGTTCGTAGCAAGTGATGAAGAAAACAAAGTGGCAAAATTTTTGAGTAAAAACGACTATACAATACCGGTTTATTTTGAAGCTTCCAATAGACCTGTTGAGATGCAATCAAATTCATTGCCAACAACTTATATAATTAATAGAAATGGAGCAATTGTTGTGGATAAAACCGGAGCAGTGGACTGGAACAGCAATAAAGTAAAAGATTTATTGGATGAACTAATCCGATAAATAAGTTGATGGAATTATTTTTTATTCACAATTGTTTATTAGATCATCATTCAAGGAAGATGCGATTTTTTTGAGTTGTTTAATAATGTAATTTATTATTGATTTTAGATTTCTTCTTCACAAATGAAGTTGGTTCATCCATTTGATTACTTTTCATTACTAATTGTGAAATAAGGTAACATACAGTTGATTCTGCTCCTTGGTTCAGGTTTATTTGTTCTTTTTCCATTCCATCATAACAGCCACCATTTGTTGGATTATACATAATTTGATTCAAATAATTTTTTCCTAAAAACCAACTAAAAGCTTCTGTCATCATTGTTTTATATTTAGGTTCTTGAAGTGTTCTATAAAAAACGTCTAATGTCTGAATGCTACAGGAAACATCTATAGGTTGTTCTCCAAATTGATGAGGCTCTTTCCCTTTTTGAAGCCATCCTTTATTTGAGATAACCTTAAAATATCCATTGACAAACATTTTAGACAATAAAAAATCAAAAGATTCTATCGCTACATTTTTATAGTCTGGCTTACCAGTTACCAGATAAGTATAAAGCATTGCTTCAGGTAGAACACTATTAGCATAGGTCATATAATTCTCAAACCATTTCCAATCATCTGTTGCATTCAATTTATAACTGGTGATAAGATTTTTAGACAAGTCTTCAATAATAGATTTTATATAATTGCTTTGTGTAACTTTATAACTTAAAAATAAACCTTTAATTGCAAAACCGATCGCTCTTGGTGACAATATATTTTTTACCCATTTTAAACATTTCGTTAAACAAAGATTTGCTTTATTTACGATTGTTTCAGGTAAATATTTTTTTAATGAAACCACAGTACCCAAAGCCCAAACAGCTCTGGCATTTGAATCTTCTAAATTTATATAGTTATTTTTAATATGTTCTTGGTTGTTTTTATCTACATAATTTATAAACGTACCTGTAGGCTTCTGACAGCGTTCAATAAAGTTTATGTAGGTATTTATATAGTATAAATCTTGTTTATCTTTGAACAGTTTGTAATGGAAACACATTGCTATCAGGGCTCTCGCATTATCATCTAAAGTATAGCCAGAAGTGATATCTGGATCAGAAATTTTACTGAATTGAATAATACCGAGCTTGGTGGTCATTTCTTTTAGATAATCCAATTTAATTGGTGGATAATTATATTGAATTTTCAGTGGAGGATCCGTCAAATTCTTATAAGTATTTATATGTTTGATTGCCACATTCTCCCAAGAAGATTCTCTGGTTTTTTGAAATGCTTTTATCGCCATAGTTTCGCGTAAATCGCTATCAGAAAGTAATTGTATTGTAGCTTTGGCGAGTTGGTCAGAATTCTCAATGTCAACTAGAATACCTGCATCAGAAGTAAGTACTTCTTTGGTGTGTGGTATCGCTGTTGCCACAATAGGACATGCACAACTCATGGCATAAGCAAAGGTGCCGCTTACAGCCTGATTTGGGTCTTTTGAAGTAAATAAATAAACATCTGTTGCTTTTAAATAATCTAAAAGTTCGTTAATTTCTATATAACGATTTATAAAATGCACATAATTTTTTATTCCCAGTTCTTCGACTAATAATTCCAGATAATTCCGGTAATTATCTACATTATTTTTAATGTTATTGGGATGAGTTTTACCAATGACCAAATACAATACATTAGGTGTGTGTTTAATTATCTCAGGTAAAGCTTTTAGTGCAGTTTCAATACTTTTTCCAGATCCTAAAAGTCCAAAAGTTGAGAGTACTATATGATTTTCTAAATTAAATTTGTGCTTCGCTTTTGTAGGGTTTTCATAGCTGACTATATGTGTGCCATGCGGCACATATGTTATAATCTCTTTCTCAATTTTATAATCTGCTATTAGAATTTTTTGAGATTTATTTGTCATTACAAAAACCGAATTAGCGTAAGAAATTAACATTCTTACTACAGACCTCAATTCATTATTTGGGTTAGAAGTAATGCTGTGAAAGGTAAAAGCTACTGGTTTTTTTATAATGTCTAAAAAATCCAATAAAAAGCTTCCATATTTTCCTCCAAACAAACCGAATTCGTGTTGTATATGAACTAATTTAATTGAATCGTCTTCATTTATCTCTTTGGCTACCCTGCTGTAATCTTCCCTAATTTCAGGATTCAGAGTAAAAAGTATTTTTTCAGTAATTTTAGTTTTATCAGTAATATTACAGATAACACATGTCACAGTTTGTCCAAAAATATTTGTAATAGCTGCAACAGTGTCTTGTGTAAATGTAGCAATTCCACATTGCGTGGGGGGGAATGTAGATAGAAAAACTATTTTATATTTAGATACAATTTTCTTCATCCTCATTAGATTTTTAGTTCGTTTAATAGCTTATTAATATCGATGGAAGCCACTGCAACTCTGGAATCGGCTGCACCGTAGTATATATATAATTCATCATCAAAAAGTGCTGTTCCAGATGGAAAAACTACATTATTTACAGATCCTTTCAGTTCCCATGGTTCAGTAGGGAGAAAATAAGGGTTGTTTAAGCCTTGAGATTAACACTGTAGGGTTCTTTAGATCCAATAAGGCTGCACATGCATGATAGATATATCCCTCTTGGGTTAATTGAGCCGAGTGATAGATAATTAACCAGCCTTTTGCTGTTTTAATAGGAGGACATCCAGCACCAATATGGCCATTTTCATGCTTATATTTAGGAATTAGAACTATATGTTTTTGAAGGTTAGAAATATATTCTTTCCAGAATTCAACAGTTAGTTCTGAAATGTCATTAAAATATAATATTTGGATGGATGGGTATAATCTATGTAAAACAGCAAATTTGCCTTTTATTTTTTCAGGAAAAAATACTAGGTTCTTATCCCATATATATATTTTATCTTTCATTATATCATCTATCTTATAGCGGATAAAAAGATTATAAAACATTAGATGCATCAAATTTATTTTTTCGAAATTCAGCTTAATAAGTTGAGAGTATTCTTCGAATGTAAATTTGGGTGTAATAATACCTTTTCTATCAAATGTTCGTAGATCTTTTGAAGTAGCATAAGCTCCAAAAACATTAATGCGGTCATACGCAGAATAGGTTAAATAATAAGTGTCTTTAATTTTTGTTATTCTCGGGTCTTCAATACCTTGAAGTTCGTAACTTTTTTCCGGATAGAATATAGGTTCTTTGTAACGCTCTACAACTATATTTGGCGCTTTCAACTTACAATAACCAACAGAAGAAAATTTTCCTTCTCTCACAGCACGATAAAACATATGAACTGTGTTTCCTTCTTGCATAATAGCAGGATTGAAAGCACCTTCGTTTTCAAAACTGTTATTTGTTTTTTCTAAAATTACTCCATGTTTCTTAACTGACAGCATATCTCTTGTTTATAAAAAGTTAATTAAAAATTGATAATTCAGAGGGCTCAGTACAACCCTAGCTGTGGCAGGTGCACTACCCTCTCTTTTGATCCCAATTACTCATGATAATCATTCCCTCCCGATAGCTTCGGGATACGAAATAATTGACTAATCCTGCCAAATGGTTTATATGTCGTAGGGAGATGGCAGGCGTCATATTCATTCTATACTTTTCAATAATCGTTAATAAGGTTTAAAGCAATAGTGAATTGCTTTGTTTCGGTATGAGTTCCGTTCGTTTTAAGTCATATTTCTACAAGTTTTTGATAAATTAAATTTTTCCGTGATATTTTTTATTTCAATGCAGTCGAGGCTCTGAAACGACTAAAAATAATAGTTATTAATGAGAAAAGAAATGATTGAAATCAATATAATAATTGATTGTAATCAGTAAAATTTATTATATGGCTACTGGATATTCTATAATTTTCATCTATTAGAATGAATTTTATATCAAATATGAATTACACTGTTTGGAAAGTTTTCAAATTAATCAAGCTTCTTCTAGGATACAGTAAAATTCATTTCAAAAAAGATTGATCAAAAAAACGAGATCGTTGTAGACAAATCAGGTGTAATTTACTGGTAGTGAAAAAGTAAGAGATTATCTACTTGATTTAATACAATAAAGAACCTGCCAAAATTGTTCGAAATGCTTAATAATTAATTCCCAGATCATTATTTCTAACCTCTGATAGCTTCTTCTTTAATTTTTTTTGAAATTGAGAAATGGTATCCGCATATTTTACTTTATAGGCTAAATTGGTAAATTGATTTGGATCCTTTTCCATATCGTATAATTCCATCCCGGATTTTGCATCTTCATCATATTGAATATAAGCCCATTTTTCGGTTCTTAATAGAAAAGATTTCCCTCCCTGACTTACGGAAAAAGCCATATCCCGTACTTTAAATCTTGGATTGTCAAGTGTTTTTGTCAAACTTTTTCCTTGCAGATGTTTTGAAGTTTTCAACCCGGCAAGTTCTGCTATCGTTGGATACAAATCAATTAGTTCAACGAAGGAATTACAAACTGCTGCTTTTTTACCCGGAACTTTTATGATCAAAGGAATTCTAACAGATTCTTCATGCAGGCTGACCTTCATCCAAAATTCATGCTCTCCTAAATGGAAGCCATGATCTGAAGTGAATATTACAATAGTATTGTCCTCTAATCCTTCTTCTTTCAATGTGTTGAGTACCTTACCAACTTGTACATCCATATAGGAAACAGATGCATAATAGGCAGCTACAGCCTTTTTTTCTTGATCCGATGACATCTGACCATTCACACTCGTCACATAATTAATACCTCTTTTTGGAATATCATCCCAATCCCCTTCTACTTTTTCCGGCATTTTTATGTTGTTAAAAGGGTAGGGTAGAAAATATTTTTTTGGTGCTACAAAAGGAACATGTGGACGTACAAAACCAACAGCTATAAAAAATGGTTCATTTTTATGCTTTCTAATTAATTCAGATGCTTTTTCAGCTGTTTTCCCATCAGAATGAACCAAATCATTCCCGTCAGCTTTTACTATGGTCATTACATTCCCGCCTTTTCTTTCAATTTTTCCATCAGGATTTCCTTGAACCAATTCAGCATCTCCCTCCGCTTTCCATTCCGGTCCCTGGCTATTAAATCGTTCGGTCCAGGATGCCTCATCATCTGTTCCATTGGAACCCGTTTCAATGTCAATAGGAACTCCCATATGAAAAATCTTACTTACCCGGGCCGTATAATAGCCATTATCTTTAAATAATTGAGACCAGGTTTTTCTATTCGGACCAATATTTTCTCTTCCACTTACATAACCAAATGTTGTTGTAGCATTGGGATAATAACCAAACATAAAGGATGCTCTTGAAGGTCCGCATACAGGATATTGACAATAAGCACTTGTATATCTGACTCCCTCTGATGCTAGTTTATCAATATTTGGAGTTTTACATATCTTGTTTTCATAGGATGACACCGCAGTGGCGGTCAGATCATCAGCAATGATAAATAAAATATTAGGTTTTTTCTGCTGTGAAAATACCATGATAGGAATTAGAAAAAAAATATAGAGTTCCAGATGCTTCATGAGATAAATTTTTTTAATTGTATTGGTTAATTAGAAAAATATGCGAACCAGATAGAATGTTTACCCAGGGGCTAAACCTCCTTTAAAACATTTATAATTATTGTCATAATTCACTTAAAATAAAGGCTATCTATTTTTTAACATGTTCTCTTCAATAACCTTGTCAAAATTGTTTAGGACACTCTCGGCCAATTTAGCCTTATCTTTCCATTCCGTCGATCCATAAACTCCGGCTTTCGAATAGTCAAAAGGCTTAAAGCCAATTAGCTGAATATTCTTTTCATTTTCAAAGGTAAAATCATACGATCTTGCATCCCTGAAATAGGGATCTGCTATATAACTATGAAGATCATGTCCTGATCTTTTCCATTTAGAAAACGACTTGCCATTAAAATCATATTTGTCACCGCCTATATTCCAATACAGATTTTGATCCATTACGATATCGATCTTGTTCCAGGCTCCTTTTAATACAACTCCCTGGTTAAAAATTACAATGTTATTTTCGAAATTGAACGAGCGGTGCTTCTCAACTCTGGTACATTGCACCTGATATAATTTCGCAAAAGCAAAAATGTTGTTTTTTATACTGTTATTTTCTCCATAATGCTGATGAAAACCACCTGTTTTTGTACTATAAACAAGATTGTTTTCCATGGTGATATTTGATGTTCCCTCGTCGGGGTATAGTCCCCAGCCTCCATAGGAATAGGCGTGTACATGATGTATTACATTATTATTGATTACAGTTCCAGTAGATTCACCGAGCGTATAAACTGCTGCCATATCACTTAATAAAGCCCATCCAATATGATGTATATTATTATAAATTATCTTATTTCTTTTTGCAAGACTAGGCGCATAACCCCAGATCCATCCCACAGAAATACCGGTATAATAGAAATCACTAATATCATTATGTGTTATTTCGTTGTCAGAACTATGGCCAACCCAAACCCCGACAGCTGAAGGGAATTCTTTACCTCCCGATTGGATAATATTATTGTCTATTTGAATGTTATTAGTATGTTCAATACCTTCTAATGCCTTAACATCACCTAAATAAATACCTCCGCCACCGAGATCGTTAAGATTACAATGTTCAACTTTAGAATCGGAACATCCTTTTCCAAACCAAAGAGCATGCTGACCGGTTTTCGAAATTTCACAATTTAAAAAAGTAATATTACGTGCACCTTTAAGCATAACTGCCGCATTTATCAATACTGCCGCCTGATTTGGTTCAGACCCTGTTCGTGGTATTCTATAATGGCAATATTTAAAGTTAATCCCTTCAAAACGAATATGTTCTACAAATTTATTATTAGTAGCATCACCTTCTATACTTATTAAATTTTCAAGAGCAGGAGCAATTATAATAGAATTTTCGGGTGTTTCATCTGGAAAAGGCTTATAGAACAAGGTGCCGGTATTGTTAAGATACCATTCTCCCGGAGCGTCCAATGCTGCAGCATAATTTTCAAATACAATACGTCCACCTTCTTTTATTGGATTCCATGGTTTCATACCCTGACCGGATGTATATATTTGCGAGCTGTCTTTTTCAATTTTATCAATAAAACGGAGGGTGAAGTCCCATTTGTGATAGGCTCTAAAACGTATCAAATCAACTTCGTCTTCGGTTATTTTATTTATAGATTTAAAATTTTGCACATCGAAAGAAAAAATTTGTTGTGACTTTTCAGGTGCTCGCCCGCTGCCTTTTTCCCAAATGTTTTCTTTGACTTGCTTTATTTTTAAAAACCCTTTATTTGGAGTACGTGCCATTGTTGCTCTTTTGCCATTGACATACAATTGGTCAAATCGCCATCTATAATAGATACTTTCCGGTATTTTAGTTTCCCAGATGCCATTTTCATTAATCTTAAAACCTGTAATTCTTTTTCCGCCTGAAAATATTGGATTAGTCCCTGTCTTAGCTCTATAAATAATTGGATATTTTTCAGATCCTCTATCTTCCGGTGTTAAAATTAAGGGCTCATTCATTTCATAATTCCCTTTATCAATGTTCACAATATATGAGGACGAGACTTTATGATTCCTCTTGTGGTTACGGATAAAATTTCGTGCTCCAATTAATGATGCCAAGGGTTGTTCTTCCGTTCCAGGGTTTAAGTCATGGCCATCCGATGCAATGTGCAATTCAATTTGTCCATGAATACTATTCAGGATGAATAGGAATGCTGCCAATAGATAAATGCTTTTTGTCATTTTGACTTTTGTTAAAAATTTGTAATCATGATTCATGATAACTGTTCATATCATTTCCAATCGGGGTGATCTTTTAAACCTATTTGCAAGTTATTTTTAAGTTCTAATTCCTCAGGTAACAAAGAATCGTTTCGCAAAGGTGATTTTTCCAGTATGTCGTTATTTAAATTGTAAAAATTACCATCCTGATATAATTTATATTCTATTGTCCTGATAAATTGATTTCTATATTGATTTACACGTTTGTTCCATTTTGGATCATAGTGAACAAATGCAGTTCTTCTTGTTTCGTATTTTTCACCATTCAACAAGGCATAAAAACTTTTCCCATCAGATACTACATCCTTTTCAGCGATTTCTGCAAATGTGGCAAAGAAATCGCTAAACTCAATTAAACCTTTATGTATAAATCCCTTTTTAATTTTTTTGGGCCAGGAAATTATTAAGGGAACATGAGTACCTGCATCGATTGTATTTCCTTTCCCGCCTCTTATAATACCTTCTTTAGTGTGTGAATAAATGCTGGGATGTGTTCCATTATCGCCAGTGAATATTATAATTGTATTATCAACTATATCCAATTCTTCAAGTTTATGAATTATTCTACCAACAATTTTATCCGTATAGGCTACCATATCCTTATAGTAACTCGTATCTTTCTTTTTACGAAGGGTCTCATCTACCCATTCTTTGGAATCTGGAGTAGGTACAAAAGGATCGTGTACCAGGACCATTGGATAATAAATGAAAAAGGGAACCTCTTTTTTTCTGTCGATAAAATCCAGAATATAATTGGAAAAAATATCAGGTCCATAATGCTCATCATTTCTATCCAAAAGTTTTCCATTTTCTTCAATCAAGGGGTCAGCATATCTACCTCCTTGTTTTCCTGTCTTTGTTAATTGCCACAAGCAATATTCATCAAATCCCAATTTATTAGGTTTGGTATTGTCGTTCCAATCAAGGATTTCATCTTTATAAGCCAGACCATTAAGTTGCCATTTCCCGGCAATACATGTAGCATAACCGGCCTCTTTGAGTAGGTTTCCAAAAGTGAATTGATTTGTATTCAAATGTCCAAAATAATCATAGTTTCTATAATTATATAAACCGGTCATTATTTTAACTCTGGAAGGTGTGCACAAGGGTTGTGATACGCAGTTGTCGAATTTAATACCGTTAGAAGCCAATTCATCCAGGACTGGAGTACTATAGGAGGAGCTTCCATAGCTACTGAGACATTCATAACCCATGTCATCAGCCATTATAAGGATAATATTAGGGTTTTCTTTTGGTATTTCAGATTTACAGGATATAATTAAAAAGAAGGATAATGCATAAACCGCCCAATTCATTAGTAATTTATTTATGTTCTGTTCTTATTGATCCAATAGTGGCTTACACAAACTTAAGGAGAATTATTTGTTTTATTGCTTATAATAATTTGTAAATTAGAATCATAAAACAATTTAATTTATAGTTAACAATGAAATTTAATACAATTCTAAAAACAATGTGCATAAATCAGAAAATATTATTGCCGATACTTTATTTTTTCTTCAGTGTTCTTTATGCACAAGAACCAGTTGAGGTTATTTATCATAAAACAGAAAAGGATAAAGAAAATCAGCCAAGAGCAACATTAATTTTTTTAAATGACATAGCATATTTGTCGAAAAAGAATGATGAGACCCTTTCTTTTATAGATTATAAAATGGAATCCATTGTGGATATATTAAAATACAAGGACCATTACTATAAGACAATGGAAAGTTTTGATTCGTTATCTGAACCCGTTATTCTGGATGAAACAGAAGAAATATTTGGTTATGAATGTAAAAAGGTTGTATATAAATCATTTTCAAATACAATAGAAGTTTGGTATACAGATAAAGCTCCTGCCAAAGGATCTCCGTATAAAAATTATTTACCAAAAAACAGTTTAGTTTTAAAAATTAAAATTAACGGGACCTTGAGATTGATAGTAACCGATATTCGTGAGTTGTCACAAAATACAGATTTATTTTACCCGATCGATCGGGCGGAGGAAATTACAAAACCTAAACTCCGGGAGCTTCAAATTAAATCTAAGTATGTTACCATTTCGGTGTTTGATAAAGAGCAAATCAATTTTGATACAGATGTCATTACAGGTATTTTCAATGAGGTTAATAAAACATTTAGGTGTTCAAATGGTACGGTAATATTAAAAAAAATAGTGTTACCCAAAATCAACACGGAAGGAGCTAGTATTTTTGCCACCCTAACAAACTGGTCAAATGGGGATGCCTACGACAGAACCTGCAGCTTGTTCGCTATTTCAAATGAAAAAGAAAAATCTGTATTGGATGCTTTTGAACACGGAATAAAAGAATTACCCGTTTTTAAAGATAATCAGGGGCAAGAATTCCAAGGAGTTGTTAGCACTGCCAATTATAAAGTTCCAATAGAGCTGATGCGATTTTTCACATCTTTTGGAGTTTCTCATTTTAACAAAAAGAGGGAAATTAATAATTATAAATGGAGGGATTCGGTGGTATACAAGCAGGAGATCACCAATGTAATACCTAATTCAGAGGATGAAATTTGGATTGGCGTTTTTATTGGAAACTATGATAAAGGAGGGCATAAAGTAAGTTTGGATCTTAATTTTTATCCGTCATGGACTAAAACAACTTCAAAGAATAAATACATTAATCCATTGTTTAGTACCGTCAATATATTGGAAATGTCCGGTCAAAACTATGGTAAGATGTTTAAGACAGATACTTTGGAAACTAAATTTAAATTAACCGAAAATATTGAAAATTTACAATTGTTATATACGTCTACGGGTCATGGAGGTTGGGGTGGAGGTGATGAATTTAACCCAAGATTAAATAAAATATTTATTGATGGAAAGTTAGTATTTAGTGAAGTTCCATGGAGAACAGATTGTGCAACTTACCGACTTTCTAATCCCGCCTCTGGAAATTTTTCAAACGGATTATCATCGAGTGATCTGAGTCGATCAAATTGGTGTCCCGCTACAATTACTCCTCCAAAGATTATTCCATTGGATTACTTAAAGCCAGGTAATCATACAATACAAGTGGTTATTGATCAGGGAGATGATGAAGGTTCAAGTTTTAATCATTGGGGTGTAACCGGTGTTTTAACTGGCCAAATGAGTATATTGAATAATTAAGATCAATGGTCTTGTTTGGATAAAATCTGAACAAAAAAAAGGGTGCGCGAACACCCTTTTACTAAATAAACCATTATACCTAGGATTGAACTACTCTTACGGGTAATAAATAAATTTCTCCTGGTTTAGACGGTCTGTGTGAAACTTTTTTGTAGTTAATTTTATTTTTGATATGCTTTTCAGCTTTAGGATTTTCCGATAAAATGGAAATTATAATGACTTCACCTGATGAGTTAACGGTAAATAGTACTTCAGCAGTACATTCACCTTTTTCTAATTCAAAGGGACATTCAGGTCCTATTAAATTTACTAGTTCGGCTCTTAATTGTGCACTTGGTTTTACAGGATCTTCAGTTGCGGCAGATACTTGAACAGCAAATACTAATGCTAGTGCGGCGATAATTAATTTTAGGCTTTTCATAAAAATATAATTTAGATTAGACAAATAGATTAGACTTATATATATAAAGGACGTAACTTTCTATGTAATTGTTACATTATATAAAGTTAAAACTTTCTTAATTAAGAAAGTTTTAACTATAATTATGTTTTTGTTATGAAGTATTTAAGAAATGGTTAATAATATTAACATATTAATAATAAAAACTTCTTTTTATTAATGAATAACTTTGTAGGGAAAAGAACATGTTCAAATAAAAAAGGTGCTTAAACATAATTTAAACACCTTTAAAGTAAAGTGGAATTTACTTATGAATTTTTAATTTTCAGGGGTAATAAGAACATTTCTCCTGGCTTATTAGTATTGAAATCAACTTTTTTATAGTTTAATTTTTTCTTAATGAGTAATTCTGTGGATTTATCAGGTGCATTAGTTGCTATGATAATTAATTCACCATTTCTATTCACAGTAAATAAAACTTCTATGCTAATTTCACTTTGATCTAGATTAAAGAGTTAAATTATCTCCCAATAAAGCTTACAATTTCAGATCTGAGCGATTCATTTGGTTTAACGGGTTCTGCTGCGGTAATATTTAAGGTAAATAAAGCTACTGCTGCTACAATGATTAATTTTTTCATGATATACAATTTAGATTAGACATTTATATAAGAGACGAAAAAATTGTAATAGTTGTTACATAAAATGTATCATATTTTTAAATTTTATGAATTTATTAACAAAAAAGCCCTGTTATGAGTGGTATAATAAGAAATAATCAACAAATTTATTAATCTGACTGGTTCAACAGATCTAAGATAATGTTACATCCTTCTTCAATCTCTTCCATTGAAATGTTTAGCGGAGGAGTAACTCTTATTGCTCTTGGTTCAAAGAGAAGCCAGAAGAGTAGCAATCCTTTTTTAATTGCATTCAATATTAATTGATCAACAGATTCTTTGTTTTGTAAAACTATTGCTAACATAAGACCTTTTCCACGTATTTCGAGGATATGTTTATGTACTAATAATTTTCTAATTAGTTTTTCCTTTTCTAAGATATCCTTTATCAAAGAACCTTTAAATAGTTCTTTAACTGTTGCCAAAGCAGCCACTGCTATTACAGGATGACCACCAAAAGTAGTGATATGTCCTAACTTTGGATTTTGTTTTAGGGTATTCATATATTCAAAGGAAGAAATAAAGGCACCAATTGGCATTCCACCGCCTAAGCCCTTCCCTGCAACAATAATATCAGGAATCACACTGTAATTTTCAAACGCAAAGAATTTCCCTGTTCTGCCTATACCACTTTGTATTTCATCCAAAATTAATAAGGCTCCCACTTCTTTACAACGAAGCTTTACTTTGTGTAGGTAATTATCATGAGGCTCTATAAACCCCGCACCTCCTTGAATTGTTTCCAGAATAACAGCCGCTGTTTTTGTGGTTATCTTATTGAGCTCAAGATGGTTGTTAAATTGTATAAATTTTACACCTGGAATCAGTGGTCTAAACGAACTGTTTTGTTCTTCCACACCACAGACACTCATTGCGCCCTGGGTGTTACCGTGATAGGCCTTTCTTGCGGAAATTATTTCATATCTGCGGGTTACTCTCTTGGCTAATTTTAAAGCACCTTCTGTAGCTTCTGTTCCTGAATTTGTTAAATATATACATTGCAGATTTTGAGGTAATTTACTTGCGATTAATTTAGTTAGTTCTACCTGAGGTTTTTGGATAAATTCACCATAGACCATCACATGCAAATAAGTATCTATCTGTTTTTTTATGGCTTTTATTATTTCAGGATGCTGATGACCCAGAGTATTGGCTGAAACTCCTGCTATAAAATCTAAATATTTCTTACCATCAACATCATAGATATAGGACCCCTTTGCTCTATCAATTTCAATTCCCAATGGAGTTGGGCTGGTTTGTGCCTGATATTTAAGGAAATCATGTTTCACTTGTCTAAATATTTGTAATTATTTGTAAATAAGTTAATTAAAAAATTGAGAATCCCGAGTATTCGGGATAATCATTTCCTCCCGATAACTATCGGGATGTGAAATAATTGATTAAACCTGCCCGTCAGGCAGGCGGGTTTATTCATGTTCGTTTCATCTAATTGAAAATATCATTTTTGTTAAGTGGTTTCTCGTCTTCTCTCCATTTAAAACCTCTCAATTTTCTAACATTTTCCGGTAACCTTGACGGAGGGTACGTTTCTCCTTCCGGATGAGTTATAAATTTGGAATGCTGAATCTTTCCGTCATTTAATATAAACTGTATTTCACTACAGGTTGATTTTTCGATTCCTATTAGGGCATTACTTTCATTTCTTACAAAATGAATTACCTCTGAATTTCCTATGATATCGATAAACTTTAAATCATTTTCAATAAACTTCCCTTTTAAGTTTCTTCCTTTGATCTGATTAAAACCGATGGAGTCTCTATTTATAATAAAGGTATTTTGCATCACTTTCAAACTATCTAATTTGTCTGTTATTACATCGGTTAGAAGCTTAATGGTATCACCGGTTATTTGACTTTCATTCGACCATAATACCGGATTTTTAAACATCTGCATTAAGCCTATCTCTTCATTAGAATGTATAGAATCGCATTTTCCACTCAGATCACTTTTAAAGAACTTTACTTTATGGTATACTCTAAGGATTCTCTTATCCGGTTTCCCGGTTGTTAGGATGGTATCTCCATGTATGAATAATGAATCCTTGTTAGTGTTAGTAATTGCTAGAGCGTGTTTAACCACAAAGGCAGAATCAATTTTTTCAAAATATTCGGCATAATTTCCTTTTAAAATAACATGATTAATAGTATCCGTAATTTTAATGTTATTCGTTGCAGATGCAAAACCTAAATTCCGGTCATAATACAGACTGTCCGCTTTTATTTCTCTATCGTTGTACTCAATTCGAGCATTTTTAGTAAAATGAGAAATGTTTTGTTTGGTATCATAGAATCCTTTTTCACAATAGATAAAATTTTCTTTACTTGTAATGGTCGATGCACCGTAAAGAAAAGCTTTACCACTATTTGTATAATAGTCTAAGTGATTTGATTTTAATACATAGTCAGGGTTAACTAAAACCACGTCTGAAATGGCTTGAAATTTTTTATTATCCAAATAATAATTGCCCATATTACTGGTTAGGGTATTAATGCTATCTCTGATCGTGGCACCATCCTTATAAAAAAGAAGCTGATTTCCTCTGTCAAAATAAAGAGTATCCGTGGTTAATGTCATTTTAGGATCACGAATTCGCACATTTCCCCAGGACAATGCTTTTTTTGTATTTCCATTATATTCCGTGTATCTGCTGGTTTGAATAATTGTATCTCCCTGATTTAAAATAACATTACCATAGGCTTTGATGTAATTATCACTTTTATAATGAACTGCTTTTGTGCACTTAAGTGAAAATCCTTCGTGGGTAATGTGAATATTTCCTAGCAATATAGTTGCTCCGGGAAGTTCGACTTCATTAATACTAGAATTATCTGAATGAACAATGCGTATTCTACTTTCTTGGGCGAAAGTATATGATGTAATGAGAGTACATAAAAGAATAAGGAATCTTGTTTTCAAAAAAATAAATTTGTTCAAATTTAAGGAAATAGATTGATAAAGTAAAAGCTAAGGAATTTGTGAAATACCTTAGCTCTTTATAAATTCCTTATGAAGGTAATTATACCATAATTGTTTGCTTCCGATCTGGTCCTACAGAAACTATTTTTATAGGTACTCCTACAAAATTTTCTATAAAAATTACATAATCTTTTAAATTTTTAGGTAACTGATCCGCATTTGTCATGGTTGTTAAGTCTTCTTGCCAACCACTAATTTCGGTATAATTCACAGATGTATTTTCTTTTTCAATATTATAAGGGAAATATGTGATCTCTTCACCTTTATAATTATATGAAGTGCAAATTTTTAGTTTTTCAAATCCCGACAATACATCTCCCTTCATCATATTAAGTTGTGTTACACCATTTATCTGAACTGCATATTTGAGGGCAACGAGATCTAACCAACCACAACGTCTAGGTCTTCCTGTGGTTGCACCAAATTCGTGACCAACCCTCGCCATGGTCTTACCATCATCGTCAAACAACTCAGTTGGAAAAGGACCCGATCCCACTCGTGTGGTATAAGCTTTGAAAATCCCGAAAACTTCACCTATCTTATTTGGTGCTACACCCAAACCTGTACAGGCTCCGGCGGCTGTAGTATTAGAGGAGGTTACAAATGGGTAAGTGCCAAAATCAATATCCAGTAGGGAGCCTTGGGCCCCTTCTGCAAGAATGGTTTTCCCATTGGCTAGAGCGTTGTTAATATATTCTTCACTGTCTATAAAAGTAAGTGTCCTTAAAATTTCAATTGCATTAAAAAATTCACTTTCCAGATCCTCTAAATTGTAATCTAAATTAACATCGTAAAAGTCTAATATTTTAAGATGTTTCTTAGTCAGGTTTTGGTATTTGGTTTGCCAATTTTTAAATTCTAAATCTCCAATTCTAAAACCGTTCCTTCCGGTTTTATCCATGTAGGTAGGCCCAATTCCTTTTAAAGTTGAGCCAATTTTGCCCTTTCCTTTCATTTTTTCCGACGCGGCGTCCAATAATCGATGAGTCGGCAATATAACATGTGCCTTTCTCGAAATTAAAAGCTTTGTTTTAAAATCAATATTATACTTCGAAAGATTGTCTAATTCATTTCTAAAAATAACCGGATCTATTACAACTCCATTACCAACAATGTTTAGAGCGGTTTTATGAAATATTCCAGAAGGGATTGTGTGTAATACATGTTTGTTCCCGTCAAAAATTAAGGTATGACCTGCATTCGGTCCTCCTTGAAAACGCGCTATAATGTCGTAGTTTTTAGTAAGTACATCAACAATTTTACCTTTACCTTCGTCACCCCATTGTAAGCCTAATAGTAAGTCGATCATTTATTTATTTTTAGTAGTTTGTTTTGATTTTTTATTTCTTTGCCCATAAAAATACAAGGAATGATTCTCTATTTTTATATCAAAAACTTCTTCGATAGATTTTTTTATATTCTCAATTCTTGGATCACAAAATTCAATAACTTCACCTGTATCAGTTAAGATGACATGATCATGCTGTTTGTTGAAATATGACTTCTCATAATGAGCATGATTTTGCCCAAACTGGTGGCGTCTAACCAATCCACATTCTAAAAGCAGTTCTATTGTATTATAGAGAGTAGCTCTACTAACTCTATAATTTTTGTTTTTCATGTCAATATAGAGGGTTTCAATATCGAAATGATCTTCATTGTCATAAATTTCTTGTAGTATAGCAAATCTTTCAGGTGTTTTTCTCTGATTATTTTCTCCCAAAAATTTTGTGAAAAAGGCCTTAACCGTTTCTTGATTTTGATTTGTACTCATTTGTTTACCTTGAGAATAATAACTCACAAATTTACATTTAATCCAAATATAATGACATATTTTTTAATAAAATTATTAAAAAAATTAGTTCACAATTCGTTCAACTTTTTCAATGCCATCGATCTTTTTTAATAGGGTAATTAAATTAGTAAGTTGCTTGTTATTTTTGATGTTAACCGTTATTTGGCCCTCGAAAAAACCTTCATTTCCCGAGATGTTTATATTGTGTATATTAACATTTAAACTAGTAGAAATTAAACGAGTAACTTCATTTATTAAACCTAAATTATCAATACCAATAATACTTAAACTCGCCTTGAAACCTTCTTGAGTTGAATCAATCCATTTCGCACTTATAACTCTGTAGGCATATTGCGATTGTAAACTTAAGGCGTTCGGGCAGTTATGCTTATGGACCTTAATTCCATCCTTGATAGTGATAAAGCCGAATACCTTATCGCCGGGAATTGGATTGCAGCATTTGGCTAAGGAATACACTAATTTTTCTTCATTTTTGTCAAAAACGAGACTGTCGAAATTACTGGTGACTTCGTTTGTTATTCTTTCAGGCTTTGTCGCCGATCGTTTCATTTTGGATTTAATAAAATGAACAAGGACATTGGACTTTTGATTTGCAAATTTTTTCAATTCCGTATTGTGAATAGATCCATTGCCTATTCTATAAAACAAATCAAAACTCGTTTTTAAATTTAAAAAACTGGCCAATTCATTTACCGTTCTATCGTTGAACTTAATTTTTAAATGGCGTAGTTTTCTGGATAAAATATTTTTTCCTTCGTCTGCGATAACTTTTTGTTCTTCTTTAAGAATGCTCTTTATTTTAGATTTTGCCCGTGCTGTTTGAACAATATCTAGCCAGGCTAATTTCGGTTTTTGATTTTTTGAGGTTATAATCTCTACCTGGTCACCGCTTTTTAATATTGTGCTTAACTGTACTAATTTATTATTAACTTTGGCAGCTCTGCAATGCATACCAACCTCTGTATGAATAGCAAAGGCAAAATCTATTGCTGTGGCACCTTTTGGTAAGGATTTAATATCGCCATTTGGTGTAAACACGTAAATTTCCTCCGCATATAAATTCAGCTTAAATTGTTCAACGAAATCAACTGCATTTAAATCCGGATTTTCCAGAGATTCTTTGAGTTTGTTCAGCCAATTTTCTAAACCACTTTCCTTTTGCCCACCATGTTTGTATTTAAAATGGGCCGCATAACCTTTTTCAGCGATCTCATTCATTCTTTGAGATCTAATTTGAACCTCTACCCATTTTCCTTTGGGGCCCCATTACCGTAATATGCAGAGATTCATAACCGGTTGACTTGGGTTGTGAGATCCAATCCCTAAGTCGATTTGGATTAGGATTAAAGTGGTCTGTTACTATAGAATAAATTTTCCAGGCATCAAATTTTTCATCCTGAATGGTCGATTTATATATTATTCGAATGGCGAATTTGTCATAAACTTCTTCAAAGGTAACACCTTGAATGAGCATTTTTTTTCGAATAGAATAGATAGATTTTGTTCTTCCTTTTATTTCATAAATAAACTTATGCTTGTCCAAGGAATCTCTGATTGTGGAAGAGAACTTTTCTATATATTCACTCTGTTCTTCAATACTGTCTGTAACTTTATTTAAAAGATCTTTGTAAACATTGGGTTCAGTATATTTAAGACCTAAATTTTCGAGTTCCGTTTTAATATTATACAAGCCTAATCGATGTGCAAGAGGAGCATAGATATATAATGTCTCAGAAGCAGTTTTAACCTGTTTCTCGACCCTCATAGAATCGAGAGTTTGCATATTATGCAATCGATCGGCAATTTTTATCAAAATAACTCGTACATCATCATTTAATGTAAGCAGCATTTTTCTAAAATTTTCGGCCTGAATAGAAGCATCTTGTTCTTTTTTTAAACGAGAAATTTTGGTTAGACCGTTTACTATTTTAGCGATAGTTTTCCCAAACAGCTGTTCAATATCGACAATAGTATAATCGGTGTCTTCAACTACATCATGAAGTAGGGCTGCGGCAATAGAATTAGCTCCTAAACCTATTTCATTAGCAACGATTTTGGCTACAGCGATGGGATGATAAATGTATGGTTCTTCTGTTTTTCTACGCTGATTTTTATGTGCATCAAGTGCTATGTCAAATGCCTTCCTTATCAAAGCCTTATCATCTCTGGACAAGGTTAGATAAGTGTCCTGCAACATATTTTTATAGCGATTTGCTATCTCTTTGTTTTCTTGCGTTATCGCTGCTGTATTAGCCATAGAATAAAAGTAATTGAAAAAATATTAACCGGACATCCTCAAGAGAATTTTATTTTCTTAAATTTAAAATTCTCTGATAAAGAGTGGGATGTGAATAATGTAAAAATACAGTTATTTTGTCAGGGGTTAAATTACTTAAACTATTCTTCGATAGTTTTTTTAAGGAACTGATCAAATCATGTGCATTATAATTTTCCTTTGCATAATCATCCGCCTGATATTCAAATTTTCTTGATATATAATGCATCAAAATGCCGGTAATTTCAGATATCGGACTGTACAAGACACCAAAGGCGATCAGACCTATATGAAAACTTGGCTCTTTAACGGACAATGCTTCCGATAATAATGGGTTATTTATTAATAAGGATAATACATAAAGTGTAACACCGGTTAGAAGGATAGAGATCAGCATATTTATAAAAACATGCTTTTTTTGATAATGACCAACTTCATGTGCCAAAACAGCCACTATCTCACTGGTATTTAAATCATTGATCAGTGTATCATACAATACAATTCGTTTTCTTGATCCGAATCCTGAGAAATAAGCATTTGCTTTGGTAGAACGTTTAGAACCGTCAATGACAAATATGTTATCTAAGTTAAAACCAACTCTAACTGAAAAATTTTCAATTTCACTCCTTAATTCACCCTTTTCAAGTGGGTTTTGTTTATTAAATAATGGAACTATCAGGGAGGAATAAAACATGGTCATAAATACAGAAAAAACCGCAATAAATAACCAGGTATAGATCCAAAAATAGTTACCGGTTTGTTGATAGAACCAAACAATAAGGGCTAGAATTCCACCTCCCAGAATAATGGTAAGAATCCATCCTTTGGCCTTGTCTATAAAGAATAACTTTTTTGTACTCTTGTTGAAGCCGTACTTTTCTTCTATTACAAAATTTTGATAATAGGAAAAGGGTGTTGAAATTATATCGCTGCCAAGCATAATAATACCGAAAAAAATCAGTGCAATAACAATCTCATTATCACTAAATCCCCTCGCTATGCTATCTACCCAATAAAATCCTTGAAATAGAAAGAAACCAAGCGTTAACAAGATCATAAAACCGCTGCTGAGCAACGAAAATTTATAGTTTTCTTTTTTATAAGCTTGTGATTTTGCATACTCTTCTTTGTCATAAACATCATCAAGTTCTTCCGGAACTTTGTCATCAAAGTGCTTAGCATTAAGATGATCTACGTATTTGTCGAAAAGAAAATCGACTGTAATTATAGCTATAATGATGTAAAATAATAGTGTTGGAGTCATGAGATAATTAAAGATGAACGATTAATAAATTACGATTAAAATTTAGTGATAATGCAACGATTCTTAGTACGATTGAATAATCTTAAATAAAATTTTCAAAATATTAGCATTTTGATTCATATTTGTTTTTTCTATTTATTTCAAAGAAATCCTCTTTGTCTTTTTGCTTCAAAAATAAGTATTCCTGCAGAAACAGAAACATTCATCGAGTCAATTTCGCCCTGCATTGGTATAATGACATTTTTATATGAATTTTCAAGCCATTCCTGTGAAAGACCAACTGCTTCTGTACCAAATACAAAAGCTGTTGCATTAGTGTAATCCTGTTTGCTGTAATTTTCAGCATTATCTACGAGGGAAGCGCAAAAGATGTTGGCCTTATTCTTCTTTAAAAATTGAATTATTTCCTTTGTAGTACCAATGGCAATTTGATTGGTAAAAATACACCCTACGCTCGCGCGAATTATATTAGGATTATAAATATCTGATTTTGGATTTGCGATAAGAAAAGCATCCACATTTGCAGCATCTGCTGTACGCAGTAGAGCACCAATATTACCTGGTTTTTCCGTAGCTTCTGCCACCAGTATGAGCGGAGAATTACTTGATAAATTTATGTCTAAAAGTGTTAATTTTTTTGTTTTTGTAACAGCGATAATTCCTTCAGTAGTAGATCTATAAGTCAATTTTTTATATACCTCAGAGGTTACTTCAATTATTTCAATTGCCCTTGGATCTAATATTTCTTCAATAATTTCGAGGCTTATAATAGAAGGGTCAAAAAGAATAGTTTCCATCTCATAATTTCCTTTTATTGCTAAAGTAATCTCACGTTTCCCCTCTATTAAAAAACGACCTGTTTTTTTTCGGGCACGAGATTTTTCTTTGATCTGGAATAGTTCCTTAATTAAAGGATTTTGTAAACTGGAAATCTGTTTGATCATAGCTCAAAAATACATAAAAAATAGTCGATTGGTTCTAAATTTAGTCCAAGGTAATTTATAACGGATATTTGGCATCATAGGCTATTAACAAGCCAACCATCTGATTATAGCTTAAGAGTCCGGATTTTTGCTGATTAACTTTAAGATAGTTATCGTAGAAAATCTTAAAAAGAGGTTCAACTGGATTTTCATAACGCTTCCAGAATTCCTGGTTTTCTCTAATGTTCTTTTTAATGCCCAGTGGTATTTTTTCAATATATCTCTTATAAAGTTCGGCATCATAGATGTATATATCATGTAGGGCATATCTAAATGCACTCAGATAGGCGGAATATTGAAAATATTTATCGTCGTGAAAACTCGCTGCCAAGAATCCAATAAAATTTGCCTCACTTTCTGAGGCTATGCCTAATTGATGTGCTACCTCGTGAGAACTTGTCATTGGTAAGGAGGTTTTCGGAATTAAATAATCTACTTGTGCCTCTCCGGTGAATGGATTTAAATATCCGGCGAAACCCATATAGGTTAAAGGAAGACTGAACAATGATTTTTTAATAGAACCTGGTTTGTATTTGAATTGCGCAAAAGTTTGACTTAAATTTTTATAACCAAGAGATGTACGCTCTAATATCTCACTTTTTGAATAAGGAACTTGAACTGCCAGAGAATCGTGTGCAACCAATTCCTTTTGCAGTGAAATAAGCCTGTCAATCAACTTATCTGTAAGATTTTCCAATTTTTTTATATCGTACATACCTGTCGATTCATCTTTTGTATGTTGTATCGAAGCAGTTTCCTTACTTTCTATATCCAGGCTATGTATAATGGAAGGTCTGGAGTAATTGATGCCCCAGAAGAGATAGAAACAAAAATAAAGAATAGAGATAAAGGCTCCTAACTGAAATAATATAGGTTTAATATTTTTGAATCTTTTTTTGATGATCAGAACTATAAATCTGAGCAAAAGAGCTATGATCAACGCGTAAAGAATGTCGCCGATAGAAAAAGGCACCCATCCAAAAATTGTTCTCAAGAACGAACTGATCAGAATATAGATTCCATTAGTATAGTATTTCTCAACAAAATTTGGAAAATAGGAGAGTAAATAAATAATTCCAATTTGAACAAACAGTAAAACTATAAGGACTTTATTTCTTTTTTCCTTTTGCATTTGAAAAAGTTAGAGAACAAAAAAACAAATTAATAAGAACATATACAATTTGTCGATGGTCTAAATAAATAAGTTTGTTTTCTGTTTTATTAAGGTAATATATTGTAAATAATAAGGTTAAATAATAATATTTATTTTTATTTTAAATCGTACTTTCCTAATTAGTTGGCATGTATCAAAATGTTATTCTGATGTTATCAACAAAATTAAGGTTTGTTAACATTTTTTGTTAATTTTAAATATCTAAAAACCCACTTTTACATTTCTAAAAAAGTACATTTGCCCCATGGATACAGTTAAGGCATTTAATCCCCAAAAAAGAAACAAAGGTACTGTGATAAACCTTGAACAGGGGAAATTACCACCGCAAGCAATTGATCTTGAGGAGGTTGTTTTGGGTGCTATGATGATTGATAAGAAAGGGGTTGATGACGTTATAGATATTTTGCATGTGGATGTTTTTTATAAACCGGCCCATCAGCATATTTATAATGCAATTTTTAGACTTTTTGAGAATTCCGAACCCATCGATATCTTAACCGTCACCAATCAATTACGAAAGGATGAGAAATTAGATATTGTTGGAGGCGATTTTTATATTGTTAGTTTAACTCAAAAGGTCTCTTCGGCTGCTCATATTGAATTTCATGCAAGAATTATTTTGCAAAAATATATTCAAAGACGACTTATATCAATATCCAGTGAGATAATCAATAATGCCTATGATGAAACTGTGGATGTTTTTGATCTATTGGATAATGCGGAAACTAAATTATTCGATATCACACAGGGTAACCTCAAAAAGAGTTCTGAGGCGGCTGAAAATTTAGTGAGCCAAGCTCTTAAAAAAATAGAAGAAATTTCCAATCAGGAGGGGATGAGCGGTGTTGCATCCGGTTTTTCACGCTTAGATGAACTAACTTCCGGTTGGCAGCCATCAGATCTAATCATTTTAGCAGCTCGTCCGGGGATGGGAAAAACTGCCTTTGTGATGTCTATGGCTAAGAATATGGCCATCGATTTTAATATACCGGTTGCAATATTTTCTTTGGAAATGTCTTCGGTCCAATTAATTACCCGTATGATCTCGAGTGAAACAGGTATCTCCTCTGAGAAACTTAGAAAGGGGAATTTAGAGACCTATGAGTGGGAAGCCTTAAATGTAAAAGTTAAAAATTTGGCAAAAGCACCTGTTTTTATTGACGATACTCCCTCCTTATCCGTCTTCGATCTAAGAGCAAAGGCAAGAAGATTAGTTTCGCAACACGGGGTAAAAGTTGTTATTGTAGATTATTTACAATTAATGACAGCCGGTAATAACAAAAGTTCAGGAAACAGAGAGCAAGAGATCTCTGCTATTTCAAGAAATTTGAAGGCATTGGCAAAAGAGCTGGTCGTTCCGGTTATTGCATTATCACAATTGTCGAGGGCTGTAGAAACCCGTGGTGGTTCTAAACGTCCTTTGTTGTCAGATCTGCGTGAATCCGGAGCCATTGAACAAGATGCGGACATCGTTTCCTTTATCTACAGACCGGAATATTACGGTTTGACCGAATGGGATGATGAAGAAAGAACACCTTGTGAAGGACAGGCAGAATTTATTGTTGCCAAACATAGAAATGGTGGTTTGGACAATATAAAAATGAAATTTATTGGTAGATTGGCAAAATTTACCGATTTGGAAGAAGGCTTTGCAACAGAGTTTCAATCTGCTATGAATCAGGATGCAATATCTCCGGGTAATTTAGGAAGTACCAGTGATGCTTTTGGTAATATGGACAATGATGATGACGTTCCATTTTAATCGCGGGGCGATACATTTTTTCTTGATTTGATTTTATTAACTTGCACTGCTTAAACAAAGAAAATCCACTTCCATTCAATGAATTATATAAAGAGCATAATCGTATTATTTTTACTCCTGTTCTCATCTTCTACCTACGCTTCGTTCTTGTTAATACCAATGGATGCAATTTCTCAAAAAGACCATCTAAAGGCTTATGGTATAACTTTTTATTCTTTGCAAAAAGGTCAAAAAGTAAAATGGCTACTGAATTATAGAGGAGGCTCATTTTTATTGGAAGATTCTCAGTATTTTAGAAATGAATGTACCATTCGGGGGGTATCCTTTGCTGTAATTTCTGATACGGAAGCACTTGCTATTTTAGAAGAAATTGCCAGTCCTTCTCAAAATATGGAAGCCATAATCTTAGAAAAAGCACCTAAAATAGCTGTTTATTCGCCTAAAGGAAATCAACCCTGGGATGATGCTGTTACATTGGTTTTAAAGTATGCTGAGATTCCATATGACATAGTCTATGACGAAGAAGTCTTGCAGGATAAACTGATATTGTATGAATGGTTACATCTGCATCATGAGGATTTTACCGGTCAACATGGTAAGTTTTATGGGGCTTATAGAACAGCTCCCTGGTATATACAAAATAAGAACAGGGCGGAACTGTTGGCTGAAAAGTTAGGATATGAAAAGGTGTCTCAGGAAAAATTGGCCGTTGCACTAAAGATAAGAAATTTTGTAATTGGAGGGGGATTTATGTTTGCAATGTGTTCTGCCACAGATAGTTTTGATATTGCATTAGCAGCTGAAGATGTAGATATCTGCGAAGCCATGTTCGATGGAGATCCTTCTGAGAGCAACTATCAAAATAAGATCGACTTTAATAAAACTTTTGCCTTTACAGATTTTTTGTTGGAAAGAAACCCATCTATCTATGAATTTTCGTCGATTGATATGACCAGAAGACGAAAAATATTGAAGACAGAGGATTATTTTGAATTGAAAGAGTATTCCGCAAAATGGGATATGGTTCCTACCATGTTATGCCAAAATCACACCCAACTTATTAAAGGGTTTATGGGGCAAACTACTTCTTTTGACAGCAACTCCATTAAATCAACCATTCTAATCATGGGAGAAAATAATGTAAATGGAGAAGCCAGGTATATTCATGGCATTAAAGGAAAAGGAATGTTTACTTTTTATGGAGGTCATGACCCGGAAGATTACCAACACAGAGTTGGCGATCCAAAAACTGAATTGGATCTGCACCCAAATTCACCCGGATATCGATTGATCTTAAATAATGTACTATTCCCGGCTGCGAAGAAAAAGAAACAAAAGACTTAAAAGTGAAAAGGAGTAAGGAGAATATTGTGCGTCTCTAGTATAGTTTGATCAAGGTAAAAATGGCTAAAAGACCTGTTATAATACTTAAGGCAAGGTTTAATTTATTAGAAGTTTTATGTGGTTTTATCTGCATGTATTTTACCAGGCCTGAATAAGTATAAAGTAGCATAAAAGTCCCTATTGAAGAGCCTATTACAAACAGGGAAATATTATTTTGCGATATATGCAACCACCCGAAATTATCTAAAATTATTGTAATACCATAATA
>PVMK01125053.1_pt1 | contig 28612 bp, 33 predicted proteins | sample 1853481 | NCBI WGS metagenome assembly PVMK01 (sample SAMN08533507, study PRJNA380276) | Marine sediment metagenome, whole genome shotgun sequencing project. | reverse complement strand
TCTTTATGGCACCGCACGGGCACTCGGTGGCGCACATGGCGCAGCCCTTGCAGTAGTCGTACTTGAATTCGAAGCGCCGGCCCGGACCGAGCTTGGTGATGGCGTTGTCGGGGCAGATGCCGTAGCAGTTGTCGCACTCGAAGCAGTTGCCGCAGGACAGGCAGCGGCGCGCCTCGAACAGCGCGTTGCTCTCGTCGAGCCCCGAGACCACCTCGTCGAAGGTGGTGCGGCGGCGGATGTCGTCCAGCACCGGCTGCACGGTCTGCTCCGCATCGGTGTAGTACCAGGTGTTGAGCTGCTCGAAGCTCGCGACCTCGTGCTTGGGCGCGGGCGCGTACAAGGCGTCTCGCAAATATGCGTGGATATTGCGCGCCGCCTTCTTGCCGTGGCCCACCGCCACGGTCACGGTACGCTCCGAGGGCACCATGTCACCGCCGGCGAATACGCCCCGATAGGCGGTCATCATGTCCGGACCGACCTCGACCACGCCGTCGCGATTGAGCTCCACGCCCTGGAGATTGGTTAGAAGGCTCTGGTCCACGTTCTGCCCCAGCGCCAGCACCACGGTGTCCGCCTCGATGGTCTCGAATTCGCCGGTGGGCTGTGGCCAGCCGTTCTCGTCCAGCACCATGGTCTCGACCTTGAGCGCGTGCTCGTCGGCCTCCTTGATGGTGCGCAACCAGTTGACCACCACGCCCTCCTCCAGGGCCTCGTCGATCTCGAAGTCGTGGGCGGGCATCTGCTCGCGGGTGCGGCGATAGACGATGACGGGCTCCGCGCCCAGACGCTTGGCGGTGCGGGCCACGTCCACCGCCGTGTTGCCGCCGCCGTACACCACCACCCGGCGCCCGAGCTTGAGCGGCGCGTCGCCGGTCTCCATGTCGCGCAGAAAGCTCACGGCGTCGAGGATCTTCATGGCGTCGGGGGCGGGGATGTCCACCTTCTTTGCCAGGTGCGCGCCGATGGCGGCGAAGCAGGCATCGAAACCATCGGCGGACAGGGCCGCGGGGATGTCGTCTACCCGGGCATCGAGTTCCAGGGTCACGCCCATGTGGACGATGCGCTGCACCTCCGCGTCCACCACCTCCCGGGGCAGCCGGTACTTGGGGATACCGAAGCGCATCATGCCGCCGGCCACCGGCCCGGCCTCGCGGATAGTGACCCAGGTGGCCCATCAGCGCCAGATGATAGGCGGCGGACAGGCCGCTGGGCCCGGCGCCGATGACCAGCACTTTGGCGCCGCTGGGGGCGGCCTCGACCTCCGCCGGCCACCCCTCGCGGATGGCCAGGTCGCCCAAGAAAACGTTCCACCGCGTGAATGTTGACGGTGCTGTCGAGCTTGGCGCGGTTGCAGGAGTCCTGGCAGGGGTGGTAACAAGCGCGGCCCATGATGGCGGGCAACGGATTGTTCTTCATCAGCTCTTGCCACGCCGCCCGATAGTTGCCCTCCTCGGCGTGGTAGAGCCAGGCCTGGATGTTCTCGCCGGCGGGACAGGCCTGGTTGCAGGGCGGCAGCCGATCCACGTAGATGGGCCGCTCCGTACGCCAGGACCCGGTCTTGTTCAGCAGGCTGCTGCCGGCATCCAGGGTCACGGCGAAGGGCTTGGTGGCCTGCACGGTCTGGTCGCTCACGCCTCATGCTCCTGGGGGGCGAGCAGATCGAACTTGCGGATGTTGCCATCGGCGATTGCCTGCAGCGCCGCGAGCTGCCACGCATTCTCCGGCTTGAACACGTGGGCGAAGCGGCGCTGGAGCTTCAGGTACTCGTCGATGGGCTTGCGCCGGCGGATCTTGGTCACCGAGGTCAGCTCGCCGTACTCGGCCTCAATGAGCGGGAACATGCCGCACTCCACCGCCAGACGCCCAACCTTGATGGTGTCACCGGGCTTCGAGCCCCAGCCCAACGGGCAGGGCACGAAGATCTCCACATAACGCGCACCGCGAAAGCCCATGGCCTTCTCGATCTTGTACTCCAGGTCGTGGAGATCGTGCACCGATGCGGTGGCCACGTAGGGGATGCCGTGGGCCATGGCGATGAGCGGAACGCTCTTGCCGGTGTGGAACGCGTTGCCGGGCTCGGCTCCCACCGGCATGGTGGTGGCGGTGCGCGCGGCCGGCGGCGTCTGGCTCGAGCGCTGCACACCGGTGTTCATATAGGCCTCGTTGTTGTAACAGATGTAGAGCACGTCATCGTTGCGATCGAACATGCCCGACAGGCAGCCGATGCCGATATCGGTGGTGCCACCGTCACCACCCTGGGCGATGACCCGGATGTCCTCGCGTCCCTTGGCCCGCAGCGCCGCGGAGATCCCGGCGCCCACCGCCGCCACGTTGCCGAACAGCGAGTGTATCCACGGCAGCCCCCAGGCGGACTGGGGATAGGGCGTGGTGAATACCTCCAGACAGCCGGTTGCGTTGGCGGCGATAAGCTTGCCCCCGGCGGCGCGCATGGCGGCGTCCACCGCGTAGCGTGCGCCCAGCGCCTCGCCGCAGCCCTGGCAGGCACGATGACCGGAGTCCAGCGAGTTCGAGCGTTCGACGCTCGCCTGCACCGTGCGCCGCCCATGGTCCAGCAGCCGGTTGCCCACGGTGAAGGTACCGGTCTGGTAGAACTTGACCCGCTGCTGCGTCTCCGGCACGTGTTTCATGGGCGGCTTCCTCAGATGGTCTTGGCGGCGGCCACCAGGCCCACGTCGCGCAAGATATTCTCGGCACTCGGGCCCGGACGCTGCATGGTCTTCAAGCGTTCGAGCTCGCGGCGGATAACGTCCATGCGGATGTCGTGGAAGTGCGGCTCCTCGAGCTCGTCGCGCACGCCCTTGTCGAACATGCGCCGGAGATTCTCCCGGGTGATGGGACGCCCGCCGAGGCCGCCGACCACCGAGTACACGCGGGCCGGCAGGCCGGCCAGCGCCATACGCACATCGGCGGCCAGTATGCCGCCGATGCCCACGGCCAGGCTCTTCTCGAACACGATCACGCGCTCGGCGTCGGCCAGCGACGCGCGTAGCGCATCGCTGGGGAACGGCCGGTAGGAGCGGATGGAGAGCGCGCCGATGGAGGTACCTTCGGCACGCATATCGGCCAACACCGATTTCATGCTGCCGATCACCGAGCCCATGCTGACCACCACGGTCTTCTTGCCCTCGGCGTCGAAGGACTTGAGCAGCCCGCCGGAGTCGCGCCCGAAGATCTCCAGAAACGCCGCCGCCTGTTCCGGTATCAGGCCCAGGGCTTCCAGCTGCTTGTAGTGGGCGAGGAAGCGGACTTCGGCGAAGGCCTCCGGCCCGACCATGGCGCCCATGGTCACCGGCGCCTCGGGGTCGAGCACCTGGCGGGGCTGGAATCCCGGCAGGAACCGGTCCACGACCTCTTGCTCCGGCACATCCACGCGGGTGTAGGCGTGGGTGAGGATGAAGCCGTCCATGCACACCATGACCGGCAGGCTGGCGGCCTCGGCCAGACGGAAAGCCTGGATGTGGACGTCGATGGCCTGCTGGTTGTCCTCGACGAAGAGCTGGATCCAGGCCGCGTCCCGGGCCGACATGGAGTCGCTCCAATCGTTCCAGATGTTGATGGGCGGGCCGATGGCACGGTTGCCCACGGTCATGACGATGGGCAGCCCCATGCCGGAGGCGTTGTAGACGGCCTCCATCATGAACAGCATCCCCTGGCTCGAGGTGGCGGTGTAGGTGCGCGCGCCGGCGGCCGACGAGCCGATGCAGGTGCTCATGGCGCCGAACTCGGACTCCACGTTCAAGAACTGGCAGGGGCCGCCGTCACCGCGTTTCACCATCTCGCCCAGGCCCCCGACGGTGTGGGTCTGGGGGGTGATCGGATAGGCGGCGATCACTTCAGGCCGGCACATGGCCACGGCCTTGGCCACCGCCGCCGAGCCCTCGATCTGTTGCAGCATGAACTCTCCCTCCCTGCCCGCTCAGGCTGCGCGGGCCTGGTCGTGTGCGGCCTGGGCGGCGCGCACGTTGTGCTCGGCCACGTCGCCGGAGAACTTGTCGTTGATTGCTTTGACCACCGACGAAAAGTGGATGACGTCGGTCAGCGCCGTCAGGGCGCCGAGCAGCACGGTGTTCGGAGTCGGCCTTCCGATGTGGCGCATGGCGAGCTCGGTGGCGGCAACGGTAGCGACGTGGTGCTCGGGCAGACGCTGCACCACCTCCTCGATGTGCAGATCCTCGACCTCACGGCTGGTGTTGATCAGCACGAAGCCGTCCCGGGCGAGTCCGCTGAATACGTCCACGGCGTGGAACAGCGTCGCATCCTGGATGATGAGCAGGTCCGGCGACATCACTGGCTCGTACAGCTCAATGGGCGCGTCGTCGATGCGAACATAGGCGACCACGGGCGCACCCATGCGCTCGGAGCCGAAGCTGGGAATGGCTTGCGAGTGCTTGCCCTCTTCGAAGGCGGCGATGGAGAACATCTCCGCGGCGGTGACCACACCTTGTCCTCCCCGCCCATGAATCCGGATTTCGAACATCTATGCCCGGTACCTCGTGGGCGTGTGAGCGCCCCGATCCCCCTGTTTGCCTGCCGCGTCCCTCGAAGGCAGGAGTGCAACAGCAATTTTCCGGCAGTGGGGCCCGGGCACTACTGACGGAGATCAAGAATCCGCACGCCGGAGATCGCCTTCCGGTCGCGGGCTGAATTGCGCTTTCAGGAATGGGTCAGTCGTAGCGCTTGTGGTAGCGACGGCGGGCGCCGGCGCGCTGGACCACGACGCCCTTGACGGCGGCGATGCCTGCATCGAGAGCCAGGGTCGGGTAGGTTTTTTTCAGTGCTTCCAGCCACACACCATCGCCGTTCAGGCGCAGCTGGCGAAAGATGTAGTCGCCGTCGACCTCAGCGAGCACGTAGGCGCCGTCCCTGGCGTGGCCCGTGGGATCGATGATGACGATGCAATTGCGGCGGAACTCCGGCTCCATGCTGTCGTCAGTGACCCGCAGCGCAAACGGCGCGGCATCGCTGCAGGCGCTTGGAAAACCGGTTGTCAACCGAACTCCTCGTCGGTATCCCGCACGGCCTCGATGCCTTTATGGGGAACGAACAATCCGCATCCCATCAAGCGGCCATCACCCAGGCCCTGGCGCTGCAGCGCCAGGGAAGCATTCGCCGGCAGTGCCGCCACCATGAGGCTGCGGGCCTGCAAGTGTTCTCTGGGCGCCTCGATGCGCGAACTCATCCCGCACAGCAGCTTGGTGGGTGTAATAGCCATTGCGCGAAGCCTGTCCGCGACCCAGTCGATGAAACACTCTTCGTCCTCATAGTGGCTGTCATTGCAGATTACGTAGCGCGCGAACAGGGTGCTGGATGGTTTCAGGGGGCGCTCGGCTGCTTCGCCCACCTGCAGGCGATGGCCGCCCACGTCCAGCGTTGTTCCGCTGAGCGCCCGGGCATCCGCCAACCGCGCCCGGGGCAGGCGCAGGGTGAGGCGCGTGCGGCGGGACAGATTGAGCACATCGCAATCGTCCCGGTCCGGGCGCACCCAGCCGTGGCCCGATGACGCCACGTGGATCTGATGCACGCCGGAGCCGGATTCACTGGCCAGCCACGGCAGCTCGGCAAGCACGGCACTGGACAGGGCGTGGGCGTGATCCACCGCAAGAGTGCCCCCGGAAAGCCGAAACGCCAGGTCGACCATGTCATCGCTTACCGCCGGGTGTTGTTCGTTCGGGGAATCTTGCCAGAGCATCTGAGATGTGCCGCCTGTTGCTGTCTATGGCTGCCGATTATGGCAATGGCCTATGCGTCCAGCACGCCGTTGAAGGCGCTCTCCAGAACGTCTTCCCAGTTGCCCGGCGTGTCCGCGAACGGGGGCTTGATGTCCATGCGGAAAAAACGCTCGCCGCGGGCACCCTGGCGTACCGCAGCCACCAGATCATCGAAGGATTCGAGCTCCCGGCGAGCCAGCAGGATCTCGCTGAGATTCAGCACGGCTTTGCCCCCGGCGCCGCCGAACCGGCCGGCGCTGGAACCCCGGCCACCCGCTCACTGTAGCGGGCTCGCCACAGCAGGCGCCGGGTTCCGGCCTCGTGGTGATCGCGGAACGCCGAGCGAGCGTGCAGCACATTGTTGCAGATCACACCCTGGCCCGGGGCCAACCGCACACGGGTGACATAGGGGGACGCGCCGCCAAGACACTCCAGCAGGTAGGCGGAGGCTTGCGCCGCGGCCCCGGCCTTCCAGGCGATGGATCGTTGCCGCGCCGTGTAGCGCATGTGCAGCCGGCCGTCGCGGGGATTAATGGCAAATACCGGCCCCCGGCGCGCCGGGCGCAGGCAACGTTCACCGTCCATGTTCGCCGGTATGGTCATGGCGTCGGCGGCCATCAGAGCCTCCACGTAGGCCGGATTCTCGTCACGCAGCAGAATGTACGCGATCTCGTGATCCAGGAAGCGCGATTCGCCACCACTGGCTGCCTGGCGCACGCAGTGCATGATGACGCCCCGGATCGGCGCGTCCAGGGGATTGTAATAGCCGTCGGTGTGCCAGTTGAGCCGGCGATTGGTGTAAGGGATGTATTCACCCGCCGGACCGTCTTCGACCACATGGATAGCGGCGATGCCATCCGCCTCGCCGCACAGGTTGTGGTCGATGGCGCCGAGTCCCAGCTGCCGGCCCAGGGCGCGGACGTCCGCGGGCGCCAGATCGCCGGTCCGCCTGGTAGTGTAGAACGCCAGGTTGAACGTGCCGCAACGCCGGGCCAGAGCCCGGTGCTCGTCGCTGCATAAGCTTGCGGGATCGCCGATGGCCACCCACAGGGCTTGCGGGTCCAGGGGATAGGCGGCGAGCTTGCTGTCCCGCCAGCGGGCGTAGGCCGCGGCGTCGCCCAGGGAAAAGTGCGCCGGCCGGGCCGGGGAGACTGGCGGATAGTCGATACGAAGGTGTTGCATGGCGTGAGGGTCGGTGTGTCGGGCTTCGCTTCGCTCAGCCCAACCTACGGGCTACGGGCAGTTATATGCAGAATAGCGCCGCGTACCGCAGCATCGTACATATCCCGTTGGGGATAGGCCACCGGTCTGCGGGCACCCCCACGGGAGGATGTTACTGGGTCATGCAGCCCGCCTAAAATTTCGGTATCGTGCGCCACCGGCGTGCCTCCGGGCAGCTTGCCGGTTGCTGCACGATCCGGTATCTCGCCAAGCACGTGGATTCAATGGGGAACTGATTCATGAAGAAGCACGACACTCCGATGCTCGACGAGCTGGAGAGCGGGCCCTGGCCGAGCTTCGTGTCCGGCATCAAGCGCCTGCGCGACGAGCACCCCGATGGGCGCATCAACGGCGTCGCCAATGACCTGCTCGGTCAGCTGCAGCACTCCTACGAAACCCGCAAAGGCTACTGGAAAGGCGGCACCGTCAGCATCTACGGCTATGGCGGCGGCATCATCCCGCGATTCTCCGAAGTTGCCTCCATGTTCCCGAAATCCAAGGAGTTCCACACCCTGCGGGTGCAGCCGCCGGCGGGCAACTATTACACCACCGACATCCTGCGCCAGCTGGCCGACAGCTGGGAGAAGTGGGGCTCAGGATTGGTGACCTTCCACGGCCAGACCGGCAATATCATGTTCATCGGCGCCACCACCGAGAATACCCAGCATTTTTTCGACGAGATCAACGAATACGGCTTCGATCTCGGCGGTGCCGGCCCCTGCGTGCGTACTGCCATGTCCTGCGTGGGCGCGGCGCGCTGCGAGCAATCCTGCACCAACGAGCACAAAATTCACCGCTCCCTGGTGAATAATTTCATCGATGACGTCCACAGACCCGCCTTGCCCTATAAGTTCAAGTTCAAGATTTCCGGTTGCCCCAACGACTGCATGAACTCCATCGAGCGCTCGGACTTCGCCGTCATCGGCACCTGGCGCGACGACATGAAGGTGGACCAGGACGCATTCAAAGCCTACGTGGGGCGCAAGGGCCGCAAGTACGTGGTCGACAACATCATCACCCGCTGTCCCACCAACGCGCTGTCGCTGAACGATGATGACAGCCTGGAGGTGGACAACAGAAACTGTGTACGCTGCATGCACTGCCTGAACGTGGTCCCGTCGGCCCTGTCACCGGGGGACGACAAGGGCGTCAGCGTCCTTATCGGCGGCAAGCGCACACTGAAAATCGGCGATCTCTTCGGCACCGTGGTCGTTCCGTTCATGAAGCTGGAGAGCGACGAGGACTACGAGCGCCTGGTGGAGATCGCCGAGGAAACCATCGACTTTTTCGCCGAGAATGCCCTCGAGCACGAGCGCACGGGCGAGATGATCGAGCGTATCGGGCTGGTGAACTTCCTCGAGGGAATCGGCCTCGATGTGGATCCCAATATGCTGGCGCACCCGCGGGAGAGCTCCTACGCGCGCATGGACGGCTGGGACGAAGAAGCCGAGAAGTGGTTCCGGCGCAAGGCCGAGGGCAAGGGCGCAACCGCCGCCTGAGGCCTGCCCACGCCCGTCTGCAACGAATTTGATCTGAATCGAACAATCGGAGGAATCGATGGCCAAGAATCGCAGAATGCCCATCGAAACCGGGTGCCCGGATGGATTCCAGTACATGCACCCGACCATGCTCAAGAACTTCGGGCAGTGGAAAGATCACACCCACCCCCGGGTTGGCGTCCTGTGCCATATCTCGGACAGCGGTGACAAAATCTGGACTGTTCGAGCGGGCACCCAGCGGATCCTCGACGTCTACACGCTGAGAAAGCTCTGCGATATCGGCGACGAGTACGCTGACGGTCATGTGCGCTTCACCATCCGCAGCAACATCGAATACATGGTGTCCGATGAAGCCAAGGTCGAGCCGCTCATCGAGGCCCTGGAAGACGCGGGCTTCGTGGTGGGTGGCACCCAGAACTCGGTGGCCTTCATTTCCCACACCCAGGGCTGGCTGCACTGCGACATCCCGGCCACCGACGCATCCGGTGTGGTCAAAGCCATGATGGACGAGCTCATATACGAGTTCAAACACGCCGAGATGCCCAATCGCGTGCACATCACCACCTCCTGCTGCCAGATCAACTGCGGCGGCCAAGGCGACATCGCCATCAACATCCAGCACACCAAGCCACCGAAGATCAATCATGACCTGGTGGCCAACGTGTGCGAACGGCCGTCGGTGGTTGCGCGATGCCCGGTGGCCGCGATCCGCCCGGCCATGGTCAATGGCAAGCCGTCGCTGGAAGTGGACGAGAAGAAATGCATTTGCTGTGGCGCCTGCTATCCGCCCTGCCCGCCCATGCAGATCAACGACCCGGAGCACTCGAAGCTGGCCATCTGGGTAGGCGGCAATCACTCCAATGCGCGCAGCAAGCCCTCGTTCCAGAAGCTGGTGGCGGCGGGGATTCCGAACAACCCCCCGCGCTGGCCGGAGGCCACCGCCATCGTCAAGAAGATCCTGAGCGTCTACAAGGAAGACGCCAAGGACTGGGAGCGCATCAACGACTGGATCGATCGCATCGGCTGGCCGCGGTTCTTCGAGCTGACGGAACTGCCGTTCACCAAGTACCACATCGACAACTGGCGCGGCTCGCGAAAGAGTCTCAACGCCTCCACCCACATCCGCTTTTGAAACAGCGAAGCGTGAGAGAGAGCACGACAAACAAATGAAATTCGGAATCGTCGTCAACGAAGGACCTTATCAGCACGAAGCGGCGGATACCGCCTACAACTTCTCCAAGGCGGCCCTGGACAAGGGACACGAAATCTTTCGTGTGTTCTTCTACCACGATGGGGTCAACAACGGCACGCGCCTGACGACGCCGCCCCAGGACGACCGCAACATCACCAATCGCTGGACGGCTCTCGCCGAGGAGCACAATCTCGATCTGGTGGTGTGCGTGGCTGCGGCGCAACGGCGTGGCATCGTCGACGCCGATGAAGCGAAACGAAACGGTAAGGACGCCGACAACATCGCACCGGGATTTCGCATTTCGGGATTGGGTCAGCTCATCGAAGCGGGTATCGAGGCTGACCGGCTGATGGTCTTTGGCGATTGAATCGGGGAGCACCTGTAACTAGTGAGTGACGAGATGATCGACGAAGAGGAAGAATACACCGGCGGCGTGATCAAGAAGTTCATGTACGTCAATCGACGCGCGCCCTACGGCACCGTCTACGCCCTCGAGTCACTGGAGGTGGTGCTGGTCGGTGCCGCCTTCGATCAGGACGTCAGTGTGGTGTTCGCTGATGACGGCGTCTTTCAATTAAAAAAGGGCCAGGACACCAAAGAGCTGGGGATGAAGAACTTCTCGCCGACTTTCCGAGCGCTGGAGATGTATGACGTGGAGAAGTTATACGTAGAGAAGGAGTCGCTGGAGGCGCGCGGGCTTACCGAGGAAGATCTGGTGGTGCCCGTCGAAGTGCTGTCCAACTCCGAAATTGGCAAACTCATGGAGCAACAGGACGTGGTCCTGAGCTTTTAGAGCGAAACAAATGACCATGTTGCATACCGTAAACAAGTCGCCCTTCGAGAAATCCTCCCTCGACAGTTGCCTGCGCTTTGCGCAAGCAGGCAGCGCCATCTTGTTGCTGGAAGACGGCGTCTACGCCGCCATGAGGGGTTCTGCGACGGAAGACAAGATGATCGCCGCGGGTAACCGGCACAAGATTTTCGTGCTCGGCCCCGATCTCAAGGCGCGGGGCCTGGCGTTGGAGAATGTCATCGAGGGCATCGAAATGGTGGACTACGGTGGCTTCGTAGACCTGACGGTCTCCCACGATAACGTACAGGCCTGGTTATAGAATTTTTCGAATTGAATACCTGACAGGAGCGTAAAGATGTCAATTGAAGTCAACGGCAAAGTACTCGACACGGACGAAGAGGGATACATCAGTAATCTCAGCGAATGGGAGCCGGGTGTTGCCGAGGTGATGGCCAAGGAGGACGACTGCGATCTGACGGAGCCTCACTGGGAAGTCATCAACTTCCTGCGCGAATACTACGAGGAATATCAGATCGCGCCGGCCGTGCGGGTGCTGACGAAGGCAATCGGCAAACGGCTCGGAAAGGATAAGGGCAATAGCAAATACCTGTACGCGCTCTTTCCCTACGGGCCTGCCAAGCAGGCATGCCGGTATGCCGGCCTGCCGAAGCCCACGGGTTGCGTCTAGGTTACGGTCTCAGGCATTCCAGACACCTTTTCGGAAATGGAATGCCACGCAGTCCCACGCGAGCGCGCCCATGTCGCTACTAACCGTTGCTTACGCTCTGCTGCTGTACGCGGCGACGTTGCTGCTCGTGGTCGGGGTGGCGCGCAAGATGTTCATCTACGCACGCACCCCGGCGCCCTTGAAGATCCCCACCACCCCGGCACCGACGACAGCCGGGGGTGTGGTCATGCGCATGACCAGAGAGGTGGTTTTTTTCGAGAGCCTGTTCAAGGCGAATAAGTGGACCTGGCTGTTCGGCTGGGTCTTCCACTTCGGTCTTCTGCTGGTCCTGGTCGGCCATCTGCGTTACTTCCTGGAGCCGGTCTGGTGGTGGATCAAGCCCATTCAGACCATCGGCCTGTACGCAGGGCTCGCGATGCTGGTGGGGCTTTTCGGCCTGTGGGCGCGGCGCATTCTGGTGGACCGCGTTCGCTATATCTCCGCGCCCTCCGATCACTTGATGCTGCTATTGCTGATTACAATCGGAGTCAGCGGCGTGGCCATGCGCACCGTGAGCCATACGGACATCGTCATGCTCAAAGCCTTCGTTCTGGGTCTGATCTACTTCGACTGGCAACCGCTGCCCACCGATGGCTTGCTGCTCCTGCATCTGGGCCTGGTGGCAGCGCTCATGATCGTGTTCCCCATCAGCAAGCTGCTGCATGCGCCGGGCCTGTTCTTCAGCCCGACACGCAACCAGATCGACAATCCGCGCGAACACCGCCACACGGCGCCGTGGGCGATAGCGCTGGAATCGTCGCAACGCAAGGAAGCGTAGACGGATGGCGAAATTCGACACTCCCGATTTGAAGGCGCTAGCGGAAATCCCGGTGGTGGTCGCCGGCACCATGGCCCACAGCCACCCTTACGTGGCAGCACCGGAGCATCAGGCGTCCCTGGGCTTTCCCGGCGAGCTCATAGACGACTGGCAGCGGGTCGCCATCGACAAGCTCGGCGAGCTGGTGGGCAAGTACCGGTCGTTACAGGTATTCATGGACAGTTGCGTCAAGTGCGGCGCCTGCACCGACAAATGCCACTACTACCTGGGCACCTCGGATCCGAAGAACATGCCGGTGGCGCGCCAGGATCTTCTACGCAAAGTCTACCGCCGTTATTTCACCTTCGCGGGCAAGTACTTCCCCTGGCTGGTGGGCGCGGAAGATCTGACCCGGGAAGTTCTCGACGACTGGTACAGCTACTTTCATCAGTGCTCACAATGCCGGCGCTGTTCGGTGTTCTGCCCTTTTGGTATCGACACCGCCGAGGTCTCCATGGCAGCGCGGGAAATCATGGATGCCGTGGGGCTGGGCCAGAAATACTCCAACGAGATCATCGCCAAGGTGTTCAAGATCGGCAACAACCTCGGTCTGCCCGGACCGGCGCTGGAGAATACTCTCGAGGGACTGGAGGAGGACGTAGAGGAAGAGACCGGCGTGCAGGTTCGTTTTCCTCTGGACCAGCAGGGAGCCGAAGTGTTGCTGGTGACGCCGTCGGCGGATTTTTTCGCCGAGCCCCACGTGGACGGCCTCATCGGTTACGCCAAAGTCCTGCACCAGGCCGGTATCAGCTGGACGTTGAGCAGCCACGCTTCGGAAGCCGCCAACTTCGGGCTGTTCATCGGCAGCTACGAGAACATGCGCAATGTGGCCTTGAGGATCCGGGAGGCGGCACTGGATCTAGGCGTCAAACGCATCGTGTTCGGCGAGTGCGGCCACGCCTGGCGGGTCGCCTACAGCTTTTTGAACACCTTGGCGGGGCCCTTCGATTTTCTCGATCCCCGCTACCCGATTCCCCAGCACATCATCGAAGTCACCCACGACCTCATGGAACGCGGCGCGCTCACCCTGGACAAGTCGGCCAACGACGAGCGCCGGGTGACCTTTCACGATTCCTGCAATGTGGCGCGGGCATCACGAATGGGATCCAAGCCCGGCGGGCAGTTTGTGCTGCCTCGTGAGGTGATCAAAGCCAGTTGCAACCACTTCTACGACATGGCGGCCGAAACCATCGGCGAGAGCACCTTCTGCTGCGGCGGCGGCGGCGGATTACTCACCGATGATTTGCTGGAACTTCGCGTGAAAGGCGCCCTGCCGCGCATGCAGGCTTTCGATTCTGTGGTAACCCAGCACGGTGTCACCCACCTGGCCGCTATTTGCGCCATCTGCAAGAGCCAGTTCGCCAAGGTGCTGCCCTACTACGGCTTCGAGATGGACCAGATCATCAGCGTTCATCAGCTGGTGGGTGACGCCATCGTACTCGGCGCCAAGCAATAGCGCGCCGATAGAAAAACCTTCAAATATCGTAGACAGGAGACTCAATAGTGGCGACCCCTTGGAGCAAGACCTACAAGGCCGAGAACCATACCTTCCGTAAGTATCACGACGGTGACTTTAAATGGTCGGATCTGGAAACGCAGATCTTCGAGGCGGACCACAGCCATAAGTGTCCCACCTACGTGAACCGCACGCCGCCCTGCCAGGGCGGCTGCCCGTCCGGTGAGGATATCCGCGGCTGGCTGCAGATCGCCCGCGGTATCGAGAAGCCGCCGCAGGGCATGAGCTGGCCGGAGTATGCGTTCCGCCGCTCCACCGACGCGAATCCCTTTCCCTCGCAGATGGGCCGCGTGTGCCCGGCGCCCTGCGAGGACGGCTGCAACCGCAACGAGGTGGACGACTACGTGGGCATCAATGCGGTAGAGCAGTTCATCGGCGATACCGCCGTCGCCGAGAATTTTAAGTTCGAGAAACCCGGCCCGCTGTCCGGCAAACGGGTCGCCATCGTCGGCGGTGGACCGGCCGGCATGGCGGCCGCGTATCAACTGCGCCGCCTGGGACATGCCAGCACCATTTTCGACGACCACGAAGAACTGGGCGGCATGATGCGCTACGGGATCCCCGGTTACCGCACGCCGCGCACCTTTCTCGATCACGAGATTCAGCGCATCCTCGATATGGGCGACATCGAGACGCGCCTCGCCACCCGGGTCGGCAGGGACATCGCCATCGAGGATCTGGACAGGGAGTTCGATGCGGTGCTGTGGACCATCGGCTGCCAGTCGGGCAAGCCCCTGCCGGTGCCCGGCGGCGACGCGCCCAACTGCGTGAGCGGCGTGGAGCTTCTGGAGGCCTTCAATACCGGGCGCCTGCAGGCAACCGCCAACAAGGTAGTGTGCGTGGGTGGCGGTGACACCTCCATCGACGTGGTGTCCGTGGCGCGACGCCTGGGCGGCATCCAGAAGGTGAACCCCAAGGACCGGCCGGAGCTGGTGGTGCACGGATTCGTCGCCCACGACTCGGCCATGGCGGCGGCGCGCACCGGCGCCCAGGTCACCCTCACCTCGCTGCTGCCCCGGGACGACATGACGGCCGCCGAGCACGAGGTGGACGACGCGCTCAAGGAGGGCGTCACCATTCTCACCGGGGTCATGCCGGTGGAGGTGCTGCTGGACGACCAGGGCCGCGCGCGGGCCCTGAAAGCTCGTCCAGTGCGAGATGGTGGACGGTGCGCCGGTGGCCAAAGAAGGCACGGAGATCGAGATAGAGGCGGATCTCGTGGTCTCGGCCATCGGCCAGGGCGGCAATCTCGAAGGCCTGGAGGAGCTCGACAACGGCCGCGGCCTCATCGACGCGGACAACTTCTACCGAATTGAAAACCGCCCCGGCCATTTCGTCGCCGGCGACATCATCCGCCCGCATCTTCTGACCACGGCCATCGGTCAGGCTTCCATCGCGTCGGCCGCCATCGATCACTTCCTCCAGGGCGAGGAGCAGTCACGACGGCCGAAGGTCGATGTGCACCACTTCAGTCTTCTGGACAAGCTGCGCGAGACCGGTCTCGAACCGCAAGGCTATGGACACCAGCAAGACTGGGGCACAGACGATGCGGCTTATGCCATACACAACTACGAGGACCGCTCGGCCCAGGAGATCGTGCCGGCCGATCAGCTGTTTCTCGCGCACTTCCCCCAAACGCCGCGCCTCAAGCGCGACGAGAAAGTGCCTGGCAGCGACCAGGTGCTGGGGCATTTCCAGGAGCGCATCGTCGTCCTCACCGAGGAGCAGGCCGTCCAGGAAGCCGATCGCTGCATGAGCTGCGGCATGTGCTTCGAGTGCAACAACTGCGTGATTTACTGTCCCTCAGGATGCGGTGTTTCGGGTGAAAAAGGACAAGAACACCATGGGACGCTATGTGGACACCGATTACACCCGCTGTATCGGATGCCACATCTGCGCAGACGTCTGCCCCTCGGGGTATATCGATATGGGATTGGGCAAGTGACGCCGGACAACCTCTCATCGTGAGTCGATTAGCGCTTGCATTACTCCTGCTCTCCACCACTCTGGTGGCGGCGCAGGAGACACGCGTACCGACACCCTCCATCAGCAAGGGTGAAGGACAACAGTGCGTCGAGCCCACGGACATCATGCGCAGGGATCACATGAATTTTCTCTTACACCAACGCGACGCCACCGTGCACCTGGGCATACGCACGAAGAAATACAGCCTTACCGGTTGCATCGACTGCCACGTGCAGCACGACGCCCAGGGCAGCGCGATCCCTGTCAATGCCCCCGGGCAGTTCTGCCAGAGCTGCCACGAATACGCCGCCGTCAGCCTGGATTGCTTCGAGTGCCACGCAACGACCCCCGACAGCGCAAGCGCGGCGGCGTCGGCGAGTCCTCACGGCGGGACCACGGGAACATCCACGGCGTCGCTTCCCGTGTGGCAGCAATGGGAGTTTCACCAGGCTGGGGCAAGGACCATCCAATGAGCGACGAACCCAGAGCCGGCGAGCAGATCATCGGACAGAAGGGACGCCAGGCGCGGCGCCAGTTTCTCGGCCGCGTGGGTGGCGCGGTGGCGGCCCTGGCGCTGGCGCCGGGCGTGCGCCTCATGGATCTGGCGGTTGCCCGCCCGGCCAACGAAGCGGCCAGCAGCGCGCAGCGCTGGGGCATGCTCATCGACACCGCTAAATGCGCATCCGGTTGTGATGCCTGCGTACGTGCCTGCAACGACGAGCACGGACTGGAAGCCCGCCACGGGCCGGCCACGGACGCCCAGTGGATCCGCAAGGTCACGGTGCGCGACCGGCAAAGCGGCGCCAGCGCCTCGCTGCCACTGATGTGCCAGCACTGCAAGAATCCGCCCTGTGTCGATGTGTGTCCGACGGGTGCGTCTTTCCGCCGCGACGACGGCATCGTGCTGGTGGACAAGCACACCTGCATCGGCTGCCGTTACTGCATGATGGCGTGTCCGTACAAGGCGCGATCCTTCATCCACGAGCAACTGGACAATCAGAAATCCTACGCGCCACGGGGCAAGGGCACGGTGGAGAGCTGCACGCTTTGTGTGCACCGAATCGACGAGGGCCGGGGGCGAATTCCCGCCTGCGCCGAGGCCTGCAACGGCCAGGGCCGCCGGGCCATGCTCTTCGGTGACATGAACGACCCGCAAAGCGACATCGCAAAAGAGCTGGCGCGAAATCCGGGCGTGCAACTGCGCGCCGACCTGAAACTCGACCTCGGAGTCCGCTACCGGGGCATCGACTGACAGATGATCAGCATCTCCTACCACCCACTGGAAGGCCGAAGCCGCGGCTATTACGGCCTGCTGGCCCTGCTGGCGGTGCTGGTCATGGCCGGACTCTGGGCCGCCCACTACATGGAATCCAATGGCCATTACGTGACTGGAATGAACAACCAGATCGTCTGGGGCATGCCCCATGTATTTGCGGTGTTCCTCATCGTGGCGGCGTCCGGGGCCCTCAACGTGGCCTCCGTGGCATCGGTGTTCGACCGGCCCCTGTACAAGCCCATGGCGCGTCTGTCCGGGCTGCTGGCCGTGGCCCTGCTGGTGGGCGGGTTGGCGGTGTTGGTGCTGGATCTGGGCCGGCCGGATCGGCTGATAGTCGCCATGACCCACTACAACTTCAAATCCATCTTCGCCTGGAACGTGTTCCTGTATACGGGTTTCGTTGCCATCGTCATCGTCTATCTGTGGATGCAGATGGAGCGGCGCATGAACGGCTTCGTCAAGCCGGTGGGCTACCTGGCCTTTGTCTGGCGCCTGGTGCTGACTACCGGAACCGGGTCGATCTTCGGCTTTCTGGTGGCGCGCCAAGCCTACGACGCGGCCCTCATGGGGCCCTTGTTCGTCACCATGTCCTTCTCCGTCGGCACGGCGGCATTCACTCTCTTTGTGTTGGGCCTGTGCCGGTGGGCGGGCTGCCCTCTGGGCCGGGAGGTGACGGATCGATTGCGGCGCCTGCAGGGGATATTCGTCATCGTGGTGCTTTACATGGTGGTGGTGCTTCACCTGTCCAAACTCTACATCACCAATCAGCACGGCTTTGAAAGCTTCGTCCTGCTGGACGGGGGAGCCATCACGCTGATCTTCTGGCTTGGCCAGGTCGTGGTGGGCTCGCTGATACCACTGGTTATCCTGTACGCGCCCTTCACGCGCCATTCGCGTCCCTGGACGGCAGTTAGCGCGGCGCTGATCCTGGTCGGCGGGATCGCGCAGATGTACGTCATCATCATCGCCGCGCAAGCCTATCCCCTGGAGATCTTCCCCGGCAAGATTGTCGTCGAGAGCAGCTTCTTCGACGGCGCCATCGTCGCCTATCAGCCCAGCATGCCGGAAGTCATGCTGGGCGTGGGGGGTGTGGCCCTGGCCCTGCTGATGGCGATGCTCGCCATGAAGGTTCTACCCTTCGTGCCGGACACTCTCGCCGACGTCCGCAACGGCCCCGAGACGGAATCGGTACCGTCACCATCAACCATGGAGTCCACGGCCTGAGCCGTCTTCGCATCATGCAGCATCTACTCGTATCGGCACCGCACAAGTCCTCAGGCAAAACCATTGTCAGCATCGGGTTGTGCGCGGCGCTGCGCGCCCGCGGCCTCGCCGTGCAGCCCTTCAAGAAAGGCCCCGACTTCATCGATCCCCTGTGGCTCAGCGCGGCTGCCGGGCGCGACTGTCACAACCTGGACTTTCACACCATGGATCGCGACGAGGTGACGGCGACCTTCGTACGCCACGCGTCCCGGGCCGACGTCAGCATCATCGAAGGAACCAAGGGGCTTTTCGACGGCGTCAGCCTGGACGGCAGTGACAGTAACGCGGCCTTGGCACAGTGCCTCAGCTCGCCCGTGATTCTGGTGGTCGATACCCGCGGCATGACCCGGGGCATCGCACCAATGATTCGCGGCTTTCAAAGCTTCGGCCAAAGCGCCGATCACGACATTCGCATCGGTGGCGTCATACTCAACCAGGTGGGAGGTGCACGCCACGAGGGCAAGATGAGGGCGGCACTGGAACACTATACGGACGTGCCCGTGCTTGGCGCCATCGGCAAGAACAAGCAGCTGGACATTCCGGAACGGCACATCGGCCTGGTGCCGGCCAGCGAGCACGGCCAAGCATCGGAGACGGTCCGGCGCATGGGCGAGCTGGTGGCGGCGCAGGCCGATCTCGACCGGGTTCTGGCGGTGGCGGGCCACCACCCATCCCTCAGGCGCGTCCAAAGCCGCCCACCGGCGCAGCGCCCGGTTGGCACGGATATACGCCTGGGCATCGCCAGGGACGCCGCCTTCGGCTTCTACTACCCGGGGGATCTGGAGGCGCTGGGCGCCGGCGGCGCCGAGCTGATCACCATCGACACGCTGCGTGACAGCGCCTTGCCGGATGTGGACGGATTGTTTCTGGGCGGCGGCTTCCCGGAGATGCACATGGAGGCGCTTTCGGCCAACGCGAGCCTGCGGCTCGCCATCCGACGCGCCGTGGCCGGCGGCCTGCCTGTGTATGCGGAGTGCGGCGGGCTCATGTATCTGGCCCGGTGCATCCGCTGGGGTGACAGGCGCGCGCAGATGGTGGGCGCCATCCAGGCGGACGTGGTCATGCGTGACCGGCCTCAGGGACGCGGCTATGTGATACTGGAGGAGACCGGCAAGGGGCCCTGGCCCGGCGCCGGCTCGGCCACCATCCACGCCCACGAGTTTCACCACTCGGAGCTGGAAAACTGCGCGCCGGGCGTTGAGTTTGCCTACCGGGTGGTGCGCGGCAACGGCGTCGACGGAAAGCACGACGGCATCATCCACCGCAACGTGCTGGCCAGCTACGCGCATCTGCGCGATACCGCCGCCAACCATTGGACTGAGCGCTTCCTGGGCTTTATCCGCAACCGCCGCAGGGGCTCCGATTCGAGCCCCTGGCGGCAGTTTCGAGTAGGATAGGCCGGGGAGAACAGGCATGATCACCATCACCCAGGCTGCGGCCCGGCAGATTCGCCGCACAGCAGATTCGGGAAATATGGAAGAGCTCGCACTACGCATTGCGGCCTCGCGTAATCCCGATGGCACCATCGGCTATCGGATGGGCTTCGACGAGATTGCTCGCGACGACGTGCTGGTGAACGCCAGAGGCGTCGATGTGGTGTTGCGCGACGGCGACAAGGAGCTCTTGAACGGCATGACGCTGGATTACGTCGAGCTCGAGCCCGGCGATTTCCAGTTTATTTTCCTCAACCCCAACGATGCGGGTTTCCAACAGCCCAGCGAATAGTCCGCCGAGCAAATTGTGATCGACTTTACCGAAACCAGCCCACCGGGGCGCCTGCGCATGCTGCTGGCGAAGCTGGTGCGCCCGGCGGACGACTGGGCGCAGGCCGGCAGCAGCCGCAGGCACAGCTCGCTGCTGCTGCTCATGTTCGTTCTCCTGGGGCTGCTGGCGCTGGCGGCCTTCGCCGGGTTTCAGCTGGCCATGCTGGCCAATAATTCCGAAGGTCTGCTCGGCACATTGCTGGTGCTGCTGGGGCTGCTGGGAGTGGCCGCCATCATCGTCGGGCTGCTCATGTATCAGGTCAGGTACCACCTGCTGGTTCCGCTGGCGCAACTGTACGCCTGGGCCTTGCGCATGTGCACCGGAGATCTTGCCGCGCGTATTCCGACCCCTCAAGCGGGCCGATTCGCCAAGCTGACCTTTCACATCAACAGGCTCAGCGAAGCATTGGAGAAACTGGCAAACGAGATGGACGATGCCGTGTGGGCGCAGACGGAACGCCTGCACCATCAAAACCAGTCCTTGGAAACCCTCTACGAGATCGCCGCGACCATCAACACCTGTGACGACCTCGACGAGCTGCTCGAGGGGGCCACCAAGAGATTGATGAGCACCGTCGACGCAACCTCGGCGGTGATTCGACTGCGCGGTGATGATGGCAAGCTACAAGTCCATAAACGCGTGGGATTCGACGATGACGGCGTTACGCCTGGCGGTAACTCCTCACTGGCAGGGAAACGCGACGCGGCACTGGAATCCCAGTTGCAGGGCGATCTCGTGCCCGACCAGGTGCAGATTCACAACGGATCGGCAGACAGCGACGACGTGACGGTCATGATCGTACCATTGCGCTATCAGCAGCGCGTGCTGGGTACCTTGAGCCTGTATTCCCAGGGACCGATGGACAAGGACAACACCGAAGCGTCGAAGCTGTTCGATAATGTGGGCAAGCATCTGGGAATGGCAGTCGCCAAGGCGCGCCTGGACGAGGAATCGCGGAAGCTTTCACTCATGCACGAGCGCAACTCTCTCGCCCACGAGCTTCACGATTCCCTGGCCCAGACCCTGGCGGGGATCGGTTTTCAAGTGCGGATTCTCGCTGAGACCCTGGGGGATGGTGAAGCCCCCGCTGCACAGCGCGAGGTTGTACGCATACAGAACAGCCTGGATGAGGCGCATACGGAGCTTCGCGAGCTGATTGCGAATTTCCGCTCGCCAGTGGATGCCATGGGCGTAGTGCCGGCGCTGGAAGAGCTGACAGAGCGCTTTCGCAAGGAGTCGAGGATCGCCACCTATTTGCAGATCGAGTGTTCGGACCTGCAGCTTTCGCCGGTCTCGGAGCTGCAGGTGCTGCGCATCGTCAGAGAGGCCCTCAACAACGTGCGCAAACACAGCCGCGCCCAGACCGTTCGCGTGCTGGTGCGCTGCGAATCCGGCGGCACCTACAGGATCCTGGTGGAGGACGACGGCGTCGGCATCGGCGAACCCGCAATGGACGGGAATCCCGGCGAGCATCTGGGTCTGTCCATCATGCACGAGCGGGCGCGTCGTATCAGCGGCGATCTGAGGATCGAGAGCGAACCCGGCGAAGGCACGCGGATTTCGTTGAGCTTTCGCACCGGGGACGTGTCCAGCATGAACGAGGAGCATCGACGTGTCTCCTGACGCCGGCCCCGATTCCGCGCAAGCCAAATTGCAGGTGCTGTTGATAGACGATCACACGCTGTTTCGCAGCGGCCTGCGCGAGCTGCTCGAAAGGCGCGGCATCGACGTGGTCGCTGCGGTGGGCGATGGTGCGGAGGGGTGCAGACTGGCCGCCGAGCTGCAGCCGAAGGTCATCCTGCTGGACCTGCGCATGCCCGAACTCGACGGCCTGGCGGTGCTCCAGAGGCTCAACGAGCAGCAGCTCGGCATCCCCGTCGTCATGCTGACCACCAGCAGCGATGAACGGGATCTGGTCGCATCGCTTCGCAGCGGCGCTCAAGGGTACCTGGTCAAGGACATGGAGCCCGATCAGCTCATCGAGTCGCTGCATGAAATCGTCAGCGGCAAGACGGTGGTGGCGCCCCACATGACCGGCGTGCTGGCCAAAGTGGTTCAGGGTGAGGAGCCGAGCTCTGCGTCCAATGCCCGATTCTCGGAGCTGACGGCGCGCGAGATGGAGATCCTGTGCCACCTGGCGGAAGGCTCCAGCAACAAGGTCATCGCCCGCGAGCTCGGCATCACCGATGGCACGGTGAAGCTGCATGTGCGGTCGATTCTGCGCAAGATGCAGGTTCAATCCCGGGTAGAAGCCGCCGTGCGCGCGGTGGAGGAAGGCGTCTGCGGCAAGCACCAGCGGCGCTCGGAAGGCTGAGGCCAGACGCCCCCCTGGGCCGGGCAGCTGATCCAAGTCATTGAGTTTGCGGCTTCTTTGCGCAAATCTGTTGCCTGATATCGGGCCATTCTCTGGCAGACGCGGACTGTTTATCCCCAATTGCATAGCCCGCTATTCCAGAGTAGGTATGGCGGCCTGTGCGGCGATATGGCAGGGTTTTGGTTGGGATGCGTCGCCCGCGGGCGGTGCCACCGGAGGAGTATGAGGACGTGCTGAGAATTCTGGGAGTTTTCGTTTTCATGCTGGCGCTCTCGAGCCTGACGCTGCCGGTGCAGCCCGTCCAAGCGGCCGCGGCGAGTCCGGAGTCGTCGACATCGTATCAGTCGGCCGAGGAAACGAAGAAAGCGGAAGAGGAAGAGGAGCCCGATTGCGACTAATGCGATGGCTCCATGGCCGGATCGGCAACGTCTCTGGCCGGAAGAACGATTTTCATGAGAATCACCAAGGAGCGTAACCATGAACTATAAGAATGTGCTTGTCGCCGCCTTAACTGCCGGCAGCCTGATGATTCCTATCGGCGGAATGGCCGGGGAGGTTGCCATCACCAAGGGCATGCCTTCGGTAGACATCATGGTTGACGGCAAGAAGGTTACGATCATGCGTAACCAGGATCAGAAAAATACCGTGAACCCGGCGTTTGCGAAGACCTCGCGGAAATGCCCTCCCTTCTGCATCCAACCGTCGACCCTGGCCCCGGGCGTGGAAACCATCGCCGAGGTCGAGGTGATCGACTATCTGAAAAGGATGAGCGACGGCGACGACAGCATCGTGGTGGTGGACTCACGCACGCCCGACTGGGTGGCCAAGGGCATGATTCCGGGAGCCGTGAACATTCCCTGGACCGCGCTCAATCCCGCCAAGGGCGCGGATCCCATCTCCATCGCGGACATCATGGAAGAGACCTTCAACGTCACGTCATCGGAAGGCTTGATGGACTTCTCGAACTGCAAGACGGCCGTCATGTACTGCAACGGCATGTGGTGCGGGCAGTCGCCGAACAACATCAAGAATCTGCTCAAGTTCGGATACCCGGCGCATAAGATCAAATGGTACCGCGGCGGCATGCAGGACTGGGAGATTCTGGGCCTTACTACGGTGAAAGGCGGAAGCTGAGCGCCGCATACCACCTTCACTGATAGGGACGACGACGGGGGCGGGAAGGCCCCCGTCGACTTTGAAGAAGCTTCCCTCACCTGCAAGTACAACCCCGTGGCCGGGAGCGACCCACCGATGCCCTATTACGTCTACGAGATCCTCCCGCCCAAACGCCTGCAGCTGGTGGACAGCTTTGCGGCCTACCGGGAAGCGAGAACACGGGCACGGACCCTGCGCGCAGCCCTCGAGGCGGATGCGGAGAAAAGCATCAGGGTAATCTACGCACAGAGCACCGAGGAGGCCACGCGCCTGCTCACGGAGGTTCGAGAGCCCCGCCCCCTTGGCGAGGAGTAGCGGGGATTTCCAGGCCAGGGCCCGGATGTCTTGAATATCTGCCTATATTGATATATAAGGAAAAATGAATATGTCCATCGTGGAGGAACCAAATGCCTGAATTCGATCAAGAACTCGATGCATGCGGTCTGAACTGCCCGCTCCCAATACTCAGGGCAAAAAAGACCCTCGGAAAAATGTCCAGCGGACAAGTGCTGCGCATCGTCGCCACCGATCCCGGTTCCGTCAGAGATTTCGAGGCCTTCTCGAAGCAGACGGGAAACCCGCTTCTGGACTCCCGCGAGGAAGAGGGCAAGTTCTTTTTTCTGATGAAGAAGAGCTGATTCGACCCCGTCATACCGTTGCCGGTTGGAGAGGAATCCAATGGAAAATCAAAAGAAGCTCGCGCTGATTGCAACCAAGGGCACGCTGGACTGGGCGTATCCGCCCTTTATCCTCGCGTCCACCGCTGCCGCGCTTGGCTATGAAGTGCAGATATTTTTCACCTTCTACGGACTCAATCTCCTGAAAAAGAAGGTGAATCTCAAAATATCCCCGTTGGGCAACCCGGGAATGCCGATGCCCATGGGAATGGACAAGTGGTTTCCCACCCTGGGCACCGCGCTCCCGGGAATGGAAGGCATGATGACGAGCATGATGAAAAAGAAGATGAAGTCCAAGGGCATTGCCAGCGTGGAAGAGCTGCGCGATCTGTGCATCGAAGCCGACGTCAAGCTCATCGCGTGCCAGATGACGGTGGACCTGTTCGACTTCGAGAAAGACGACCTCATCGACGAGATCGAGCTGGGCGGAGCGGCGACTTTCTTCGAGTTTGCCGGCGAGGCCGACGTCTCTCTGTTTGTCTAGGATGCTGCCCGCGCGGATAAAGTCGGCGGTGCTATAGCCCCCCGCACCCATGATCAGTGCGTTGACCTGGTGGGTGGGCAACACAAAAGAGTTCGACGTGGACAGGGCCACGATCAGCGCATACATGGCGGGATCGGCGCCCACGTTCACCGCAATGTTAACGGCCAGGGGAACCAGCAGCACCGTCGCCCCGACGTTTGACATGACCAGCGTAAAAAGGGTCGCGAGAACCGCGACGACGGCCTGCAGCACCCAGTCCGGCACCTCTCCAATTACCTCCAGCGTCGCTTGCGCAATCCACGCAGCGGTACCCGTGGTCTCCACGGCGACGCCAAGGGGGATCAAACTCGCCAGCAGGAAAACTGACTGCCAGCCGACGGACTTGTACGCCTCATCGATGGACAAGACGCCCGAGGCTATCATGCCTATGGCGCCGACAAACAACGCAAGAGAAAGCCTCGTATCGGTAAACAGTATCAGCGACAGCGACAGCAGAAAGAACGCGAGCGCGTGAACGACTTTCTTAGGGCGGGTCCTTTCCCGCGGGAAGTCCGTGACCACGGCAAAATCGCGGGATTTCGACACCTGCTCCAAGTCTTCCCAGGTGCTGTGCAGAACCAGCGTGTCGCCCGCACGCAACTCGACGGAACGAAGCTGGTCCCGGATGGTTTCCCCACCGCGGTGAAGAGCGATGGCGCTGGCGCCGTAGCGTTTGCGCATGCGAATGTCGCCCAGGGTCTTGCCAATGATACTGGAACCGGGGCGCACGACTGCTTCGGAGATCCCGGCATGAGAGGGATTCAGTACGTTGATGAATGACTGCAAAATCCTCTGCCGCGAAAGCAGATTTTTCCGTGTGAACTCTTTTACGTCGGTGGACGTTCCCATGAGCGCGAATATCGTCCCGACCCAAATCATCTCGTCGCGAGGCGGCGCGATAGTGAGCTCGTGGGCATTGCGAATGCCGACGATGCAGACACTGCCGTTTTTCTCCTCGAGCTCACCCACGGTCATTCCGACAATCGGACTTTCCAGCGTTACCTTGGCTTCGAAGATTTCTCCTTGTATGCCGTAGATGTCCTCGAAGTACTTACTGGTGGCGCCGGGATCCGCCGATGCTCCTTTGTCAGGCAATACAAACCGTCTCGCGACCACGAAGTAGACGACGCCTGCGGCAAGTAGTGCCAGACCCACCGGCGTCACGGAGAACAGCGTAAAGGTCTCCATGGGTCCGACGCCGGCCGGAAGTGATCGGTTGGATATCTCTATTAAGTCGTTCAACAGGATCAGGGGGCTGGATCCGATCAGCGTCAATGTACCGCCGAGAATGGCGCAAAAGCCCATGGGCATGACCAGTCGAGACAGGGGGATTCCGGTTCTCGTGGAGATTCGGCTCACCACCGGCAGAAACAGCGCCGCCGCGCCGATGTTCTGCATGAACCCGGATATCATCCCGACGACGCCAGAAACAAGGGGAATGACTTTTCTTTCGGTGTTGCCACCCACGCGCAGAATAACGCCGGCCAACCGACTCATGACACCGGTGCGATCGAGGCCGGCGCCGACAATCATTACCGCAATGATGGAGATGACGGCGTTGCTCGAGAATCCGTCGAAAAGCTGTTCCGCCGGAACAATTCCACTAAGTCCGAGGATCACCATAATGATGATCGCAGCCACGTCCACACGCACGACTTCGAAGGCGAACAAGTAGACGGTGAAAGCCAGCACGGCCAACACCGACACCATGTCTGTGGTCAGGACAACCTGTTCCATCGTCTATTCCGCCACCAGCCTCCCCAGCCATCGCTGGGTGTGCCCGCGCCTGGAGGCACCTTGTCAGCCTGGACTATCGGCACTATCGGGAGTGAAGTGGTGGGCTGACCTTGCAGCTCGCGCTCTCAGACGATCGGCCGCCGTCCAAATGGCTGCCGCCTGACCCTCGCCCCTGGCGTATTTTCCAATATTCGGAAAACCGCGCCCATATCCAATCCGGAATATGCCTACTGGACGCTTCCGAAGGACTTGTCGATGCTGCCGGCCGGCGGCTCCAGACCGGCCATGCGGCAACCCTGAGCGACGGGTCCGCCGGGAAACAGCAGGTAGACGTATTTGACCCCGCCCATGGCGTGAAACTTCTCCTCGAAGGCATCGTGCAGTTCCCGGGCGCGGGGTGTCTCGGCTTTCGCGTAGTATTCCTGCACGGCGCGAATCGCCTGCCAGTGATCATCGGTCAGCTCGATGCCCTCTTCCCTGGCCGTCTTCTCGGCAAAGGCGGCGCTCCAACTCCCGGGGGCATCGGGAAAGTTTGCATCGACGCTGTCGCCACTGCGGCCGTGAAGAATATCGTCTCTGGTTTTCGCCATGATCTGTTCCTCCCGAGAGGATTCTATAACGGAAATATCACCAGACGGCAACCGATGGCCAAGCCCTTTGCTGACCTGTGAGACGGTGGCCACGGCTGGCGGATGTCGCTACAGTGACCAGCCATCTCGGGACATGGGACTGTGGTGCCAACGCAAATTTCAACCACCCTCACCGCCGTGCTTTGCTTGTGGCCATGGTTGTGCTCCGGCGCCCTGGCTGCGGAAACCCTGCGGGTCGACACACAAGCCGGCAATTGCAGCGATACCAGCGGAGCCCCCTACTGCCACATTCAGGCGGCCATCGACCGGGCAGCGCCTGGCGCGACGGTGGAGATAGCCGCCGGCGTCTACGAGCTGTGGGGAGAGTCGTTATCCATCGACAAGAGTCTCACGCTGAAAGGTGCAGGCGCTGACCGGACCATCCTCGACGGGAACGGCAGGCACCCCGGGCCCCTCATTTCGATTTCCGCGACTGCGGCGGAAGTGGCCATTCACGGGCTCACTCTTACGAATAGAATGCGAGTCGTCTCGCCCACCGCGGGAGCCGGTGGCATCGATCATTTCGGACAGCGACTCACCATCGCCAACACGACGATCCACGGCAACCTGGGCGGAATGGGTGGCGCTCTCCATGGGGGCACCGACTTTGGTTCGGTGATACTCGAGAATGTGACTCTGACCGAGAACGATGCTCTCGTCGGCGGAGCCATCGACTTTCGAGACGCGCCGGACGCCCGCCTCGAGATCACCGGCAGCCGCATCCTCGACAACTCCGCCGTATTCACGGGCGGCGGCGTTTTCGTGCGCGACGTGGGCACGGTCTCGCTCACCGATGTCACGTTGCGCGGCAATAAGAGCGGCAATCGCGGCGGCGGGATCTTTCTGGTGTCACAGAACGAGGCGGGACACATGGAGCTGCGCGACTCGACGGTCACCGGAAACTGGTCGAAAGGAGGCGGCGGCATCGATATCAACGGCGATGATATCGAGATTCGACTGAAAAACGTCGTGCTCGCCGGTAACAGCTCTCAAAGCAATCCCGGCGATAGCGATTGTCGGGCCGAATCCGAGAACGCGTTCATATCCCTCGGGGGTAATCTGATCGGCAACGGCGACGGCTGCAGCTTCCAATCCGTGCAGGGAGACACCGTCGGCACCACCATCTCCCCCATCAGGCCCCGCGCGCCGTAGATTGGGCTCGGCCCAGCTCCGCCCGACATTCCCACTCATCCGTGGGCAGCAACTTCGGATTTGGTTATCATCTCCCCCATGGTCGACGCCTACATCTCAGTTGCCAGAACCGACGACCTGCCGCCGGGGAAAATGATCTGCGTGGACGTGGCCGGGAAACGCATCCTCGTCGCCAATGTGGACGGCGTCTACTACGCCACCGACGATACCTGCACCCATGAAGATGCATCTCTTTCCAGCGGTTCACTGAGCGGCGAGCTGGTGAAATGTCCCCTGCACGGAAGCCGATTCAGTCTTCGTACGGGAGAGCCCATGGAAGATCCCGCCGAGGAACCTTTGCGATGCTTTCAAGTGCAAGTGCGCGACGGCCACGTGCTGGTTGCAGTCGGCTGATGGCGAGCGATGGCTGACGTGAAACCCAACGATATGAACGAAGCGGAACTGGCCATGCGTTCCTACCTGCAACGCATCGCCACCGGGCCTGAGCTCAGCAAGGATATCTCTCTGGAGGAGACCCGGCACGGCATGAGCCTGATCCTCGACGGAAAGGCCGATCCCGTGCAGGCGGGGATTTTCTTGATTGCGTTACGCATGAAGCGGGAGTCCGACGACGAGACCCGGGGAATGCTGGAGGCAATTCGCGACGTCACCCTCAGGGTCGAG
>PVMK01126637.1_pt1 | contig 28626 bp, 26 predicted proteins | sample 1853481 | NCBI WGS metagenome assembly PVMK01 (sample SAMN08533507, study PRJNA380276) | Marine sediment metagenome, whole genome shotgun sequencing project. | reverse complement strand
ACAGTATTTGAGAATGTGCCTCCTTAAAACCAAAGCGTCTCAAGCCACGCGCAGTCCAGTCAGTCATATAAGCGGTTGCTTGCCTTGCTCACACCAGCTAATTACGAAAGGAAGGTGATGCCCTGTTGCATAAAGCACCGTTTCCAATTATTTTCCTCTATAATGTCCTGGTGCTTGAAACGCTGAAGCAGACGAAGCTGTATCATCCGCCGTTTCGGCCGAACGCTGAAGGACAACCCGATGCCAGAAAGGGAAATACATGAGCAAAGGCTTTGACGCTGAACAATACAAAACCGGGCAACAAAAATCCTGGGACGCCGCCTCGTCAAAAATACGTACATGGGAATCAATATTCGAGCGGGCTGGCGGACAGGCGCTTTCTGAGCGCATGTTAGATAGTGTTGGCGTCAAGTCGGGTGAACGGGTGCTCGACGTCGCCACCGGCTATGGCGAGCCCGCGCTGACGGCGGCACAACGCGTTGGCCCTACCGGAAGCGTGGTTGGCACGGACATTTCAGAGGGAATGCTGGCAATCGCTCGTGAAAGGGCAGATGAGATGGGTTTAGCCAACAGCATTTTTCTTCAATCCGACGCCGAGATGCTGGACTTTCCGGAGGCTAGCTTTGACCTGGCCCTGTGCCGTTTAGGGCTGTTTCTCCTGCCCGATCTGAACGTCGCCTTGCAGCGCATTCGCCGGCTGCTGCGTCCGGGCGGTCGTTTTGGCGCTCTCATCCACGGTGAACCAGCAAAAGCGCCTGGCGTCTCGGTGATTCAGGGCGCGGTCCAGCGCGTATTACAGCCGCCACCCCCACCTCCCGGGGCGCCGTCCATCTTTGGCTTGTCTGCACCGGGTAAGCTTGAGGCAGCCCTGGAAGACGCCGGTTTTGTGAACGTAAGTTCCGAACGATTCATGGCAACTTGGACTTATGAATCACCGGAACAGTATGCGCGATTCCTCTTTGAGCTAGGGGGGCCATTGCAAACTATGCTGGCAGCGGCTACACCTGAGAAAAGGCAGCAGGTTTGGGACGGCGTCCTTCAAGACTACCAGGCATTTACAGATGTGGAAGGTCGACTTGTATTGCACCATGAGATTGTGTCTGCAGTGGGGAAACGCACGCAACGACCAAACTGATAATCTTCTCGACAAAGAAATATTCTTTGTCCTACCTGTGATATGAACCTTGACTCATCATTTAGTGTCGATATCAAGTAATCCAGTAACCAGCTCCGGTTCCACATATCTGTTCAAACGTAAACGATTAAACTAACATGACGTACACAGAGAGAGGAGCCTGATGGCAAAGCTTAGTACCAGGAGGGGGATAATGTCAGGTACAAGGTTACGCATCATCATCGCCCTGATTTTATTTGTGCACGGAATAGGCCACGTCATGGTATCATGCCGATGGTGGGCTTTTCTACGGTTGAAACCTGGAACGCCCGCTCCTGGTTGTTGACGCGTCTTCTGGGCAACACGATCACCCGCGTCATTGGTTTCATCCTATTGGCGGTTGCGTCGATCGGCTTTTTAGGCGCTGCTCTGGGACTTATGGATTGGCTGGTCCCCCACGAGTGGTGGCGATCGCTAGCCGTCACCTCGGCCGTGGTTTCGCTGGTTGCCATTGGCCTCTTTTGGAATGCTTTAGTTTCCTTATTCCCGAATAAGATCGGCGCCATCGGCGTCGATGTGGCCGTCTTGATCGGTCTGCTGCTGGTTGACTGGCCGACCGAAGCCCAGCTAGGGTATTAAGGAGGACGGAACCGCTTAGGAAATGTTCGACCAGTGGCTAGCTGAACAACCATCCCATAAAACAAGAGTGCTAAGGTTGGATAAATTCGCGTTTCCGCAAACTGTCAAAGTCCATCGTTTAAGACAGATAATCAAGGTGGTAATCGGAACAGAACAGTTCTCTTTTACAATCGTTGGAGGGAGAGCCAACGATCTGGATGACGATGTAGATCTAGGCGCTATCTACGGGTGACCCCCCAAAAGGCTACGTGGATAGAGTAGGACGACGGGTGGACAAAAATCAGAAGCAGCTCTAAGGGTTATTCCCTTAGAGCTGCTCTATGAATATGGAGGGAGGAATTGTTAGCATTCGGAAGGATTGTCCCCTCCGTTTAAGATCACTGTGGAACCATCTCGACTGATTTCCTGCAATCGATGAAAGACTTTTTCCGCATGATGTGTTCGTTAATATCGGTGTCAGCAATCCTCACGGCCGACATCAAGTGACTAAATGGGGACAACTTTAGGGAAGGGCAGCCAAAGCGGCGATACCGTATTGCTCCCTGCCGGTCGACGAGCACGACGGCCCAACTGCATTGCTGGTTATTGTTTATATCGACATGGTAGTAACGCCGCAGCGCACCATTATCAGCCACGTAGCGGAACGGTAGGCTCAATTTCTTCACCAACCGCTGCGCCGATGCCTTATACCGGCCGTCGCCGACCAGCATTACCGAGGTGTTGTGGGCCTCCAGCTCATCGGTAAACCGAGCCAGGGAGAGTGCCTGCTTCCAGCAGTGCGAACAAGTTGACCGGCACATAAAGAAGAACACCACGTGTCGCGACCTGCCAGATCGAGAACGGCCGACATGGGCCGGCTTGGACCGGCTAATAACCTTCTTGGAGCTACTTATTCCCCTTAGTTCATAGTTGTTGCATGTTCTCATAATAATCCTCCTGCCAAGAGGGCAAACTGTGCCGTTCACCTGTCAAACAACAGGGACCTCTTCTACCTTCTCGGCCAGATTTTCAAGATTAATCTTTATCCGGATGAGCAGACCCCTCAATTGGGTTAGTTCCGCGCCATCCAATACGCGCCAGGGCTCGAAGAAGATACGGTCGGTCGTCTCCTCGGCATCCTGGCGAACTGTTTTTCCCTGCTCCGTTGCTTCGAATCCATCGACTGCATTTTGAATCCAACCTAGATTGGTCAACTCCTTCAACGATTTAGCGTAATCTTCCTCGCCGTATCCTCGGAAGGATAGCGTCTCAGCTAGATTGGAGGCTGTTCTGGCATCTCCTTGCCGAACGTACCCAAGAGTCTCCCAGGTCCGGCCGCTGATTTCATAAGGACGCCAGGCGGCGACGTGGGCGTCATCACGGAACGCCCTGAGATCATCTATCAGCATATCGATTCTGGCCATCCAGGGATACTCAGTGTCTGGATGGCAGTTATGCGTATTAACCATCGCCAGCTTGTCCTGCGGCTCAACTGCATCAAGGCTGGCTTGGACCAGGCGCTCCAGGAAACCCACTGCACGTTCCAGCTCGTCATCAGAAAGCACCTCTAGCTCACCCAGACGATTATAGAAGGCGTCATTGACCTCAAAGAGGGCTTTGTGCCCCTGTTCTGATACCCTGTAAGCTCCAGTGCCGTCAATCATGAAACCAGATTTACTTATCTCTTCGAGAGTCTCGGTCGACTGGCGCGGATTTGTGTACGGATTCCGGTTGATGTACTCTTCTGCGGAATAAGGCTCGGGCTCGTTGCCGGTGGCCAGAAGTATGGGGAAGAAATATCTCGGCTCTTCGAAATATTCCTCGAAAAGCGAGTTCACGGCCGAACGGGTGACAGGCGTGATTCCCCGGCCGACATCCGATACACGCTCCCATGTAATTTCGGAGGCTGATATTTGTAGATTACTGTTGAGTTGACTCAATATGCCGTCAAGAGTCTCCAATTCTGCCTCGCTCAAGACCGGCCAGTTGGCGAAGAAGAGTTCGTCCGTCTTTTCTTCGGCTTCGTCGCGGATACGTTTGCCCTCGGGGGTAACCTGGAAGCGATCATCGACCTCCTCGATCCACCCCTTCTGGGTCAGTTTGTCAAGAGCCTTGGCGTAACCCGCTTCGTCAAATCCACGCTGAGACAACCGCTCGGCCAGCTCAGCCGCCGTGCCGGCTTCCTCGCGCCACACAAAGGTCAATGTCTCCCAGAGTTGCCCAGCTGACGCCATAGCTTTTCCAGACAGCGATATGTACATCATCGCGAAAGCTGAGAAGGTCGGTTACAAATTGGTCGATTTGAACAGCGGCGGAAGAGTCTTGGCCTGGATCTGTCCAACGACTGTTATGAAGTCTGGATTTATCTTTAGGTTCATCCGCCTTTAAGGCTGCTTCTACCACAGCACCGAGATAATCTCGGAGGAGGTTCATTTGATCTGCCGGTAGCGGTGCAGCCTTAGCCAGGAAGTCATGAGCCGTTTCAAAGAAACCCTCGATCAACCCGCGGCCGCGATCGGTCAGGATGAAATTCCCCTTCTCATCCTGTTTTAGAAACCCATCCTCGGTAAATTGGTTGAAAAGATCGGTCGTCCGTTGCCGTGTCGCGTAAGGGCCAACGGTCTCCACGACCTTATCGAGATTGAAGGGCTCTGGCTCGTTAGAGCGGACCCAGCTAAGAAGAAACCAATAATTCGGTGAATCATATTTCTGGGTTAACCGCATCATGCTCTCCTGGTAGAAAGGATGAAATGCAGCTACCGTTTGGCTGGCCTTGCCCCAAAAATCATTCATGTTCGTCATCGTAACTCTCTCCTAAAATTCCTGTTTTGGTTGGTGGGTAGAGGGCTTTCTGCTGCCCGCACCCTGGCCTTCAAACTCAAGAACATCATCACATGCGCCAAGCTGAGAAAAGCTGGCTGATCAACAGTCGTTTCTTGCCTGCAGTTGCCCATTGTGTCCGCAGCTCTATGCCCTAGCCACTGTTCAAAAAGCCTGAAATCGCGCGCATCGTATCATCAACCCTATCCTCGTTTAGAGCGTAACATTTTGCGCCTTCACACCTTCTCTCGATCAGATAGCCGGTGGCGCTCAGTTGTTTAAGATGGCGGGAGGTAGCCGACTGGCTAAGGTCCAGTTCGCGCATAATTTCCTGAGACCGCAGCTCGCCATCCTCGGCAACCAGCTTCAAGACCCTCAACCGGGTATCGTCAGCCAGGGCATTTAACAAGACCAATATCTCGGCCCGGCTCAAGTCCGGAGCGTAATATTGGGTACCTTCCGGCAAACGAGCCCTGAAAATAATTCCGGTAACCTCGCCGGCTGTAAATTTACCCATGTAGGGTCCAACGTGGGCCGAGGGCACAAACATCAACTGTTCTGCCTCTTCAATCATCGCTATCCAATACTCATGGGTTTGTTGCTGGCCGGTGATAAACTCTACAATTTCCACTTTATCCATGTTGGAGTAATCCACCTGCTCGAAGGCGGCCACGGCGTCCAGAAGCATGGGTCTGACCATTGCCCACTCCTCTGCCAAAAAGGTACTCCACATGGTGCGTAAGTGAGAGATAATCAACTGCTTCATGGCTGGAGGGTCGATAACATACGAATACGCTTCTGATTCCAACTCGTCGTCGACGTGCTCAGCTGTAAACCGCTGGCGTAGGAAGTCAAGGTAATTGTCAACGCTATCCAATGCCTCATCGCGGCCGATGGTTACGCCGTCGACATCATCGATCCAGGCCAAATTTGTGTAGGCGTCTAGCAGTTTGTCTCGAATTGCCACAGGGGGCATTAACTCAAGATTATCCAGATAGGTGGGGAAGGAAGGCCAGCTTTCGTCTGGCATTGAGGCGAAATAAAATCCAATCATGACTAATTCATGACGCTGTCGTTCCTGCTCGGTCATAGCCGAGGCGGTCTTGGTAACCCAGTCACCCAATCCCGAGATTTTCTGAGCTCTTGCCAGCATCAGAAGGCTATGGAAGGCGTTGAAAGCTGGCTCCAGGCTAACCTGGACCTGACTCGTAGTGGTGCTGGCAATGATATCTCTGACCGGTGCGGGCATATTCTCCTCCTATCACCTTTACTCGGTTAACCCAAATAATCAACTAACCCAATATATCGAATAACCCACTTAAACGGGTAATACACATAATATAGCAATTCCAATGACGTTTGTCAAGAGGATCAGACAAAAGTCATGGATACTTTAGGAATAACACGGTTGATGAATCGTAATCTTCGCAGCGCACGATTCTTTTCGACGTCTTCGAAAGTATTCTCTTTCAACCTCTTCGAAAGTCTTCCCTTTCGACATCTTCGAAAGTCTTCCCTTTCGACATCTTTGAAAGTATTCCCTTTCGACATCTTCGAAGGTGATTACGGTATAATCTCCAATATTGACCTTGGCCTGATTGATCGAGGAGAAGAAAAATGGGAAAAATCTTTCGTCATCGGATGGCCCGATCGGATGAATTACTCGGGCGTACGGACGAGGAAACAGGGATTATTTATGATACCCGTTCAGATAAGGAAATCGCCATCGGCCGGTTGGAATACGATAGCGGCAAGATTTACTTCACACGTTTTGATGTGGATAAGTACCTGGGCAAGGTAAACCTGGAGAATGGAAAGGTCTACCGACACCGTACCGGACCGGATGACTATGTCGGCCGTGTTGAAGATGATGGCAGGCTTTACCGGCACAAGCGACTCAGTGCCGACGACTATGAGGGCAGGGTCGATGAGATGAGCTCGCTCGTCGAAGGTGGAGCGGCGCTGCTGTTGTTCATATTGGAAGAGGATTAGGATCGTTGTGAAGCATCCCCTGCCGGGACAGGGACTATGGGAGTTGAGTTTGTCTATCGCCGGAAGCCTGTGATCGGCCGGAAGTTGGCTCTAGTCCGCCGGTGCAATTAATGCTATTCCAACTCCAGATATTCCCGACCGGATAGACGATCTTCGATCCGGTGTAGGATCTGGTCCAGGTGGGCCTCGTCCTGCACGTAATTCAAGTTATTTGTATCGACCGTTAGCACAGGACATAGTCGAAAGTCCCTGGCCCAAGCGTCGTAAAGTTGGTTCAGTTGGGTCAGGTAATCATCGCTTATCCTCTGCTCGTAATCTCGTCCGCGCTGCGAGATACGTCTACGCAATGTATCACTGGAAGCCTTCAAATAAACAACCAAATGCGGTGGGCGCAGGAGTGTGGCCATGGTCTGGAATAGGTCCTGGTAACAGGTCCAGTCGCGCTCACTTAGGTGTCCCTGTCTGAAAAGGTTGCGGGCAAAAACCTCAGCGTCCTCGTAAACGCTTCTGTCCTGGATTACCGATGCTTGCCGTTGCAACAGATCATGGTGTTGCTGCAACCGGCGAGATAGGAAAAACACCTGGGAATGAAAACTCCAACGGCGCATATCCTGATAGAAGTCGGCCAGATATGGGTTATCGGTGAAGGCTTCATATACTGGTTCCCAATCCATACGCTCGGCCAGTAAACCTACCAGGGTGGATTTGCCGACGCCGATATTGCCGGCGACCGTTATGAAATAGTGAGTCATATCTCTCCTTTTGAATTGTCCAAAATCGGAAGATGGACGACGATGATAGATTATAGGCGACAACTGAGGACGGTGACAGATATCTTGCCGCGCTCACTAAGCTCCCTGTCCAGGTTATCAGATCCTCACTCGATCGTTATCTCGACGTCATAAGGGTTGCCTACATAATTGCCATCCCAACGAACTACGATAAGCCGGAGTACGTAATCAGCAGGCGGCAATCCGTCGGCGTGAAGCATCTCTAAGACATCGTTGACCACGGGTTTTCGTCCGATTTCACCCAGTGTAACCCACTCCCGACTGCTTGGGTCTCCCATTCCTAACTCAACCTTGTAGAACTGAACCTTCGAGGGATCGAAATCGGCTGTACCAATGATGGGGACAATGCCGCCAACGCTTTGGCCCGATTTAGGACTGGTAATACGCCATACTGCAGAGATATTCGGGTCCCGAACCGTGGAGAGAATTTCTTCGGTGCAGTTAATAGCCGGGAAGATGGGTAGATCATGCTCGGCGGCCCACTCATGAGCCGGTTTAAGACTCTCGGCGTTGCGCGGTGGTGATAGGAAGAGCGCTGGAAATGCATCGGCCGGTAACAGCTCGAGGCCGGTCCCCTCCTTGAAGAAACAGTATGGCTGAGACGGTAGGCGGCCGTCGTCTTCCACCGACTTAGCCGCGACCAGTACATCTTCAGGAAGGGGAGGAAGGGCGACTGCTGGAACACGCCATACTCCTGGATCTATCTCCTCCCATACGACGCCTTCATCCATCGAACCGGCGCTAGATATCCCGACCAGACTATCTACGAGAAAATACTCTGAATCGCTCAACGAGCATTCAGTTGATTCAGCTGATACCGTGTCTAAGTTGCAGATTTTTCTCGGCTCCATACCTGGCGGTGGAGTGAAGTCGACTGCTGGCGCTTCTCCATCGATGGCCAATACAGCCATCAGATCATAGTCGCTGTGAATCGCTTGCATATAGCTCGACCAGAGGGGCGCTGCCCCGGTTAATCCGCTGATGCTAACCATTTCGCTATTGTCCGAATTGCCAGTCCAAACTCCTACCACCAATCCAGGGGTATAGCCAACAGTCCAATTGTCGCGGAAGTCATTGCTGGTGCCGGTTTTGACCGCCGCGGGAAATGGTAAGTCAAGAGGGTTATCACGACCCATAGCTGGAATTCGGGCTGAATCATCGTCAAGGATATCCGAGATAAGGTAGGCGACTCGTGGGTCGATCACCATATCCGCCTCTGGTTGCCGGTACTCATATAGTACCTGGCCGTTATTCTTTTCCACCCGTAGTACCGCCGTCGTTTCATTACGGAAACCACCGTTGGCAAAAACGCCATAAGCTGAGGTTAGTTCTAGAGGAGTCACATCACCGCCACCTAAAGTCAAGGAGAGCCCGTAACGGCTCGAATCCTCCTGCCAGCTGGTGATGCCCAGTCGACGGGCTGTCTCAACCAATCTTGGAACGCCAATGTCTTGGAGGAGTAATACCGCGGGAACGTTATAGCTGTTAGCCAGTGCATCTCGCAACCGGACAGGACCGTGAAAGCGACGATCGTAGTTAACCGGCATGTAGGTCGTGCCGTCATATTGTTCATAGTCGACAGGAACGTCCCAGAGCAGATCAGCCGCGCTCCAGATTGGATCCCCCCCATCTTGCTGCGGCGATAATGCTGCTGCGTAAGTGAGTGGTTTTATGGCGCTTCCGGGCTGCTGAACGGAAATAGCCACATTGACGTTTCCGTCGATGTCACCGTCACGATAATCGAGGCTGCCTAGCATGGCCAATATCTCCCCTGTGCCAGGCTTTAAGGCCACGAGGGAGGCGTTGGTCATATTGTGATCCGGCCCAACCTGGTCGATATGTTGCTGGGCCAGATGCTCAGCCAACCGCTGATAATCCAGATCAAGTGATGTCGTCACTCTGAGACCACCTTCCGCGACTACTTCAGGTCCATACTGTTCTTCGAGAATCCTTCGCACGTACACCGCGAAGTGAGGCGCCTCGAGGCTGACTTCCTGGGGAACAAACTCGAGGGAATCCAGGTACGCGGCTTGAGCATCTGTGCGCTTGATATATCCTTCGCTGACCATCAAGTTGAGCACCAGCCACTGTCGCTCTTTTGCCTCCTCAAAATGAAGTAATGGATCCAGATCGAGGGGACTTTGCGGGATGCCAGCTAGAAGGCTGACCTCGGCCAGACCAAGATCTGTGGCACTCTGCCCGAAGTAAGTTTGGGCTGCCGCCTCAACGCCATAAGCCAGGTTGCCAAAGTAGATCTCGTTTAAGTACATTTCCAGGATCTCATCTTTGGTATATTTTCTGGCCATCATCCAGGCCAATATCACTTCCTTGGTCTTTCTATCGTAACTTACAGCCGTGCGTTCTTCGTAATCGAATACGATGTGCCGGACTAGTTGCTGGGTGATTGTGCTGGCTCCTTGTGGCCTGCCATTAGGATTGCGCAGGTTTGCTATAATGGCGGCGACCAGGGAGGGGATATCAAGTCCCGTGTTCTCATAGAAGGTGTCATCTTCGGTTGCCACTGTAGCGTCAATTAGGTGTTGGGGGATCATTTCCAATGGAACGCGGGTCCGCTTACCCTCGCCAAAAATCTCCCACAGAAGGCGACCATTGCGGTCAGTAAGCACCGTTGTCTCGAAGGTTTCACGGTCACGTGCTGAATCCAGAGCAGTAATACCCTCCTCGATTTCGGACGAGAGGTTTGTGTACACGAGCGTGCCGACCACCGCGATGCCAATGAAGATAAATAAGGCAAGAAGCATGAGGCCACCGAGAAACAGCCGCGTTGCACAGCCACATCCGGGACGGCAGCCGCCTTTTGTTGATCTCAGTTGTATTGGCCTTACTGGACGTGTCGGTTGCTCGCTGATCATCGTTCCCTCGGTTTTCGAAACAGAATAAGGGTTAATCCAGATTCCCGTTTTCTCACTAATTGCAGGATAAAGCGGTCTGGGATCCTCTGGCTCCCCCCAAGGTGCGGATCCCGGGGTATCCGCGTTCACCACCAAATGTATAACACAAAGCCGCTGGTCACTGGTTGTTAAGGTGACGCTTTGATGACGTTTTACCGACATAGCCGATGCTGAATCGCCAGCGGCTCATATTGAAAGGGTGAGGATTCACTTTCCAAAGGTGCTGGTTGTTATTCAAGTTATCAATTAATTGACGTTTTTGGATTGAACCAGGTTCCCCAAAAGCCCTAATAGTGAGGACGGCACAAGAGGAGGTAGTGGGCCCGAGGTAGACAGAAGAGCGACTAGTGAAGTACAAGCCAGCTGTCGCCAGGGCTCTGGCATCCCCCATAGCCAGAAAATCTGTCTGTAATTGTCTAGGCGATGAGGCCCAATTGCCGTCCGGTATCGCCCATGATCTCCAAGGCGCGATCGAGCTGTTCCTCGGTGTGGGTGGCCATATAGCTGGTGCGCAGGCAAGATTCGCCTTTAGGCACTGCCGGCGTGCGCACGGCGTTGGTGTACAACCCTCTCTCGAACAACAACTTCCAGGTAAGAAAGGTGGGCTCGTCTTCGCCGATAATGACTGGAATAATGGGTGTCTGGGTGTGACCGGTGTTGAAGCCCAGCTTGTTCAAACCGTTCAGCATTTTGGTTCCGTTATCCCAGAGCTGCTCCACGTGCTGGGGTTCGGTCTCCATAATTTCCAGAGAGGCCATTACGGCCATGGAATTGGAGGCCGGGAGACTAGCACTAAAGATCAGGGAGCGAGCATGATGCTGGACGTAATGTATTACCTCGGCATCGCCGGCTATAAAACCTCCAACTGAGGCAAACGATTTACTAAAAGTGCCCATTATAAGATCTACGTCATCCGTTAAACCGAAGTGGGCGGCCGTGCCCCGGCCATTTCCAAGAACTCCCAAGGAGTGGGCATCGTCGACGTAGACGCGGGCCCCGTATTTTTTGCATAGAGGCACCAACTCGGGCAGGTTGGCAATGTCCCCTCCCATACTGAACACACCATCGACAATGACCATCCGACCTGCGTCGGCTGGCAGATTTTTCAGTATTCGTTCGAGGTGGTTCAGATCGTTATGCCGATAACGCCTCATCTTACCCCGGCCAAGCCGGCATCCATCGACTATGCTGGCATGGTTGTCCTTGTCGATAAGCACGAAATCATCGGGACCAACCAGGGAAGAAATAGTGCCCAGATTCGCCTGCATACCCGTGCTAAAAACCAATGCCTTTTCCTTTCCAACAAAGGCAGCGAGACGTTCCTCTAACTCTTGATGCAGACGAAGTGTCCCATTTAGGAAGCGGGACCCGGTGCAGCTTGTACCATATTTTTGAATCGCTTCGATGGCGGCGGCTTGAACTTTTGGATGGGTAGTCAGGCCCAGATAGTTGTTGGAGCCGATCATAATGAGGCGTCGTCCGTCGTAAGTGACCTCTGTGCCTTCATTATCTTCCAGGGGGATAAAATAGGGATACAAACCCGCAGCAATGACCTCGTGCGCCTCAGTGAATAGGCCACATTTATCGAAGATGTCCATCCCACTCTCCTAGCAATGAGTGTTAGCCCGTTTGGAGTCAATCCAAGGACAATCAAGTAGTGAATTGCTCGAGCAATCGGTAAACTGTTGAGTGCGAAAGTTGGAGAAAAAATCTCCGGCCGACTACTCAATATATCAGGGCGGATTGTATGATTTGACCACACGCAAGTCAAGAAGTGTATTGCTCGCGTTTAGCAAAGAATCGTATCCTCTCCGGTAAATCGATGGCGACTATGCACCTCGTTTTTTTAGAACTACTATGTCCATGAGAAATAGCCGTTGCGACCTTTAAGAAATCAACCCGGCTGCAGGAGAAGCTGCTGGCCCGGTATTTCCGGTCAAAGGTAGATATATTAGAGATCAGTCACTTTTGTCTGAGCTCGTCATCGAGAATTCTGAATAACGGGGGGATGACTTAAGCTGGGGCAGCTACAATGACCATATTTGCTATTACTTTAGGGAACTTGAAGCGAGCATGCGATTGGTCCGAGTAAGGCAATTCTGTGGTGATCACAGAGGAAAACGGGGCCTCACAGCGATGCAAAAATCATGAAGCTTGAGTGGTTAAATTCCCCATATTGTACGCTCGAAAAGTGGCCGACAAATGTTGGTCTATACGAGAAAAGATAACGTCTACTATGGCTAAGGGCTGTTGCTAGCCACTATCGCCCGTGCTATAATTAAATCACTGATAGCTTCATCGGTTGGGCGCGACCGACAATTCAATAAATGCGCGGTTTGAAAGTGGGCATTCCCCACTTTTTTGTTTTCTATGAGGAGAATCGTTGGCAATAGATATATCGAGTAGCCGAGACCAATTTCGGCCGAGTATAGCTATTGCCATCAGAGGCACAGTGGACGAAGCATATGAAAAGTGAATTCATGTTGGCCTTCAACGAGATCTGCGAGTCACGCGGCTTAACAAACGAGGTTGTTTTTGAAGCCCTAAAGACGGCGCTGGTCTCGGCCTACAGACGAAACACAAACGTTACCAACATACAGGGAGTTGCTGTTGAGATCGACAAGCGAACGGGAGAGGCCACTATTTATGCTGAGAAAGAAGTCGTTGATTCGATAATCGACACCCGCACTGAGGTCCTGATTCAAATCGCCCAGGGTGAGGGCTTTACAGAAGCGCAGCTCGGCGATATGGTCATGGTGGTGAGTACACCGGAGAACTTTGGCCGAATAGCAGCGCAGACTGCGAAACAGGTCATCCTTCAACGAGTGCGTGAAGCCGAGCGTGAGAAGTTGTATGAGGACTTTTCAGCCCGCGAAGGTGAGATTGTTAATGGCACGGTTCAAAGTGTGACTGGGCAAAATATCACTATTGGTCTAGGCCGCACTGAAGCTATATTGCCTCGAAGTCAGCAGGTCAATGGTGAGCGATACAGGGCCCACGACAAGATCCGGATCTATGTGTTGGAGGTTCGACGAACCAGCCGTGGTCCTCAGATCATTGTTAGTCGAAATCATCGGAATCTGCTCCGGCGTCTACTAGAGCTAGAGGTTCCCGAAATTTATAACGGCCAGGTCGATATTAAGAGCATCGCCCGAGAGGCCGGTGCACGCTCGAAGGTCGCCGTTATGGCCATGCAGCCAGGAATCGATCCAGTTGGCGCTTGTGTAGGCATGCGGGGTGTCCGAATCCAGAGTATCGTTCGCGAACTAAATGACGAGAAAATCGACGTTATCGAGTGGGATCCAGATCAGCGTTCATTCATAGCAAAGGCTTTGAGTCCGGCCCGGGTCTCCCAAGTTTTTCTCGAGGATCACCCTGATGCAGGACGGACGGCGATCGTTATTGTTCCGGATGACCAGCTGTCGCTAGCCATTGGTCGCGAAGGGCAGAATGCTCGCCTGGCGGCCAAACTGACCGGATGGCGCATTGACATTAAGAGTTTGACGGAAGCCGCTTCCGAATCGCTGGCCAATAAAAACGATCCAGCCGCGGATCCAGCCATCGCCAAAAACAAAGAGATCATCAACAAGGTCGAAATCGTATTAGCCAAGAAAGCAGCCAACCGGCCTATCACTTCTGAAGACTACATGTTGCTCAACCGTTTTGTTACCGCCGTCGAAGGTAGAATCCTGGGTCTTCGGGCAATCGAATATGAGGAAATCCAAAAAGCGCGCGCGGTCGCACGTAAGCATATGCCCGCGGAGGCCTGGGAAGTCTCAATCGATGAGCTTGAACTCTCTACCCGGGTTCGCGGTATTCTAGTTGCTACCAACCTGACGACTTATGGCGATTTACTGATGAAACTGGAGTCGGGCGACGAAGCGCTATTGGAAATCAGTGGTTTTGGTCAGAAAGCCCTGGATGAGGTAAAGGCAGCTATCGACGGTTACACTCTGGTTGTTGCGGAAGTCGAGGAAGAAGTCGATGAAAGCGAAGAGAGCAAAGAGATCGACTCTATCGATGAATCGGAAGAGGTAACTGAGGCAGAAATAGAAGAAGAGTCTACTGAGGTTGAAGAGGAACTGCCTGCGGCTGAAAAAGAATTAGATGAAATCGAGGATGTTGTCGAAGAATTAGATGAGGAGTTGATTGCCGAGGAAAAGACGCCCTCAATCGATGACCTGGGCGTTTCCCTCGTGCAGGTGAAACCGGAGAAGAAAAAAGAAAAGAAGAAGGTGGTGATTGTCCAAGCTGCACCGGCCGAAGGTGTTGAAGCAGAAGATAAAGATCGTACAAAGAGTACGGAACTGGTCTTCGATGAGCAGCAAGGCCGTGTAGTAGCAAAACGTAAGAGGAAATCTGGTCGACTTCGTCCTCAATGGGAGGATTACGAAGGCATGGAAGCAGATGAGGTCTTGGAAGACGAGATATAGCGGAATAATTGGAAATTTGGCAAAGAAGTCGAGGCAACAGAAACATATACCTCAACGTACCTGTGTCGTATGCAGGCAGAAGATCGATAAACGCCGCTTGACGCGTCTCGTTCGGACAGAAAATGCAGGCGTTATCGTCGATCCCACTGGCAAGCGTGATGGACGGGGCGCCTATCTTTGTGATAATTCAGAGTGCTGGATGACGGCGATGGAAAGCCAGATTTTAGACCGCGCACTCCGGGCCCAAATTGCCGATACGGAAAAAAGGGGCTTGTCTGTTCATATGCCAGGTTCTCGTCCTTGACTCCATATAGCTCCTGGCGAGCTTGATATTCGTCGTCGTATGATCGAATCATGCATGTGATTACGCAGATAATGGCAATATAATAGCTTTGCCAACTGCTAACATGAAGCAACTCACACTTTAACTTGCGTTATAAGACCTGATTTAGGATTAGCTGACTATGACAGAGACAAAAACGGTCATTGAGATTCCCGACTTCTTAACCGTGCGGGAATTGGCCGACCAAATGGAAGCCAGCCCAATCGATGTGATAAAAGAGTTGATGAACAATGGCATCATGGCCAACATCAACCAACAAATCGACTTCGATACCGCAGCCATCGTGGCCGAAGAGATGGGCTTTGAGGCCGTCCAGTACGTCGTACCTGAAATTGAAGAAGAGGGCGAAGTTGCCGTTCAGCCCATGTGGCGCCAAATACTGGCCGAGGAAGAAGAGGCAAACCTGATTCCTCGTCCACCTGTGATCACCATGCTTGGTCACGTGGACCACGGTAAAACATCGCTCCTGGATATCATCCGCAATACCGATGTGCAATCGGGGGAAGCGGGGGGTATCACCCAACACATTGGCGCATACCAGGTAAGACATAACGGCAATGTAATTACTTTCCTCGATACACCGGGTCACGAAGCTTTTACAGCAATGCGAGCTCGAGGTGCACAGGCGACGGATATTGCGATTCTTGTGATCGCCGCCGATGATGGCCTCATGCCCCAATCCCACGAAGCGCTCGATCATGCCCGAGCGGCTAATGTTCCCATTGTCATTGCCATGAACAAGATGGATCTTGAGACGGCTAATCCTAATATGGTTCTGCAGCAACTCTCCGAAGTTGGCTTGACACCCGATGAATGGGATGGAGATACGCTTGTGATACCAGTATCTGCCAAGAGCGAAGAGGGCATCGAAGATCTTCTTGAGGCTATTGTAATAACCGCGGAAGATATCGAACCCCGAGCCAATCCTGACGCTGCGCCGACTGGCACCGTATTGGAAGCCCGGATGGAGAGAGGACGAGGAGCCATGACTACGCTTCTTGTCCAGAATGGAACTCTGAAGCTGGGCCAGACTCTGCTAATAGGGGAGCATTACGGACGCATTAAGGCGATGTATGATTATCTCGGTAAGGCTATTAAATCAGCCGATCCATCTACACCTGTATCTGTTTCAGGGCTGAACGGCATACCTGAGGCAGGGGATCAATTTAAAGTTGTTAAGAGTGAAAAAGTCGCTCGCCGGATTATTGGCAATTACGAGGTAGATGGAATACAGGAGGAATCAGAGCGCACGCCGATCAGCCTGGAGGATTTCTTTAGCAGGCTTCAGGAAGGTGATGCCAAATCGTTGGCTCTGGTTGTAAAGGCAGATGTTCAAGGATCTTTGGAGCCTCTTGTCGGATCGCTAGAGAAACTCGGTAATGAAGAGGTAGAAATCGAGATATTACGGGCCGCTACCGGCGACATAACCGTGAACGATATTATGCTCGCCGCTGCTTCTGATGCTATCATCCTTGGTTTTAATGTCGACACAGATCTTGCAGCTAAAGCTGCCGCGGCCAACGAGCGCGTAGAAATCAACCTCTATAGCATTATTTATAAATTGATTGAGGATGTGGAAAAAGCAATGAAGGGCATGCTTGCGCCGGTCTATGAGGAAGTGATCATTGGTCGAGCAGAGGTACGCCAAGTCTTCAGGATTCGGAGCGCCGGAGTAATTGCAGGATGTTTCATGAGAACCGGAGAAGCACGCCGAAATTCGAGGGCACGGGTTGTTCGCGACGGAACACTACTGCACACGGGTGACGTAGCCAGTCTCAAGCACCTGCTCGAGAATGTACGAGAAATAAAGGCGGGGTTCGAGTTTGGAGTCAGCGTTGAAAATTGGAATGATTACGAAGTCGGCGATTTTTTGGAATTCTTCGTCGCCGAGCGAGTGATTCAGTGAGCAAAATACGCCAAAAGCGTACAGCCGAACGGATCAGGACCATTTTAAGCACCCTTATTTTGCGAGACATCCGTGACCCGCGTCTTCAGGGTCTTACTTTTACGGAGGTTCTGATCGATCGCGAGCTCCAATTTGCGGATGTCTATGTCAACGCCTTAGGCGATGATTCGCGGGAAGTTGAAGTAATGAAGGCCTTGGTGGGAGCAACAGGTTACATGCGCCGGGAACTCGCCAGACGAATGTCACTACGGACGACTCCTAATCTGCATTTTCACTGGGATCCATCCCTAGCCCACGCTGAGCGAATCGGCCAGTTGCTGGATAACCTGGACATCCCTGACGATGTTGCAGATGAGAGGGAAGGGTAGGGGTGCTCGACAGATCCACCATTGATCTAATAAAAAAGTCGCTCGATAAAGCTAAACAGATCCTCGTCATCGCTCACATAGCCCCTGACGGTGATGCAGTCGGCTCACTTACAGCGGTCGGTGTCGCATTGCGACAGTTGGGCAAGACATATAGTCTTGTCTGTGATGATGGCCTTCCTAAACGGTTTGTCTATCTACCCCTATCAGAAGAGGTGAAGAGGACGCCAGATTTGTCGCTAGATTATGACCTTGTCATTGCCTTGGATTGTGGCGATATAGAGAGAATGGGCCAGGCATACTCACTCCTACCAGAACCCAAGCCACCAGCAATCAACATCGACCATCACATCACAAACACCAATTTTGGAGTCATTAATGTCGTGAGCGTTAAGGCGAATGCCACTACCGAGATCCTTTACGACCTGTTTCCAGAGCTCGGCGTACAATTTACACCTGAACTGTCAACCTGCCTGCTTACCGGATTGGTGACGGACACCTTGGGTTTCAGGACTGCGAACGTCACTTCTAATACGCTCAGAGTTGCCAGTGCGCTGGTTGATAATGGGGTCGATCTGTTCACAATCATGACCAAAGCAATGGACCTTAAAGAACTGTCGACGCTGATGATCTGGCAATTGGGCTTGAGTAACTTAAAGCTTGAAGATGGCGTCATGTGGACAACAATCAGCAATGAGGATCGCCTGAAAACTGGCCATAACGGTACAAGCTCGTTTGGCCTGGGAAATATGATGGCCAACGTGTACGAGGCTGCGATGAGTGCCGTGATTTTGGAGCTTGGAGATGGCCGGGTAACAGTCGGTTTTCGATGCCGGCCCCCGTATAGTGTATCGGAGCTGGCGACCGGTCTTGGCGGCGGAGGGCATCACCAAGCATCGGGCTGTACCATGGAGGGTCCTCTTGCACAAGCCGAAAGGTTGGTTGTCGCCAAAAGTAAGGAAGAGATCCGCAAGCAACGCGCTCAGCTTAAGGAAAGAGATGAGGGAAAGGGACGCCAATGACGGTCTGTGCCGGCCAGTAGACGGGTTTGTCCACTCTAGAACAGTATGGCTAACGGCGTATTCAACATCAATAAACCTGTTGGCTTAACATCCCACGATCTGGTTGACAAAGTACGCTGGCTTGTTGGTATCAGACGTGTCGGTCACGCCGGAACACTAGATCCCCTGGCTACAGGGGTCATGCTGGTTTGCGTGGGCCGGGCTACGCGTTTGGTGGAGTACCTGGTAGGACACAAAAAGGAGTATAGAGCCACGATTCGCCTCGGGCAGGAGACAAACACTTACGACGCCGAGGGAGAGATTGTCGCCGATGTCCCGGTGGAAGTTACTTCTGATGAGTTGAATGCTGCCTTAGGAAATTTCCGAGGTCAAATCACACAGCGACCACCCCCATTTTCAGCGGTAAAGGTCGATGGCCAACCCCTGTATAAACGAGCGCGTCGGGGAGAAGTGGTAGAAACTCCGGAGCGGCAAGTGACTATCCACGAAATGACTCTTATTGATTGGAAATCGCCTATGGTGGACGTGGAGCTTACCTGCTCATCCGGCACCTATGTTCGATCAATCGCCCATGATCTTGGACGCCTGCTAGGTTGCGGTGGATTTCTGTCTGCCCTGCACCGTGTCTCAGTAGGTGATTTCTCAGATCAGAATTCTGTGCCTCTAGCAAAACTCAACCCTGGCAATTGGGAATCATACTTAATGGAGATGGACGTGGCTGTGAGACATCTTCCTCGCCTCGACGTTCCAGTCGAGATGGCGATAAAGCTCCACCATGGGCAACCGGTTCCTACAACCGGGGACAGAGAAGGCGCGAACCTGGTCCGCGTCTACGATGCCGAAAGTAGATTTGTGGGAATCGCCGTTAAGGATGGAGACACGTGGCGCGCTCGGAAGATCTTATACCACCTGAACCAGTAGAAAACCGGGGCAAATCTGGACAAATCCAGTGTTATTTGGATGATGCCGCCAGAAAGTGGATTTCACCGAACGGGCAGGCCTCGGCGCGATAGGAAAACCTTGCTCACGCGACATACGAGCTCATTTGAGGCTACAACAGCCTAGGCTGCCAGCCAGGCTATTTAGCAAGGTTGCCGAAGAACTGGTTGAGTCGGGGTATTAGCCTACCATGGGTAGTCTGATACAATCGCCATCTTATGAGTCAATCATATAAACGAGTCTCGGATCTGACCGAGATTGACGACAGACAGCCAACATACCTGGCCATAGGCGTATTCGATGGAGTCCATCGGGGGCACCAGGCTCTGTTAAACAACATGTCAACCGCAGCTCACGATGCGGGCCTAAGATCAGCAGCTTTAACCTTTTTTCCACATCCCGGCACCATCATCCCCGATCGAAGGAGTCCTAAATATCTGACCACTTTAGACAATCGGGTGAAATTGTTGGCAGAGCAAGGGATAGATCTGATCATCACGCATCCGTTTGATGAAAAGGTCCGCCTTACACGAGCAGCCGAATTCGTCGACCTTCTGTGTAACACTATTGGGATGACCCAATTGTGGGGAGGTAACTTCGGTCTTGGTTACAGACGAGAGGGAGATCTTCCATTCTTGCGCATGATCGGAAAGGAAAAGGGGTTCACCGTCAAGCCCTTTGAGGCTTTTGTCGAATGGCGTAGTCAACCAATCAGTAGTAGTCGTATTCGACATGCAGTAACAGACGGAAAGGTGGAAGAGGTAGCCAACCTACTGGGCCGATCCTACTGTGTCGCCGGAAAGGTTATTCACGGCGATGGTCGTGGGCGGAAACTCGGAATCCCTACCGCTAATCTTGCGGTATGGGAAGAGCAATTATTACCGGCTGGTGGCGTATATGCCACTTATGCCTGGTTGAATGGACTCCGTTACCCGGCAGCTACTAACATTGGCGTCCGGCCAACGGTGAACGGGCGCAGCTTGATCGTCGAGGCGCACCTGATTGGATTCGATGGCGATCTGTACGGTCAGGAGATGGCCCTGGATTTCGAGTCTCGGATCAGAGATGAGAAGAAGTTTCCAGGATTGGATTCCCTGATCGCCCAGATCAAGGCCGACATCGCGCTTGTCGAGATGAGACTTCAACCTGTACATCGCTGATCAACCTTGACTCACAATTTCATTTTGCAGTATACTTTCAGATATATTTAGACGCATCTAAAAATATACTTTTAAGCTACAAAATATCGAATCCCGCTGTCGCAATTGATCTTAGAAAAGTGCTAATTGACCTGGCGACGAGGAATCACTGGTTGGCAACAGATTAATTCAAGAAGGCAGCCATGAGTGAAAATGTAATCGAAATAAAGGATTTAACGGTTTATTACGGTAGTCATCGCGGTATTGTCGATGTGGACCTTGAGATCAGGAAAGGGGAAATTTTCGGATTTCTTGGACCGAATGGAGCCGGAAAGACCACAACATTACGAGTATTGATGGACATCATTCGTCCTAGCACCGGACAGGCGTCCATATTCGGATTAGATTGTCAAAAAGAAGGCGTCCGGCTAAGAGAACGGGTTGGCTATCTGCCAGGAGAATTGAGTTTGCCCCGGAATGCAACGGGACGGCGTTACCTGAAGATAGTAGACAGCCTCCGGACAAAGAAAGCGGATCCGGCATATCTGCGCGAAATATGTGCAAGGCTTGACCTAGATACAAGCAGGAAGATCCGGGAATACTCGTCCGGAAATAAGCAAAAACTTGGGCTTGTTTCTGCCCTGATGAATAAAGCAGACCTAATGCTGCTAGACGAGCCGACAATCGGACTTGATCCCCTGGTCCAGCAAACCGTACATGAGCTGGTCATGGAGGCACAAGAAGAAGGAAGGACAGTTTTCTTTTCCTCTCACATCCTTTCTGAGGTACAGACAGTTTGTGACCGTGTAGGTATCATCCGGGATGGGAAGCTTGTAAAAGTTGAGCGCATCGATGCGCTGACAGCGCAGCCCTTCCACCGGTTGAGACTTCGGTTTGATCAGGTTCCGGCTGAGGACGCATTCGCTTTTGAAGGAGTGAAGGAGATCAGCCGCGATGGAAACACTCTGATTTTGGAGGTATGGCAGCATCTTCCAGAAGTCATGCGTTCAGCTGCGGACCTGTCAATAGCGGATATTGAAACACAACCGGTCACACTGGAAGAGGTGTTCATGGCCTATTACGGCCGAAACAACAGGAAGAATGGTCTTAATTTAGAGCCAGCGGAGAGCGGGCAGGATGGAGGCAGCGATGGGTAACCTGTTTCTTCACGAGATGCGATCGAGGCGTACGGCGATATTAGGCTGGGGCTTGGGCATCGCCTTGTTCGGCATTCTAATCATCATGATATTTCCTGACTTTGAACCACAGCTAGCAGGATTCAACCTTGATGAAATTGAACTTTATCAGATCATGGGTGATTTTGGCGATTTTGCCTCTTTCAAGGGTTTTGTCTCGGTTGAGATGTTTACATTTATACCGATTCTACTTGGGATTTACGCCATTATTAATGGTACAGGGACCCTGGCAGGTGAAGAAGACAACGGCACCTTAGAACCTCTGATGGCACTTCCTATCCCCCGTTGGCAATTGGTAGCCACGAAAGCTCTAGCCCTGGGGCTTGCCCTTTTGGTTATCCTGCTAATTATCTCGGCCGGTGAAGTCATCGCTTTCAGCGCTTTACCCCCTGACACCAATGTTGGGGAGGTTGAGGCACTCGATCTAGTTGTGGCAACGTTGGCCATATGGCCCCTGATCATGGTATTTGCCACGCTAAGTCTGTTTCTGGGCGCCTTTATGCCTACACGCCGCCTGGCGGCTACCGTGGCGACGATAGTCTTGATTGCCACCTATCTAGCCAATAACCTTGTTCACCAGGTGAATATTTTGGAGACGATTCAGCCCCTCTTCCCGTTTAAATATTACAGTGGCCAAAGTGTCCTTGAAAGTGGAGTAGCGACAGGGGACTTACTTTTCTTACTCGGTGCAATGGCGTTCTTCTTTGTATTAGCGCTGGTCAGCTTCCAGCGACGCAATGTCACTGTGGGCGCCTGGCCCTGGCAACGTGCCCGGATACCAATTCAAAGCGAAGGTTACTAGGCCGCTTCAAGGGATATATTCTCGAGAGCTGGTAGGAGGGTTCTGCCACCAGCTCTTTATTTACGTCTGGATCAGAACCTTAGCGCCAAGTCTGGCAACTATGGGCTCTCCCTGCCAACCAGAGTAGTAGCCACGCATCCCACCATCGAGGAATTGTAAAGCCTCCTTGGTATCACTGGCGAGCGGTTTTGAGTCCATCTTCAAGACGAATTCAGTGAAAAGGACACAAGGTCTGGCTACCAAGAACCCTGATAACTTGCCCTGCTGCCCCTTGTGGTTCTCAATCACCATCGTTGCGTCTAGATTGGCCATCAAAGTTTCCTGATCAACTCCCGCAATCAATTCGATGAGCAGATTTTCGCCGGCACAACCCAAGATAACATCGCTGCTAAATCTACGGCGCATATGATCATAATTCTGGATGAAGTTGAAGGAAATAGCGTTGCTTTGCCGGTGCTTCGATCGATAGTGCAGCCTGTGATGTACGTCTAGCAGCTCCTCGTTATCCTGCAGGCCGGTGACGCCGTCTGCGCTTAACCGAGCAGCCGGGACAGATTGGAGCGCACTCGTGTCGTAGATACGGTTGGGACCTTCGCCTTTCTTTAAGGCATCTATCTGTATCTGTAGCTGTCTGATATGTCCGATTAAATGCATGTTTGATCCTATGATATATGATGAGAATCTGGAGAATTGAGGACTACATAGGGTTCTCAATTCGGTCGGCGTTTACCTATGATGGTGCACCGGCCTGGAGAAGGTAGTTGACGAAATCATAGATGGTGCGGAATTGAACCAGGTGATCGATGGCTTATTAATGCATGTTTGTAAAGGGCTTGTGACCCTGGATTCTAACGACCAGGTGCGATCATAGTTTAGGCACGACCCTTGAGAGACGCTGGACGGCTCTTTCAAGCTCAGACATGGCAGATGCGATGCATAATCGGACGTGCCCCTCGGCACTGGATCCGAAAGCGATGCCGGGTGTTGCGGCGATTCCCGCTTGCTCTAGCAATGCTTCCGTCAGGGCCAGACTATCTTTATCTGTATCGGTGAAGCGGGGAAGGAGGTAGAAGGCGCCTTCAGGCACCGGACAGCTCAGACCGGGAATTGAGTTTAAGGCGTCCACCATGAAGTCCCGCCGTTCGCGATATGACTCGCTCATTTCGTAGACGACATCTTGAGGACCGTTCAACGCCGCCACGGCCGCCGCCATGGTGAAGGTCGCCGCCGAAGTGACAGCATGCCCGTGCATCTTGGATGCCTGTTTGATGATCGGAGCCGGTCCCGCCAACCAGCCAAGCCGCCAGCCAGTCATGGCGTATCCCTTTGACAGGCTGTTGGTGGTCAACGTGCGATTAGCCATACCGTCCTCGGCCGCCAGAGAATAGTGGCTACGTCCGTCAAAGATTTGTTTCTCATAGACCTCATCGGTGATCAGGTACAGGTCTCTCTCTATGGCCACTTCTACAATGGCATTCGCCTCGTCCCTGGTCAGAACCCGACCCGTCGGGTTGCAGGGCGAATTGACCAGCAACGCCTTCGTCCTGGATGTCGTCTTTTCGCGCAACATATCGGCCGTAAGGGCGAAGTTAGATTCCCAGCTCAGGCTTACAGCCACCGGTGTCCCGCCATTCAACCGGATCATCGGACGGTAGGAAACCCAGGCCGGCTCCAGGTAGAGAATCTCATCCCCGGGATTGATGACCGCCCCCAGGGCGATGTACAAGGCCCACTTGCTTCCCGGGGTTATGATTATTTCACTTGAAGGATCGACCTTTACACCGTTCTCGCGATCCATCTTCCTGGCTACGGCTTCCAGCACATCGGGTGTTCCTTTGGATGGCGCTGGATAATGGGTCTTTCCAGCCTTGAGAGCCGCGATGCCTGCTTCGACGATATGCGAGGGCGTGTCAAAGTCCGGATCACCGCCACCTAAAACGATAATGTCGAGTCCTGCCGCCTGCATGGCCTTGGCTCTATCGTTTACGGCTACCGTAGCCGACGGGGAAATGCTTTCCAGTAGCCTGGATAATTTGGTCATCAGCAATCCTTCCAGTTCATTGTAAGTGATATGTATAATTGATCGAGATGATCGCACAAGGGCAATGGGCGACAATGATCAGAATCTATTCTAGCAGCCAGCTAATCATTGTCGAGCGATTGTTAAGATATTATCCTTATTGCGCTCCACCAGGGGCGTGCACTATACTCCCAAAGTCCGAGATATGGTTAACTTCCTGGCACATTCCTTCGTCAAATGACGATGAAGTTGGAACTATTAATAGGTATGAGATATTTAATCTGCCGGTTAGGCAATAGTCCCTCCATTCAAAAGACAAGCCAGGAGAAGCGAATTAAATGACACTGAGACTTTTCGATACATACACTCGTGAAAATCGCGAGTTTGTCCCCCTCAAACCTGGCAAGGTTGGCCTTTATGCCTGTGGACTGACCGTCTACGATTATGCCCATATCGGGAACTTGCGCACCTATCTCTTCGAGGACATTCTTCGAAGGACGCTGCAGTATAACGGCTATGAGGTCGAGCATGTGATGAACATCACTGACGTTGGCCACCTGGTATCCGACGCCGATACCGGGGAGGACAAGATGGAGAAAGGTTCTAGACGCACGGGTATGTCGGCCTGGGATATAGCCGAACTATATACCGCAGCCTTTAAGGATGACCTACGTCAGCTAAACATCTACGAGCCTACGATTTGGAGCAAAGCGACCGACCACATCCAGGAGCAGATTGACCTGATTCGTTGCATCGAGGCTAACGGCTTTGCATACCGCACCTCAGATGGGATTTATTTCGATACCTCCGAGATCGACGATTACGGCTATCTGGCGAGGTTAGACATCGAAGGTCTGCGAGCAGGATCACGTATCGACATCGGTGACAAACGGCTCGCGACTGACTTCGCCCTGTGGAAATTCAGCCCACCGGATGAACAGCGGCAGATGGAGTGGGATAGTCCATGGGGCGTTGGTTTTCCAGGCTGGCACGTCGAGTGCTCGGCTATGGCGGCTGTCTACCTGGGTAGCTACTTCGATATTCACTGCGGTGGTGAGGATCACATCCCCGTCCACCACACCAATGAGATCGCCCAGACACAGGCTTGCTACGGAACCAACCTGGCCAATTTCTGGATGCATGGATATTTCTTGCAGCTAGAAGAGGCCAAAATGGCCAAATCAAAAGGTAAATTTCTGCGCCTGAAAACGCTCACGGACAAAGGCTATGAACCGATTGCCTACCGCTATTACTCGCTCAATGCCCACTATCGCTCCAAGCTTAACTTTTCCTGGGAGGGACTGGACAGCGCTGTAATCTCACTCAACCGTCTTCGAACGGCCGTCTGCGAGTGGGGAGAAGCCGGCGAGCCTGATGCCAATTACCTGGAAGCGTTCCTGACGCATATTAACGACGATCTTAACATGCCCAGGGCTCTGGCCCTTACCTGGGATCTCGTCCGCAGCGACTTACCTCATCCGACAAAAAAAGGCACAGTAGTCGAATTTGATAAAGTGTTAGGACTTCGCCTGGCTGAATGGGAGCCGGCAATCGAGGATATTCCAGACGAAGTTATGGGCCTTGTTGAACAGCGGGAAGAAGCGAGACTAGAGAAGCGTTGGAACGATGCCGATACGTTGCGAGATCAGATCGCCGCTCTTGGATATGAACTGCGCGACACGCCAGAAGGGTCAAAAGTCAAGCTAAAATAGGCTGCCATTCATGACCCTGAAAGATAGCCCCATATCGGTCATTGTGTTAGGTATCGCACAAGATGCTGGGGTGCCCCATGTTGGCTGTCGTTGCATCAGATGCCAGGCTGCCTATTCAGATCCCTCCGTATCCCAATATGCAGCCTCATTAGCCATCGTGGACGGATCCCAGAACCCAGCCGGCGTGTGGTTAGTCGACGCCACCCCGGATATCAAATACCAGCTTAACCTGCTTAGAGACGCGCTGGGTCCTCATTCGTCACGGCCGGACCGGTTGCGCCAACCTGACGGGCTTTTTCTGACGCACGGGCACATGGGACACACGGCAGGGTTAGCCCAATTTGGTCCTGAAGGAATGGCCGTTGAGGGGTTGAAGCTCTATGCCTCATCCGGGCTATCGCGAGTTCTCCGCGAATCGCGGCTCTGGACGCCGTTGGTCAAGAACCTGGCCCTGGTGGACATAGAACCAAACAGGCCTCTAGCGCTGACGGCGCGAGTGACAGTCACGCCTATACCGGTGCCCCATAGAGATGAGTTTGAGTCAGGAACTTTTGCCTATCGCATTGATGGCCAGAAGAGTTCGCTTCTTTACCTTCCTGACATCGATAGCTGGAGCCTCTGGCCTGAAGCGAACGAGATCCTGACCGCGGTTGACGTCGCCCTGGTCGATGCATCGTTTTATAGCCGGAACGAATTATCCGGTCGAGATCACGTAGCCCACCCCTTAGTGCCAGAAACCCTGGAGTTCTTCCAGGAAATACCAACCAGGCTTGTATTCACACATTTAAATCACACCAATCCCTTGCTGGACAGAGGAAGCAACGAAAGAAAGATCGCTGAATCCCAATCCGCAGAAGTAGCATTCACCGGTCAACTCTTTGAACTTTAGCAACTAGGTCTTTTTACAGCGCTAGCGTATTCACAAAGTATCCGATAACGGAAGTCGAAATGGGAACGCAAAGTGGTCATCTACTGCCTTGTCGTAAATTCCACAGGATAAGTTACAGTCATTTGAGCCACTGTTAGGTGATGCCTTGTTATGCAGGAAAGCATCATTATTTAGCGCAAATCGCGACAAGATTACGAGACCGGTTTTGTATCTTAGTTGCTACTGACGTCGACTACACGACCCGGAGAACCAGGTCAAGGAGGTCAAAAACGGAAAATCTCCTAATCCCCGCTATCATTCCCGGAGACCATAAATATGATCGAAAATGTCTTACTTGGAAAAGGCGATGAAATCGTCGATATACCGCGAAGTATGTGGGAAGGCCATCTGGTGGACACGCCCGATCACATGATAAAGACGCTTGCCTTTATGAACGCCGATCATCACAGAGTACGCTATTTTGTCGTGGCAGAACTGGCACGTAGTGGAGTACCTTTGCCGGCTGATCGAATTTCCCAGGCCTTGGAATTGACGAATAAGAAGGTCCTATCGATATTGGATGATTTGGAGCGAAATCTCTTCTTCCTTGTGCGGAATGATGCGGGCGACGTCTCATGGGCCTTCCCTCTTACCGTTGAGCCAACGCCGCATCAGATTACCTTCGACACAGGGGAACGTCTCTACGGCGCCTGAGCTGAGGACGCATTGGCGGCGCCTTTCGTGCAAGGGCAATTATGGAAAAGAAAGCTTCATGTTGAGGTTGACACTAGCTGCGCACATTGCGAAAGGAAGCTCCGATTCACTCTAAACAGCGAGATGGAGTATGAACTCCTCGATAGGGACTCCAGCCCAATGGCCTTCATACCCCAGATCGATTGGTCCAGCTTTCAAGAACCGAATATCATCCACTCCTTTTGACGAAATTCCGTATTCTTCTGGTCAGAAGAACACGCGCGAGAGCACCGGGCTGAGTCTGCAGGCGTCGACGGGTTCTATCTCACGATGGAGCAGAGCACTTACATGATTCCGATCGTCCAAGGAGCTTTGTTTGTATTTGACTAGTATTCGCTACGAACTACGGTCCAAATTCTAGACTCCAGCTCTCGCGATTCGGCCATATAAGCAGGAAAGAGAATAGTCGTCCTAGCCATTTAGTTAGAATTCCGAATCCCCAAATTCCTGTATCCACCGCTATCGTTGCTGAATCGAGCCGTGATTCGCTTTGTTCCATGCATCCATGTCTCTTCTCTCAGAAGCGACAAACAACGCCCCTTATGGAGTTCCAGTCGCTGCTAATATCGCGGAACCAAACGCTGTAATTGTCGGTATGTTCTAGACCTAAATTCAGACCAGCGGCGGTAAAATACCAACATCTTTATAATGATGAGACAAATCCGTTTACTGCACAGTGAGGTTTTGAGGAAGGTCGTTATGGCTACGCTGGATCTGTCCGGGTACATACTTATTGCCGGTTTTCTGCTGGTAGTGAGCGCCTCGCTGGTGGGCCGAACGAAGTTACACGCCGCCAGATGGCGAAGCGAGACTTGAGATTATCGCGCAAAAGAAGGGGCGCTGGACGGCAACGAACCGGACATGGGCTGTTGCTTCTCTGG
>PVMK01124459.1_pt1 | contig 28631 bp, 27 predicted proteins | sample 1853481 | NCBI WGS metagenome assembly PVMK01 (sample SAMN08533507, study PRJNA380276) | Marine sediment metagenome, whole genome shotgun sequencing project. | reverse complement strand
AACCGGTGATCATGAGCGGAAGCACCATGACGGCGAGATACTGAGTGAACGCCACGAACTCGCCGATCGTGATGGCGCCGTCGATGACGCGGATACCACCGACGGCGAGGACGGCCACCGTTCCGAAGGCAGGGATGATCTCGAAGAGCGGCCGGTGGACCGCACGCTCTTTTGCCATACCCATGGCTGATCCGTAAATGACCGCGGCCTTGTCGTCGAGCTTCCGCTGCTGCTGGGGCTCCTGCCCGTAACTCTTCACAACCTCGATGCCTGATATCGACTCCTCGACAACCTGCGACAGCCCGCTGAGATGCTGCTGCAGTTCGAACGAATAGCCGACGACCCTGCTTGCGAAGCGGCCAGAGATGATCAGGAGGGCAGGGATCATGAGGGACGCGACAAGCCCGAGGACGGGATCGATGATGACCAGCACGATCGTCACGACGAAGAACATCACGAGGTTGGCGAGCGTGATCGGAAGCATCGAGAGGATCATGCGGAGTTGGGAGAGGTCAGAAGATGCCCTCGCCATGAGATCTCCGGTGGATGTCACATCATGGAAATTGAACGCCATCCGCTGGACGTGCGTGAATATCTGATTCCTGAGATCAGCCTCCGCACGATACGAGAGCTTGAAGCCGAAGTAGCGCCGAAGCGAGATGCCGACGGCTTGGATCACACCGGCAACTACGAGCAGACCGAGGAGGGGCCACACGAGCGCCATGTCCCCGTCGATCACCGCCGCGTCGACGACCGAACCAACAAGGTAAGGGATCGTCACGACAGCCGCCATCCAGACCGCAGCACCCACGATGGAGACCGCAGCAACCGCCCGGTAATTCGTCAGGACCCGCCACAACAGTGAGATGCCGTCGCGCAGATCTGCGAGGCTGGAGCGTTCCTTGGTCACGCGCCGAGGCTAACGCTGCTCGAGATCAGCGATGGCTGCCCTCGTGGCACCCACCATCATCGGGACGGACACCACCACCACGCCGACGCCATAGAGCCACACGAGTATGACGCCCATCGTTCCGAACACCGCCAGGGCCTGAGAGTTGATCTCCGGAGATATCGCTACGGCGAGTTGCGTGCCGATGATGAGAATGACGGTGACGACGCCAGCCGTTACCGCGGGAAGTTCGACAGGGATCGGTGGACCGAGACGGTAGATGACGTACAACAGCCCGAAGATCCACAGAACGACCAGAAGAGAGAGGATGATCTGAACGGTCCCGATGTCACCGAAGCCGAGGAAGTCAGCGATGTTCTCCCAAGCGGTCTCGCCAAGGAGGAGCGCCGCGTAGCCGAGCATGATCGCCGCACCGGCTGCGATCGTCACCGCAAGCCCGGTTCCCCTCGCCCTGAGGTAGCCGCGTTCGTCAGCCACTCCCTGCACCAGCCGAAGGGACTTCTGAATCGCGTATACCGCTCGGGATCCCGACCACAGTGCGATCAGGATCGAGATCACGGCGATCACCAACTGATCGCCTGCGTAAGTGCTATCGGATGTATCGAGCAGCGATTCCAGGAACAAGGCCACGTCTTGTGGAAACGTGGCATAGAGGAAATCGATGAACCGTTGAAAGGCCGTCGCTGACAGGTCGAAGAGGTTCACGATGGCGACAAAGGCTGCGGCGAGAGGAACCAGTGCGAACAGGGAGTTGTAGGCGATCGCGGCACCCATGAGCAGAGGGTCGCCGCGCTGGTACATCACAATGCCCGTACTCCACCACGACTTGCTGAAGTACATCACACGTTCCATCTGGCGAGCCTAGGAGCGTGCGGAGGGATGCCGTGGATCGGATCGGTCATCAGCCGCCAGCCGCCGAGGACTACGGACCACGGACCACGGACCACGGACCACGGACCAGAAGTCAGATGTCAGCAAATGCCCTCCTGGTCTGATAGCGAGCGCAGCGAGCGGGTCTGTCGTCTGTTGTCTGTCAGCGAGCGCAGCGAAGCGGGTCTGGAGCGAGCGCAGCGAGCGAATGTGGTGAACGGAGTATCGAAGGTCCATCTCTACACTCGCGCCGATGCGCAACGCCGCCTTCGCCTTCCTTTCGATCGCCCTCCTGACATCCGCGTGCGTCGCGGGAGGCGACAACGTGATATCTGCCGAACCGGCCGATGGCCCTGTAACGACGATCGGATCCGCTGGCGAACCCACCGACGTCAGCGACCCCGGAAACGGCGACGGCGGCTCGACCCCAACGATCCCCCCGATCGAGACGACGACCACCACGACCGTGCCGGAGCGCCCGACGGGAGTCGTAACCGCAGAGACGGTCTTCGAACCGTGGGGTGAAGTCGTCGGACTCACCATGTTCAGAGGGAAATCCGACGCGCACGTGGTACGGCTCGGGGCCCATCCCGGAAACGGCGCGACCCAGCAGTGGCGGTTCCCTGACAGCCCGATGTCGGGGAACTCTCCCGTCGGGAACACGGAGAAGTGGTGGTCGGGCACCGGTTGGACCGGCCAACCCCTCGTGCACGTTCGCGACGACGGGAAGACCGAGGTCGTGTTCGGTGCGTACGACAAGAAGATCCACTTCGTCGACGCAGACACCGGGCAGCGCCTCAGACCCGACTACGACATGGGTGACATCATCAAGGGCACGATCACCATCGACCCGGACGGCTACCCGCTTCTCTACGCAGGCTCGCGTGACCCCAGATTCCGGATCCTCGCGCTCGATGGCGACGAGGTGAGGGAAGTGTGGTCGCTCCACGCGAAGTCAGTCGAGGGCATGTGGAACGATGACTGGGACTCGAATCCCGTCGTCATCGACGACATGCTCTACGTGGGCGGAGAGAACTCCTGGTGGTTCGCCATCAAGTTGAACCGGGGATACAACGCTGACGGGATCGTCACCGTCGCCCCCGAGGTCGTCTTCCAGATGCCTGCGTGGACGGACGAACTCTTCGACTTGCTCGGTCGCCAACACTCGGTGGAGAACTCGACAGCGATCTTCGGGCAGAAGGCTTACTTTGCGACGAGCGGGGGCCGCGTCGTGGGCGTTGACATCTCCGACGTCGAGAACGGCAACGCTGAGGTTTTCTTCGACTTCTGGATGGGAGACGACATCGACTCAACCATCCTCATCGACAAGGAGGGCTTCATCTACGTCGTGGCCCACGCCGACCACGAGAAGACGAACAACACCGCTGCGCGGCGCGTACGTGACGTCGGCCAACTCGTGAAGCTCGACACGTCGATCCCCGCGACCAGCCTCTCCAGCCTCGACCCCATCGTATGGAACCTCGATATCCCGGCCGCACGCGGCCAGGACACCGGCGCCTGGGCCACACCCGCGCTCCACGAAGATGGCCTGATCTTCGTCGCCGCTGACAGCGGAGACCTCCTCGCCGTCGACACCGACACCGGTCTGGTCGTGTGGGAGGACTTCATCGGAACCAACGCCTGGTCCTCACCGCTTATCGTCGACGACACGCTGCTCGTCATCACCAACTGCCTCAGTACAGAGCGCGGCCTCCGCGCCTACGACCTTGACGATCCGCTCGCGCCACGGGAAATGTGGGAAGCAACGATCTCCGAGGGTGGCTGCATCGAGGCGACACCCGCTGTTTGGAACGGGCGGATATACATCGGCTCCCGTGACGGATTCATGTACGCTTTCGGATTATGATGCCTTGGGGCGACACCGGGACGCTCGCCGGACTGCGATTAGCGGTCTGGGTGGCGGCGTTCATCTTTGGAATCCTTACCGCGATCGCGACCATCGCGGCGTTCTTCGGTGATGCGTGGTGGCTCTTCGACTATCTTGCCAACCTCCGGTGGTGGCTGTTCTGGATAAGCCTTCTCTCAGCAGTCGTCTATGGGATGCTGAACCGAGGGTTCCTCATCCTCGTGTTCGTCGGAGCGATGGCCGTGAACGCGGTGGCGCTGGTCCCTATGTGGCTCGGCTCCCAGCCGGATTCCACGGGGGAGAACAGCCTGCACATCGTGAGCATCGACGGAACGGGCGGTTACACAGACAGACAAGGTGCCTTGAACTGGATCACGGGAACCGATGCAGATCTGATCCTGATCGCCGGCGGCACCAACGTGATCGCTGACGCTTTGCTTCGTGCAGACCCGACACTTCTCGTACTTCTACAACCCGGAGGTTGAGAGCACCGCGGGGCACGTGGTCCTCGGGACGCCAGCCGTGGGATGTGGCGGTGACCCCAACGGGTGAAGGCACCGACGTCGTCGTCCGAGTCACAACCGGAGATGCAACCGGGAACCTACGACGTCATCACTGCCTCGGGGCCAACGGCATGGGGCGAGAAGAAGGCGGACCGACTCGCGGCAAGACTCGCAACCATCGAAGCTCTGACACGCTCCGCCCAGAATCCTGTCGTTGTCATAGGGAATCTCGGAACAACACGCTGGACGCACGGTATGCGGTCCCTCCTCTCCACCTCCGAGTTGCGTGATGCCACCAAGGGCGAAGGGGTATCTCGCGACATCCGAAGCTTCCGACCTGTTCCTCATAGGTGGATGGCTCGGGCTGCCACTTGACCTCGTCCTGATGTCACCCGACGCCACACCGATCGAACTCACCACCGGACCCAACATCGGTGCCAACCACCTGCCGGTGTCCGTTCTCGTCGGCCCCACTGCCTAGTTGGCACGACCGGGAACGTTGTCTCTCGGTGGAGGGCGTGATCGGGTCAAGCCTATCTGAAACGCAAGGATCGGAGGGGTATGTGCCCCTCCGATCTTCCCCCCTGCTGCGAGACGGCTTCTGCGGCCTCTACGGGGTAATTGTCCACATGGCCTCGATTCCTGACACCTGTCAGGATTGGGGACGAGGCGGACAATACCCAGTATGAGTTTCAGCAATCCAGGTGGCACGGCGGGCATAGACGCTCGCTTCTCTTCGCTCTTCGTGAGCCACTACGACGAGGTCCTTGGCTTCTGCGTCCGCCGAACGAATCGAGCCGAAGCCGACGACATCGCCTCTGAGGTGTTCACCGTCGCCTGGAGGCGCATCGACGAACTGGACTGGGAGACGGCCAGGCCCTGGTTGTTCGGGATAGCACGCGGTGTGCTGGCCAACCAGCAGCGCTCTGAGCTTCGGCGGGGTCGGTTGGGGCAGAAGATCTCTGCCCTCCCTCCCGGATCACGCGAACTACCAGATGTTGTCGTCATACGCCGTGAGCAGGATGAAGAAGTGATGCGTGCACTGTCATCGTTGAAGGAGTCTGACAGTGCGATCCTCATGCTGTCGGTCTGGGAGGAATTGACGGCGCCGGAGATCTCGATAGCGCTCAACATCTCAACATCTGCCGCCGAGCAACGGCTGCACCGTGCCAAGCAACGTTTCACGAAGGCCCTCGAACGGGTCCCCGCACAGGTTTCCCCCCGTGCTGCCAAGGAAGGAGGAGAACGCTGATGTCAGTCGACACTGCAATGGAGCGACTTCGGACGGCCAACCCGGCTCCCGATACACGTTTGCTCAGAGATGAGTCGGAAGATCTCACCGCTCTGCTCTCCGCCACATGGCAAAGGAGCACGAACATGCAGACCCAGCAACCACAGAAGGTCGAACCGGCCGACGAGGAGCGAACCCGAGGATGGCCGATCGCGTTGGCCGCGGCCGCCGTCATCCTGTTGGTGGTGGGGGCTATCTCGCTCCTTGCGACCAGCGACGGCGCAGAGCCAGCAGACCAGGTCCCCGTCACGACCACGACGGTTGCGGTAACTACCACCGTCGCCGCACTCGTCGAGACCGTGACGACGGTGGCACCGGCCCCGGTTCTGCCGAAGATGGTCCAGATCGAGGCGTTCGACTACGGCTTCACCGGCTTCGAAGGTGAGATCGTCGCAGGTGACGCACTCGAATTCTCCAATGGTTCGGACACGGAGTTCCACAACCTGGTTGTGATCAGGCTCGATGACGGCGACTCTCGCACTGTGGCCGACATCGCTGAAATCGCACCCGAAGATATCGACGCCGGACAGCGGGACCACACGGACGGTCACACCGTACGGATCGTGGCGGTCATCGGGCATTTGGACGCCGCGCCGGGCGAAGATGCATTCAACGGGCGACTCCGCTTGCAAGTAGCCGGCCGGTACATCGCTCTTGACATGATCCCGCAGGGTGCCGATCCACTGACGGTGAGGAGCGCCATCGACACGTTTGCCCCGCCATACCTTGTCCCCGGCGGGCCACTCGGATACCACCATGGGATGATCGTCGAGTTCTTCGTCATCGAGAAGTAGCCAGCCGAACGCTCGAGTCGCCAGGTTCCGGTTTCGCTCCCGGGACCTGGCGTTTCGGTGCCATTCGATGACAACGACGTCCCGGGTTCTAGCCTCCGAGCATGAAATACGATCTTTCACATGCGACCGTCGACTCGGTCACGGAGGCAGCCGAGGCTGCCATCACACAGGCAGAGGCGCTCGTCGATCAAGCGGCCGCTGCGACAGAGGCGACATACGATGCTCGCATCGCCCCGCTCGACGCGGCGTTGCTCGTCATGTCCGACGCCGAGGCCTACGGGCCGTTCCTGTCGAATTGCCACACCGACAAGGACGTGCGGGACGCGGGGTCGGAGGCAGAAGAGCGACTCAACAAGTGGCGCTCAGACCTTGTCTTCCGTCGCGACGTGTATGACGCCGTATCCGGCGTCGACGCGTCAGAACTCGCAGGCCTTGAAGCAAGATCCGTTGAATTCTGGGCACGGGATCTTCGCAGGGCTGGCCATGAACTCTCGTCGGAGGACCGAGAGGAACTCCAGGCGATGCGGAATAGGCTCATCGAACTCGAAGTGCAATTCCAACGGAACATCGCAGAGTCCGATGATCACATCAACGTATCCCTCGACGACGTCGAAGGTCTACCCGAAAGTTACGTGCAGGGGCTCAAAGAAGGCGACGCACCCGGCACGGTGCAGGTCACCCTTGCGTACCCGGATTACTCACCCTTCATGGAGCAGGCGGCGAGCCGCACGAACCGCAAGGAACTCCAGCACAAGTTCTACAACCAGGCGTCCGAGGACAACACGCCCCTGCTGACCGAAGCGATCTCGATCAGAGCGCGCGTCTCGACGATCCTCGGGTACGACACATGGGCGGACCACCAGATGGAGATCAAGATGGCCGACCCGGCTGCGGTCTCGGATTTCTACGACAGCGTGGTTCCGGGTCTGACCTCCAAAGCGGTCAAGGAGCGAGAGGTTCTCCAAGCCCTGCTCCAGATCGACCATCCCGGCGAGACGCTCAGCGTGTGGGACTGGGTCTACTACGACACACAGCAGGCGCGAACGGACTTCGGCGTTGATCAGAACGAGGTCGCGGAGTACTTCCCTCTCGAATCCGCCATCGCGGGCATCTTCGAGATCACGGGCGAAGTATTCGGCATCGAATACGAGATAGCGGAGGATGCCAGGACGTGGCACGAGGACGTCCGGTCGTATCGGATCATCGACACCGAGACCAAGCGCCCAATCGCAACGTTCCATCTGGACCTGCATCCTCGGGATGGAAAGTACACGCACGCTGCATGCTTCTCACTCCAGAAGGGGTGCCGCCTGTCAGATGGTTCGTACCGCACGCCCGAGGCTGCAGTGCTTGCGAACTTCACCCGGCCAACGGACGCTGCGCCGTCCTTGCTCAAGCATGACGAGGTAGTGACCCTGTTCCACGAGTTCGGGCACGTCCTCCACTTCTGCCTCACCGAAGTCGATCTCGGCCGCTTCGCCGGTTTCGACACCGAGTGGGACTTCGTGGAGGCGCCGTCGCAGATCATGGAGAACTGGACGTGGGATGCTGACGTGCTCGGGCGATTCGCTGCACACCACGAGACCGGCGAGCCGATCCCTGACGATCTGGTGGCTGGGATGGTGGCGATACGAGACCACAACATCGGCCTCAAACTGCTTCGACAGGCGTACTACGGCAACCTGGACCTTCAGTTCCACACGAGCGGACCCGAACCCGACCTTCATGAGATCGATCGCCGGGTGCACGCACTCACGCAGCTTGAGATACACGAGGACACGTTCTTTGCGGCCAGCTTCGGGCATCTCATGGGTGGGTACGACGCCGGCTACTACGGCTACCTCTGGTCGATGGTCTATGGAGACGACATGTTCTCCGTCTTCGAATCTGAAGGTGTCCTCTCCCCCGAGGTCGGACGCCGCTACCGAAAGGAGGTCCTCGCTTCGGGCGCATCACGAGATGCGATCGATCACCTCAGGGCCTTCCTCGGCAGAGAGCCGAATGCCGAAGCGTTCCTCCACAAGATCGGTCTCGACTGACCGATTCCCGCCGCTCGGAGTCACGACACTCCGTGGAGGGCACCGCCGTCGACCTGGAGCGTGGCAACGGTGATGTAGGAGGCCTTCGGTGACACGAGGAACGCCGCGGCCGCGGCGAATTCTTCGGGATCGCCATATCGGCCGAGGGGTATCGCTCCTTCATTGGCAGCACGAACCTCGTCGGAGGTTCGGCCTGATCGCTCGGCCGCGTGCCCATCGAGTTCTGTCAACCGCTCGGTGGCGATCCGTCCCGGGATGAGATGGTTGACCCGCACGCCATCGACCGCCCATTCGGTCGCAAGGGTTTTCGCGAGTGTCGATACGCCAGCTCGGAAGACGCCAGACATCGAAAGGGCACTTCTCGGCTCTCGCACGCTCGTCGAGGTGAGATAGAGCAACGATCCGCCCCGTCCGAAATGGCGTCGGGACGCCGAAGCGAATGACATCGCGGATCGGAGCGTCAACGCATACGCGTCATCCCAATCAGAGGGACTCGTCTCATCGAACTGTGCCGGTTTCGGTCCGCCAGCGTTCGGTATCACGATATCGATGCCTCCGAGCCATTCGGCGGCGGCGTCAACCCACAAAACGATCGCATCACCATCGGACACATCTACTTCAGCCGCGGTAACTGCCGCACCGGTCTCCGCTGAGATTCTGTCTGCAGTGGCTTGCGCTCGTTCAAGGGACCGGGAAGATATCTCGACAACGCAGCCTTCCTTGGCCAGCTCAAGCGCTATCGCAGCACCAAGCCCCCTCGAGGCTGCCGCGACAAGTGCCCGCTTTCCAGTGAGACCAAGTTCCACCAGTCGAGCCTACTGTCCGCCCATGGCCCGTCGAACCGCGCCACGATCAGGCTTCCCGGTCTCAAGGGTCGGAATGGTGTCGACAACGACCCACCTCTTGGGTCGCTCGTGCGAGGCGAGTTCACTCGCCGCTGCGATGGAGAGCGCTAGCTCGTCTGCCGTGCCCTCGACCATCACGCCGACAACCGTTCCCCACTCATCGTCAGGCAGACCCACAGCGACAGCCTGAATGACGCCATCGAAGCCGCCGATCACCGCAACGACATTCGGAAGGGAAACGTTCTCTCCACCTGAAACGATGACCTCGTCCGATCTGCCGACGACGATAAGTCGACCAAGCGGATCCATCCACCCGACATCGTTCGTCTCGAAGGGGCCGTTCCTGTCTGGTCGTCCGAGATAGCCGGGCGAAACTGCTGGCCCGTCGACCAGGATCCGACCGCTGGTGCCGGTCGCCACCTCCTGCCCGGTGTCAGAGACGATCGAGACAGTGAACCCATCAAGGACGAGTCCGCGAGGTGGCCACGAAGTCTCCTCATCGTCGGATCCGATGGCTGCCGTGGCGATCTGGGATGTCGTCTCCGTCATGCCGTACGTGGGGGCGAGTCGCACTCCGTGTTGCGTTGCATCCTCGAGAAGCGTTGCGGACACGGCGGCGCCGCCAACGAGAACGAGCCGCATGTATGACAGAAGCGAGGCGTCGCTGTCGAGGAGCCTGTAGACCATCGTCGGAACCAGAGATGCGATCGTTGGCTTCGCTCGTTGCATGAGAGCGGGGAGAGCATCGTCAAAGGGAGCGAGGATCAGCGAGCCACCGATCTCGAACGTGCGCCAAAGGACGGATAGGCCCGCCCACATGGCTCAACGGTAGACACGCCAACCAGCGATCAGCATCAACGTTGCCGAGCCGGGCGCGCGACGCCTCAACCGAAGCCGCGATGTTCGAGGATGAGATGCGCACAATCGCTCTCTCGCCGGTCGACCCCGGATGTCTGGACGAGGATCGCGTCCGAGGACGTCGTCACGTCGTCCACAGCCGGTCGCTTGTCCGTGTAGGGAAGCGGTACAGCTCCGGCCAGCGATACGGCAAGTATCTCCACCACGCTTGGCAAGTCTGAGAGAACGGGAATCGTGACCACGGACGAGGGGGCGACCTCGCTACGGACGGTCGACGCCCGCTCCTCAACGAGGCGGAACAGGTCTCCGTATGACACTTCGCCATCCAGCAGGACCAGGCACACATGATCCGGGTTCTGCGTGGCTCTGTCCTTCAGCCATACGAGCGGGGTCTGGATTTCCACGGTCACTACAGTATCGGCAGTCGTCGTACGAGCGGAGGAAGCGTGGTTTCGGACATTTTCGATGCCGAGGCCTGGGACGAAGTTCCCGGCTTCGACTTCACTGACATCACCTACCACCGAGCACGCGGCGTCGCGGCGGTTCGGATCGCATTCGACCGGCCGGAAGTCCGCAACGCCTTCAGGCCCCAAACCGTCGATGAGCTCTACCGCGCACTCGACCATGCCCGCATGACGTCTGACGTCGGATGTGTCCTGCTCACCGGGAACGGCCCTTCGCCCAAGGACGGCGGCTGGGCCTTCTGCTCGGGCGGCGACCAACGGATCAGGGGGAAGGACGGGTACAAATACGAAGGGATAGACGGCGTCGACCCGTCGAAACTCGGAAGACTCCACATCCTTGAGGTTCAGCGACTGATCCGATTCATGCCGAAAGTGGTGATAGCGGTGGTCCCTGGCTGGGCAGTCGGTGGCGGACACAGCCTGCACGTGGTCTGCGACCTGACGATCGCTTCCGCGGAACACGGCATGTTCAAGCAAACGGATGCGGATGTGGCCAGCTTCGACGGTGGCTATGGCTCTGCGTTGCTCGCACGGCAGATCGGGCAGAAGCGCGCACGCGAGATCTTCTTCCTTGGCAAGGACTATTCGGCCGCCGAGGCCTACGAGATGGGCATGGTCAACGCCGCCGTCCCCCACGACGAGCTCGAGCGGACCGCCCTTGAATGGGCGCACACGATCACCACGAAGAGTCCAACGGCGATCAAGATGCTCAAGTACGCCTTCAACCTCCCCGACGATGGGATGGTTGGGCAACAGCTCTTCGCAGGTGAGGCGACGAGGCTCGCCTACGGCACCGACGAGGCCCAAGAGGGAAGAGACGCATTCTTGGAGAAACGCGATCCGGACTACTCGACGTTCCCCTGGCAGTTCTGATCACGTGTCCCTGACCACCAACCGATGGGTCCTCGCGGCGCGGCCGCCGACGTTGCTCGCCGCTGTCTCCCCCGTGGTCGTCGGATCGGCTAGCGCATGGAGAGACGGCGCATGGGCTGCTTTGGCGATGGTCGTGATCCTGATCTCCGCGCTCGCCATCCAAGTCGGGGTCAACTTCGCAAACGACCTCGCCGACGCCCACAAGGGCGCGGACACAGAGGCGCGGATCGGGCCACTGAGGACCGTGTCATCCGGTCTGGTCTCACCGTCAGAGATGCGACTCGCGATCGGCATCGCTTTCGGCATCGCCGCCCTCGGTGGGATCTATCTGGTGTGGATTGCAGGCTGGGTGATCTTCGTCATAGGGGTCGTATCGATCATCGCTGCGCTCGGCTATACGAACGGACCCATCCCGTACGGCTACTACGGGCTTGGCGAGTTCTTCGTGTTCATCTTCTTCGGCCTGGTGGCAACCGCCGGCACCCGATATGTCTATGACATGTCTGTGCCAAGCGAAGCCTGGGTCGGTGGCGTCGTGATGGGCCTCTTGGCCATGGCGATCCTTGAAGCGAACAACATCCGTGACATCGACACCGACACGGAGGCCAGAAAGCGCACCATCGCCGTGATCATCGGCAGACCAAGGGCACGCATGCTGTTCGCGGCAACGCTTGGGATCATCCCGATCATCATCATGTGGAGCGTCATGCTCGGCCTCCTTCCCACGATGTGCATCATCACACTCCTGGTGGCGCCACTGGGCATCCCTCTCATCCAGACGGTTTACAAGGAGACAGCAGGACCGGCACTGATCTCCGTGCTCAAAGGAACCGCACAGCTCCAGATGCTCACGGCGCTGATGCTGTCCCTCGGGATCGTGTTCTGAGCATGGTGGCGATGCATCTCGATGCCTGTGGCGGGCGAAGGTAGGCTCGCGACCGTGGACCACAACACCAAGCTATGCCGGGATATGGTTGCCGGATTCGCCGACGCCGGCGTGACATTGGCGTTCATCTCGCCAGGCTCACGGAACGCCCCCTTGACGCTTGCTTTCGCGATGTCCGCGGAGATCGAAGAGATCTCGATCCGCGACGAGCGCTCAGCTGGATTCCTCGCGTTGGGTGCAGCCAAGACCACGGGAGTGCCTGCAGTTGTGGCGTGCACGTCGGGTTCCGCGGCGACGCACTACCTGCCGGCGATCGTTGAAGCTGATCAGTCATCAACACCACTGATAGCGATCACAGCTGACCGCCCCGTGGAGCTGCGCGGGACGTTCGCATCCCAGACCATGGATCAGACCGATCTGTACGGCTCTCACGTCAAGGCCTCCTTCGAGTCCGCATCCTCCTCGACAGATTGGCGCGAGTCGGCGCACGCGATCGTTGAGACTGCACGCAACGGGATAGCGGGACCTGTTCACGTCAACGTCCCGCTCTCCGAGCCACTCGTCCCGGACGCGCTTCCAGAAACGGTTCGTCGCGCCGGCGGGGAAGGCTCTGCGCAGACACCCGCTGGAGTGGCGTCGCTGCCTGACCTCGTCGAAGAACTTGCGGACAAACGCGTACTGATCGTGGCCGGGGGCTCCTGTGACGCCTCGTTTCCGGGCCTCCTCGGTGCGTATGCCGGATCACTGTCTGCCCCCGTCATCGCTGGGCCGCAGTGCAGAACGAACCACCCGACCACGGTGCGAGCCGCCGACATGCTGGCCCGCACCGGACACCTCGACTCGCTTCAACCCGACATCGTGCTCCGGTTCGGTGGACTACCGACGTCGAAATCTGTGTGGACCTGGCTTGAGACATCCGGCGTTCCGCAGATCCTCGTTGGTCGATCGCGGTTAAGTGATCCTCTGGATTCAGCGACGATGTTGCTAGATGCGTCCCCAGCGGACTTCGTTGCGCACCAACCGGGCTTCACAGCCGACCCGGGCTACCTCGACCAATGGCGGGCAGCGGACCGATTCGTATCGAGCGCGATCGGTGCTGCGCTGTCTTCCTCCACTCCGACCGAGCCAGCCATCACGAGAGCCGTTACCGAGGAAGTGCCAGGTGAGTCTGCGCTGTTCGTTGGATCATCGATGCCCATCCGCGATGTCGATACCTACGGAACACCACGCTCGGATCTCCGCGTCATCGCAAACCGTGGTGTAAATGGGATCGACGGATCGATCAGCACAGCGTTGGGGATGGCCATGTCTGGAACTCCCACGACAGCACTCATCGGCGACGTCGCCGCCATGCACGACGCCACCGCGCTCTCGGAACTCGCCAGGCTCGGCGCACCCTTACGCATCATCGTGATCAACAACGACGGTGGAGGCATCTTCTCGTTTCTGCCTCAGCGACGGAGTGGCGTGATCGATGATGACGTGTACGAGAAGCACTGGGGGACGCCGCACGGCTTGTCGCTCGCCGCGATCGCCGGGTCGATGGGACTCGCCGCGACCAGGGTCGAAACGATGGGCGAGTTCAAGGAAGCGATACGCGGCCCCGATCGGACCCGGACTCATCGAGGTGATCACCGATCGCGACGAGAACGTCGATGTCCACCGCGCCATCAGTGCGATCGTCCGAGAGGCTCTGGCCGCTAGGTAGCCGTGAGGAGTTGGAGCAGCGGCGTCAGTTTCAACCGCGTTTCGCGCAGCTCGTCGTCAGGTTGGGATCCTGACACGATGCCAGCCCCTGCGAACAGATGCGTCGTGTTTCCCCTGACGAGGCCACAGCGCAGACCGAGCGCTACAGCGCCGTCCCCGGCGCCGTCCACCCATCCGATCCCCCCGGTGTACCACCCGCGGTCGATCGACTCGAGTTGTGCGATCAGGTCGACCGCTGCCTTCGTCGGGACACCGCCGACGGCCGGGGTCGGGTGCACCGCTTCGATAATGTCGAGAAGTCCGACGCCGGGTTCGAGCACACCGGTGATCTCCGTCGAGAGATGCTGAACGGTGGCCATCTTCTTGAGCGACGGCACATCGGAGACAGACAACTCGCTGGTGAGCGACGAAAGCTGCTCTGTCATGCTGTCGATCACCAAGGAGTGCTCTCTCCTGTCTTTGGACGATCCAAGCAAGCGAGTTCCGATCTCTCGATCGTCCGACTTGCCCTCGCCCCGTGGGGCACTCCCAGCGAGCGGGTTCGAGCGGAACTTCGCCCCTTCCACGCTTGCAAGCAGTTCCGGGCTCGCACCCATGAACACGGCGTCACCTGACTTCCATGCAAAGTTGTAACACTGTGGATACGACGCAACGAGTTCCCGGAACATCCGAAGGATTGCAGGAGGGCCGTCCGATCTGACGATGACCGACCGTGCGAGCACGACCTTGTCGATCTCCCCCGAGTCGATCACGGCGACGGCCTCAGCGACCGACGCGATCCATTCTGACACCGCAGGGTGGGACTCTGTCGCGTGATCACCAAGGTCTACCACCGGAGCCCACTCCGGATGTCGCATCGAAGCAAGAAGATCAAGCGTCGGCTGTGCGTCATCGCCTTCGGGCACCGAGACGCTGATCACCGAACGATCACCACGACCCTCGATCGCGATGCGAGGAACGAACACCTCACAGGGCTCGAAACCATGCCACACCGGGTCGTCGCCTTGTTCCGGGAGGAAGGAGAACCCGAGGAACCCCTTTATGTCTGGCCGATCGAGGGCGCTCAGTTGCGCAGCCACATCGGCGAAACGAGTGGGGCCCTCACCCCGCGCCCGCCATGCGGTCCCAAGCCCCGCAAGCCTGACTCCGTATGGCGTGGACAGCGCGACCGCCCTGTCGACGATCGCTGCGCCCGTTCGTGCGAAGTCGAACGGATCGATGTCCACATCGATGGAAGCGACGCGAAAGCCACTCTGTGATGAGAGTTGATCTCCAAGGTCTTGGACCTGTGACGCGGTAACGAATTCCATCAGGCGATGGTACCGGCGGCCGGTCCACCGCCTACATCTCGAGCTTCGCCGATGATGAGGTCGGCGATCAAGTCGCCGATCAGGGCCGGTGCCTCCATCGGAGCGAGGTGGCCAACGCCCGCGATCACCTGAGATGTGGCATCGCGGAACCTGTCGACAAGGAGCGACCGGTACGGATCCTGATGGCTGTCGGAATACTCTCCACTCAGGACCACTACGGGGCATTCGATCTCGTGCAGACGGTCCCAGGTATCGACGTTCGCTGCCTGACGGAATGTCTCGGCCTCAACCGAGGGTTCGCACTTGAGCGTCCACCCCCCGTCCGCCTGATGGAAAGCATGATCAACGTAGAGATCAAGAACCTCGTCATCCCACGCCGAGAAAGCTCCCGTCGAGAACCGTTGCTTGGCAGCGTCCCGCGACAGGAACGTGCGCCGTCGCTTCTCGGCGTTCACGGCAAGGTGCAGATCCCGGCGCTCGAACGGCGGAGGCCACACGATCGGCTCCATGAGGATCATCATCGAGAAGGTCCCAGGCGACAGGATCTCGGCTCTGACGATCGCTGCGCCACCTCCGGAGTGACCAACACCGACGATCGGCTGCGGAACATCGTCGAGCGCCAAGACCACATCCCTAGCGACCAGGTCCCAGAGAAGCGGTCCCGTGAACGGGGTGGAGTCACCGTGGCCCCTTTGGTCGAGCAGCATCGCAGACGTGACTTCGGCGTCCATGGCCATGTCCACCCTGCGCACGACCGGAATCCACACCTCTTTGCAGAAACCGGTCGCGTGCACGTACACGCTTCCAACGTTCTGGGCTTCCGCACCGATGTGTGAGAGTGCGACCGCCTCGGAGGGGTCAGTCGACACTGAGCTCTTGACTACCGGTGTCGTCGATGCGCCAGGTCAACTCGTTCGAGACGTCGACCACGCCGTCGAGACGTCTGGCGAGCTCCTCGACAAGACGCGCCTCCGTTCTTGTCCCGATCGATCCGACGAACGTGACAACACCATTTAGGACCGATACCTCGATCGTTTCAGGATCAACGAACAGGACACGCCGGACGAGGTCCTCCCTGATCTCGTCCTCGATGAGGTCATCAGGCCGCGTGAACGCCGAGACAATGTCGAATCTTGAAATGATGCCGACCATTCGCCCGTCACTCGCGACAACCAAGCGCTTCACGTCCTGTGCCTGCATGAACCGGGCAGCCCCGGTCACGTCCATCTCCGGAGGGATCGTCTTGACCGATTTCGACATCACTTCCCTGACCTCGGTCGGGACGGCGCCCGTCTCGAGCCGTTCGATCTCCATGGCGAGAAAGTCGCCCTCGGTGATGATGCCAAGCACATGGTCGTCCATGTCAACGACGGGGACACCCGAGACGCGGTAGCGGAACATCAGACGAGCAGCGTCCCGTATCGACGCGCCGGGCCCCACAGCGACCACATCCGTTGTCATCAGATCTCGTACCAGCATGTCTGTGCTCCTACAACCTCATCGGTAAATCAGTGCGTGATGGTATCCAACGCGTGCCGACCCGGCGAACTTTGATTCTCGCATCGACGATTCGCACGCCATCCCCCGGCTTCGCGACCTTCACAGGGTTGAGGTCGATCTCCATGACTTCCGGCAGATCCTCGATCAGGGCGGAGAGTCGCAAGAGCGTGTCAGCGACGGCTTCGATGTCCCCCTTCTCACCGCCCCGGTACCCCTCAAGCAGCTTTCCCGACTTGACTTCCGAGATCATCTCTTTGGCGTCGAGGTCGGTAAGAGGATGAATTCGGAACGTGACATCTCCGATCAGTTCGACGAAAACGCCACCAAGCCCGAAACCGATGAGCGGGCCGAAGTTCGGGTCCTCGACCATGCCGATCAGTACCTCATGCCCGCCGGAGACGAATTCCTGGGCAAGCACACCTTCGGGATCGGGCACCGACTCTGTCACCTGGATGAACGCAGCTTCAATCTCCTCGGGCGTCTCAAGATTCAGGGCAACGCCGCCTACATCAGACTTGTGCACCGCCGACGGGGCAATGACCTTCAGCACGATCGGCCCGCCCACGCCTTCGGCGAAACGAACGGCGTTCTCGGCGGACTGCACGATGCTCGCCTTCGGAATGGTCATCCCGTATGAGGAGAGCACCTCATCTACGTCGTCCGGGTCGAGCCACACACTCTCTTCGCCAAGGTTCTCGACGGCTGCATCGATCACTGACCTTGCCCGCGTCGCGTCGAGGTCGTCGAACTCAACCGACGATCCAACCGGAGTCTCCAGCCACTCGGCATAGTCGACCGCCTTGCGCAGCGCCTTGGCCGCCCTTTCCGGGAACGCAAAGGTTGGGAAACCAGCCTCTTGGCTCGCAAGTTCGCTCGGCGCGCCTGACGAGGCCATGTAGACAGCCAAGAACGTCTTGTTGCCCGCAGCCTCCTCGGCGGCCTCGCTGATCGCGATGGCGGTCTCCCTGACACCGAGGTCCGATGCCGGAATGAACAGGGCGATCACCGAGTCGACCTCGTCGCTGTTGAGAAGGCAGGAGAGGCTTCGTCGATACTCGTCGGGTCCCGCAGCAGCGATCATGTCGATGGGGTTGGTGACGGACGCATCCTCCGAAAGGAACGACTGGAGCTCAGCTTTCAATGCATCGGAGAACTCTGGGACCTCAAGACCCTGCGATTCGAGCGCATCCACCGCAAGGATGGCAGGACCCCCCGCGTTCGTGACCAGCCCCACCCTCCGCCCCTTCGGGATCGGCTGGTTGGCGAGCAGCGCTGTGACGTCGAACAGATCCTCAAGGGTTGTCACACGTACGACGCCCGCCTGGCTGAACAGGGCGTCAACAGCCACATCCAGACTTGCAAGCGAGCCGGTGTGGCTTGACGCTGCTCTCGCTCCGGCGCTTGTCCGACCAGACTTCACAGCGACGATCGGCTTCGACTTCCCGATGCGCCGCGCGATACGAGCGAACCTCCTCGGATTTCCGAACGACTCGACATACAGAAGGATGACGTCGGTGTTGGGATCATCCTCCCAGAACAGGATGAGGGCATTCGACGAGATATCGGCCTTGTTTCCGACCGATACGAACGTTGAGATCCCGATGTTGAGATCGGTCGCATAGTCGAGAATCGCCAGACCGAGAGCTCCGCTCTGGCTCGACATCGCAACATTGCCCTGAGGAGGCATGATGGGGCCGAACTGACCGTCGAGTTGGATCGCGGGGTCCGTGTTCAGCAGGCCCATGCAGTTCGGGCCGACCATTCTCATCCCAGCGGACCGGACCACCTCGAGCAGTTCGGCCTCCGCGTTGGCCCCTTCTGGCCCCGTCTCGGAAAATCCCGCCGAGATCACGCAAATGCCCTTCACCCCCTTCTCCGCGCATTCGCGGACGGTCTGGAGCACCGCTGGTGCGGGCACAACGATGAACGCAAGATCGACCGGACCATCGATGTCGAGAACGGAGCGGTACGCGGGGATAGATCGCACCACCGACGTATTTCGGTTCACCGGATACAGCGGGCCGGAGAAGTCCGCATTCAAGATGTTGTTGAACAGGCGCCCACCGATCGATGTCTTGGTCCGGCTGGCTCCGATCACGGCTACGGACGTTGGGTAGAAGATGGGCATCAGACTCGCCGCAGTCGCCCTTCGCTCCGCCTCACCCTCGGCCACGATCACCGAATCAGATTCCTCAGTCGGGATGGTCACGGTATAGACGCCCTGGTCGATCGCACGGTTGAGCTGGAAACCAGCGTTGCGAAACACCCGCATCATGGCGTGATTGTCGGATAGGACGTACGCCGTGAACTCGGTGATACCCATCGCCCGCGCATAGGCAGCGATTCTGAACACGAGGATCGTGCCGATCCCCCTTCCCTGCATTTCATCTGCGACGCTGAAGGCGGCTTCGGCGCCAGCACCATCGTCATCTGCAGAGCTGTACCGACCAACGCCGACGAGCTCTCCGTCAACGATCGCCACGAACGCCATCTCTCTTGCGTAGTCGATGGCAGTGAACCCAGCGAGCTCATCAGTGGTCAACTCACGCTTGACGCGAAAGAAACGGAAGTAACTCGTCTCGGTCGACATGTTGCCGACGAACGCCTGAAGTGCCTCGCTGTCGTCAGGGACGATGGGGCGAATGCGGACGGTTCCTCCGTCTTTGAGGATGGCGTCCTGTTCCCACTCAGCCGGGTATCCGGCGGGTGGCTGGGAGATAGAACTCGGGGTGGATGTCATGGCGGGAGCGGTCCTTTCGCGTACACATCATTGTCGCACGCGACGGTGCCACCGGATTCACCGGTGGCACCCTTCCATCATCTCGCCACGTCGGCGTGGGGACTGCCGCTTCAGGCCACAGCGGTGCAGCACGCTGCAGCAGTTGCGGAACTCTCGTCCACGGCCAGAACGTCCACGTCGGAGAGAACCGCGTAGTACTCCCATTTCTCCCCGTCGGGGGCGGTCGCCCAGACCTTGTCCTGAGATGCGTAGCAACAGGTCACCTTCTCCTCGACCTCGATAGACATCTCCGCGTTCTGAAGTCGGTCGATGGCGTCGGCAACGTGCTGAGATGTTGCCACTTCGACCCCAAGATGGTTGATCGTGCCACCTTCTCCGCCTTCGAACAGGATCAGCTTGAGCGGCGGCTCTGCGATCGCAAAGTTCACGTAGCCTGGCTTGCTCTTCGTCGGCTCGACCCCGAACAGGTCGGCATAGAACCTCGCCGAGGCCTCCAGATCCTCGACATTCAATGCGAGCTGAACCCTCCCAGACGCTGGCGTGTGTGACACCTTCTGTGTTTCATTCGACATTTCGTCCTCCTCATATCGATGACTGTCGATGTAAAATACCAAGACATATCGGTAGACGTCGATATATAATGCCCGGATGGAGAAATGTTGCGAACCACTTTGTTGTGAACCACTGAGCCACGACGACGCGACCACGATGTCGGTCAAGCTGAAAGCTCTCTCGGACCCGACGCGGCTGCGGCTCTTCAGCCTGATCTCAGCAGGTGGGCCGCAGTGTGCGTGCGACCTCACCGAGCCCCTCGGCGTCGGTCAGCCGACGGTCAGCCACCACCTGAAGATCCTCCACGATGCGGGACTGGTCGAGCGCGAACAGAGGGGGAAGTGGGCGTTCTTCTCACCGTCGAGTGGAGCCCTCCGAGAGCTGAGCGACTTTCTCGACCCCTCGGTTCTGTCCGCCTAGGCCGAATCGCACCGAGATCTCGGCGCCGCCATCGCTCGTTGTTCCGATCGCCATACCACCACCCGTGCGCTGAGCCGTACGGGCAACGATGTCAAGACCAAGACCGGTCCCACCCGCCCCAGATTCACCACGCTGCCTTACGGCAAGATCGGCGAAACCTGGGCCGTCATCACTGAGCGTGAGAACGCTGCCACCATCAGGGATCCGGCGCACGGACAGCCGGTATCCCGCACCGACAGGCGAGTGTGCGAAGACGTTCTCGATCAACACATCGATCAGCGCTCCGAGTTCCGCTCGGGACAGAGGCACCGGGTGCGCCTCGTCGTCGATCGTGATGGAGGTCGGCCTTCCCTGTTCATCCGCCAGCACCTGCCAGAACGCTGCCCTATGAGACACAACATCGCCGAGATCGACAGGCTCGTCACTGGCAACCCTGACCGGGCGCGAACGAGCTTGCTCGATCAGCGTGTCGACGGCGCGCTCCATTTCGTCGATGTCCGCCTTGAGCGACCGTCTCTCGTCTTCATCGGACACCATCTCGGCTTGGAGGCGGAGCGCGGTCAGCGGCGTACGAAGCCTGTGTGACAGGTCGGCGACGGACTCGCGTTCAGCCTCCAGGAGCACATCGAGCCTTTCGGCGAGCACGTTGAAAGCCTCACCGACCTCTACGATCTCTTCGGGGCCGCTCGGAACGACCCGGGCATCGAGATCACCGTCTCCCCACCGCAGCACCGCATCCGACAGATCAGTTACCGGCTGCACAACCGATCGCCCGAGCCTGTCCGCTGCGAAGACGGCTACGCCGATGATGAAAATGGCCAGCCCAGCGAGCATCATCCACGCGACATCGACGCCTCGCGAGAGATCGTAATCCGACACGAACGTCCGCACCACCACCGCACCCTCGGTCACGGGTGCATCGGGAAGCAGGACGGGGATCAACACCTCTGCGCCTCCCGCAGCTCGCGCGGTGAACGCGGCACCGAGCCGAGCCTGTTCGATGTTCGCAGACATCTGGACGGGTTCGCCAACGACCGTCCCGTCGGGAAGGATGATGCTCAGGCCTTCCGGTGCACCGAATGCGAGAAGAACTGCCTCCGCGAACTCAGCGCTGATCGTGGCACCGGAATCCGTCGAGCCCGCGACAGCCATCGCGGCGGCGAGTGAGCCTACGTCGCGCTCCGCACCCGACAGGGCACGATTCTGGGCCTGGTTCCGTATGAGGATCGCCACAGGGAACAGAAACGCCACGACAACCAGCGAGGCCACTGCGAACGACAGCCACGCGAGGCGCCGCCTCATGTGGGATCGACGAGCTTTATCCCGACGCCGTAGACGGTCTCCAGATACCGGCTGTCTGCGGCGTTCTCGCCAAGCTTCTTCCGTAGCCACGAAATATGAACGTCAACGGTCTTGTCGGATCCTCCGTACGGCTGACGCCACACCTCGGCCATCAACTGGCGCTTGGACACGACGACATCCACCCGCTCAGCGAGGTACACGAGAAGATCGAATTCCTTCGGGGACAGCTGTAAGAGCACGCCATCGAGCGTCGCGACACGTGAACTCTGGTCTATACGCAGGTCTCCGACAACGATCTGTGGGGCAGCAGACTCCGCTGAGGAGCGCCTGAGGACCGCCCTGACACGCGCCTCAAGCTGTTCGACCGAGAACGGTTTAACCAAATAGTCGTCCGCACCGGCATCGAGTGTTCGTATGACATCGCGATCTTCGCTCCGTGCAGTGGCAACGATCACAGGGACGTCCGTGACGGCCCGGATCATCTTGAGGAGTTCGGCGCCATCAAGGTCCGGAAGGCCCATATCGAGGACAACGACGTCCGGGGGCGACTGGACGATCCGGTGGAGGCCGTCGAGCGCGGTCGCTGCCCCATCGACTTCGTATCCCTTCCCTGCAAGGACGCGCGTGACCAGTTGTCGGATCCGTTGATCATCTTCGATTATCACCACTGATGCCATGACAGCAGCTAACCATGTGACATCGCTCTTAGCAACTCCTTAATATCTTGTTGGATACGCCACAACCACAAGGTTCCGACGATGGACACAACGATGCGACAGAGACTCCTCCTGGTCGTTGGCTGGTTGATCGCCGCCATCGTCTCAGGACTAGTGGCCTCTGGTGCTGTGGCTGTTGCAGGTGGCCAGGTTCTTGACCGGGCACTGCGACCGCTCACGGCGGCTGAGGTCGCAGCGCTCCCTGTTGTTGCGGTGGGTTCACCAGATGGTGTCGAGCCCCAAGCCTCCGGCGGCTTCGTTCCAAGTACCGGGGAGCCCACCGAGGGGAGCGTCGTTGACGGACCTGGCTCCGACGAGCCAACCGACACCGGGAGGAGCTCCGCATCGGTCGATACCGGCCCCATCGACGTCCTGATCGCTGACTCTGCCCCTCCGGTTGGTTTTGCGAGCAACGAAGGGGGACGAGCGTCGTTCGTAGCCGCCGATGGAGGCCTCCTCCTCTTGTGGGCGACACCTCAAGCGGGTTACGTCGCACAAATGAGGCTGACCACTCCCGAGGCGATTACCGTGTCGTTCACTTCGAACCGGAACGTGTGGCTCGTCGACGCCGCCATCGTGGACGGGGACCTCATCGTCGTATCCCGTCAGGTTCCGCTCACCTGATGTTGATCGATGTGTCACGCGTGGGGAAAGACAGCGTGCGGTCGTAGCTGTCGACGAACTCGACGACCTTGGACGGCTGAAGAGGCCGTGCGACAACATACCCCTGTACCTGCGAGCACCCAAGATCGACCAGCTTCGAGAGTTCCTCAGGGGATTCCACGCCCACGGCGATCACCTCAAGCCCGTAGCACCCAGCTATGGCAATGATCGATGCCGCGATCGCCTCCGATTCTCTCTTGTCTTGAATCCTCTCGACGAACGAGTGATCGATCTTGAGTGCGCGGATCGGAAGGCTCTGGAGTTGCCGCAAGGACGACTGGCCGGTCCCGAAGTCGTCGATCGAGACCTTGATGCCCATGTCGACAAGGCGCTCGATCGCCCTCCCTGCCCTTTCGGCCTCAAGCGTAATCGTGCGCTCGGTCACCTCGACCTCAAGATGACGTGGGTCAAGATTCGCTGCCGCAAGCGACACAGCTATCGACTCAACGAGATTCGTGTCCCGGAACATCCTGTCCGAGATGTTGACAGCCACACGCATGCGCCGGAGCCCATCCCCGAGCCAATCCTTCATGTCGCGGCATGTCGCGTCGAGTATCCACTGGCTCATCGGTGCGATCAGATCTGATTCCTCTGCAAGCGGAAGGAACGCTGCTGGCAGGAGCAGACCCTGCGTCGGATGCTGCCACCGCACGAGCGCCTCGAGTCCTGTTACGACACCCCTTGAGACATCGACCTTCGGTTGGTACACCATGCGGAGCTGGTCACCCGATTCGATCGCCAATCGCAGGTCCTCGAGAAGAGCAAGCCGGTCGGCGGTCCGGTCGCGGAGGGACTTCGTGAAATATTGGTACGTGTTCCGGCCAGCCGCCTTGGCCTGGTACATGGCGGTGTCTGCACCGGCGATGAGCTCCTCGTATCCGTCCCCATCCACTGGGTACATCGAGATGCCGATCGACACGGTGATCACCATCTCGCGGTTGCCGACCGTGTACGGCGACGCGATCGTCTTGAGGATCTTCGTCGCAACCCTGCCAGCGTCCTCGACGCGTCTTCCGCCTTCGAGGATGACCGTGAACTCATCGCCACCAAGACGTGCAACGGTGTCTGATTCCCGGAGTACCCCGGCGAGCCGGCCAGCGACCTGGCGAAGGAGTTCGTCGCCGACGGCATGGCCGAACCTGTCGTTGACGTCCTTGAAACCGTCAACGTCAAGGAACATGATCGTGACGAGTCCTCCATCACGACGCGCCCGTGCGAGAGCGCCGTTCACGCGGTCTTGAAAGAGTGTCCGATTGATCAGGCCTGTGAGCGGGTCGTACTGTGCGAGGTAGCCACGCTTGCGGACTGCCCGCCGCTTGCGCACGACGAACACGATCACCATCGCGACTGCGATGGCGGCGATGATCCCGGCCATGGCCGCGATCAGCATTGGTGGCTGCCGATCCTGGTCATGGGTCTCTATCGGCGCCGCGCCCGCAGAAGTGAAGGCATACGGGTCGCACGTGTCCACGCTGGCAGCGGGTACGATGCAGCGTGCCAGTCATCCACCGGAGGACGCGTGACATTCTGGAACATCTTCTTCCTGTTGTTGATCTTCATACCCCTGCTCCTGCTGTGGCTCTTCACGCTCAACGACCTCACGAAGCGATCCGACATGTCAGGCCTCTCCAAAGGACTGTGGGCTATCGCCGTCGTGTTCCTGCCAGTCATCGGCATGCTCTTGTACTTCATCGTGAGGCCAGACGCACCGGTCATGGCCGCACCTGCCGGAGTCGTGCAGTCCGACGACGGCGATCAATCGCTCTCGGATGCTGACAGCGAGGAACTCGAGAAAATGCATCGCTTGAAGGAGTTAGGCGCTATTACGGACACTGAGTTCGCATCGCTGAAGACGAAGATGCTGGGCTGACCATGGACTCGATCGACGACGCTCTCCAAGTTCTCCTGTGGGTTGCATTCACGGCTCCCCTCATCGCCCTGTTGATCGCCGGCTTCTGGGATCTGGCACACCGGGACGACCTCACCGTGTACCGCAAAGCAGTGTGGGCAGCACTCTTCATCCTGACGCTGTACATCGGACTCGCCGTCTATTTCGTGATGAGACCCGTTCGACCACCGGCCGGAAAAGGGAATTCGCAGACCGTCCCGAGAGCCTCAGCGATCGTTGCCGAACTGGAAACCCTATCGGCGGCACGACAGGCCGACGAGATCACGGACGAAGCGTTCCTGTCGCGAAAGCAAGAACTGCTCGGTCTCGAAGCCTGATCTGCCCGACAGCCGCATTCGGTCCGATGTCTGCATCCTCCCACGCATCTCTGTAGCTTGAGTTCTCTTCATGGTCGCTGAGTGGGCCATCTCGGTCAGCGGATAGCCCACTCAATAGCAACCGCGTTTCAGCTAGCTCTGCGTCTGTGGCCCCGGCACTTCGCTGATCCATCTCACTGAGACGTTTCCGTCTGTCGCGAGGTAGAAGGACTTGGGATTGCCAACAGCGAAATAGTCGCCACCGTGTCCCCCGCCAAGACACATGCCCTCCGCGAGATCGAGCAGATTCTCGATGCCGGGCAGGTACACCTGGCCATCAATGACGTTGTCAGGGTCGTCGTTCCACTTCCACGTTTCACTGAAGCCTGAGGGTGTACCGATCCACCTGGTGCACCAGTTTCCCGGCACGCCGTCGCGCACCGTCACGGACACACTGATCGGTCGCTTTTCGTTGTCCGGCGGTAGCGGCATCACCGTGATCTCCCACACGCCGGTCGTGGGGGCGTCGTTCCAGTCGGGTAGCGTCCAGATGCACAGACGGTCTACGGCCGTGGGAGCTATCCCTTCAATGACCCAACCCTGTAGTTCATCCCAGCTCTTCGTGTAAACAAAATCGCAAGGGAGATCCGGCAGCAGTAGCGTCGACATCTCTGCTTGCGTCACAACGTTGCCCTCGCCAACCATCACTTCCGCGATAGCAACCAGTGGGCACTCCTCACCGTATCCGCATTCATCGGGTACGTTGACGAACTCCCGCACGTACCGCGCAAGATTTGTGATCGTGGTGCTTGCTCCCGCCGAGAGCGTTCCTACATCTACGGGTTCCGTCACACCAGCCGCCGTGAACTCGACAGACACGCCGTCGATTGCGACGCTCGTCTTGTTCTCCAACGTCACCTCATAGCGAATGAGGTCATCACCCTCGTGTACCCAAACGGGCACAGCGTCAATGGAGACCGCTATCGGCGCGGCACTCGATGGCTTTGGCTTGTCTGGCTTCCCCTTTGCCGTCGCAGTTCCAACGCTCGCTGCGAGCAGTGCCACAACCGCAATGATCGCCAGCGTCGTTCTTCGTCTGACTCTCATTTCATCCTCTCCTTCTTACGCGGGCCGACTACTCGTCGGCCCATTGACCTATCCATACCGCCTCGTCATCTCCCACCGCACCCACCACGAAGAACTTGTTGTCCACGACCACGATGTCGAGCATCACAGCCATCGGGTCCATGTACGTGGTGAATGCCTTGTCCCAGTCAGCGCGCTCCCAGTGCAACCCCCGATCAGCGGAGACCCACACGATGGCGTCACCTTCCACGAACGTCCCATCGTCCTGGAAGGTCTCCCAGTTGCCGCGTGATCCGACCGCGATCGCTCGGTCGCCATCGATTGCCGTGGCATCGACCGCAAAGCTCTCTCCGAAGAGTGAACCGGTGTGCGGGACACGGAGCCATCCGTTATCGGGGTCGTACGTCCAGATCGCAGCCCCGACGTCGAATCCGCCTGCGACGATGTTCGGACCGGAGACGGACAAGCCACTTGCCTCCGTGAATTCTCCGGCAAACGCGCCGCTCTCGACGCGCGTCCAGGTCACCGCGTCGGGCGAGGTCCATGCAGCGGCGGGGCAGATATCGCCGCCCGTACAGCCACGCGTGCCGACGAAGAGTTGACCACGCCCGCTTCCAGTGGCTACATATCCACCCTCGTAGGCGACGATGTCGCTCATCAACGCCCGGGAGAAGATCCCGTCGGGATCGGCGACCCTATCCCACGAGAACCCGTCCGAGGATGTCCAAACCGCGGCGTTGCCCTCAAACGTTTCGGTGTCGAAGTCCCACCCGACCGCGACCAATCCGGGTCCTCCGGCGATGACGCTGTAGACACCGCTGAAGGGAACCACGCTTTCGAGGAGATCGCGATCGCTGCGGCTCCAGATCTCGCCGTCGACGGATGTCCACACCACACCGTGCGCGCTACCGAAAGGTTCGGACCATGCCGTCCCGACCGCGACGTATCCGGGACCTCCAGCCACGACGTCTGCCATACCGGCGCCACCGAACGCACTCTCATCGTTGTCCACCCGCGACCAATCGATGCCATCCGAAGACATCCAAACAGCGGCACGACCGCCGGTATCGGTTTCCTCGCTACCAACCGCGACGAATCGTTCACCGTCATGGATGACCGACTCCATCGTTTGGCGGCCATCGCTTCCCGGAGTCGCGCTGTCGATCCTCGACCATGTGAGCTCGGGGTAAACGATCTCCTCTGGTTCGAGCACCGGCGCTGCCTGTTGAACGGTCGTGGTGGGGGCTGGCGTCGTGGACGGCACCGTTGTGAGGGTCGGCGGAGGGAGAGACGTTGTGACGACCGAAGCTGGTGGCGTCACGATCGAGCGCCCCAGCCATGTGACCAACCCGATCGTGGCGACCATGGCCACGAAGACCGCGATGGCGACTGCCGTGCCACGCATGGTGGCGGTGCGGGGTACGGCATACACGCCTCTCGATGCGGATGCCTCAGCAAGATCGAAGATGACACGTTCCCTCAGGCCATCGCTGGTGAGAGGTCCTCCGCGTTCAGCGAGCATCGTGAGGCTGTCTCTGAGATCCTTCATCCGGCATCTCCTGTCGTCAAAGCCAGGCGGAGGCGTCTTCTGCCCCGGGAGGCTCCTTTTCTCGCGGCGCTCTGAGAACATCCCAGCATCTCGGCGATTTCGTCGAAGTGATAGCCCTCAACCTCCGCGAGATACAGCACCGCCCGCTCCCGTGGAGGTAGTCGATACAACTCCGCGAGATCGGACGGGTACGTCACGTCCGGAACCTGTTCAGCTGAAGCAGCAAGTCGGGTGAGGGTGAGCCTTCGTCGTCCCATGTGGCGGTAGTGACTGGCCGAGAGGTTCAGCATCGTTCGACGTAGGTACGCACCAGGATGGTCAAGTTCACTGAGTGCGCAGTGGCTCAACACCTTGACAAGGGCCTCCTGGAGGAGATCGTCGGGATCCATGTCCGAGGGTGCCATGACCCCAGCGAGTCTGCGAAGGGAGGGGAACAGTTCGTCGACTATCCGCCACTCTTCACTACTCGTTCGGTTCAGCGCGTCGTCCACATCACACCTTTTGCACCTGACTACAAGACGCACGAGCACCGCGAAAAGTGACATCGCACTCTCTGGACTCGACGCTATGCATCAGGCGCATCGCCCACCAGAGCCATATGGCACTATTCGACGACCGACATCTGAGGGCCAATACTTCGGGGAATTTCATCCGTCGCCGCCTCGACGACTCGCCTAGGTT
>PVMK01189066.1_pt2 | contig 28637 bp, 30 predicted proteins | sample 1853481 | NCBI WGS metagenome assembly PVMK01 (sample SAMN08533507, study PRJNA380276) | Marine sediment metagenome, whole genome shotgun sequencing project. | reverse complement strand
CAGCGAGAGCGTGGTCGTCATGCGCCATACCGAAATGAGAAGCGGAGTCAGGATGAACCAGGACGAGACCGTGACGCGGGAGTACTCTTCGGACTGCTTGGAGATGAAGAGCAGAAATAACAGAACTGGTACGACCCCGACGAACCAAGCCGTCCGACGAGGCCTCCCGCGTGACCGCGTCATCGTGGTTCGTCCTGGCCCCGTTTCGCATCTCCAGGAGGCGAATCACCTCTCCGTTCAAGCCGTAGCGTCGCTGTCGAAACAGCGCGGGGCCCTTCGAGGTCAGCCTGACGCAGATGCCGATGATCAGCATCGGGATCGCGATGATGATCAAGATGAGCGTACCGAGGATGATGTCCTCGAGACGCTTCAACCACCCATCCACGCCGTAGAACGGGGTTTCGTGCAAGCTGATCGTGGGGACGCCGCCGAGTGAGCCCCACCGAGCATGCAATAGGTCGAACGCGAAGAAATCGGCAGCTAGATACACCGAGGCTGTGGTGTCTGAGAGCTGCCTCAAGAGCTCGTTGATGCGCGGCTCCGCGCGCAGGGGAAAGGCGATGTATATCAAGTCGATCTCGCCCCTCCTTGCTGCGTCTACCGCATCTTTCAGCGAGCCGGCGTATCCGCCCAGAGACTCCGGCACCGGATGGCAGCGGTCCTCGGCACGATCGTCATAGAACCCATAGACTTCCAGACCGAGCGAAGGCATGGCTTGGATCTGAAGCGCGATCTGCTCCCCGAGCTCCGTAAGGCCGATGATCGCTGCGCCCCGTGTGTTGTAGCCGCGGGCCCTGAGCTCGCGCAGCCCGAGCGTGGCGGTGATTCGCCACACCGAAATGAGAAACGGAGCCAGGACGAACCACGATAAAACGGTCACGCGGGAGTACTCTTCGGACTGCTTGGAGATGAAGAGCAGAAACAATAGAACTGGCACCACACCGGCGAACCAAGCCGTCCAAACGCGCACCAGTTGGGGCTTGAGTCGGACAGCTCGAGCGCTCCGGTAAAGTCGCAGCGATTGGCCTATCAGCATGAAGAGAGCCGCGGCGATCGTTGCCGCCATCCACGACCTCTCGTCCCAGGTCCCCTCGCGCGCATAGGTCGGCAGCCACAGCGCCCCGTAAACCAGCGCAAAGTCGACGAGGCGCACGAGGGGGGCGAATTCGGCATCCGCGCTACCGCCCCATTCGGTGGGTTTCTTGCTCGTCATCGATAGGTCGTGAACAGTATAAACATAGTCGCTGGGTTTCTCACTTCAACTTGCGGGCGGCAGCTGGGTACATTAACCACAAGTATGCGCCGGGGCACGGCATTGTTTGTTGCCATTACGCTCGTGTCCGCGTGCGCGCGGAACCGTTATACGCAGGCGCCGACCGTGCCGAGCGACGACCCCGGCCTTTTCTGCCCCCGAAGTGGTCGTCCTACCGGGCATCGAGTCGGACCCGCCCCAGCCGCTCGCGCTCCTCGCCGGCGATGTGGTCCAGCTCACAACCGTGTCGGCGAAAACGGAGACCTTCGACGGCTTGATCGTCGATGCTACGGGTCAGCTCCACGTGCCGCTGGCGGGCGACATCAACGTCGGGGGCAAGACGCTCTCCCAGGCCGAGAAGGCGATCGAGTCTGGCCTTCGACGGTACGACCGATTCGTTCGGGTCAACGTGATCATCACCCGACTCGACGGCCATACCGCGGCTGTCGTGGGGGCTGTGGAGACGCCGGGGCGGTTCGAGGCGCGCCCGGGTATGCGGTTGGCCGACCTGCTTGCACTGTCCGGCGGCGCCTCGACGGCGCGAGTCCACGCAGGTACCGACGTTGACGGGTAGTCTGGAGCTGGCCCGCCTCGTCCGAGACGGCAAGACGGTCCCCGTCAGCCTGCTGCTGGCTAGACAGGGCGAGCCGAAGCACAACATTCGCATTCGTCCCTGGCGATCAGCTCTACGTTCCCGCCAGTCACCGACCGGATGATCATGGTGTTGGGAGAAGTCGGGCAACCGCAGCCCATGGCATACCGGACGGGCATTCGTTTGACGGAGGTGCTGGCGCGCGCAGGGGGGGTCGACAGCGCACGTGGCGACCGCAAAGACATTCGCATCGTCCGGGGATCTCTGCGCGAACCACAGATCTATACAACCAACCTGAAAGCGCTGATGAGTGGCAAGGCCACGGACGTCGAGCTCGCGCCAGGCGACATCGTGTACGTGACCAAGGCCTGGTACGCGAGCGCCTCTGACGTGCTCAGCGCGCTGTCGCCGATCCTTTCGCTCGCCAATTCGGTCGCGATCCTCGCCGTTGCCGGCGCCATTACCAGATAGATGCACCAGCCGCTCTTCCACCGCTTGCTCGGTCCGCACGTTGAGACCGAGGAGCTCGACCCACACTCGCTCGAGGGCGGTCTCCTGAAGGCTGAAGAAGAGGCGGTCGCAGGTGCGGCGCAGACGCGCATCGAGCAGTTCACCGCCGGTCGCGTTTGCAGTCGAATTGCACTTGGCCGCCTCGGTGTGGCGACCACCACGCCCATCCTGCGGGGCGAGGACCGGGCACCGATTTGGCCACCGGGCTTCGTCGGCACCATTTCGCACACGGACACGTGGTGCGCGGCCGCCGTGGCCAGAGCCGAGGACGTTCGCTCGATTGGGATCGACCTGGAGCCGGCAACACCCTTGAACGAATCGCTATGGCGGCGGGTCTGCACACCAAAGGAGCGCGACTGGTTGCACGAGCTGGCCGAGCCAGGCCTCATGGGCAAAATCCTCTTCAGCGCCAAGGAGTCGGTCTACAAGTGCCAGTACCCGATCACCACCAAGTTTCTCGGCTTCCATGCCGTCGAGGTCGAGCTTGACGACGGAGCGTTCCGAGCTGTCTTCCAGCAGGAAGCCGGAGAGTTCCGCCCAGGAGATGTGATGTCGGGTCGTTACCTGGTCGAAGAGGGGCTCGTGGCGACCGCCTGCGAGCTCGTTCGATGACCACCGCAGAGCTCACGGTCGTCATCGACGTTCCGCGCGGCAGCTTCATCAAGCGGGATGATGACGGCGCGGTCGATTTTTTTTCGCCGATCCCCTGCCCATTCAACTACGGCCACGTGCCGGGTACGCAGGGAGCCGATGGTGACGCGCTCGACGTCGTAGTACTGGGATCGAGGCGCCCCTTCGGAAGCACCGCCACCGTGGTCCCGAGAGCGCGGGTCGATTTCCTCGACGCGGGGCAGGCCGATCCGAAGTGGGTCTGTGCCGATGCGCCGCTGAGCACCTTCGAACGCCTGCAGATAGCGGGGTTCTTTCGCTGCTACGCCGTCGCAAAGCGCTTGATCAACCGGGTTCGTGGCAAACGGGGGCCGACGCGCTACCTCGGCTGGCTCTAGCACCTGTCGTCGTGCACACTCACTCACTCGCTTGCGTGAGTCGATCGACATACGGATCTTGTCGTCACTAGGGTCGGTGGACGCCGACGCTTGGGACCAACTGGTCGGCGAGGACGACCCGTTTGTCGAGCATGCGTTTCTGTCGTTGCTCGAACAAAGCGGGTCGGTCGGCCGCGGGTCCGGGTGGGAGCCGACGCACGTCACGGCATGGCAGAACGGACGCCTGGTTGGGGCGCTGCCGTTCTACCTGAAGACGCACAGCTACGGCGAATACATCTTCGACTGGGGGTGGGCCGACGCCGCTGTTCGTCTGGGCGTCGGCTACTACCCGAAGCTCGTTTCGATGGTGCCTCTGACCCCGGTGACGGGCCGCAGGTTCCTCTTCGCGCCGGGGGCGGACCCGGGCATGGTCATCGGCCGGCTGATCGACGGTTGCCTCGACGTTGCCGAGTCCACCCAAGCGTCTTCCGTGCACCTGCTCTTCTTGAGCCCTGAAGAGCAGGAGTGGGTGGCCCGCGATGGCCGCCTGATGAAGCGGCTCTCCTTTCAGTTCCGTTGGCAGAACGCGGGGTACGACACCTTCGAAGATTTCGTGGGTGACTTCCGGTCGTCCATGAGGAAGAAGCTACGCAAAGAACGCCGCATCGCCGCCGCAGCCGATCTGCGCATCGAAGCTCTTCGGGGCGACGAGCTGAGCATCGCGGACTGGCAGGAGCTCGAACGCCTCTATCGCTCGACCTGTGGCCGAAAAGGCTCATACCCATACTTGACGCCGGAGTTCTTCGAGCGCGCACCGTCGGTGCTCGGTGATTCACCACTCGTTTTCGCGGCAAGGGACGAAGGGCGCATCGTCGCGGCATCGGTCAATTTCGCCAAGGGAGGGCATCTTTACGGCCGCTATTGGGGTGCCACCCAAAGACACGACATGCTCCATTTCGAGCTCTGCTACTATCGGCTCATCGAGCACGCCATCGACCATCGCATGCGCCGTTTCGAAGCGGGCGCCCAGGGCACGCACAAGCTGAGGCGCGGCCTGATGCCCGTCCCGATCCACAGCGCACACTGGATCCGCAACCCCGTGCTCGCCCAAGCCGTCGCTGATTTTCTGCCACGCGAAGCCTTTTCGGTGGAACAGCAGATCCAGGAGCTCCGCCATCACGGCCCCTTCAGGCGAGGCGGCGACGGCGAAGTAGCACGGACCCGAGCCCGGGGATGACTCTCCTTTTCGTCTACGTCGGAATCGCCCTCAGCGTGTCGTTCCTCTGCTCGATCCTCGAGGCGGTGCTCCTCAGCATCACCCCGTCCTACCTCGCCAAGCTCGAGCAGGACCGGCCCAAGGTGGGCGCACGGGTGCGCGCGCTCAAGCTGCACATCGACCGCCCACTTGCCGCCATCTTGAGCCTGAACACCATCGCTCATACCGTCGGCGCTGCGGGTGCCGGCGCCGAAGCCCAACGGCTATGGGGTTCCGAGATCCTGGCGATCGCGTCGGCCATTCTGACGTTGCTCATCCTCTTTGTCTCGGAGATCGTCCCGAAGACGCTTGGCGCACTTTACTGGCGTCGCTTGACCGGCTTCATTGCGGTCGTTCTACCCCCGCTGATCGGCGTCATGCTTCCGCTGGTCTGGCTGTCCGAGGCGATCACCGGCTTCATGAGGCGTGGTCGAGCTCAGGAGAAGCTGTCCCGTGAAGAGTTCGCAGCGTTGGCGCGCGTGGGCCAAGAACAGGGGGTGTTTGACGAGTCCGAGATGAGAATCATGCGGAATCTCTTTCGCTTCGGCTCGTTGCGTACCAGAGACATCATGACTCCGCGGACCGTGATGTTCTCCCTCGAAGAGAACACGAAGGTGCGTGACGCGATTGCCGAGCGCGGGGCCATGACCTTCTCGCGCATCCCCATCTGGAAGGAAAGCCTCGACCAGATCACCGGCTATATTCTGAAAGACCAGCTGTTGCTACGCGCGGCGCGTGATGAGCTCGACGCCCCGGTTCATACTTTCGCCCGGGAGGCGTTGATGGTGCCTGATTCCGTCGCGCTGCCCGCTCTGTTCGAGACCCTGCTCGACAAGCGCGAACACATCGCGGTGGTCGTCGACGAGTATGGCGGCGTGGACGGCGTAGTGACGATGGAAGACGTTCTCGAGACGCTCATCGGGCTCGAGATCGTCGACGAAATGGACTCGGTCAAAGACATGCGCGCAATGGCGCGAGCCAAGTGGGAAGCGCGCGCGAAGCACATCGAGAATGAGGCCTCCGACCCTCTGACGCAGCGGGATCCCGTTCAAGACTCATGAGGGCCTCGCTCAGGGGTGGTGCTCTTCCTGCGTCGTGTTTCGGTCGATGGGTATACGCATTGAAGCCCGCAAGTTGGCCGAAGCTGCTGGTGCCTGCGATGTTTGGACAGATTCTCGGCGCGACGCGAGTCGGGGGGCTCGACTTGGTCGCGGTGGGATGGGGGCTCGCGTTCACCGTGCTAGGTCTTGGCTTCATCGTGTTGCTGAACGACTGGGGCGACCGCGACGTGGACGTGATCAAACGGAACATGTTCCCCGACGGGGGATCGCCGAAGACAATTCCAGACCGCATCCTCGACTCACGCGCGGTCGGGGCCGCCGGTGTGCTCCTTGGAGGCGCGGCACTCCTGGTTGCGGCCGGCGCCGAGGTCGCCCTGCAGCGGCCGGTCGCGCTCGAAGCGGGCCTTGCCTGTATGCTGGTTTTCGTGGCCTACACCTTGCCACCAGTCCGGCTCAACTATCGAGGTGGGGGCGAAATCTTGGAGATGCTCGGGGTCGGAGCGGCACTTCCACTCTACAACGCCTACCTGCAGGGAGGTGCCATCGCACCGCGCGTTTGGCCGTGGCTCGCAGGGTTCGCCGCACTGAGCCTTGCCAGCGCGGTGGCGAGTGGCCTTTCCGATGAGGAGAGCGACCGGGCCGGGGGGAAGCGTACGGTGGCGTCCGTCTACGGGAACGTCGCAGCCCGAAGACTCACCGAAGGGTGTGTGCTGCTCGGGGTGGGACTCTGGCTCGCCGGATCGTTTTGGAGACCGGATTGGGTCCCTGTCTGGGCAGTGGCGCCTGCTGCGGCGATCGCAGTGTGGAATTGGGTAGGAATGCGGAAGGTGGGCCACGCCGCCGTCACCAATGCGTTTTCCGCCCAATCTGCGTACAAGCGCTTCCTTCATCGAGCGATCTGGCATAGTACGGCAGTGGCCGCGGTGCTCCTGTGGCTACGACCGGAGTTGGCGTGACGGCGTACGCAATCAACGAGCAGAACACCCCGCTGGCAGAGTTAGAGGCCAGGATCGAAGCGTGCCCCTTGGGCGCGTTGACGCTCGATCCGAGTCGACCGTCCGCGACCTCGTTGACCGATGTAGTTTCGAAATTGGCAGAGCCGCGTCAGTTGTCTCACTTGACGGCGTCGGCGGCGGCGGTCGCGGAAGCTCAACTGCAGAGCTTTCCCAACAACCTGTTCTGGGATTTCGATTTCTACTTGAGTTCTATTCATCGCCACGCGTCGGGCACATCTGACTACGCTGGGTACCTGAAGAACGCGACGCGCATCACCGTTGGTCTGATGAACCTATACGGTCAACAGTCGGTGATTCGCTTTCGGTATGTCCACGACTTCATGTACGGGTTTGATTGGGCCCGTTGGGTTCGCCGTGACCCGGCGGGGCGCGGAGGGGTGGAACCGTTCGGCCTCGACTTCTTGCGGCAGACCGAAAGCCGAGGTCGGGACATCATTTCCCTGGTCGAGGCCGATGACGACTGGTACCCGAGGTTGGCCGACGGCGATGCACGAAACCCGTTTTCATTTTCTCGCGAGGCGGATGACGAGTTGTCTCTCTACCGGCTTCTTGCCGAGCGAGGGGACGTGCCAGTCGAAGCGTGGCGCCTCGACGCCCGGCCTGACGCGAATCGAGATTTCGACGAGGTTCGCGACGAGGCAGCTGGGTTGCTCCGCTTGAGCCGCTAGAGTTTCAGAAGCATCGCGGCCATCCAGAGCGCCAGCAACAGATGTGCCGCCACGCTCGACCACCAAGCGGCACGGAACGGATCCGCGGCCCGCGCGCCGACCAGCAGCGGCAATAGCGGAACGACGGCGACGACCGCTTTGACCGGCACCGAAACCCACGGTGTCCACAAGAAAACGCCGAATGCTGCGAAGGCGATTCCGGCGGATGCAAAGCGACGCGCGGACTGAATCCCGTTCCGAACGGGCCACGTCCTCTTCCCGGCGCGGGCGTCGTCGTCGACGTCAGGAAGAGCGGTCAAGACGTTGCCGCAAACGCCGAGAAGGGCGGCCGGGGCGATCAGCCAATCCGGCGCGAACACGCCCTCGGCTTGCATGTAATAGCCGAGAGACGGGAGCCCCACACCCACACCGATTCCCTGCAAGAGCTCGCCGCCGCCGCGATAGCTCAAGCGCGCCGGCGCGAAGCTATAGAGCCACATGAGCAGCAGGGCGGCGAGGCCATAGACGGGGGATCCACGGGCGCCCGGCGAGGACCAATGCGCAGGAGTAGATCAGCAGTAGAAGGGCCGCGGCTCCCGCTGCGCGCGCGATCTGTCGGGGTAAGAGCTTGCCGTCCGGAATGACGCCAGAGCCCCCGGACAGCATCGTGCGCCGTCCGCTGTCGGCCTCACGGTCGGCGAAGTCGTTGGCGAATATCACGAACAGGTGATCCAGCGCGCCCCACAATAGTGCTGCTACGAACCAAAGTCCGCTGAAGCGTCCGGTCACGTGCCAGGCCGCCACTTGTCCGAGCACCAAAGGCATGGCGATGTTGACGTGCGCGAGCGGCCGGGACGCTTGGATCCAGCTTTTGATACCGGTCACATCCCTCGATATCACGTTTCGATCCTGCTAGGTGTTTGGCGTGCACGCGCCCCTTCGGGAACCCCTTACACGGCCCGTTCAGTTCTTCACCGGCAAGGGTGGCGTGGGAAAGTCCACGGTCCTGGGCGCGGTCGCCACATCTGCCGCGCGCTCGGGCAAGCGGCCGCTGATCGTCGAACTCGGGCTTCACACCTCCTCGTCGCGATTGTTTCATGGTCCAGTCGTCGGCTACGAACCCGCCGAGGTCGCGCCGGGTGTGTATGCGACGCGGGTTCAGTTCGAGCCCGCGCTGGTGGACTACATGACATCGCGACTCAAGCTCCGGCCCATTGCGACCCTCGTCGCTCAGAATACTTCGCTACGGCGTCTGTTCATGGCGGCTCCGGGAGTGGACGAGCTCGTGACCCTGCACCGGGTTGCACAGCTCGCTGCCAATGAACGCTGGGGCCCGATCTTGGTGGACCTCGAATCGACGGGGCACGCGCTGATGTTCTTCGATCTCCCAGGCGTCCTCGAGGTCTTCCTCAAAGATGGACCCTTGCGCCAAGTACTCGATAGCGCGAGCGCCCTCGTCCGCGACGAGCAACGATGCGCGGTCCACATCGTCACAGTCCCGGAGCCCTTGGCTGTCAATGAAACGCTCCAACTCTACGCGCGGCTTCGCGAGCGCAAAGACCTGCACCTCGGTTGTCTGTTCATCAATCGCATCCCGCGCGCTTGGCTCGACGAGGAGGAGCAGCGGTTGGTAAGAGCCGAGGTCGAGGCCGCCACCGGGAGCCAACCTTGGGCGGCCGATCTGGCGCTTGCGGAGTATCTGATCCAACGGAGGCACGTCGCGGACAAATGCTTGCGAGGGCTTCGTAGGGACATCGATCTTCCGACGATGGCCTTCGATGAACATGACGAGGATAGCTCCGCCGTCATCGAGGCGCTGTCTCGGGCGATCGAGCGCTCGGAGGTCCGATGATCGAGCTCTCCGAGGAGTGTAGGCTGGTTTTCTGTGTCGGTGTGGGCGGCGTGGGCAAGACGACGCTGGCCGCCGCGCTTGGTCTTCAGGAAGCGCTGCGGGGGAGGTCGGTCCTCGTGCTGACAGCGGACCCGGCGCGCCGCTTGGCCGACGCGCTCGGCGTCCAGGGCTTGCGCGACGTTCCGTCCAACATCCCGTTGCCCTCGCACGGCTCGGGCGGCGAGCTGCATGCCCTCATGCTCGAAACCAAGGCAAGTGCAGACGCCATCATCCGGCGGGCGACCGACGATGAGACGAGAGCGCAGCGTGTCCTCGACAACCGAATCTACCAAGCGTTCTCCAACACACTTGCGCGCTCTCACGCCTACGCTGCGATCGAGCGAGTCCACGAGACGGTTCACGATCCGCGCTACGACCTCGTCGTCGTCGATACCCCTCCCGCGCAGAGCTCGATCGAGATCCTGGACGCTCCGGCTCGCTTGGTTCGCTTTTTGGATCAACGGCTGGTGCGCTGGCTACGAGGGGGTGCGCTCGCTCGGCGCTTACTACGAATGGTTGCAGGGGAGTCTCTGGTGACAGCGCTCACCGAGTTCCTTGTCGAGATGGCCTTTCTACGAGAGGGATTCGCTGACCGGGCCAGGGAGGTTCGTGACCTGATGCGATCCTCGAGCACGAGCTTTGTCCTCGTTTCATCAGCGGACCCGGTCGGTATCGAGGCCGCTAAGTCGGTCGCCGCGGAGGTAGAGGCTCGGGATTTCGAGCTGGCCTGTGTGATGTTCAATCGCGCGTTCATTCCAGACGTCGGGCGACGCGATCGCGGGCCGGTGACCTACCCGGAGTCGTTGGTGGCGCTTGCTCCCAAGCTCGAGCAGATGCGCACGATGCTGGTCCAAGAGGAGGAGCAGAGGCGCTCGAATATCGTCGCATTATGCGAGGAGCTCGGGGCACCGGGGTGGTGTCTGCCGGAGGCGACCCGTCCACTCGGTGATCCGTCGGCTTTAGCCGCCTGGATCGAGCGGGCGCGTCCCGCCGGAGCGCCCGCGTAGCGTAGACCTGCCCTTTCGTGCAATCCTGCCGCCCACCGAGAGGCTTCATGCAGCACATCATCAAACACGACCTCAGTCCCGAATTGGCTAAGAGGGCCGCAGAGAAAGCCGCTGAGCACTACACCGCGAAGTGGGAGAAGTACGACGCGAAGACGACGTGGCTCAGCGACACCCATGCCGAAATCACCTTTCGCGTGAAAGGCGTAAGCGTCGCTGCCACGATCGACATGCAGCCGGGACAAGCCGTCATCGACATGCAGAAGGTTCCCTTTCTCCTTCGCCCATTCAGGAACATGGCGCTCGACGTCGTGCAGAGGATGATGGAGAAGTGGATCGCGAAGGCGAAGAGCGGGGAGCTTGGATGACCAGCTCCGATCTCCGGATCGGGGTCCTAGGGGCTGCGCGCATCACGCCAATGGCGCTGATTCGTCCGGCCCGGTGCACCTCCGGCGTATCGGTGACCGCTGTCGCGGCTCGCAATCGGGGTCGGGCCGAGAAGTTCGCCCGAAAGCACGGCATCCCGAAGGTCCACGACGACTACGACTTACTGCTCGCGGATCCCAAAATCGATGCGGTCTACAATCCGCTACCCAACAATCTCCACGCCGAATGGACGCTGCGCGCGCTCGACGCCGGCAAGCACGTGCTCTGCGAGAAACCGTTCACCTCGAACGCGTTGGAGGCGGAGCGCGTACACCAAGCCGCGGAACAAAGCGATCGCATCGTCATGGAGGCCTTTCACTACAGGTATCATCCGTTGGCGCAGCGCCTGCGAGACCTCGTTGCGTCTGGCGAGCTTGGAAAACCCCTTTTCATCGAGACATGGATGTGCATTCCGCTTCCGCTGCCTCGGGACATTCGTTACCGTCTCGATTTAGGGGGCGGCGCGACCATGGACACCGGCTGCTATGCCATCCACCTCGCTCGGACGATTGCCGGTGAGGAGCCGACCGTCGTTTCGGCTCGTGCCAAGCTGGCATCTGAGGGGGTCGATCGCGCGATGGAAGCCGACATTCGCTTTCCAAGCGGAGCGGAAGGAAGAATCAACTGTTCGTTGTGGTCATGGAAGATCGCAAAGATCGCGGCGGCCGTGAAGCTCGAGGGTGGCGAGATACGGGCGCTCAACCCGATCGTGCCACAGCTGTTTCACGGGTTGAAATGGCGCAAAACCGGTGGCGCGTGGACCAAAGAGAAATTCCCAAAGAAAGCTACGTACACCTATCAGCTGGAAGCCTTCCGAGACGCGGTCGTCGAAGGCAAGCCGTTCATCACGACGACGGCCGAGGCCGTGAAGACCATGCAGGTCGTCGACGCCGTCTATCGCGCTGCCGGGATGGCTACGCGCTGACGAATTGTTTGAGCGCGGCGTCGCCGTGGACGTTGCGTAGCTTGCGGAGCGCTAGGGCTTGCAACTGACGAATGCGCTCTCGGCTGAGTCCGAACTCTCGGCCGATCTCAGCAAGGGTGTGCGATTCCTTCTCGCCGATGCCAAAGCGCATGCGGATGATGCGTTGCTCCCGCGGATTCAGCGTCTCGAGCGCCCGGAGCACGGACTTCGAGAGGTCCTCGCCGATCACTGAATCCATCGGAGTACCCGCTTCGTCGTCGGCGATCAGGTCGCGGAGCTCGCTGTTTCCGTCGTTGCCGACCGGCATTTCGAGCGAAACCGTGTCGCGCGAGATCATGAGCAGATTCGCTACCTGGTCTGCCGGAAGCTTCATGCGCTGTGCGATTTCCGCCGGAGAGGGCTCGCGCCCGAACTCCCCGGTGAGCTTGCGCGTCATACCGGTGACCTTGGTGAGGAGCTCGCAGGCGTGGACCGGAATACGAATCGTGCGAGCTTGATCGGTTGTCGCTCGGGCCATCGACTGACGAATCCACCACGAAGCGTAAGTCGACAGTTTGTAGCCCCGCCGGTAGTCGAACTTATCGATCGCTCGCATCAGACCCATGTTGCCTTCCTGGATCAGGTCCATGAAGGGGAGGCCGCGCTTGAGATACTTCTTCGCGATGGCGACGACGAGGCGCAGGTTGGCTTCGACCATCTCGGCTTTCGCGCGCTCCACGTCGGCGTGGGCGGTAGTGACGATTTGATGCAGCTTGCGGAGCTGGTTGGCGGAAAGCCCCGAATCGGCCTCCGCCTTCTTGCGGCTCGTGGAGCCTTCGTCGCACGACTGTACGTATGAATCGAGGGCACACAGCACAGCCTGGAAGCTCGAATCGATGGCAGCCTCTCTGACGGCCAGCTCACCCGCCTCGACGCGCTCGCGCACTTCGGTGATCTCATCGGCGTGGAGCTTGCGCTCGACGACCGCGTCGAAAATGATCTGACGACCCTTTTCGATCTGGCGTGCGAGCTCGACTTCTCCTTCTCGCGTGAGGAGGCTCACGGAGCCCATCCAGTCGAGATACGTCTGCACCGGTTCCGCGCTGAGTAGGTTGGTCTTCTCGGTGGACTTGCCGCCGCGTCGGCGGTCCGCCCGTCGATTCTTGCCTTGGTTGACCGTCACCTCGACGCCCGCGGCCTCGATTCGGCGAAGGAACTTCCGAACCGTTCCCTGGGTCGCGCCAATCTTCGCGATGACGTGGGACGCTTCGTTGTAGGTGATCCACCCCCGCGCTTTCACGGCGTCGATCACTTCGTTCATCATGACGGTATCGCTGGACTTTTTTACTGACATTGCTGGTTCTCCGCTGTGTCTAAGCGTGTGGTACCACTGCACTGGAAAATTAGCAACCATATGATCAAAAAAATCTAGTTATACTGTGAACGGAACATCACCCTATGGGGGTGTCCGAGCCCGCGAGACCCCGCAAAAGATCATTGCTTTGGCGCCTGGACTGGGGTACGGCTGCCCGATGCCGGGCTTTCCCGAATACGACTCGTATGACGCCTTGGGCCTCGGGGAGCTGGTTCGAGCCGGCCAGATCAGCAGCGGCGAGCTGGTGGAGGAGTGCATTGCGCGGATCGAGAAGGTGAACCCCCACATCAACTCCGTGGTGTTCGAGCTCTTTGAAGCCGCCCGCGCGCGGTCTGCGGCCGGTTTCGGCGATGGCCCGTTTGCTGGCGTCCCCTTCCTCGTCAAGGACCTCATTCAGCGTATCCCAGGCGTTCCGACGCAAGAAGGCTCGAAATTCTTCAAAGGTTGGACGCCCACGGACGAGACCAACCTCTATCGACGCTGGCTCGATGCGGGGGTGGTTCCGGTCGCCAAAACCGCAACATCGGAGCTGGGCCTGTTGCCGGTGGTCGAGACGGATCTGCACGGAGTGACGCGCAACCCCTGGATGCTCGATCGGACGGCGGGCGGCTCGAGCGGCGGCTCGGGTGCAAGTGTCGCCGCCGGCGTGGTGCCGATGGCATCGGGCGGGGACGGTGGTGGGTCGATCCGAGTCCCGGCGTCGTGTTGTGGCCTGTTCGGACACAAGCCGTCCCGGGCTCGCAACCCTTCGGGTCCGATCGCGAGTGAGCACTGGTCGGGCTACGTGTCGGAGCACGTGTTGACGCGCACCGTGCGCGACAGCGCCGCGATGCTCGACGCCACACACGGGCCCGACGACACGACTCCCTACTTCGCTGCGCCGATCGAAGGCACGTTCGCAGAGGCTGCCGGGCGCGACCCTCGGCCCTTGCGCATTGCGTTTCACAGCGATCCCGCGTTCCCCGCGACGGTGCATCCCGATTGCAAAGCCGCCGTCGAGGACGCAGCGCGGCTGTGTGCGGAGCTCGGGCATCACGTCGAGGAGGTGTCTCCCGGGCACGACACGGTGGCGCTCGGACGGGCGTTCCTGGTCGTGCTTGGGGCCAACGTCGCGGCAGAGATTCATGAAGGCGAGCAGCTCAGAAGCCGGCGCGCCAGATCGAAGGACTTCCAGCTGATGACTTGGGTCACGCGCATGCTTGGAAGGGCGGTGAGCGGACAAGACCTCGCGGTGTCGCTTCGATCCTTGCAAACCGAAGCGCGTAGGCTCGTCGATGTGTACCGGGGCTACGACCTAGTGCTTACCCCCACGCTTGGAACTCCGCCGGCGCGCATCGGTGACCTCGATCCGCGCGGAGTCGACCTCGTCGCACAAAAGGTCATCGCGGCGCTGGGGTGGAGCGCGCCGCTGGCCAACAAGAAAATCATCGATCAAGCGGCGCAAAGCACGTTCTCGTTCGTCCCGTTTACACCGGTCGCCAACTTCACAGGCCAGCCCTCGATGTCGGTCCCGTTGTATTGGAACGCCGAGGACTGCCGATCGGCGTCATGTTCACGGGGCGCCCGGCGGACGAACCCACGATGTTCTCTCTCGCGGCCCAACTCGAGCGCGCGCGCCCCTGGCGGGAGCGGCGGGCGCCCGTCTTCGCTGGAAAGAAAAATAGTCTATAATTTCAGTGATATTGAGCTGATTGAATGCTCATTCATTTTTTGGTTGCCGCGAGTCGGCGACAGCCCTCTAGGATCCTGGGGGCATGTCCGAACAGCGTTATCCCGTTCTGCGTTCAAAGGCCGATACGAAATCCGAGACCTATCGAGCGAACCGCGCGGGCAATCTCGAAGCGTTGCAAGAAGTCGCCGACGCGCTCGCAAAAGCGAACGGCGGCGGCGGCGAGAAGTACGTGAGCCGGCATCTGTCGAGGGGCCGGATCCTGCCGCGTCAGCGCATCGAGATGCTCCTCGATCGTGACAGCTTCTTCTTGGAGATCGCCGCACTCGCGGGGCACGGGATGAGAGGCGAGACGAGCGGAAGCTCGGTCGTCGGTGGTGTCGGCCTCGTCAGTGGCGTCGAATGCTGCTTGCTCGCGAGCGAAGCGACCGTGAAGGGTGGCGCAATCAACCCGACCAGTATGTTGAAAAGCGGCAGGCTTGCGGAGATCTGCGAGCAGAACCGGTTGCCGGGGATCAGTTGCATCGAATCGGCGGGCGCTGATCTACCGAGGCAGGATCAGATCTTCGTTCCTGGCGGCGCAGGCTTCCGCCATCTCACGCAGCGCTCTGAAAACAAGATTCCGACCATCTGTCTGGTCTTTGGAAGCTCGACGGCGGGCGGCGCGTACATGCCTGGCATGAGCGATTACGTGGTGATGGTGAAGGAGCAGGCCCACGTATATCTCGCGGGACCTCCTCTAGTGAAGATGGCCACCGGCGAAGAGGCCGATCACGAGGAGCTCGGTGGCGCCGAAATGCACTCTACGATCAGCGGCGTCTCCGACTACCTTGCAGAGGACGAGATGGACGCGATCCGGCTTGGGCGTGAGATCGTGGCGCATCTCGAGTGGGAGAAACGCGGCAAGGTTCGGCCCCGTCCGGTGGAAGCGCCGCTTCACGATTCAGAGGAGCTGTTGGGCATCGCCTCCTCCGATATTCGTGTCCCCTTCGACCAACGCGAAGTGATTGCCCGCATCGTCGACGGCTCGCGGTTCAGCGAATTCAAGCCCCTTTATGGCAAGACGATGCTTTGCGGTTGGGCGCACATTCACGGCTTCCCCATCGGCATCATTGCCAACAACGGCACGATTTTCAGCGACAGTGCCAACAAGGCCGCGCAGTTCATTCAGCTGTGCAACAGCAGCAACGTTCCGCTGGTATTCCTGCAGAACACCACGGGCTTCATGGTTGGCAAACAGTACGAGCAAAACGGGATCATCAAGCACGGTGCCAAGATGATCAACGCTGTCTCCAACAGCACCGTTCCGGCGATCACCATCATGACCGGGTCGAGCTACGGCGCGGGCAACTACGCGATGATGGGCCGCTCGTATCGTCCGCGCTTTCTCTTCACCTGGCCCAATCACAAGATTGCGGTCATGGGCGGGAAGCAGCTGGCGGGTGTGCTCGACATCATTCAGCGCGACGCTGCCAGGAAGAAGGGCATCGAGGTCGACGAGAAGATGCTCGAGCTCGCCAAGATGATGACCGAGAAGCAGATCGAGGATCAGTCGACCGCGCTCTATGCGACCGCGCGGCTTTGGGACGATGGCATCATCGACCCCCGAGACACGCGCACGACGATCGCCATCTGCCTGTCGGCCGCTTACAACGCTCCCGTCGAAGGGACCACGTCATGGGGCGTCTTTCGTCACTGAGGAGCGAGCGGACGTTGAGCACTACGATTCAGAAGGTCCTCGTTGCCAACCGGGGCGAGATTGCCCGTCGCATCATGCGGACTTGCCGCAAGATGGGAATTGCGACCGTGGCGGTCTACTCCGATGCAGACGCGTCGATGCCGTTCGTCGCCGAGGCGGACGAAGCGGTTCTGCTGGGCCCCGCGCCGAGCAGCGAGAGCTACCTGTGCATCGACAAGATCCTCGAGGCTGCCGCGCTCACGCACGCCGACGCGATTCACCCCGGGTACGGCTTCTTGGCGGAGAATGCGGCGTTTGCGGAGGCATGCGGCGAGGCCAACGTCATCTTCATCGGACCCAGCCCCGATGCCATTCGGTCGATGGGCTCGAAGCGCGAAGCCAAGGCGTTGGTCGATAAGGCCGGCGTTCCTGTGATTCCCGGATACGACGGTGCGAGCCAAGATCCGAAGGACCTCGCGAAAGAGGCTCTCGAGATCGGTTTCCCCGTTCTGCTCAAGGCGAGTGCAGGTGGAGGCGGAAAGGGCATGAGACTCGTTCGCGAGGAGGCCGGGCTTCCCGATGCGATCGCGTCCGCCGCGCGTGAGGCTCAAAGCTCCTTTGGTGATGGGACGCTCTTGGTGGAGAAGTACATCGACGACCCACGTCACGTCGAGATCCAGATCCTGGGCGATAGCCACGGCAACTTGATCCACCTCAACGAGCGAGAGTGCTCGATTCAACGCCGCCACCAGAAGATCATCGAGGAGACGCCTTCGCTGGCACTGGACACCACACTTCGAATGAGATGGGGGAAGCCGCGGTCGTGTGCGGCAAGGCGATCGGCTATCAGAATGCCGGCACGGTCGAATTCATCCTTGCTCCTGATCGGAGCTTCTACTTCCTCGAAGTCAACACGCGCCTGCAGGTTGAGCATCCCGTGACCGAGCTCGTGACCGGGCTCGACCTCGTCGAAGAACAGATCTTGGTCGCCCAGGGCGAGGCGCTTCGCATGTCGCAAGAGGTGGTCCGTTTTGAAGGCGCAGCCATCGAGGTGCGTCTCTACGCCGAAGATCCGGCGGCTGGTTTTCTTCCGCAGAGCGGAAAGATCGTCGATTGGGACCTACCGCCCGCCGAGGGCTTACGGGTCGACAGCGGCGTCGAAGCCGGTAGCGAGGTGAGCATTCACTATGACCCGATGCTCGCGAAGATCATCACCTCGGGTGAGAATCGCCCGCTGGCCCTGCAAAGGATGCGGCGCGCGCTGCGCTCGCTGAGCGTGCAAGGCGTCACGACCAACCGCGAGTTCTTGCTCCGTGTTCTCGAACACCCTGCGTTCATAGCGGGCGACATCGACACGCATTTCATCGACAAGCATCTTCGAGATGAGCTCGGCGATGGTGCGTCGGAAGCCGATCAACAACGCGCCGCGATCGCAGTTGCACTTGCGGACCAGCAGCGCCGCAATTGCGAGCGGGTGCTGGTACCGTGCGTCCCGTCGGGGTGGCGAAATAACTATCACACGCCTCAGTCGGTCGAATACGCAGTCGGTGATCGAGAGATTCGCGTCGAGTATCACCACCTCGGCGACGACCGGTTTGTCGTTCGGGCCGGGGAGGGCGAGCGCGAAGTACGGGTAGTCTCGTGGGAATCCCCGGACCTCACGCTCGAAGAGGAGTCGCACCGTTGGCGTGCGCGCATCACCTTCGACGGCGATAGGAGCTACGTCCACACGTTCCGCTTCAGCGTTGCCCTCATACGCAAGCCCCGCTTCCCGGACAAATTGCTGGCGATTCCCGCCGGCGGATGCGTTGCGCCGATGCCCGGCAAAGTCGTGGAGCTGCGCGTCGCGGAAGGCGACGTGGTGCAGGCGGGACAGGTGCTCATGATCATGGAGGCGATGAAGATGGAGCATTCCGTGACTGCGCCGCAGGACGGCACCGTGGCTCAGCTCCTTGTGGTGGCCGGAGATCAGGTGGACGCTGACGCCTTGCTCGTCGTCGTCTCCGAATCCTGAGCCGCTGGCTCAGGCAGCGTCGAGCTCGGCGATCATCTGGTCGCCACTCAACTGGGTGGCGGATCGACCGTCCGCGTACTGCATCAATCCCGCCCGTTGGTAGTGAGGTTTGATGCGGTCGGTGAGGAGCCCGATCTCACGGAGGTTCGGCATCAAGCGATTGAACATCACTTGCCGGAACAAAGCGAATCCAGGCGAGGCGGTGACGAACGCGGCCCATTCCTTCCGCGTCATCTTGTGTTCGAACCACTCCTCGTACACTTCGAAAGACAGGAAACGGTTGCGCATCAGTAGGGCGACCTCGAAGGCCCAATCCTCGCGCTCCTGTCGCTCGCTTTCACTGAGCTCGTGTCGGAAATGGTCGCGAAGAGCGAGGACGCCGTAGTGCACATGCCGCGCCTCGTCTTGAATCACCATCTTCAGGAGCTCCTTGAGGAGGGGCTCCCTTGTCATTTGATACATCGTGCCGAATGCCCCGAGCGCCAGACCTTCGACCATGATCTGCATCCCGAGGAACTTCACGTCCCATCGCGAGTCTTGGATGAGAGAATCGATGATGACGAACAGGTTGTCGTTGATCTGATAGAGCTTGTTCATCTTGGAATCGAGGTAACGATGGAACACCTCGACATGGCGGCCTTCGTCGACGACCTGCGTCGCGCCATAGAGCTTGCCATCGAAGAACTGCACGGCTTCGGTCACCTGCGCCGCCGCAAAGAGCGCGCCCTGTTCGCCATGCAGGAACTGACTCAACATCCAGGACGCCATGCTCGAGTTGAGGCGTCGCTCCTCCAGGTTCGTCAACCGGATGCCGCTAGCGCGAAGGGCGTCGAAGTCCATGAACTCGCGCGATAGAATCTGCTTCTCGGGATTCTCCGGGTCGACATCGATGTGCCAGGGCAGGTCGTCGCCGTTCCACTGCTGCTCTTTCGCCCGTGTGTAGAGCTCGCGCATTTCTGGTTGGTCGTTTGGATACGTCCAGTCGAAGTACACCTTGTGGTTCGAGGGCATCAGCGTCGGGACGCCCTGTTTGCCTCGTTGCAGGATCAAGCCGCGCACTGCGGACGGGGCCATCGACCGCAGCACCTTGGCGTTGCTGGTCTGCGTCATCAATTGGACGGCTTCGACGTAAGGCTCGACACGACGGCGAATCTCTTGGGGCAGGTTGTCGAGGACTTTGTCACTGATCATGGCCGGTTCCTTCCTTAGAGCACGTTGGCGAAGAACTCGCGAATCTTGGTTGAGTGTAATCGCATGATGTAGCGATCGAGGATGGGAACGACCTCCTCGATCATGATGGCGACTTTTTCGGGCGGTAGCTCGGAAAGCCGCGAAGAAAGTAAGCGCACCTCGTCGTTGAGGAGCGTGGTGATGGCGTCCTGATAGAGCGCCATGTCCTCCACACCAAAGCCGAGGTCCGGCGTAAACCCCAGCGAGCGGACCTTGCCGAACACTTCGAATATCCACACGTCGGCCTTGGCGATTCGGAGCGAGCCTTCTGTTCTTGCCCCACCAACCAAGCCGAGCTCGAAGGCGCGCTCGACGTCTTCGGGGTCGACGCCGGTTTGGTCCCGCGATTTCTACCGGGCGTGAGGGTCGGACTTCGGTCTTCGGGGGTCTTGAGCGATTCCGCGAGGCGCTCCTTGACGCCCGCGAGGAAAGCGTACTGACGCGGCGAGAACACGCCGTCCTCGCCGTCGAACAGGGCCTTGATCGCCTTGAGCGGAAGGAAGCGCTCATGTTGGAGCTTCTTGACCAGATGCAGCCGCTCGAGGTGCTCTTCGGTGTACCAGGCCATGTTGCGTCCGGTCTTTCGTCCCGACGGGAGAAGGCCTTGCTGAATGTAGAAGTGAATCGCCTGTCGCGGCAGACCCGTGGCCTCGCACAGGTCCTTCATGCGGTAGCACCAACGCGCTTCGTCGAGGTCTACGGCTTCTGCGCTTGCCGTCATGGTCCCTCCACGTTGATCTTGGCTTGCGTCAGCGGGCGCCCGACGCAAGTCAGTACGTAGCCTTGCTCCCGCTCCGCGCGGCTGAGGCAGTTCGGCTCTTGCATTTGGATGTCGCCCTCCGCACGGCGCACGCGGCAGGTTCCGCAGCCTCCCATGGCGCATGAAAACGGCATGTCGATGCCGGCCGCCAGTGCCGCTTCGAGGATCGTCTGGCCCCGGCTCGACTTGGACTCCGTGCTCATGGCCAGCCTTCGAGACGACGACCAGCTCCGTCTTGTCACTGCCGGCGTCGCCCGACCGAGCCTCATGGGCTGCTGAAGCGCTCCTCGGCGATTCGGTTGGCGTCCACCCCGCGTTGCCGGAGGGCCTCCTGGGCCGCTTCCATCATGGGCGTCGGTCCCGCATACGAAGTAGCGCACGAGCCCATCGTCTTGGATACAAGCGCCTGCAGACGCGCCTCGAGCACGTCGCCGCTGAGAAGCCCTTCGCCCCCCGACCAGCCCTCAGGAGGGTGTTCGAGAACGTGATCGAGTACCAACCGCCCTGCAAACTCGTCGCAGAGCGCAGCCAAGCGATCTCGAAAGATCACATCGTCCCAGCCGCGGTTTCCGTAGATCAAGGTCACCCGGCTGCCTCTCTCCACGCGAAGGGCCGTTTCCAGGATGCTCATGATCGGCGTAATGCCGCTGCCGCCTGCCACCATGACCAGATGCCGTTCATTGACCTGCCGGGGCTCGATCGTGAAGTTTCCGGAGGGGCCCAAGACCTCGAGCTCGTCGCCTTTGCGAATCGTGTCGTTCAGGTGGTTGCTGACCCGTCCGCCTTCGATCCGTTTGACGGTCACATGGACCGGCACGTCTGGGAGACACGCGCTTGCCAAAGAGTACGCGCGTCGCAAACGCTCGCCGTCGATGGTGACGTCGACGCTCAGAAACTGCCCTGGTCGAAACCCTAGCGCCGATCCGTCTGCCTCGGTGACGTAGATCGACACGGCGTCTTTGGTTTCGTGCACGACCTTCACGACCTTCAACGGCCGCGCCATATGCGGTGCCTTGCGCGGCAGTGACACCACGGCGCCCACCGCAGCACGTGGACGTTCGATCAAAGGGGGAGGGTTCTTGCCTAAGATCAAACGGTCGCGAAGTATCCGCACGTCGCGTTGGGCGGTGCGCAGTTTGTCGGCCATGCCGCGCGGAAGAAGGCTCAGGGGATCCACCTCGCCGAGCGGGGCCGGCGCCTCCATCTCGTTGAGGAGCGGCTGGGGCGCCTTACCGGTCGCCCGATCGAGGATCATGGTCGCGTCGAGGCGAGCCTGATCGATCCACGGGGTGAGCGCGGTCGGCAATGCGCGCGCCGCAAGTGCGGCGGCGGCATCGAGTCGGCCTGCGCGGCGGCGACGGCTTCCCTCCATGTAGAGCAGAATGCCGAAGCTCATCAAGAGTGTCAAGTGTGACTAGACACTTTACTTCAGCTGTGGGCTATCTTTGCGGAATCCAATGATTTCGAGTCCTCTCATCACGGCCGTGGAGGTCATCTCTTTGGTGGGCGAAGCGGTCTTTCTAGACGCCAGGGTCGGCCCCGATGCGACTCGGGCGTACGAGACCGCCCATGTCTCAGGCGCCATTCACGTCGACCTCGAAACCGATCTGTCGGAGGTCGGGGATCCGGCGTCCGGGGGCCGGCACCCACTTCCGTCGCTCGACGTGTGGCTTGCACGCCTGGGTGCTTGGGGGATTTCGCCTGCGACTCCTGTCATCGTGTATGACGGCGCGGGCGGCGGGATGGCCGCGGCTCGAGCCTGGTGGATGCTCCGTGCGATCGGTCACGAGCCTCTGGCAGTCGTTGACGGTGGTTGGCAGGCGTTGCGCGACGCAGGTGTCCCCACCGAAAGTGGCGATGCGTCCGCGAGTCCCGTGGGCTCGTATCCGAGGAAGGTCGATCGCTGGCCGGTCGTCAACGCGGCGCTCGTTGAACGCGCTCGCACCGATCCGAGTTGGCGTGTGATCGATGCGCGTGCGCCCGAGCGTTTTACAGGGCAGTGGGAGCCTCTCGATCCGGTAGGCGGGGCACATCCCGGGAGCGCACAACCTCTACTGGCAGTCGCAGCTCGACAGTGACGGGGTGTTGGAGTCGTGCACGACGCTTCGGGAGCGGTACGCACTTATCCTAGGCAGCGTATCCTCTGAGCGAGTGGTTTGCTACTGCGGTTCGGGCGTCACTGCGTGCCATCTCCTGTTGGCGATGGAGGCATGCGGCCTCTCGGGCGCGCAGCTCTACGTTGGCTCTTGGAGCGAGTGGTGCCGTCAAGGACACCCTCGCGCCGCCGGCTGAGCCGACCGGTCGCACAACCCTTCGGAAATGCTATCTGAAGCGGGTGACGAACGAGGTTTGGCATTTCCCCCTAACCCTGCCTCGCAACGCATTCACGTCGCGAGAGGTCCCTCGGGCAGGAGACGTCTGGCGCCTGTGCCAGGATGTAGCAACGCTTGCTTCGATCAACTCCGGCTGGCCTCCGTCGCGCTTTCGAGCGGAGAAGGTCGCTTTCATCGTCTACAAGATGACCGTCCTGCATGAAGCCGAAACGTCCTATGGGGCGGTGCTCGACACACAAACGTGGGTGTCACGGTTCCGGCGCCGGACGCTTTGCACGCGTGAGGTGCGCGTTCGAATCGGCGGGAAGCGGGTCGCGTCCGCAACGCAAGAGTGGGTTCACGTCGACGGTGACACGCTCAAACCCAAGCAGGGCTCGGTCGAAGCTACGGCTGCGTTCCCCGAGACCGATGTCGAGCCATCGGTGAAGATGCCCTCGTTCGAGGAACTTCCCGGAGCAGAGGACGAATTCGCGTTCCACATGTGGCAAACCTGGTCCGATCCGCTCGCACACGCCAATCACCCCGCATACATCGATTGGTGTGATGAAGCGACGAGCAGGCGAATGATTGCGTCGGGCATCGATCCGGTGCTGCTTCAGCCCGTGGCCGAACAGGTGATCTTTCGTAGCGCCGTCTTGCCCGGCGAGCGTGTGACCGTTCGAACCAAGCGCGTTGGCGTGGACGGCACCGATGCTGTGGTGTTGAAGCACTACCTGGAGACCGAGCGAGGGCCTGCTGCCGAAGCGACGAGCATACGAACTCTCGCCGAGGGAAACGGCGCGGCCCTCATCTCGGCCTGGGGCTGACGGATGCGCGCTGGCTTGCCGAGTGGCACGTCGCTCTTGGTTTCGTTTGCGCGCGGCCTCGGGGTCGACGACCAGGAGATCGACCCGCTCGCCCGCGACCTACTGCCTCCGTTGTTGGCGCGGCTCGCGGAAGCGCCGCGCCGTCTCGGTGGCGCTTCAAGTCTGTACCGGAGCGCGGTGCGCACCACGACCTTCGGACTCATTGACCACATGGTACTGAGGACGATGGCGATCGATGCGCACCTCGCCTCGGCCTTGCGATCGGGTATCGACCAGCTCGTCATTCTCGGCGCAGGCCTCGACGCCCGGGCGTGGCGGCTCGACACTCTGAAGCAAGCGACCGTGTTCGAGGTCGATCACCCCTCGACCCAGCAGTACAAGAAAGAGCGGATCGCGAGCAGAACGCCGCCGACCGATATTCGCTACGTGGCGGTCGATTTCGAGACCGAGCGGTTTTCGGATGGGCTCGAACGAGCGGGATTTCGCTCCGGCGCACCAAGTCTCTGGATCTGGGAAGGTGTCGCGATGTATCTCCCGCTCGCTGCCATTCACGACACGCTAGAACAACTGACTATGCTCGCCGCCGCCGGCAGTGAGCTCGCCATGACCTACCGTGTGGCAGGACTGTTCCCTTTTGGTGCCCTTGGACGCGCAGTGATTCCCGCGGCGTTCAGGGCGGCTGGCGAGCCACTCAAAGGCACTCTCGAGCCCCACGAGCTCGTGTCCGCCGTCGCACCCGAGTGGGACGTCGTCTACGACGAAGATGCGCGCGGGTGGCAGAAGCGAACGGGCTCACGCGCCAATCCTGCTCGGAGCTTTCTCGCGGAGCGACTCGCCATCCTGAAGAGGAGGGCTTGAGCGATGTGCACGATCATCGTTCGTCACGGGATGGATGACTGGTGCTCGACGATCATCGCGTCGAACCGCGACGAGTTTTACGACCGCGCCGCGTCCGGTCCAGCAGTGCTCAGCTCGGAGCCCCTCATCGTCGGCGGTCGCGACGAACAGGGAGGCGGGACGTGGTTCGGCCTCACCGGCGACGGGCTTTTCGTCGGACTCACGAATCAGCGAACGTTTGGGACGCGAGACGACTCGCTTCGCTCGCGCGGGGGACTCGTGCTCAACGCGTTGCAGAGCGGTTCGCTCGAAGGTGTGATGCGCTACCTGGGCCGTCTGGACCCTGCCAGTTACAACGAATTCAATCTGATTTTTGGAGACGGCGAGCAGCTGTGCGCTGCCTACGGGAGGTGGAACGCGCGCGAGGTCGAGCTCGAGCCGCTCGGCGAGGGCGTTCACGTGCTTTGCAACGATCGCCTTGGCTCGCCGGACTTTCCGAAGGCGGCCAAGGCGCGTGAACGCGTCATGGCGGTTCCCACGGACACCTGGCCGCGGATCAAATCGCAACTCGCCGAAGTGCTCGCGGACGGTTCGCTTCCGGATCCTTCGGAGGTGCCCCCGGTCCCGGTCGGCGCGCCCTTCGATCAGGACGTCGCGCGCTACCTCCAAGCGATTTACGTGAAGACACCGGTGTACGGCACCGTCTCGTCCACGCTCGCGGCCGTGAGCCGAGGCCGGGTGGAACAATATTGCTTTGCTGAGGGCCCGCCGTCCGACGCGAGCTTCGAAGACATGGCTCACCTCATCCGAGGCGCTCTATGAATCCGATCACCGCTGCGGCGCCGGCTTCTAGATTCTGTTCGAGTGTCCGTCCGCTTTTCTTCCGCGGCTTGAACGAGTGGTCACCATCTCCCATCCAGGCGAGCTCGATCGAAGGCGAGAGCGAGTAAGAGCCCACCTCTTCCTCGGTGCCGAGCCGGTCCCGCGTGCCTTGCACGATCAGGGTAGGAGTCTTTAGCGTTTCGAGGTGTGCGGTGCGGAGCCGCTCCGGTTTGCCGGGCGGGTGAAACGGATACCCGAGGCACACGACCCCGGCGGCGCCGACCTCATCGGCGATCATCGACGCGATGCGCCCCCCCATCGACTTACCGCCAATGACGACTTGGTCGGCTGGGCCCACGAGCGCGAGCACCTTTGTGAAGCGAGCGATGAGCCTCGGCGCCCGATCCGGCCCCCGGCGTGTCCCGTCCTTGCGCCGCTTCGCCATATACTCGAACTCGAAGCGAACGACTTGGATCCCCGAGGCCGCCACCAGCCCGGCCATCGTGTCCATGAACGCAGAGTCCATCGGTGCGCCGGCGCCGTGAGCGAGCAGGAGGCGGGGGGTAGAGGCTGAGCCGGTTCGCAGAAGGAGAGGCACTGCCGGTGTCTTACCCAGACCGAGACCCAGCGCCAGCGTCAGGGCCAGTGTCAGGGCCAGTGTCAGGGCCAGCGTCGGTGCCAGTGCCAGTGACCGTGTCCTGGGACTCGGCTTTGTCCTCGTGATCTCCTTTTTCCGAGTGAGTGGGGTGCGGGCTTCGCCCTTCTGGGGAACCCCACTCACTCGGAAAAAGGAGATCACTCATGGGACTCATCATTCAGCAACGGGCGCTTCAGGCGGCTGGGCGGTTGCGGCAGATTCTTCCAATGGTTCGCAAACGAGATCGGTCGCTCTTCGAGCAAATCCATCGGGCGATGAATAGCGTCGTTCTCAATATTGCGGAAGCCGATGGAAACGATGCGGGGACGGCCAGAGCTCGGTTCGCGTCGGCGTGCGGCTCGGCCAAGGAGGTGCGCGCGGGGCTCCAGCTCGGCGTCGCGTACGGGTACTTCTCGAGCGCGAAGGTCCCAGCGGTGGACATCGCGCTCGATGAGGTCTGCGCGATGTCCTGGAGGCTCTCCGGCCGCTAGAGCCTTCGGCCCCAAACACCAAGTGATGGCGCACACCTCATCGAGCCTCTCGTCGAGGTGGGTCGCCCTGTGTTCCTCGATGTACCCCCAGTCACTCGCGACGTTCAAAGCCGCCCGAACTTCCTTCGCGGACCCGCATGCGGTTGAAAACCGCGCCTTCGCATTCCCCGCATCACTCCCGCGAGCCTCCGCGATATTGAGGACCACGCTCTGTGCAGCCCGCTTCAGCTGCTCCGCCAGCGACTTATCCTCTTCGCGAATCGCATGAAGAAGGGGTTGCAGCTCGCGCACCACCCCGCGTGCTTTGTCGTAAACGTTCTTCTCTTCCATGAGCGACTCCTTGGATTGGGTTTGGGTCTCACCCGATGTGGGGCCCAAACCCAATCCAAGGACAAGCGAGGACAAAGCAGCGTCAAGGCAGCGCCCAGTGCCCAGTGCCAGTGCCCGGTGCCAGTGTCAGTGCCCAGTGCCAGTGCCCAGTGCCAGTGCCAGTGCTCAGTGCCAGCGTCAGGGCCAGTGACCGGGGGTTGGGGGTGCGGCCTACATTGACCTGCTGCCGGGTGGCTGATTGCTGAGGACGATGCGTGCAGTTATTTATGGGGTGGGTGTCTTTCTTATGTTCTCGCTTATGTTCTCGACTCAGGTCGTCTCGGTGGGGTGTGGTGATGCCCTGGCTCCGATTGTCTGTGATGAGGACAGGTGTCGATGCATGGATCGCAACTTCTGCGACCTCGACTGCCTGGAAGGCGAGCGAACCAATTGCGGGCAAGGGCTGTTCACCTGCGGAATCGATTGCCCCTAATTACCCCTAGCAGAGCCCGTCTTTCGCTATTGATACGCCCGCGGCGTTTGCGGAGCATGCGTTCGCGTAGGTCTTGCCGTCGCAGCCACAAACCGGGCTGTAGTCCGCGGTGCACGCCTGAGGACGGGTTCGACACTTGCCAGGCTTGTTCGTCGCCCCGCATTGGGAAGCGGGCGTGAACTGACAGAACAGGCCGGTGGCGCAGCGGGCTGCGCCCTCGACCCCGCACTTCGCCCCGGCCGCTCCGGCGGCCGCCTGTGCAGCGTCCTGGCACAAGCCGCGGTGGCGGATCGACACGCCATGGGAATGCGCAACACAGTCGTTGCTGTAGTTGCGCGTGTCGCAGCCGCACACCGGTGCCCACTCCTTCGTGCAGGTCGTCGGCTGTTGGGTGCACTCGCCGGGGCCTGACGCCTCGCCGCAGTACTGTGCTTCGGTGTATCGGCAGAAGAGGCCCGTCTGGCAGGTGGTGGCAGCGCCGCCCGGACCGCAGCTCCCCGCAGGACCCGCCGGGGCGCCCACGTTCGGGCATTGGCCCGCGGTCCGCGGTGACACTCCGTGTGAGTGGGCTACGCAGATGTTGAGGTACGTGCGCCCGTCGCATCCGCAGATCGGGCTGTAGTCTTTGGTGCACGTCGAAGGCATCGGAAAGCAGGCCCCCTGTGCGCCGGTCTCGCCGCATTCAGCGCTCGGCCCGTAGTGACACACGAAGCCAGCGTCACACGTCGCACCCGCCGCGCGGCTGCATTCTCCCCCAGGCCGATCGGGGTAGCGAGATTTCTCGCCTTCCTTCGCGCACGAAGCCAGAGAACCCAAGCAGAGAAGGCAAATCGCCAGTCGCATCATGTGTGGATAGGTATCTCCGATGCAGGCGTCAGGCAAGTGTTGGTTTAGTTACACCGCCCGCCCGCCCCCACCCGTAATCCTCCCTGCCGCGCGCTTTGCTTCGCTCGCGCTTGGCGGCGCGTTGCGCCGGGCTTCGCCCTTCGGGCTCGCGCTGCCGCATCAGCTCTAGCGACCTGGCAGTGCGGCCACCAGCTGCGGCACCCATTGTCCGGCGGTGCCCTGGAGAAAGGCACCGCTCTCGGTGCGCTCCACGAGCGCGCTAAACGGGTTCGGCTCAGGGTTGACGACGAGCATGGGAATCCCGCGTTCTACGGTGATCGTCCCGATGTGCATCGGTAGCGATGTTGCTCCAGTGGTGCCCACCACGATGAGCAGCGCGGCTTGCTGCGCTGCATCGATCGCACTCTCGAAGCGAAAATTCGCTTCATCGTAGCTCTCGTCGAACCAGAGCACGTGCGGCCGCGCCGGTGCGCCACAGGAAGGGCATCTGAGGGCCTGGAGCTCGCGGTCGGTGACCGGCCGGCCCTTCTCCCAAGCAACGTCGATCCCTTGTGGCATAGGCACCGGCGCGGGCAAACATTCGTTCGAGCACCGCATGAAGTCGATATTGCCGTGGATCTGGTACGTACGGTCGAGCGTGTTGCCGGCGCGCAGGTGTAGCCCGTCGACGTTCTGCGTGACTAGGAGGAAGCGGTCGCCCCCGCGCTCCTCAGCCTTCGCGAGCGCGCGGTGGGCGACGTTCGGCTCTGCCCCACGACAAACGCCGCGCCGATAAAGATACCAGGCCCAGACC
>PVMK01121852.1_pt1 | contig 28643 bp, 23 predicted proteins | sample 1853481 | NCBI WGS metagenome assembly PVMK01 (sample SAMN08533507, study PRJNA380276) | Marine sediment metagenome, whole genome shotgun sequencing project. | reverse complement strand
GATTAAAACCCCCCGCGAAGCTACCATCACACTGTATGGACCGATGGGAATCATGCCTGATGATGTGCCCGAGGGCATGACTGTGGACCAGTACAGGGATCAACTGCAGAAAACACTCACCGATCGATTATGTGTATACATAGAGTATTCTTTGGGCTTCATTTATATCTCGGCACCGCCCAATCAGGAAAAACTCTACACCCACTGCGGTACACCGGCCCCCGGGGCTGGAGATCACATCGCCAAGATTGAAATGGTCGGCATCGGAGATCAGCTCTACCAGGCTAATGGGATGGAGTGGATCAGCGGCGGGCCCTCGCCCTCCGGTGAGACGCTGGATCTGCACAGCGAGACCTTCTGGATCGATTTGGATGACGGGACCCGCATCGCTTACGGCGCAACGTTTCGGACTGATGCTACCTATGAAGATTACCTTATGAAGACCAAGGAGATGCTGCTGCAAATCCTGGCGACTTATGAGGCGATGCCATGAACCATCCCGACAAGCTTGCCATAGAGAAATTTATTTGCTCGCATAGTAGTCTGTATGGAAATAGAGATCACAAGTAAGCAGACTTCTTTACAGATACGGGTGGGTGATAATTTTCCTTACAGTGAAAGTCTTTCTACTGCTTTAGTAGCGTACGATCGAACAACCTGAAAACCATCATTCTTTGCTATCTTTCGAAGGGTGGGGACAGCATCTCGATTGCCGATCATCTCCAACGCTTGAATGATGGCACAACGCACCATCCAAAAAGGGTCTTTTGGCAAGGCAGCTAAGAGGGATGGCAGGGCTTCTGAGCTGCGCAAGTATCCCAATTTTCGGGCGGCAGTTTGACGCTGGCCCCAAGGTGTATCAGGGGAGAGATCGGAGAGTAATGCGATTAATTTGTGATCAGGTTGGACTACGATAGCGATAGGGAAAGTCTTGACTGTGGTTTTCTCGATCGATATTTGTGGATGTTGGTTTTGAATTGTTGCAATCATCTTTCACTTCCTTTCGTTAGGATATTTATTCGATTGGTAATGAGATATCTCCACTATAGATCAATATGGTCGCAAGGTCATCCACCTTTTGGTAGGTAAAAAGTAGGTAAATCCGTTAGTATGGAAGATAAGATATAATGCGCGTTGATGCAGTCGTTTAGAAATTGTTCAAGGGGGCCTGTCATGAACAACAGCGGCTTATCCAGCGATGAAATGTTTGTCCCCGACCTGACCTGGCGTGAGCAAGATATTTTGATTCTGCTAGCAGAACGTTAAACTAACCGCGAGATCGGGGAACGCCTGCATCTTGCCGAGAGCACGGTCAAGGATTACGTTGGAAACATTCTCAGCAAACTGTATGTAAAAAATCGTCGAGAGGCCGTTGAACGAGCAAAGACTCTGGGTTTGCTTGACCGTGACCGGAAAACAGAAGTCGGACCAGGCATCAATTTGCCCCCTGAGCTAACCCCGTTCGTTGGGCGCATGGACGAGTTAACGAAAATTCAGCAGCAGTTGGGGGAGACGCGCCTGCTATCCCTTACAGGACCGGGAGGCATTGGCAAGACTCGTTTAGTGCTAAAGGTGGCGGAGAGGGCAATCGATGATTTTAACGACGGGATCTTCTTTGTTCCATTAGCCCCCATCCGTTCAACGAAAGACATTATCCAGACCATCGCTGAGGGATTGAAATATCCTATCGCAACCCATGAAGACCCACAGCACCAGTTACTCCGCTATCTGAGGAAGAGAGAACTGCTGCTTGTGATGGATAATTTTGAGCACTTGCTAGACGGCGTGGGTATCGTAAGAGAGATTCTCCAGGCAGCTTCTGCGGTGAAGATCCTGGCTACATCGCGTGAGCGACTCAATTTGCAAAGTGAGACGATTCTCCATGTGAGTGGAATGGGCGCTACTGCTCAAGCAGACACAAAAGACAATTTGAACAGGTTCGGATGCTCAAGCCGGTTTCGCATCCTCATCGGTTAATGGACGCTCGAGTTTGAGTTGACGTGTCTGCTAATTCCGTCACTATGTGTCAAGCGGTGTGTTGATTCTAATATCCTTTAAAAAATTGCATAAATGATCACTACATAGAGCGCGAGGTTGCATGAAGGATCTAAATAAAATTAGGGTACGGATCATAGCTACATTGTTTTCTGTACAGAGTTTTGTCTCCGCTGGGCAAGCTGGCATGGCGGCTGTGTTGACAATTGTTGCAGTAGAGCTTAGCGGGAATGCGGCATTGGCGGGGGTTCCAACATCCGTTATGCAATTGGCTGCCGCCGGGGCGGCGTTTTGGCTTGGCTATTTGTGGAAAAGAATAGGACGCCGCAGTGGAGTAACCCTGGGCCTTGGTCTGGGAGCGGTGGGCCTGCTGCTGATGTTTGGAGCGGTGCAGTTGGGGAATTTCTGGATTTTATTGGTAGGTGTGCTGGGCGTGGGTATTTCTCTCTCAGCGATAAAGTTGGGGCGTTTCATTGCAGCAGATGTCAGTCCACCAGATATGCGAGGAAGAGCGATCAGTTATGTTGTGCTGGGTGGTACCGTTGGTGCAATCGTTGGTCCGCTGATGGCAGACCCGGCCAATGTTTGGGGGATGAAGCTTGGTTTTGCCGAGTGGTCTGGACCGATGGGAGCAGCAGCGCTATTGATGGTGGTGGCCTCCGGGGTGGCTTACTTTGGTTTGCAGCCCGAACCCAGTAAAATTGCACGCGAGATCGATGCGCTTTATCCAGAAGATGAAGAAAACATTCAGCGTTCACGTCCGTTAACCGAGATCATGCGCCAGCCAGCCGTTCTGGCAGCCACTGTCTCGATCGCTATCTCTCAAATGGTCATGATTATGGTCATGGGGATCACATCCCTGCACATGAAAGCACTAGACCACGAATTGGGTGCAATTTCGGCGGTCTTTTCCGCACATATGATTGGGATGTTTGCCTTTTCTATTTTTACTGGGCAGATGGCGGACCGCTGGGGGCGTGTGCCTGTGATCCTGACCGGGATCGGTATTCTCATGACTTCATTTGTGTTGGCACCAATATACCCTACTACGATAATGCTGAGCATCTCCCTGTACTTATTGGGGCTTGGATGGAACATGTGTTTTGTGGGTGGTTCTGCCTTGCTTTCAGATCAGTTGAGCAGTGGGGAACGCACCCGCACACAGGGTTTTAATGACCTTTTTTTGGGACTGGCTTCAGCACTGGGTAGTCTGGTATCGGGTTGGTTGTTTGCAGTGGGAGGGTACGGATTGCTGAACACGGTGACAGCAGGACTGACATTGGTGCCGCTGGTGTTGCTGGGCAGGTTGTGGCTGACAGAACGTCAGCGAGGATGAGGGTAATACCATCAAGGAATAACGATGCGAGAAACCACGGGAAATGAGCAGAAAGAAAATGGCAATAAAAAGGAGATGTTTTGCTAGATTGCGCAGCCCTTAATAAATCAGCATAGACAAAAATCACTTAAGATCAACTTGAGCGGTTTTGAATGACGAACAAATGATCAGCCTACACCATCGAATGCGCAATTCCAAAAATAAACAGCCGAAGTATTGTGGTTGTCACCGAGGTACGTAGGCAGCTAACTTGGTTATAGAACTGTTCGAAAATAGTTTTTAGAAATCGTGTACTTGTGCAATAACTTTCTCCCAGCTAGCTCCAATCTCACTAAGGGATTTGATTTGCCCCAGATATTTTAGTCAGCCAATCTGGTAATCTTCTATGGGGCGATCACCCATAATTAAGCCAACAATACCCAAATCGTAACACAAACAATAACCGAACCAGATCATCTTGGTTCGGTCTCACCTGTGTTCCAGGAGGGAGCAGTATCAGAAAGAATGCCAAATTTCTTTAAAAGTTATTTATGCAAACTGTTCTATTATGTGAGCACGTGTACTAGCATCTTGTTGCTTTTGCCTTTCAAGGCGAGTTCGCGTTGTTCCAAAAGCTCTGAATTGTTGTATTCGGCGTGCTGATATGCCGAATCGCTGATCAAAATCTCACCGATTCCCGCACTGGTGGAGAGACGTGCGGCAGTATTGGCTGTGTCACCTAGAACGGTAATATCCGAAGTGCCACTCTCAGACCCCACTGATCCCATAAATGTCAATCCGGTGTGAACACCGACACCCAAAGGGATCCATGGACCATCTTTTTTTCCATGACCCGTGGCTTGGAGAATACTCTTTGCGGCCTCAATCGCACGGCTTGCGTGTTGTTTACCAGCAAATCCTGGAACGTATATGCCAGCGACCTGATCGCCAATGATCTTGTCAATTAATGCATCTGAATTAACCATCACTTGGGTGGCAGTAGAATAAAAACGATTGATAAGTTTATGAAATTCGAAAGCGCTCATCGACTCGGCTAGTGTTGTTGAACCGCGTACATCAGCAAAAAGCAAAGACAATTCAATTTCCGTGCCTCCTTGGTTAATTCTAGCAAAATCTTCACATGTATTACACAGATATGGATTTAAATTGGACGGGCGCTTTTGAAAAAGAACCTTAACGAGTTTACCGCCCGCCCCTTGGAAAGGTGCGTAGCAGGTCTTACAACGCTGGGACCCCGGGAATAATTTGAAGAATCGTCGCTTGCGACGTTCTTCTTCAAATCCACCAGTTAACAAGAAATCATGCCAAATTTCTTCAACCAAACTGTGATCTTTGAGTTTTTCTTTCATCATTATTTTCCTTTTTTAAGTGTCAATTTGCTGTTTGTGCTGCAGCTGGCTGGACTTGATTTTGGCCGAGTTGGTTCATGACGTTAGTGAAAAATACATTTTGCAGTTCCTGATCTTCAAATAGCGCTTTGATTTCAATGATACCATCTAAGGCTTGGTTCTTTTTTTCTTTCGCTTGCTCATTCTGATTTGACAGTTGGAGAACTTGAGCAGCACCTGCCTGTGCCTGCCAGACGATCGGTCGATAGCCCAAGGCAAGGGCAGATTGCTCAGCATGCGCGAAATCTCTCAAAGCTGTATCCAGATCCCCATTTGCCAGGCGAACTTTTCCAATCGCCAGGCTGATATGCGGTGCTAGGTGCTTCATATGACGTTCATCGATATATGTCTGGGCTTCTTCCAAGTTTTCAAAAGCTGCATTGAAGGCTTCTTCAGCCATGTTGACAAAAGCACTACCTATCAATAGTTGAGGGCGGGATAGGCGCATCATGGCTGTGGGGGTTTTTAAACCCCGTTGGAATAGGGATTTTGCGTGTTCAAGATTACCTATTGCCAAAGCGCAAAAACCTAGCTCTGCCCAAACTGCTGAGCCCATAACTCCCCCCATAGGATGGTCCAGAAGTTCTTCGGCTTGATTATGATATTTGAATGCTTTTTCCTTGAGCCCTGGACCTAACTCCAGCATAGTCGATCCCATTATGCTTAAGATCGCCGCTTCCAAATAGGAAATGCTGCCCGCGTTAATATCTAAAGCGCGTTGATAATAAGTCAGAGCTTTTTCATAATTCCCCTGGAGTTTTGCTAAGTTGCCTAAGTTATAATTTCCAGTGACACCAGATGGAATAGAGCCAATCTGCTTCGCGATTTCGGTGCCCTCTTGCGCAGTTTTGCGGGCTAAATTGACATCCCCGTTTCTAAGGTGATAAAAAGGGATTGCGAAGGTCAACAGCTCAGCTAAAAATTGGCGGCTGCCAGTTTCAACAGCCAAGGATTTCGCCTCTTGGGCCGTATTCCAGGCATCCTCGAAAAGACCCATGTAAGTGTAGGTGTTAGCAATATGCGTTAAACCGTAGAGGCGAGGTATGTCGGACTCTAATTGACGGCCAATTTTTACAGCCTGACTTAAGTGATTCACTGCTCCGTCGAAATCCGCCCGAGCGGTACAGAAGGAACACTGAATCATTCCACCTTCAGCTAGTCCTGGCAAATCATTGAATTGGGTGGCCAGTTGTTCGGCTTCATTTAATAATTTAATTGCCTCAGGAAATTGTGCCATCCCTAGGCCAACTGCTTTAGCCAGTTTGTTTTTTCCGGAAACCTGCATGGGGATATCGCCATGCTTCTCTCCAAAGGCGATCATTTGCCGATAGGTTTCTGCCGCCTTGGGAAAATTAAAAGAGAAATCCAATGCACCTCCCAAACCTTCGAAGGCGCAGCGGGCCATTTCAATATCTAGGTTGACTTTTTCCAGCATGTCGATTGCCTTGATAAATAGCTCAGTGGCCTCCATGGTGGAATAGGCCCTGGCAGCGCGGTTGCCGGCCTCGACGAGATTTGGCAGTGCTCTGGCATATTCACGCGCTTCGAGGAAATGCCGGGCGATGGCATTGACGCGGTCAGGCTGATTAGCTTCCAAATATTCCGCAACCGATTTATGCAGTTGGCGACGTTTCTTCAGCAGCAGGGAAGCGTAGACCGTCTCTTGCGTGAGGGTGTGCTTGAACACATACAGGCGCTCGGGTATACGGCTTTTTTCCCGGATCAACTCTCTGCGCTGTAAGTCGGTGAGCGTGCGGTCAAGAGGGTCTCTCGAATCGTGTACGGTCTCCAGAATATCAAAGGGAAAATTGCGACCAATCACAGAAGCAGTCTGAGCGACCTGGCGCGAATGCTCATCGAGTTGATCCAGTCGGGTGGTGATCACGGCGGTAAGTGTATCTGGCACTGAGATATTTTCTATCTCAGTGGTGGTTTGCCAATGCCCATCATGGCGTATAACCAACCCAGAATCGAGCAGCGAACGAATTACCTCCTCGACATAGAATGGGTTGCCCTCGGCTTTATCCATGATCATCGTGCGGACTTTTTGTGGCAAGTCGTCTACCTCTAATAGGTTGGCAACTAACTCCCGTGAACTATCTTGATCCAGTGGCTGCAGCATAATGAATTTATAACGGTGTCCATAATCGCGCCCAGCGGTTTCGTGGAAATGCCAGGAGGGTTCCTGACGTCTTGGACGGAAGAGGACCATCAGCAAGAGAGCAACCCGCTCGGTCAATGGCAACAGCTGCTCCATCAGATCCAGCGAGGTGGGATCAATCCAGTGGACATCATCAAGCACCAGGACGAGCGGATTTTGTGAGGCCAACATTTCAATAAAAGTATATACGGCGTTATAAACTCCCTGCCGTAATTGGGGCGGGTCAAGATAACGGACGCGTTCTGCGTCATCTGCTGTCAGATCGATCTCCAGCATGCTGGCTAAAAATGGGGCGATCTCATCAACATCATCTGCTGCAGTATGGGCAACATATTTCTTGATATTCTGATATCGTTCGGCATCGGTTTCGAATGTATCCAACTCAAAATACCCTCTGAACAGATCGATGAAAGGTGCGTAGGGTGTAGAAGTTTCATATGACAGCGAACGTCCTTCAATCCAAATCAGTTCGTCTTTCTTGCCAGCAGCTGGTGTGGTCGATTTGCGCAGTTCTGATACTAGGCGAGATTTACCAAGACCAGCTCCTCCCATGACAGATGCGATCTGACCGCGGCCTTCACGCAGCTCATTAATAATGTCGTGCAGCGAATTGATTTCAGAATCTCGGCCGATCAGTGGAGCATCTAATCCCACGATACCTCGAATTTGACCAGGTGCTGTCTTTATCCCCAGCACTCTGTAGGTCTGAATGGGTTCACGTTTGCCTTTGACTTCAACACCGCCCAAATCTTCAAATGTAAAAATGGGGGCTACCAACCGGTGTGTATTGTCCGAAATCTGGATTGTACCTGGCTCGGCAGTCTGCTCCATGCGGGCAGCCAAATTGATAGCATCACCCAGGGCGGTGTATTCCATGCGCAAATCGGACCCAACGCTGCCTACAACCACCAATCCTGTGTTGATTCCCACGCGCACATTGATATCCGTATCCCACACCTTCTTGATCACATCGCGGTATGTTTTTATCTTATCCAGGATTTCCAAACTTGCGAGTACCGCTCTTTGTGGATCGTCTTCGTGGGCAATCGGTGCACCGAAAAATGCCAGGATGCCATCTCCCATCAACCGGGCGATTGTGCCCTCATACTTGTAAACAGGGGCGATCATGTGCTCAAAGGCTGCATTGACTATCTCGAGCCATTCTTCAGGATCCAATTTCTCTGCCGCGGCTGTGGAGCCCTGAATATCACAAAACATCATTGTCACAATACGACGTTCTCCAAGAGATTCGACTTGAGCGCCATCGTGAGCGGCCTCCAGTTTTGCCAGAAATGCTGCGGGGACATATTTTCCTAGGTTTGATGATTTGGGTCCTGGTGAGGTTTGGACTGGTAGGGAAGCTGGTTCTGATTTTGGCACACCTCCTGCAGCGGGTTGAGCGGACAGGGTTTGGGTTTGCCCACAATTTGAGCAGAACTTCGCATTTTGGAGTAATTCTGTGCCGCAATTCGAGCAGGCTTTGCTAAGCGATGCACCGCAATTTGAGCAAAATTTTGCTCCATCGGGATTTATAAACTGACAGTTCATGCAATTATTCATTGCCTGACTCCTTGGCATTCTTATGACTTCATCTCCGGACATATTGACGTGTAAAGAGTGGGATAGAAAAATTGTGAAGGAAAAGTGAAGAATTGATTGTTGTGATGATGTCCAGGTTGTACATGATGGACCACTCACCCTATGCAGATGACTGGACAAATTTAATCAACTGGGATATTATACCAAACATTACCTGATTTGTATTATAATAATAGTATAAAATTGGAAAGGATCGAAGATGAAACCAGACGCCACAGGTCGCGTGCAAATTTCTGCTAACATTCAAAATTTAGTTGCAAGAGGGGAATTGGACCCTCAGGGTTGTACACATCTTACTGAAATCCAGGATAATATTCCTTCTTCAGAAGGATGTGGAAAATGCATACAAAGCGGTGATTCTTGGGTAAATCTGCGTATGTGCCTGACATGTGGGCATGTGGGGTGTTGTGATGCATCGAAGAATAAACATGCCACAAAGCATTTCCATGAGACAAACCATCCCATGATTGTTTCCTTCCAGCCAGGGGAAGAGTGGATGTGGTGCTATGTAGACGAAGTCACTATCACCCGTTAAAATTGATCTATTAATTGGGACAATGATTTCGATCTATATTTATTGGTGGATTGGTGAGTATGTTTAATTTTCTGAAAAAAGTACCCTTATTTGCTGATTTACCAGATGATGATCTCGATCGCTTGTGTGCTTTGGCGACCGAGGAGAAAATTTCTGCAGATGAGGTCCTTTTCACTGAGGGTGAAATTGGGGAAAAGACCTATGTAATTATGTCGGGGGAAATTGATATTCTCAAAGAATCTGGAGGACGAACAGTTCTGTTGGCCTCTAGGCGCGCCGGTGAAGTTATCGGTGAGATGTCTTTATTAGATCAAGCCCCCCGCTTTGCCAGCGGAGTTGCAAAAACTGAATCTGATTTACTTGCGATCAGCCATAAAAATTTGGAAAACCTCTTGGATACCAGCCCATCGGCTGCGCGGGTGATGTTATCTACAATCACGAATCGTTTGCGCAGCACCGAATTGATCTTACTACAAAGTGAAAAAATGGCCCAATTGGGCACCTTAACAGCAGGCATAGCTCACGAGTTGAATAATCCCGCCTCAGCCGCTCTGCGGGGCGCCGTCCATTTGCAATCATCTATTAAATTATTCCAACAGGTTTATTCACAGTTCTATGCCTTGGGTTTTTCAACTCAGCAGTGGAACCGCTCAGCTGAACTGCAGGAACTTGCCCAAAGGCGCACTGCTCAACCGGTTGACCTGGACAGCTTGGGTCGCAGTGACCGTGAGGCAGAGATCGAAGATTGGTTGGATGATAATGACGTAGAAGATGGTTGGAAATATGCATCACATCTCGTCAACCTGGATTATCAATCAGCTGATCTGGATGATCTTAAGAGAGATTTCCCTGGTGACGGTCTGAGGGTGATTGTGCAATGGCTGGGCACATTATTTACCATTTTTAGTGTGTTAGAAGAAATCCACCAGGGAACTTCCAGGATCGGAGAGATTGTCAAATCCTTAAAATCCTATGTTTATCTGGATCAGGCCCCCATCCAAACAATAGATCTTCACGAGGGTCTCAACAATACGTTGGTGATGCTTCGCAGCAAATTTAAGTCCGGTATTACCCTGGAACGTCATTACGACGAGAATATTCCTCAAATCCAGGGATATGGCAGTGAGCTCAACCAAGTTTGGACGAATATCATCGATAATGCCGTCGATGCTATGGATGAGAAGGGCTCGATCACCATTACCACGCATTTGAAGGGGAATTGGGTTTATATCGAAATCGAAGACTCAGGACCGGGAATTCCTGATCATGTTCGGGAAAAATTATTTAGTCCGTTCTTTACGACCAAACCTATGGGCAAAGGTACCGGTCTAGGTTTAAATATCAGCTACAATATTATCCAAAAACATAAGGGTGAGATCAAAGTCTTCTCCCGACCGGGTAAAACATGCTTTTCAGTGAGATTACCAGTCAATTTTGAAGATGTTGAGCGTGGTAAGGATGATTTCACTGCCGTCCATCAAGTCAGCGATGATCATCTCAAGGATATCCTGAACGCCACCAAGAGCATCGCAGTTGTAGGGATCAGTGATCGAAAAAATGCACCGGCACATTCAGTGCCGGTCTATCTGCAAAAACAAGGCTATCAGATATTTCCCGTCAACCCCAAATATGAGCATGTCTTAGGAGAGAGAGCTTACCCAAACCTGCTTGCGGTGGGCGAATCGGTAGATGTGGTGTTAGTATTCCGGCGTAGTGAGTTCGTACCAGAAATCATCCAGCAAGCCATTGAGATCGGTGTCAAGGTTGTGTGGATGCAAGAGGGAATAGTCAATTTAGATGCAGCTGAAGCCGCCAAAGATGCGGGTATGGAAGTTATTATGGACACATGCATGCGTGCTACACACCAGCGTTTGTTGAACACCAGTTGATTGCATGATCTGGAATTTGCTGCTCGCACACTTACTTGGAGATTTCCCTCTCCAAACAGATTGGATAGCCCTCAGAAAGAGTAATTTCTGGGTGCTCATCTTACATGTCAGCATCCATTTTGTATTAATGGTTCTTTTGGTTGGCCCGAGTAGGGGTTTGGTTTGGCCTTTTTTGCTGTTGCTCTCATTGGTTCATATGGTTCAGGATCGATTGAAAATATTCCTGACTGATCGATGGCCAAGCCGAATGCTGCATTTATTTTATACCGATCAATTGCTTCACATTGCGGCCATATTGGGTTTGGTTTTTACTATTCAGACTAGTAATCCCAACATACCCCAAACCCAATATTCTGCCTGGGTAATTATCGCGATCGCATTTTTGATGGTCACTTTTGTCTGGTATATCAGCGAGCGGGTAAATAACGCGGCCGATATTGAGTATTTGAAAAATATTGAAGAAACTAAAATTCCGCGTATGCTCGCTCGAAGTGGTTTCGTAAGTATATTCTTACTGGTGCGTACCTGGGGTTTACCCGGTCTTTCCTCCGTGTTCGCTTCTCCATACCCACCATCGATATACCGTAAGCGGGCAGTGATTACGGATATAAGTGTCTCTTTTCTCGTAATCACATTTCTATTATTGACTCTGGAGAATTAAAAACTATGGCAAAACCAATAATTGTAACTGTAGATGATGAAATTCTGGTGCTAAATGCCATCTCACGAGATTTACGCAAACATTTCGGCGGTGAGTATCGCATCATCAAGGCCAACTCAGGAGCTGAGGCTCTTGATACCTTGCGTCAGCTCAAGCAGCGTAATGATCCTGTAGCACTCATCCTATCTGACCAACGTATGCCCGCAATGAGCGGCACAGAATATCTTGCCCAAGCCGCGGAATTCTATCCGGATGCGCGTAAAGTTCTGCTGACCGCATATGCTGATACGGAAGCCGCCATCGCCAGCATCAACGATATTGGCCTCGATCACTATTTAATGAAGCCCTGGGATCCGCCAGATCAGAACTTGTACCCTGTTCTCGATGATCTGCTTAGTGATTGGCTGGCCAACATGCAAATGCCGTACGATGGCATCCGTGTGGCTGGAACTTTATGGTCACCACAATCGCATAAAATCAAGGATTTCCTCGCCCGAAACCGCATCCCCTACCAATGGCTTGATATTGAAGTTGATCAAGAGGCACGTGTACTGGTTGATTCTGTGGCGGATGAAGGCCGACGACTCCCAATTGTGTTCTTTCCCGATGGCTCAACATTGATCCAACCTGATATTCGCATCCTGGCTGAGAAAGTTGGTCTTCAAACCCAGGCTGCTCACCCCTATTACGATTTGATCATCATTGGAGCTGGTCCAGCCGGTTTGGGTGCTGCTGTGTATGGTGCTTCAGAAGGACTTTCCACAGCTTTAATTGAACGGGAGGCCACCGGCGGTCAGGCAGGTACCAGTTCGCGCATCGAAAACTACCTTGGATTTCCCAAAGGGATTAGTGGTGGAGATCTCGCCCGCCGCGCTACCGACCAAGCCAAACGACTTGGGGCTGAAATCCTGACTGCGGTAGAGGTAGTCAAAGTAAGTATTGATGGTCTGTACCGGATTGTGACGTTCAACGACGGTACTGAACTAAGTTGTAAGTCTTTAATCGTTGCCACAGGTGTTACGTTGAGACGGTTGGATGTTCCGGGTGTTGAGAAACTCACTGGTGCAGGCATTTATTATGGAGCAGCTTTGACCGAAGCAGCTTATTATCGAAACGAACATGTCTATGTCGTAGGTGGGGCGAATTCAGCCGGTCAGGCGGCGATGTTCTTTTCACTGTATGCCAAACAAGTGACCATGCTTGTGCGGGGAGATTCGCTAACCACAAATATGTCGGCATATCTTATCGATCAGATTAATGGCACTGAAAATATCGTTGTAAAGACTAATACGGTTATAGCAGAAGCCATTGGTGAAGAAAAACTGGAAGAAATAACGCTCAAAGATTCCCTAACGGGTGAAGAAACCAAAGTCCCTGCATCGGCACTGTTCATCTTTATTGGGGCTAGATCGCATGCGGATATCGTTGCTGATATTGTCGAATGCAACCAGTCTGGCTTCATCTATACTGGCAGCAGCCTGATGCGAGATGGCAAACGTCCTAAGGGATGGACTGACGGCCGCGACCCCTTTTTGTTAGAAACCAGTGTTCCCGGCATCTTCGCGGCTGGTGACGTGCGCGAAGGCGCCGTGCGGCGGGTAGCTTCAGCCGTTGGTGAAGGGGCCATCGCTGTCAGCATGGTTCATCAATATTTAAAAACCGTCTGACAGGCTGTTGCGAGATCTCCTGCTATCACCATGCTATACGGATCAATAACGGGATAATCCTCTCAGTGTTCTGCAGCCCGCTTCGCTATGAAGGTCGCTGTCTTTATGGGGTTCATATCACTAGTTTTTTTCTTCCTTAACATCAAGAAAAACCGCTCAATATGGAATTGAGCGGTTTTATATGCCCACCTGGAATTTGCTTCGAACCTTATCCTACCTAAAAGTTAGGGGAGAAAGGCTGTGTAGCGCATGCGGACCTGGCGCATGATGCCGGGTCGGGGGGCTATCTGGGATATGATATTGTTGTGTCTATCCAAACTGGAGCAGCTCGTCCTGGCCGCTGGCTCGGAAGTTGACTTGATCAATGTTGCTTAGCTTGTCCAGTTCTTTCTGAATCGCGGCTTCGTCGCCACCGCGCTCTTTAACATCAACATTACCATAACCATCATCATTGTAGGTGAGCACGACCGAGACAATATAACTGCCAGCATTTGTGATTGCCTGGATTAGGGGGGCCAATTGGCCGGGTTGATCGGGCACGCGGGCTTCGATGTGGGTGCCAGCTTGTCCACCTCCAGTGATCTCAACAAAGGTCTTGAAGATGTCCGTGTCGGTAATGATGCCAACTAAATTTTCACCTTCGATAATGGGAAGACATTTGATATCGTTGGACAGCATGAAACTTGCTGCGTTAGTGATACTGCAATTCTCATCTACAGAATAGACGGGGTGGCTCATAATCTTCTTCATTGTGACTTTATCAAGCATTGAGACCATTTCAAACATACTCAAAGTGGTTACTGGTGAAGGCTCGGCTTTTAGCATGTCGGAGTAGGTAACGATGCCCACCAACTGGCCTTTTTTGTTAACGATGGGCAAATTTTTGATACTGTTTTGCTGCATCAGACGCAGCGCCTGATTGTAATTTGTTTCAAGGGAAGCCGTAATTGGGCTGGGGGTCATTCGGTTTTTTACACGCATGGTATTGGTCACTCCTTTTTTATGAACTTTTAGCTCTACATCGCTAGATTTAATTTGCCACTGTCCGCGGTATTTGCCGCCCATTTTCTGACCGGTGAGCTGGCCCTCTGCCATCATTTGGCGGATGCGGGCGGTGCTGACTCTTAAGCGGTTGGCGGCATCTTGGGTTGTGATCCATTTAGGGGCATCTGGCATTGTGTATTCTCCTTACGCTAGCGTAAATAACTGCTGTTATTTTATCGCTTATGCTAGCGTAAGTCAAGAGCCGGTGAACGGTTTTTGTAGGAGTTAGACTCTAGGCCACCCTATTGCGATGGCATCATGGCCTATATTATTTTTGCTTTCTCTTTCCCCTAAAACCTCAACATAAGCAAAAACCGCTCAAGATTATCTTGGTTCAAGAAGTAGAGAATTTAGTTTCAGCAAATTCTCTTAAATCAAAACACACGCCCTATGGTGTGTGTTTTGATCATGCCCCAGGAGGGACCTGTTTCGAACCACTTTCATCCCCGTTTTTTGCCTAAAATGCAGTTTACGAGGGCAATGAGTCACAGCAAAATTACCTATTCAAAATGATAATTCTCGTCACTGAAATCGTCAAGCAACGTTAGCGTTACCTAGCAGTTAGATCTGTTACAGAAAAAACCGAAATCTCCATTTTTGGGTGTATGATAGACATATGATTTCCCTTTTGTTCGGCTCACCCGTTGGAGTAAGTTCTTCGACGATGGCGTACATGAAGTCACTGATTTTGGTGTTAGCAAGAAATCCCCAAGATTCTAAGGAGCTATTTATCTCATCTTGTCCATTATTTGATACTATTTTGGGGTTGGGTTATTGCCAAATATTTGAATGGATGGCGTATTTAGCACGGGTACTTGAGAAAATGGAGAATTCGAGATGACTGATAATATTCTTTCCAAACTGGACAATTCGTACACCCTCCAACTCTTGGAGGACATGATCCGTATCGACTCTATCGTAGGCAACGAGGGGAAACTGGCCGAGTATCTCCGAGGAGAACTAGAGGTGCTTGGCATAGAGTGTGAGATACACGAGGTGGAGCCGGGCAGGCCCAACGTCTATGCGCGGATGGCGGGAGACGGCTCTGGTAAAAGGCTCAATTTTAACGGCCACACCGATACAGTCCCCGTTTGCGAAGGCTGGGAAACCGATCCCTTCACTCCAGTCACGAAAGAGGGGCGTATGTATGGTCTCGGCGCTTGCGATATGAAGGCGGGCATCGCCTGTATCCTGAATATGCTCAGAGCCTTTGCCGAATCTGGACACCCGTTCAAGGGAGAGCTGTCGTTTTCGGGCGTCATTGACGAGGAAGCCTACGGCAAAGGGGCCAAGGCCATGCTAGAGACGGACTTGGCTGAGTGCGACGCCATCGTCCTCGCCGAACCCTATCTTGGCGACGAGAGCATGCCCATTCCTTTGGGCATCACGGGCAAGATTCTTTACAGTTGTACGGTGAAAGGGCACGCGGCTCACGGTTTTAGACCTCACCTGGGTATCAACGCAATAGAGGAGGCAGCCAAGATTATCGCATCCCTCGACAAGCTCCGGATGCAAGATCATCCTGACTTTGGCACGGGCAATTACTGCACCCTCAAGATCGAGGGCGGCTACGAGGTTTATTCCGTCGTGGTGCCAGACCGCTGCCGCTTTGAGATCAACCGGTTGTTGGTACCTGGAGAGACGATTGCCACTGCGGTGGAAGATATGGAGGAGTTGGTAAAATCCCTGGATTTGAAGTCTGAGGTGGATGTGGGCATCAAGCCCCCACAATACGAGCCTTTCCTCGTGGATAAAGACGATCCTATCGTTGAGATATTCGACAAAGTATACCAGGACGTGATGGGAGCTAACCCGGTGTACACGTACAGCCGGGGTATCACCGACGCCAATATATTTGGAGAGAGGAACATCCCCTGCCTCCATCTCGGCCCCGGACGGGGGAATGTTCATCAACCAAACAAATATATCTCCATTGAGGAACTCGATTCCCTCTCGAGGATGTACGCTTTGATAGCCGCCCGGTTCCTTGGGGGTGACTAATTGTGCGGGATTGTCTTACGGACAAACGAAACAGATTTTTCCAAACCAACTAATATTAGGATGTCAAACACAATTTTCACTCCCCATTATTTCTATAATTTTATTCTGCTGATGTTTTTGTAATCTACGGTTTTTTCTACTCCCTATCCCGCAATCCTGGCACGGCGGTATCGGACTCGAACCAACGGCATTTAAAATATTGAAAACCACAAAACCAGTGGGCCTCTGCTATTCCTAATAATAATTTGATAATTAAAAAATGAGCGTGAAACCTTTATTTAGAGAGATGTTTAACCTCTCCTTCACCTTCCCCCAAACGCTTTTCCAGGTGAGCTTGCACCGCCGTAAATAATAAAGTTAATATCCAATAGAAAACTGCCGCAATGATCAGGGCTTCCAAAGTTTTAAATTTTTGGCGTCCTACCCTCTGAGCGCGCCATAAAATTTCACGGACAAACCCGGTCACTGACACTAAAGATGAGTCTTTTAACATGGCAATATAATCATTTCCCATCGGTGGGATCACAACGCGTAATGCTTGCGGTAATACGATGTAGGTCATTTTTTGACGGGTATTCATACCTAAAGCGGTTGCGGCTTCATGCTGTCCTTTGCCAACTGAAAGAATTCCAGCCCGAAAGGTCTCGCTCATATAGGCCCCGTAATTCAATCCTAAAGCAGTAACTCCTGCATAAAATCCTGACATAAAAATCCCCATTTGTGGAAGCGCCAGGAAAAAGAATATTATCTGGAGATATAAAGGTGTACCACGAATTAATGAAATGTAAAAAGTGCTTATTGCTTGCAAGGGAGCAATGTTGGATAAACGAGCCAGGGCTGTTAACAAAGCCAAAACCATTGCCACAGAAATTGAAATGACCGAAATCAGAATGGTTTGAACTGCCCCTAAGGCAATGAATGGGGTGTATTCCTTGATGAACGGTGTACTTAATTTAATGAAATTAATTTGAGTAAACCCCAGGTCTACCTCTAACCCGCTAAATAAAAGGGTAAGCATGGACATCAACCCAATCCAAGAAATCAGGAGCTTGGTCCTGTGGGTTACCTGTTTCTTGTGCTCCTCATCCAGTATACGTTTGAGATCTTCCTCAAAAGGATTTCCAGTTGGGTTTTTTATCGTCATAGTAGTTTTTCTATGAAAAGGTGGAAGTAGATTTTGCTACTTCCACCTTTTTCGTAATCGTGACGCTTATTTGGTTGGATCTTGGGTCATATCGATTTCAAACCACTGAATCGAAAGAGCTGAAAGAGTGCCGTCAGCATGCAACCCATCTACAATTGAGCTTATTTCAGCCACGAAGGTGTCAATTTCAAATGAAGAGTTTTTATCTGTGGCTGGCGAAAGATTTTCGCTGAAAACCGCGCCGCCAACTTTGACGACATCTAGACCACCAGCAATGTTGGAGTTGATGACTTCCGCAGAGGTCAGATAAACAGAGAACTCCGGTCGACCAGCAGCAATGGATTGAGCGCACTCCTGATCGGTGGGCAGCTCAACTATTGTAAAGTCACTGGGAGGGTCGGCGAAGATGCTGTCTTCGGTAATTGTAAGTTCTCCATTCATCCAATCCAGGTAGGTGGTGGCTGCGGCAAGACAGATCGTCTGACCTTCGAGATCAGCTAAGGTGGTTATCCCGGAATCTGTGGTAGCTGCGAATTGGGCTGGGGTGTAGACGTAGGCAGTGGAAAAGGTAACCACTTCCGCTCGGGTTTGGGTGGCGGTCATTGAGCCGATGCTGATGTCCCAGCGGTCGGCCCAACCACCGGCTGTGACGAGATCCCAATCTGGGGTTGCGAAACAGACATCCACACCAAGTTCATCGGCGACTGCTTTGGCTACATCAACGTCGAAGCCGACCATCTCGCCATAGGTTAACATGTTATCTGGGCAAACCGTATCAGCAGCTCGGTCCGCACTTGGATCCAAGTAGCTTATCGGCTCGTAGTTGGGGTCAGTAGAGACAACCAGGTAGCCCCGGGCTTTTACTTCACCCAAAAGCGTTCCGTCACCTCCACCCGCGCCTCCACAGGCTGCCATTCCAATGCTTACTAAAAGCAAAAAAGTGATAATAAAGAATATCTTTTTCATTACTGCCTCCTAAGAACTTTGTGGATAAAAAGGGTACATTGACTATAGGGAAAAAACAATCAAATGCTAAAAATGAGCCAAAAAGTTTGAGTTTTTTCCTTCAATCAAATGGGGGAAAGCCTTATTCTCCCATTTGATAAAGCATCTCTGAAAATGAGAATATCGATAGCTTCACCTAATGTTGCAATATTTGTGATAGAAAGAGTTTCGTGCGGTCTTCTTGGGGATTTTCGAAAATATCTTTGGGTGTTCCGCATTCAACCACAACACCTTCGTCTAAGAAATACATCCGATCGGCCACGCCGCGGGCAAAGCCCATCTCATGTGTTACTACGATCATGGTCATACCAGATTTAGCCAGATTCACCATTACATCCAACACTTCCTTGATCATTTCCGGGTCGAGGGCAGAGGTTGGCTCATCAAATAGCATTATCTTGGGTTCCATTGCTAAAGCTCTAGCGATTGCCACCCGCTGCTGCTGGCCGCCTGAGAGCTGGGCGGGATATTTATCCGCTTGCTCTGGAATGCCGACCAGTTCAAGCAGTTCTAGGGCCTTTTTTTCAGCCTTATCCTTGGACCATTTCTTCACCTGGATGGGGCATAGAGTAATATTCCGTTTCACATTGAGGTGGGGGAAGAGATTAAACAACTGGAAGACCATACCGGTCTCTTCGCGAATCTTCTCAATGTTATGAACGTCTTGGTTGAGTTCAATGCCATCCACAATGATCTGGCCGCGCTGGTGTTCTTCCAGGCGGTTGATCGCTCGGATGAAGGTGGATTTCCCCGAACCGGAGGGGCCAAATATAACGATCACCTCCCCAGCCTTTACTTCCATGTCGATGCCGCGCAATGCGTGAAACTCGCCAAACCATTTATGCACGTCTTTACAAACGATGATGGGGTTTGACAATAGAATCCTCCTTAGGATTTGCACTGGAACGCTCCGATTTACGACCGGTTTCAATCGATCAGCCCCAACTGTCGACAATCGACACAGAAATCAGTGTATCATGTTCAATTATAGGAGTCAAATATTAAAAATCGAGTGCTAGCGCAAAGTAGTAGAGTCCTATTTGTCCAAGTTAAAATGTTCTACTTGGGGAAGGTCCCCAAGAGAGGACAAGGACAGTATGGATGGACTACTAACAATGAGCAAAACCGAACTGAACAGACTAAAAGTAATGCAACGGTTAGAAGAAAAGAGCCTGAAACAGAAAAAGCAGCAGAGATGCTGGGTGTCAGCGAACGGCATATCAGGCGATTGTTGCGAGGCTACCGTCAGCATGGCGAGGGAGAGTTGATCTCAAAGCGACGCGGCCAACGGAGCAATAATCGATTGAAGTATGAGATTAAACAAAAGACGAGCGATTTATTGCACAGTCGCTATCATGATTTTGGTCCGACGCTGGCGCAAGAGAAGTTATCAGAAATTCATGGTCTGAAAATCTCTCGAGAAAGCGTACGCCAATTGATGATGGCAGAAGAACTGTGGAAACCAAGGAAAGTTAAGCGCAAAGCTATTCATCAGATGCGCTTGCGCAGAGCTTGCCGGGGAGAATTGGTGCAGATTGATGGCTCTCCCCATGCCTGGTTTGAAGATTGTGGACCAGTTTGCAATTTGCTGGTGTACATTGATGATGCGACCGGTGAGTTGATGGAGCTGTTCTTCACACCGGCCGAGAGCACTTTTAGTTACTTTGCAGCGCCCCGCCGCTATTTGAAGCGACACGGCCGCCCGGTGGCCTTCTACAGCGATAAACACGGCATTTTCAGGGTCAATGCCAAGCATGCGCTCTCTGGCTCGGGTATGACCCAGTTTGGCCGTGCCATGAAGGCTCTGGACATTGATATCATCTGCGCTAATACGCCCCAGGCGAAAGGACGCGTGGAGCGTGCTAACTTGACGCTTCAGGATCGGCTGGTGAAAGAACTTCGCTTGCAAAAAATTTCAACCATCGAGAAAGCTAACGACTTTGTCCCAGCGTACCTCGTAGATTTCAATCGCCGTTTTGCTGTTCAGCCTCGTAGCAGTCATGATGTCCATCGTCCCTTATTGTATTCCGAAGACGAACTCGAGATCATTTTTTCTCGCCAAGAGATGCGCATTCTTTCTAAGAACCTCACCTTACAGTACAACAAGATCATCTACCAGATTCAAAATACCCGCCCTACCTATGCTTTGCGTAAGGCCCAGGTTACCATCTGTGAGCACGCTCAAGGAAAAATCACCATATTCTACAAGGGCAAGCCCTTGCGTTTTACCATCTTCAATAAGCAGCAACGCCAAGCTGATGTTGTCATGTCCAAAAAGAAATCGATACCTTTCTCAAGAAACCCCACAAGCCTGCCCCCGATCATCCCTGGCGTCAATATGGACACCATATCAACGGCCAACCTGTTCAAGATACTTACCTTCATGACCGTCACTAAGTCGCTTCAGCATTTATCGCTTTCGAGATATCCGGCTAGAAAAATAAATCCTGCAGAGCGGGTACCCGCTCTGCAGGTTCATTCATCCCTTGGGAATAGGACATCTCTACTTTGCGTTGACAATATTAAAAATCGAGAGACTGTTTCAGTTTGGTAGGTGATAAGAATGGATCAGCTAGCGAATTATCTTTCCCTCTTATTCCCGGAGCAAACGCCCTTTCAAGAGAAGCAATTTTGCTACACTTCCATGTTGAAAAGTGTCTTTTGGAAGCCACATCAGACTAACGATTACTACTCCACCTACTAAATAGATACAGTCACAATCGAAAAACCGTTCAACATCGTCTGCGTAGCGGTTTACTAAAATCACATGAACTGCTTCGCCGTTTTCCTGCAAGCAAAGCACAGCTTTGCGACCGTAGCCTATTGGCCGTAGCCTGTCGATGACCGGTGCCAATCCACACCCTTCCCAGTTAAATTGATATAATTCCTTGCTCCCATAGAATAAAACCCTACAGATCAATTTTTCCCCCTATTTGAAAGTAAAACTCACTAACAAAATATACAATTGGAGGTAATAACGATGCGACCAAAACTAAACCTGCTTTCAGATGAGCTTGTCAAGCAAATCATTGAAGAAGGATTTGCTCTATTAATGAACCCGGGCATCTTGGTTCATAATGATGAAGCGCTTTCATTGTTAGCAGATGCAGGCGCAGACGTCGACATGGAAAACAAGATCGCCAAAATTCCAGAAAAGATTGCCCGGCAGGCTATCGAATCTCGACCATCTGAATTCTATCTCTACAATTTAGGTGGGGAACAAGTTGTTCACTATGGAGGAGATAGCGTCCAATACGATCCTGGGTCAGGAGGAATCACGATTCTGGATAGTGAAACCCAACACCAACGCCAAGCGCTCACCGAGGATTTAGTCAAATTGGTCAAGCTTGTGGAAACGATTCCCCAACTGGATGCGCAAAGCACCGCCTTCATCACCTCTGATGTGCCTGAGGAGATCGGCGATCTTTACCGCCTCTATCTGGCGCTGAATTATATGCGTAAACCTATCATCCCCGCCAGTCCGGCCAACGCTGAAAGCTTGCTTACTGAACGCGAAGCCGAAGTCTTGTTAATGGTGGCCGATGGGGCACGTAATAAAGAGATTGCCTATAAACTTGGGATTACCGAGCGCACTGTAAGAGCACATCTCAGTCATATTTTCCAAAAATTGGAAGTGGATTCGCGCTCTGCTGCTGCAGCCGAAGGGGTTAGGCGGGGGATAGTGTAAGTGAGTGTGTCAAACCTGATTGAGTTATCTAAAAAACTTTTTTTGGCTTAGAATCAAGGGGGATATAAATAGAATTATCGCCAGAAATTTAGGATGTGGTAAATTTATGTCAGTTTTACCCCTACTGCGACTTGAACCAATCATCTAGCGGTTATTAAGTCTTGACGACAATTTTTCTGTTTTCTCTTTCCCCTCAAACCGCAACATAGACAAAAACCGTTCAAGTCCATCTTGAACGGTTTTGGATGCCCCAGGAGGGATTCGAACCCCCAGCCTAAGCTTTAGGAGAGCTTCGCTCTATCCATTTGAGCTACTGGGGCGGCGGAAAAATTATAGCACATTGAAAGGCACAATACCGTGCGAGCGCACAAAAAAATGCCCCCATATAGGAGGCATTTTAGCATTAATTGGAAAAAGATTAGGACAAACGTCCGGTCACTATGGCTTTCTTAACCTCACCGATTGCCTTGGTTACCTCGATCTCGCGCGGGCAGGCATCGGTACAATTATAGATCGTATGGCAGCGGTAAACCCCAAATTGGTCGTTAAGAATTTTTAGGCGGTCTTCGGCAGCTTTATCGCGGTTATCGAAGATAAAACGATGTGCATTGATAATAGAAGCCGGACCTAAATATTCACTATTAGCCCAGAAAGACGGGCACGACGTGGTGCATGCGCCGCACAAGATGCACTTGGTTGTATCGTCAAAGCGAGCGCGATCTTCGGGGCTTTGCAGCCGCTCCTGTTGAGGCGGCTCATCATCATTAACAAAGTAAGGCATTACTGAACGGAAATTGTCGAAGAAAGGCTCCATATCAACAATTAAATCTTTCTCGACACTGAGACCCAAAATCGGTTCAACCGTAATTTTATTGCCAACATCTTGCACTAATACTTTACAGGCCAGGCGGTTGACGCCATTGATGCGCATGGCATCCGAGCCGCAAACGCCATGAGCGCAAGAACGGCGAAAAGAGAGGGTGCCATCTTCGGTGTTTTTAACTTTTTCCAACAAATCTAATACCTGATCGGTTGGATCAGCCTCAAGCGTATATGTTTTGTAGTGACGCTTTTTATCCTTTTCGGGATTATAGCGGAAGACTTTCAGGGTTACTTGCATGGCTATCTCTCCTAATACACCCGTTTCTTTGGCTTGAATTTGGTGAAGGCAACCGGTTTATAACCGAGTTCAACTTTGCCATTGCGCATCCAAGCTAAGGTGTGCTTCATCCATTTTCTGTCGTTGCGCTCCGGGTAATCATCGCGGGCATGAGCGCCGCGGCTCTCCTTACGAGCCAATGCGGAAACAACGGTAACTTCTGCTAAATCGAGCAGATTGCTCAATTCCCAGAGGTTGAGTAAATCGGTGTTAAATCGTTTTCCTTGGTCTGCAACACGTACCTTTTTATAACGCACTTGCAGTTCCTTGATTTTATCCAAGGCTGTTTGCATCCCTTGCTCTACGCGGAAAACTCCAACATGATCGAACATCACCACTTTCATTTCTTCAGCAATGTTGGATGCTTGTTCCGTGCCATCACCATTGCGCAAATCATCGAGTTGGCGCATTGCCGCAGCACCAGCATCTTTGGGTAACGGTGGGTAAGCAGTTTCACGTGAGTACTCAGCAGCATTAATGCCAGCATCTTTTCCGAAGACAATAATGTCTAGCAAGGAATTCGTTCCCAGACGGTTAGCGCCATGCACTGAAACGCAAGCCACCTCGCCAGCGGCATACATACCCGGCATGACGGTATTTTTCTCATCCATGATAACTTCTGTGCGCATATTGGTAGGGATGCCGCCCATGGCGTAGTGTGCAGTAGGCTGCACCGGCATCGGTTGAACAACCGGGTTTACGCCAAGATAAGTTTCGCAAAAATCAATAATATCGGGCAGTTTGCCGAGGATTTCATCAGCGGTGACAACATAGGGTGTGCCATCGGGGCGTGTGCGACCGTCAAGCGCAGCGTATTTATTTACAGTTTCTGGGGTGACATCCAGATACAGGTAGCGTTCACCATTAATTCCTAGGCCATCTTGCATTTCTAAGTACATGGCGCGGCTGACAATATCGCGCGAGGCCAGGTCTTTCACATTGGGGGCATATTGCTCTTTGGCCATAAAACGCTCGCCCTTGTCATTAATCAACACGCCACCTTCGCCGCGCACCCCTTCGGTAATTAAGATACCCATTTTATAGATGCCGGTAGGATGGAATTGGAAGAATTCCATATCCTCAGCGGGGATACCGTGCCGCAGCGTGATGGCAACGCCATCGCCAGTGTAGGCATAAGCATTGGAAGTGATCTCCCAAATCCGGCCATGACCGCCCGTAGCAAAGATCACGGCTTTGGCATGGAAGATGTGCAGCTCACCGGTGGCTAATTCCAACGCGATCACCCCGGCAGCAGCGCCATCCACCACAATCAGGTCAATGACATGGAACTCATCGTAAAATGTAACTTCATTCTTGATGCACTGCTGATAAAGCGTTTGCAAAATCATGTGCCCGGTGCGGTCGGCCGCATAACACGCGCGCTGAACGGGTTTGCCGGTATCATTGTTGGTGTGCCCACCAAAGGGGCGTTGGGCAATCGTGCCATCTTCATTGCGTGAAAAGGGCAGGCCCATGTGCTCAAGATCATAGACGACTTCCGGCGCGATTTTGCACATGTACTCGATTGCATCTTGATCGCCTAAATAATCGGCACCTTTGACCGTGTCGTAGGTGTGCCACTCGAAATGATCTTCTTCTGTATTCCCCAAGGCCGCACCAACGCCGCCCTGGGCTGCCCCTGTGTGCGATCGAGTAGGGTATAACTTGCTGAGCACGGCCGTCTTGGCACCCTTGGATGCATATAGGGCTGCCATCAGCCCGGCGCCGCCTGCTCCAACAATAATAACTTCAAACTGATGCTTTTTCATAAAAGGGTTCCTCCAAACGATCTTAGGAAGCCAAGACCACGTAAATGCTTAAAAGGAGCATAATAGCCCAGAGGGCAAAGATCACAAAGCGAACCAGACCCTTCCAAAAAGGTTTTGTAATGTAATCTTCCAGCACAACGCGTATACCGTTCATGCCGTGGGTGCCGACAAAAAACAAAATCGTTATTTGCATGATTTGCCAGAATCCATTGGACCAGCCAACCAGCACATCGGGGATGTTGCTATCAACGACATGATTGGGATTGGGGAAAAAGGTCCAACGAGCCAGGGTGCCTAAATCCATTTGGGCGCGCGCGCCCATGAACAGGCCTACCGTGACAGCAATAAATGCTGCCAAGAAAAAGAACAACCCGGAAAGGCGTGTAAATAGCCACATTATGTATTCTAAATTCCAACCAGGTTGAGGAACTTTTCGTGTTTTCATATGCATCTCTCCTCTAGCCACCCGTGATAAAACGCTGCAGCATGATGAAAATCGTCAGGCCATAAACTGGAATAAAGATCAGCCATTGCAGCCAGGTCATTTCTTTTTGATAAGTGATCATGCGCGGCCACAAATCGAGGATAATAATCCTTAGGCCATTCAGAGCATGGAAGAGGACAGCAAAATAAATAAAGAGTTGGAAAAAGACTGATTGGAATACAATGTTAATGTTAATAGCCCAACTACTACCCATTTGTTGGGTAAAAAACGAAGCCACGACGTGCGAACCAATGAACAGCACCATACCAATTCCTGAAATTCGGTGGAGGAGCCAAGCTAGCATGGGTCCGCCTCCTTTGTATCGCAGCCCTTCTAAGATGCTTACATTTCTCTTAAGTGCCATAAAAAATCTCTCCTCTCTTCTTGCGAAGTGAAGTGTTGAGCGGATAATTAGAGGCGCTGGTGAATACGCCTGGTAGTTATGCAAAAAACTATTTGTTGGACTGATAAAGTAAACACTAATTATGACACCTAAAAACTTGAAAGATTAGTGACAGACTGCATAGTTTCTTAGTTCCAGGTATCCTCAACAATCTTGAAATTCTGCTTTATAATACTTTCTCTATTGTGTGTACTATTATTATGTTGCACGCATGAGGCTTGTCCATTGGTTTGGCATGAATTTGAACGACACCTATTCTACCATTCCAAAACTTTTTTTTTGCATAAACTAGAACAGGAGGCATGGATGTCACAAAAGACCTCTTCCCATCACCTCAGCCGCCGTGATTTTTCCAAGATTGTGGCGACATTTTTGGGGTCCATTATGGGCGCATTGGTCGGTATTCCCATCATTGGTTATATTATTTCACCAGCCCTGAAAAGCGTAGAAATTGATGATTGGATTGCTCTTGGCCCCCTCGAACAATACCCGATTGGCACGCCAAAACTCTTCAGTTTCACCCGCTCAAAAATCAATGGTTGGGAGAAAACAACCAACAGTTATGGTGTTTATGTGCTGCGTGATGAAAATGATAAAGTGGGTACATTCTCGAACGTGTGTACCCATTTAAGCTGCAGGGTGACATGGCAAGATGAATCACAAGAATATGTATGCCCTTGTCACGATGCGCAATTTGACATCGCTGGCGAGGTACTCAAGGGCCCGCCCCCACGGCCTATGGATCGCTACGCAAATAAAATTGAGGATGGCAACATTCTCATTCACCTAACGGAAGGTTAGCCATGGCCGAAAAAGTCTTTGATTGGTTAGAAGAGCGTCTTGGGCTGGAGTCGATTTACAGTGCTGTGTTGGATCGAAAGGTCCCGAAAGTAAATTGGTGGTTTACATTAGGCAGCGCCAGCCTATTTTTATTTGTGATGCAGGGTGTAACTGGTATTTTCTTAATGATGTACTATTCCCCATCTCCTGAGAGCGCCTACGACAGCATACAATATATTATGAATGATGTCGCTTTTGGTTGGCTCGTGCGCGGCATCCATCACTGGGGGGCGAGCTTGATGGTGATAACCGTTTTTATACACATGCTGCGCACCTTCTTTTACGGCGCTTATAAATTTCCCCGCGAGATGACATGGCTGACCGGGGTAATACTGTTCTTGCTAACATTAGGAATGGGCTTCACAGGATATTTGCTGCCGTGGAACCAGCGAGCTTATTGGGCCACAACTGTTGGCACAGAAATTGCCGGTACAGTTCCCTGGATTGGTGATTTCACGCTCAAAGTTTTGCGCGGAGGCACCGATATTAGTGCCGTTACGTTAGCCCGGTTTTTCTCTGCCCACATCTGGATCCTTCCCCTGGGCATTCTCTTACTAATCAGCACGCACATGTATCTCATTATCCGCCTGGGTATATCTAACATCCCGGGCGAGGATGAGTAAGGGCCGAAAGAAGGAGATTTCCCATGAACGATGATTTTAAGAAGAAATACTTCGAGAAATACAATCAAGCAAAACAGAAGGGTGTTAAATTTTGGCCAGACATCATTTACAAAGATTTGATCGTCTCTTTTGCACTATTTTTGCTTTTAATTGGGTTAGCTACCTTTATGGGAGTTTCACAAGAACCTAAAGCGGATCCTAATGATAGTACGTATATTCCCCGTCCTGAATGGTATTTCCTGTTTCTTTTTGAATTTCTCAAATTTATTCCCGGAAAAATTGAATGGGTTGGTACAACGCTAATCCCTGGCATTGCTGTAGCGGCATTATTTTTACTACCCTTTATTGGCAAAAATCCCTATCGGCATTGGAAAAACCGCAAGGTTGGCATTTCTGTCATGATCCTTGTTGTGATCAGTATTGTGGGATTGACGATCTCGGCTGTGGCAAGTACTCCAGAACAAGAAGAGGGCACGTTCGCTGGATCTATCGCCGAGCAAGTTGTTGCCGGCCAAGACCTGTATTCCATTTACTGCACGGAATGTCACGGGCCGGATGGTGAAGGTGGCGAGATCGCCGGTGTCGAAGGTTTGGAGGGTGTCTTTCTTAAGTCGATCAGCAGCCAAGATGAAATGTGGACCCGCACTGACAAGACGTTCTTCAATATTATTGATTTAGGACAACAAGACCTGGGTATGCCCCCCCTCGGATTGGGTTATGGCGGTGAGTTGAGCAAAGGTGATATGGATGCTATTGTCACTTTCATGCGCTATGTATGGGATGAGCGCGCCGAAATTCCGGCCGAAGCTATTATTGGCATCCCCGCATTGGCTGAAGGTGAAGTACCATCGTATGAAGTACATATTTCCGCGTTATCCAAGCGATATTGTGTTTCATGTCATCGCGAAGGCAAAGAAAATAACAACTATCAGATGGGCAGCTACGAAGAAATGCTGACTACCGGTGATAACAAGGGTAACAATCTGATTGTTGGCGATCTTGAGAACAGCTATTTTATTCAAACTCTCCACAAGGAAGCGATCCTCGATGCCAGTGGCGAGCAAATCATTGGACCTATGCCCCCTACAAAATCAATTAAAGATGATCATATTAAAATCTTTGAAGCCTGGGTGCTGGCCGGCATGCCGGAAACCATCGATGATGCCGCCGCGTTGATGGAGACACAACCTGTAGAAGAAAGCACGCCCGAGCAGGTTAAAAATATAATCAGGAAAGACCCTCAAAATTTGAG
>PVMK01119885.1_pt1 | contig 28644 bp, 21 predicted proteins | sample 1853481 | NCBI WGS metagenome assembly PVMK01 (sample SAMN08533507, study PRJNA380276) | Marine sediment metagenome, whole genome shotgun sequencing project. | reverse complement strand
TTTTGCATTATTTGGCAAGATCTTGTTATATAGAGAAATGCCTAAAAACAGAATGCCTAAAATGCACTAAAGTGCCTGAGAAAAGAAATGCCTAAAGTGCCTAAATTGCCTAAAATGCCTAAAGTTGAGGTATTCTATCGATTTTATTAAAAGAAAAAAGCAAGGTATGCGATTATACTCATTTGCTGGTTGCTGATCTTTCATGCTGAAAATACCAGGCGTTTATAATAAAGACGGAGCGAAGCGACACCATAATTTTAGGCATTTTAGGCACTTTCCGGTTTATCTGGATAATGAGTTTAAGCTGATAATTAAAACCAGATTACGTCTAACTATATACTGGAGTATAGCCATAAAAATCCCAAATCCCAAGCACCAAATTTCAAATAAATCTCAAATTTCAATTTCCAATGACCAAAACATTCGCCGCAGTTGTACCGTTTCGCTGAGGAAACCTTGTCGGCCGGGCCATGTGTTTGGGATTTTGAATTTGGATCATTGGAATTTGTTTGGATTTTGAAATTTGTGATTTGTGATTTAAATAAAATCTTCAGGGAAAGGAAGAAATATAAAAAATCTGACTTTTGTAATCTACATATAGAGCACCACACTAGGCCCCTATATAGATCCCTCTTCGCCGGCGTTTTATTTTGCCGGTTTTATTCAAACGAAAAATAATATTGCGTATTTTCTTTTCATCAAACCCGGTTGAGGCCTGAATTTCCGCAAAGCCCAAACCCTGCCTGGATTGTTTGATGGTATCCAGAACAGTATCAACTGCGGTCAGGGCTGTTTTGCGACGGGAATATTGCGCTCTGGCATTGTGGGCGCCTAATGCTGAACGCTGAACCAGAGTTTCCAAACGATCCAGTTTGGCCATCAGTTTGTCCACATCCTTTTTGGTCGGGATATTATAATTTTGCATAAAAAATTTAACCATGGCATCAAAGCTGATCGCTTTCCCTTTTTTTCTTGGCATGGGATCCTCCTTGGAAAGAGGTTCAAGGTTCAAGGTTCTGGGTTCAGCGCCGCCGCCGGCCACCGAAAAGCCAGTCAAATCGAAAAAGAAACTTTACAGTTTCATACGAGAGCTGCGGGGTGCGGACTTAGGTCATCCTTCGGTTCGTTCTCGTCGTCGTCCTCGTCCTCGATCCGTTTGGCAAAGGGTTTCATCAGCTATAGTTTTCGATTACGAGGACGAGCACGAGGACGAGGACGATTTAAACACCTGGCGTATGGCGAACCAGGGGGGTCGGCCCCACTTTGATTTTGCCATATCCTGATGAAGTTTCATACAAGAGGTTCTGCGGTTCGCTGTTAACCCATAACCCTTGAACCCTGAACGGTTCCTAAATAATTGATATCCGTATAAAAGTCAAGATATAGGATTTATGATTGAAATTGAAATGATTTCCTGATACCTAAAACCTGCTCACTACTGATCCGCCTCCTGCGGAAATCCTGCTTGCCCGCCATAGTCTAAAAGGCGAAGGCGGGAAACCTGAAACATTCTTGTTACTGGCTCCTGGTCACTGGCTTCTGGCTGCTGGCAATTAAAGGTGTAAGGTATAAGGTTCAAGGCTCAAGGCACAAGGTGCAAGGCTCAGGGCATAAAATGATACAATCATTGGCCTTGCGCCGTGAGCCCTGCGCCCATATCTTTGACCTTCCACCTCATACCCTATACCCTAAACCTTTTACCTTATACCACATGGTCCCAGCCTCCGGTGACGAGCGACCAGTGGCCAGTGACACATTTGAGATTTTGAACAATGACCTCACCCCGAACCCTCCTAAGAGCCTGGAATCTGAAGCCCAAGAAACGCATGGGTCAAAATTTCCTGTCTGATCCATCAACAGCCGCAACTATTATAAGCCGCGCCAATGTATCGGCAGATGATGTTGTTTTAGAAATCGGCGCCGGACTGGGCGCTTTGACTATACCTTTGGCACGGGTTGTCAAGAAAGTTTATGCGGTTGAAAAAGACAACCGGCTTATCGAACTGCTCAAAGCTGAGTTGCTCGCCAACCGGATATCCAACTGCGATATTATTGCCCAAAACATTCTTCAAATGGATTTGCATACCCTCGCAGATACAACCGCAACTAAATTAACGGTCGTCGGCAATTTGCCCTACGGCATATCTTCTCAAATTCTTATTAAACTCATCCATTCGAGAGACACCACAAAACGAGCGGTTCTCATGTTTCAAAAAGAACTGGCGCAACGGATTGCCGCCCAACCGGGCGGCAAACAATATGGACGAATAACCGCCATGCTCGGATACTGCGCCGACATTCGGCTCCTTACCGATGTTAAAGCATCTGTTTTCTATCCAACACCCAAAGTGGATTCCGCCGTAATCGAAATTAAGTTCAAATCCACATCGGAGTATGGACCCCACGATGAAGCCATGTTGTTTGCGGTTATTAAAGCAGCCTTTGGCAACAGACGCAAAACGCTGAAAAACGCACTCGCCGCGGCCGGACTTCAGATCGATTCTCAAATCGCCCTGCAGGCACTGAATTCAGCGGGCATTGATCCAACCCGTCGCGCCGAAACCCTGAACCCATCTGAATTCGTAGCCCTTGAAGTCAGCCTGAGAAAGGCCATAAAGGAAAGTGAAGGTTCATAGGTTCAGGGTTCTGGGTTCAGAGGTTCTGTGTAAAAGCGAATATCGAATAATGAATGTCGAATGCCGAAGGAATGTATTCTGCCTGTCGTGAGCTTCTGTGTCGAACGGCCCGTCGTGAGCCTCCCTTCGAGAGCCTCAGAGTCTAACGACTGGGTCGAACGGTCTATTTTATAAAAAGATTGAGCAAAGCGAATCCACCCTTCGACATTCTGCGGTTCATTATTCTGCGGTTCTGCGGTTCGCTGTTCAACCCCTGAACCTTTGAACCCACAACCTCTGAACCCTGAACCCTGAACCTTTGAACCTATCTTTAGGCCTTGACCCAGTGCGCCTGTGGCATTATTATTAGGTTCAACCAATAAAAGGAGGCCAAAATGGCAGTAAAAATTCTAATCAAGCGCAACGTCCCCCAGGATAAGGCAAGGGCAATGATTCCGTTGTTCAGACAAATGAGGGCTTCTGCGGCAACACAACCCGGTTATATTACCGGCGAAACCCTGAAAAGCCTGGAAAAACTCGAAGAATTTCTGGTGATCAGCACCTGGCAGTCATCCGATGACTGGAAAAAATGGCTGCAAAGTGAAGAAAGAAATGAGGTTCAGGGCAAAATTGATGATTTGCTGGGTGGAGAAACAAAATACGAAATTTATCATTACGGATTCTCGGAGTAAATAAAAATTTCAAGGCAACTGGAATTTTTTTCGGGGCTATAACCAAAACGAAGGTAAACTATCTCTTTGGGGGTTATAGTTCCGAAATTTTTATGTCTACATAAGTTCAGCAATTGATACCGTCCGATCGCCAAGCATATTGACGTAACTGCCCATTTCATTATCGTACCATCCGTATATGACGGCCTGGGTGACCGGTATCCTGATCACAGTTCCGCCTCCCGGCTTGAATGATAGATCTTTTTCAAGTCCCGGCACTTTGGCAAGATCTATGGTGGCCTCTGCTGTCCGGCTGTGAGTTTCGTGCCCTTCAATGGTGGCCGCCACTTTGGGAATACCGATAATATCGCCGGAAACATTTTGTTTTTCGGTGTAGTACAGATACCCTTCGGGGCTGTCCGCTGCAGCCTGTCGGTAGATATCGTTAATCATTTCTCTTGTGACGTATCCACCGGTTGGTTCTTCCTGTAAGTTGATCACCAGAATAATCAACGACCCGGTGGCAGTCGGGATCCTCACCGATTCAGCAATAAATGCAATCTCTTCCATTTCGGGTATAACCAATCTGAGTGCTTCGGCAGCCCCGGTTGTGGTCAGAATAATATTATTCATTATACTTCTGTTTTTCCGCAAATCGGTCTTGCCTGCTTTGGGCAGGCGATCCAATACTTCCTGGGAGCCGGTGGCCGCATGAACCGTTGCCATAGAGGCGGACATAATTTTTTTGGAACCGAAAGCATTAATCAGCGGTTTCACCATATGAGCCAAACAGGTCGTGGTGCAGGAAGCATTTGAGATGATTCGGTGTCGCCGGGGATCATAATCATTACCGTTAACTCCCATAACGGTGGTTACAGCATCGTCAGGCGTTGACGCCCGTTTGTCCTTGATTTTAAAGGGAGCTGAAAGAATCACTTTCTCGGCCCCGGATTCCAGATGTCCCCGTGCCGAACCCTGGGGATACTCCGCATCCAGGGTGGGGTTAAGAAATTGTCCGGTGGTATCGACAACCAGCCTGACGTCCTGCTCTCTCCAACCAATTTCAGCCGGATTCCGGTGTGTTCTTAGAAAGCGAATTTTAACACCATCAATTGTCATCGTACTGCCGTCTTCATCCAAATTGCTGATCACCGGCTGCCCCGTATGGCCGTACAGATATCCATGCAGCCAGCCATAGGTGGAATCCCGTTCAACATAATGCGCAACATCCTCAAGTGATGCCCCGACCTGACGACCAATATTGACCACGATTTCATCGAAATACTTACGGGCCACATGATGCCACACGGTAAGCTTTCCAATACGGCCGAAACCGTTGACGCCCAGCTTTTTCCCATGGACTATTGCACCAGTCATAATCAGGATTCTCCTTTTTTGATTTAGCTTACCGCAAATCCGAAATACGAATATCGAAATACGAAACAATATCAAATGACCAAAATTCAAATGACCGAAACAAGTAGGTCAATGAGAACTGAGATGCAAAGCGGGTGTTTGGAAAATTTGAACATTGGGATTTTTGAATTTGTTTCGGATTTCTAATTTCGTGCTTCGAATTTCCGGTTTATCCGGCTTAGGCTTCCTTCACCTTAATCAATCCTTTAAATATAGAGCCTTCCTGCCCGTCAATGCTTATGTGGGCACCCGGTCTTAAAAGTACTTGATTAAATGAACAACTTTTTCTGCGCTCATCGCATATCAGGTCCCCGCAGCCCACGACACAAGTTTTTCCCAGCCGGTGCGCCACCACGGCTGCGTGGGATGTTAAACCACCTCTGGCAGTCAGTAAACCGTCGGCCGCATGTATTTCCCGAATATCGTCCGGAACGGTGTCTGCCCGGGCAAGAATTAAAAAGGTATCCGGTTCCTTGAGGCGCCACGCCTCGATCTCTTGCAGGTTAAATACCAGTCGACCGCTCATGGCGCCGCCGCTCACCCCGATACCATGGCCTAAATACATGGCCTTACTTTGTTCATCGAAATCAAAGGTTAAAACTTTTTTGCGCTCCCGAATGGTCATATCGCGGGTCTGCAGCAAATATAAATTGTCAACCTCCGGACTTTCAAACGTAAACTCCATTTCCTGGGGGCTCCAACCCTTATTGTCGATCAAATCATGGGCCCAATTTTTTAGGGCTTTGTAAATATCGGGGAAGTGGGTTTCGAGGGTCACATCGGTCTCACGCATTTCTATATCCTGTTGAAAAATCGAAATAGGATTGGTGGTGACCAGTCCGGAAACCACATCCTCGCCTTGATTCCCAATGGTAAAGTCTCCCCATAGTTTTAAGGTATCCCCCGACCACCTGGGATTATGGGTAAAAATAACACCGGACCCGGAGTTGCTTGAAATATTGCCGTAAACCATCTCCTGCAGGGTCACAGCAGTGCCCCAGTCATCTGAAATTCCCATTATTTTGCGATAGGCCCGGGCTTTAGGAGATTCCCATGAATCCAGCACCGTCTTGATTGCCAGATACAACTGCTCATAGGGTTTCTCCAGGATCTCAATTCCGGCATCTTTAATCATCGCTTTATAGGCCAGGCTGAGGTCTTTCATCTGTTCGCCGCTAAACTCCCTTTTGTAAGGAATGCCGAGCTTGTTTTTCCAGTCGCTGATGATGGCATCGAAATCATCGCGCTGCAGTCCGAACGCCATCCCATAACATTGCAGAAACCTGCGGTAGCTGTCCCAGGCAAACCAGACGTTATCGGTTTTTAAAGCGATACCCCTGGGCAATTTCCTCATTGTTCCCCACATCCAGCAGGGTATCCATCATTCCGGGCTGGGAAATTGCCGATCCGCTTCGCACTGATAATAGCAAGGCGTTTTTAGGGTCCCCAAATATCTTGCCGCTGGATTTTTCCAGTTTGCTGATATTCAGGGCCACCTGCTCCCGGAAATTTTTCGTAGCCGGCGGATAACTGTCGATGATCTCCCGGCAGCGAAACACTTCGGTGGTAATGATAAATCCGGGGGGGACGGGAAAACCTAAATTCTTCAGCTGAACCATGTTGGTGCCCTTGTTGCCCAGCTGGATGATGCCGGTCACCCGGCTGCGGGCCGAATCAATCGGGGTCATGGCATTTTGGGGATCATACAGCAGCAATTTTTGAAGTTTATCCTTGGGCAGCTTATTTGATTGCTGGAAAAGGGTTGTTAGAATACGGCTTAGAAAAAAATCCAGTTGCTGCAGCCCCAAAGACAGCGCAATCTGCTCGCGAAAAAAAATCTCGGATACCCGGTGCTGCAATTTTTCACGGTCCTCCAGGTATTTGCCGGGAAGAAATTTGGGCAGTACCCGTTCGATGGGAATTTGAGAAAGAATTCGATTCAGATTCTGGCCGTGGATGTTATGGAAATGGTCGTGAATAATATTTTTGACCGCCTGGGCAAAACCTTTGAATATATCCAGATATTGGGTCTGGGTGAAGCCTTTGACCTCCAGAGAATGGGCTAAAAATTCCAGTTGGCGCTCAACTTCAACGGAAGATATACCGTCCAGTTTCAGCGCTTTATCGAGCAATCTCAACAGGCTGTATATTTGATAAAAGGTGGCTTTGGTAATTAAATTGAGGTCGATATTCCGGATCAGTTCTTCAAACAGCACATTGACCAGCGTCTCCAGGCGAAAGGTGAGTCCCAGGCAGTCAAATTTCATTTCGTGATAACTTCCATAGGTGGAGGGTATATCGATGGTGATGTGCCGTTTTTTATAGATGTCTTCTTTGATTTCAAATTGCTGCTCACTCAAAATGACAGCTTTAAGCTTTTCCAGGTAATCCAGCAGCATGAAAAGTTTTTTGGTTAGATCGGGCTCGGCCAGGACTTTCTCAGCACGATTAAAATCCGGCAGAGCTTCAGTTCGAAGCTGGGCAATATAACTTCCCAGCTCAATGTAATCAAAGCTGTATTTTTGATGAAGCAATTTATAGAATTCAATCGAGAGTTCAACCCGCCTTCGATCGATGTCGGAAACACCGGAAATCCCATCAAGCAGCATTTTTAATCTCTGATCTGAAAGGCTCAGCAAATCACCGGGAATGCGAAGGCCGTTTTCTGCAAAAAAAGAGATAATCTTGTTAACGCCGTCAACATAGATACCTTGGTCGTCAATCTCTTCGTATATGTTCGGCGGAACGAAGGGCTTCAGGCCGGTCTTGTCGCGAGTCAGCCAGAAGTGCAGCGTCGCCTCCATAAATGGAACAATTTGATTGCTGCTTTCAACATGACTTTGCTTTCTTAAAAAATGAATCAGTCTGTCCCGACGATGGGTGATTTCATCAAGTTGGGTGGATATTTCCCTTAATTGCCCCTCAGCGCCGATATCATTATAAAAAGCCGGACATAGCCGGGTGAGCTGTTTGGCCAGGTTATAAACCGGACCGATCCGGCTGTTTAAAAATCGTGTGATGTCGCGGGGGAAAATATCGATATCTCTGATAAAAACACCACAAAGCGACAGGTGAATGATCAGGCCTGAAAGAAGACGGGTGGACCATTTCGGATTGACCTCGATCAGCTCAAGCCAGGTTCGAATGTTCAGAATATGCGCGCTGTTAACTCTTATTTTCCAGTCATTGTCCACGCCCTGCAGCATGGGTGCCTGAAAGCCCAGATCAATTGCGGAGTCGATGAAGAAATTGACAAGATCAATCTCATCGGTATTAAACACGCCCTTGCCCATGTTCAGGACACAATTCAGCGTTGTAGCCTGATACGTCCGGGTTTGCTCCTTTAAAATCTTGAAAGTCTTGCGGATCAGATTCTCAATTTTGCTATAATTTTCATTTTCGATAATCCAGGTAAGGGTCAGGTTGATGTCCCGCAAGGTTTCTTCGTGGATTAAGTATAATCCGGCCAGATTCATTATATGAAAAAGAAAAATTAATTTAAAGTGGTGGCCCCGGCCGTCTTTAGCGCCTTTTTGCAGTATTCGGCGGGGAATTTGTCTGTATGCATCCACTATCTGGCCAAAACCGGGAAGTTCCAGCAGCCGTTTTGAAATCTCCTGGGACCCGATCTGGGTATCATTGGTATACGCATCCAGCTGATTCTTCCAGTCATTGATCCGGCGGTGGGAAATGGCGTTAAAAAAATCCTCGAAATTGATTTTGGCATCGATTTCAAAGGCTTCTTTTTCGAACCAGGTTTGGGGATCAGCCTCATTGAGCCAGTAACGGTAAGTATAGTCGTAATATTTGATCAGTAAAAGATTGAGGGCTTTAAAATCTTTGCAAGACTCCGGCGCATTGTTTAAGAAGGCCCCGGCCAGCCGGTTGATGGCATAATAACTATCCACAAACAGAGAAAAATGGTTGTCCGGCAATTTACGGATTCGATCAAAGCCGCTATCAATGACCGGCTGAAATGTCTCGAAATGCGGTCCGGCCTCACCCACTATTTTTTGTATGAATAACAGTGTATTATCAACGGCATCGTCTTGAATTTCCTTGTCCTTACAAGCTTCAACGGCGTCAAACAAAATTTCGAACAGCAAGCTTGCCGCCTCGGGCCCGCCGGGATGGTTCTTGAGAAGGTGAAAATATTCCAGTGAATATCTTCGCGCTTCGGTAACAATGAATCTCCAATTTTTATAAGGATGGGAAAGCTCCTTTAAAAAAATATTCAATCCCTCCATCAGGCCATAATATTTGGACATTACCTCCTGGAGAACGGAATATTTTTCATCTACGGCAACGTCAACGTGGTAATCGGCCAGGTTGACTTCAAGGGCTTTGGATTTTATTTTCAACAGGCTGATCTCCCGGACAATTAATCATCGGTGTAATGATTATTGTCAAGAATAGCAGAGCGTAGGCGGAATTTCAAGGAAAGGATGGGAATATAAGGTTTCAGGTGTCAGGTGTCAGGAACGAACATAAAAATATTGAGGAATTAAGGAATTGAGGGATTGAGGAATTAAAATGACAGAATACCTTCAATTCCTGAATTCCTGAATTCGCAATTCCTAAATTTGTTTGCTGACATCTGAAACCTACCAGTATCTGAGGTTATAATTTAACGTGAGAGAGCGATCAGACGATAAACTACCATTCCTGCCAGCCAGGCCACGTCTTCCGGTGAAAGGATCCGGCCGATGGTTTCGTCAAAAAGGATGTTGGCTTCGGCCGGAAATTCATCGTCACCTTCCCACAGAATCAATTGGAGAGGTACTGCGGGCAGGACCCTGAATTCAAATCCCGCATCTCCGTTTTCAATTATTCGGGCCCCAAGTTTTTCTGCCGCCCGGGAAAAACCGGAAATATTCTGGCCAAAAACTTTTTTTAGCGGATCCACCGCCCGTTTTACAAAGGCACCGAAATAAAAAGAAGCTCCGGGGATTTCCCGGTAGGAAATCCAGCGCCCGGTTAAATCCGGCGTCTCAGCCGCCATCAGGTAGTGTAAAATCAGGACCTGCTCCTGGATAGGGATCTCTTTTTCGCTGTCAGCCTGATCTTTGAATTCAAAAAGAGGGTAGCTCACCAGGTAAGTGCGGTCCAGAAAAGGAATATGCAGTGATTGGCTATCCGACGGCTCAAAACCGGATCGCTGTGCTATCGTCTCAAATGACTCCTGTGACAGCTTTTCAACTGCAAGTTTACAGGCGTTGATGTAATCGTCAATGCGGGGCATAGGGACTCCTGATGGCTGGTAGCTGGTTTCTGGTCACTGGCTTCTGGCCGCTTATCGGCTGGTAGCATTTGATACGCGATGCTCGATTCTGGATGCTCGATTCTCGATAAATGCAATTCCGTCGGTTCAGAATGTCTGTCCTTCATCGAGTATCGAGAAACGAGTATCCAGTATCACGCCGTTACAGCAACCTGACGGCCGGTGACCAGAAACAAGCCACCAGTGGCCAGTACCCAGCGACGAGAAAAAAAGCCCCACCCATATCGGGCGAGGCTTTTATGTTTAATAAATTTAACGCGCCAGCGTTAAATTTCAAGCCACGAATCCGAATACAGGGTTTTGCCGAGAATAATATTTACGGTCTTGACGTAATCCTGCATCTCTTTGGACAGCGTATCCATCGCCGGCGCGTTGCCGTCCATGGTACTGTAAATCAGATCCACGACATCCTGGCGCTGGCCCTTGGCAATGGCGATCAGCTGATCATCCAGCGGATCGGCAATCACCGAATGCATCCCGTATTTCTGGAGCATCACCATGTAGGTCTGATTGAGAATGGGACGCAGGTTGTCAGGCGGTCCGTTGGAAATATTGGACAGCCCGCAGGTGCTCTTGGCGCCCGGTGCAATATCCTGCAGCATTTCCATAAACGTCATCAGGCAGATAAGTTGAGGTTGCTGAATGTTCAGCGGGGTGACGATGCCGTCCACCCAGATTTTTTCATTGGGGATTCCGGCTTCATTGGCAAAATACAGAAGCTCGACACTTAGCGCCGCACGCTCGTTCTCATCACGCGGCAAACCTTCCGGACCCCACATCAAGGCAACAAAATCCGCATTGTGCTCCGCGGCCAGGGGCACCATGGACTCATAACGCTCGGGGCGCACCATGATGGAATTGACCAGCGGGGGCTGGGGGGTGTCCTTATAGACCTTGAGGGCCTCTGAAATAGCGTCGATATTAGACGTATCCAGGGCCAGTGGGATGTCATCGACCACTTCCTGGACCGTTTTAACCACCCAGGGCATGAGTTCATGCCCGTCTTTTTTGGCCGGCCCGAGGTTGATGTCGATATAATCCATGCCTTTTTCGCGCTGGAAAAGGGCCTCCTCCTGGATTGGTTTGGGGTCGCGTGCCTTGTACGCCGCGCCGATTTTTGTGGATATTACGTTTAAACTTTCACCAATTAGTAGCATACAAAACCTCCCTAACGTTTAGTGCCTAGTTTATTGTTGTGTTTCCTGCTCGGCAATGACCTTTTGTCTGTTTTGGAAGTTCGCCTCGTCTGGAATAATGGAATGATGGAATTTTGGAAGACTGGGGTCGGCGGAAAACAGCCGGTTTACTACCCCGGGTATTAGCAAAAATTCGATGTTCAAAGATGAGTTATTCCGCTTTTTCTCCCCAATATTCCATTTTTCCAGAATTCCATCATTCCAATTATTTTTGCTTGGCTTTGAGGAACCCTGGAATATGAGCGGCTTCCCGGGGACCCACGGTAATCTTCCAACCGGGCAATTCTTCTTCCACATCACCGGCAATCGCAGCTGCATATCCGGGAATAATCAGCTCATGAGTCTTGACTTTGTCTGCGATTCCGCTCTTTTTGACAAACATGCCCACATCATCACCGGCAAATTTGCCGGCCGCCCAGGCTGTCATAACGGAAAGTCCCTCCGAGTCCTTGACCAATAACCAGGAAGGAACCCGGCTACCCTCTATTTCACCGGAAACGATGAAATAGGTCAGGGCGAAATTGGTGGTCACCAGCACCGGTGAATTTTCATCCGGGTTGTTGATATCGTAAATGCCTTCGGTAACCGTCATGGGCCGCTGGGGGTCGGTAAAAATATTCAACCGCTCCAGTAACAGGGGGAACAAGCTTTCACCGCTAAAATCGGAAAGAACGACGATACCGCCGTACTTGGCAATAAAGGTCCCGGCGATGAGAGTCTCCATATCCAGGTTCGATGCCATTTCACAGGGAAAGGTAATGCTCGGAAAACCCAACGCTTGATTTCCATCTTTAAGCGCCGCCCGCCTTAAGGCGATCTGGTCTTGATGGGATTGTTTGATTTCTCTGGAACCCGGATCAACCACCAGGTCTTTGAGGCCCGCTGCCATGAGTTTTTCAGTCAGAGGGATGAGACCCTCGACGGAGTCCGCTCTGACGGCCAGGGGCAGGTCATTTTCTTTGGCCAGGGCGCCATACTCGTCAACGTTGGCTTCGGTTGCCGCGTACATCAAGGGCCTTTTAAACTTACAGGCTTCAATGCCGGCTTTCATTACACCGGCATCTTCGGTCATCAAGGCCAGATTGAACTCCGAAGTTTCGGCGATCTCTTGGCTGCGCCGGCAAATGCCGCGCTGTCCCCGCCGGCGTCTTTGAGCACAATCAATTCCGGTCTGAGGTTTAAGCCGACTCTCTCGAACTGGAACGCATTCCAGGCTTTGAGTTTGGTTTCAAGGTCTGCTTCGGCGATGTCGGATCCCACGACAGCTGCCAGCAGGGTCGGATTATAGAAGGTTTTCTCATGCCGGTACTGGACGGTTTCACCACCGGTGACAGCGGCCCTTACGCCTTTGCCGATGGCCACCGGACGGATCGGCGGCGCCGATGCTTCCGACAATTTCTCTCTGGCCTCATCGGAAACATAAGGGCAGGCGTCCAACTCGGCCTTGCCGGAAGCCAGATTCATGGCAAAGGCCAGGCAGGTGGGAACCCCGCATTCTTTGCAGTTGGTTTTCGGCAGGAGTTTGAAAATTTGAATACCCGTTAATGCCATTTTTATCTCCTTCGTATCGTGTTGCGCGTTGCGCGTTACGGGTTGCGCGTTTCGGGTTGCGTGTATCGTGTTTCGGGTTGCGAGAACCGAGTTGCCGAGTGCGCGCTGATTTCGTTCAACGCGCAACTCGCAACCCGCAACCCGCAACTCGATTTTTTTTCTATCAGATGATCGGATCCATCTCCAGGGCCGGATGCTTTTTCTCTTTCAAAAAGGACATAATTTCTTCCTCGGTGACACCCACCGTCTCGTCTGCGATCATGTCGTAAAGATCAGGAACGCCTATCTCTTTACCCCGCTTATCTATCCGATCCTTGATCTCTTCCTTTAATATCTTGGGCATCCAGACCATGCGAGCCAGTCCGCCATCACCCGTGATGAACTTACCTTGGGTAATATTGTATTTTGAATGGCCGACAAATCCAGGAGATTGCGCCCCGCCGCCCATAACACCGGCCAGGGTTGTAAACTTCATACCGCAGGGGGTTTCCCCTGCATAATCCCGACTTACGGTCATAACGCCGTTGCAGGCGGGCAGCATGGCGGCAATGCACTCGCAGCATCCGCAGGTGGTCATGGGATCGATTACCATGGAGTAGAAGTTATAGTGGGTGACCGCCCCCCGGGAGGCCTTGTATACAAAATCGTTGACCCCTTTCCACTGGCCCAGTACAGGATCGATACACTCACCCTTTTCTATGGGCTGGTTCGGGCCGGTGGGATTAATTTCAAAAGAGGCCTTGCAGTCCATCCAGTTGTAGGCACCGCACAATCCGGTTCGCTCGGGGACTGACCGAACACACGTGATTGGGGGCAAAGGACTGACACAGGGTGCAGGAATAATAGGTTTCCACATCCTCGTCGGTCATATTTTCCACCCGCTCGTCGCGCTTCTTGTACTCGCCCCGGGCCCGTTTGGTCAGCTCATCCACATCTTTTTTGTTGGTGTACAGGGTGATCTGGACCTTGTCGAGGATGCTTCCGAAATCCTGGTGAAACTTGGCATGCAGAACAACCCCGATGTCTTTGAGGGTAAAGCCCTTTTTCTATGGCGGCCTTGCCGAGCGCGAATCCAGGCGATATCCCGCTGACCGATGTGCATGATCCCCCTGAATGTAATTGACCAGGTGATGGATCTGGCGTTCGAGGATCGGCTCGAAATCCGTCTGGAACTCGCGGCCGGCCATCTGGACATAGATTCCCAGGGGGAAAGGTGCCGCCCTCTTTGACTTCAGTGATATCGGGGCCGACGACCTCAACCTTGCCGTCTTCGATATCGTTCATCTCGGCCATTTTGACAGTTCGGTGCACTGGCTCTTGCCGCCGCCGCATCTGGGCGTGAAGGTCGGCACCCCTGACCCGCTCACCCTCGTAAGCCGGACCGAAGGCACAGGGGATCTCGATGTCGGATACAAGGGTTTTGAGTCCACGGACCTCAACCGACCTTGCGCAGATTTCATCATGGGCCACCGGGGCTACCACATGCTCGTAGGTACAGATACCCGAAGGCAGGATCTGGGTAATGTCGGTATCGGCTATGGTTGGGAAACCCCAGTTTACACAGCCGGCTGCGGCAACGCCCCACTCGGTTCCGACATCGCCCAGGGCATTGACAAACGCAAATACCCTTTCTTTGTTGTACATCAGAATTTTCTTGTAATCACCGGGCTCAACACCGCCGAAGGCCATGGCAACCCTGTTTGCAAAACCGAGCGCAAATACGGCTGATGAAATGTCAGGGCCGAAGCAGGCGATTCGTGTGCCCCACCCCACCTGCACCCCGGCTTCGATAAGTTGCTCGACCAATGTAGTGCCGTTATGGTTGGCAGCCAGGAACATGTAAAGGCCCCTTTTCTGGTAATCTTCGATGATCATCTTTGCGGTTTCCGGATCAGGTGCGGAGCCCGACTATGGCCGCAAAACCAGGAGCAGAGCCGTCAACGAAATTCGACCCCTCTTTTCCTGAATATCGTATCATCGGCAGCGCCGGTCCAGATTTTTCCCGCCTCGATATCCGGATCTTCTGCATGGAGATAAAAATCAGGATCATTCAGATACCTGAGCGCCTCTATAATTTCAAAGGATATAATACCTGCCATCCCTGCGTCCAGGAGAGGCCCCAGGAAAGGAAGCCAGTTTCTACCTTTAATATGGGGGGGGAAGAAGACCCCGTGCAATCTCCCAGAGGTTCCTGCAAATCTTCAAGGGTTTCAACCTTGATTCCGAAAAGTGAATATATTACCGGCAAAAAATAGCCGGTGTTGGGAAACCCTACCTTGGTATCCGCATCATAGGTTTGAAGAGCTTTCTGTAATGTTCCTTCGGCCTGTGAAACAACTTTATAACCGCCCTGAATGGCAGCAAATGCGATTAATCTTGACATTTCGTTCCTCCTTCGTGGAGTTCTTATAATTAATATTTTAATTCCTCAATTACTCTTTTTAGCCCTAAAGAGCCTGGCGTGCAGAGAAATCCATCATAACCCTTTCTCTGGCCTTGTCGATGCCCAGCGCTTTGCGCTTCTTGTCGATATGGGCGATGATCGCATGGGCATGTTCTATGGGATCTTCCACCATGTCCCACATTCCCCCAAACTTATTTTCAAACTCCTTAAACAGATAATCCTGAAACACGGGGGCGCCGGTTGTCGGCAGCATGCCGCCGAATACGGTATAGACACCGGAAGCAACAAAATATTGCCCGATGGATATCGCTTTTTCACTCATCCATTCAGGGGCGCTGCCGGCTGCCGGCAAGTCCGAGATATCATTGCCAAGTCCGCCGGCTTTAACCATTTCAGTCAAGGCCAACAAAATACGGCTGTTGTCCACACAGGAGCCTAAATGCAGCACCGGCGGGATACCCACGGTCTCGCATACTTCAGCCAGACCTGCACCGCAGTGAACCGCTGCGGATTCCGGTGTCAACAGTCCTTCCGTAGCGCAGGCAATGGCGTTACACCCGGTGGTCAGAACGATAACGTCGTTTTTGATCAATTCTTTGATCATGGTAATGCAGCCGTCATTATGTTTCTGCCTGGCATTATTGCATCCGACCACACCCGCGCCGCCTCTGATGCGGCCGTTGATGATATTATCATTTAAGGTGTAATAGTCACCACGGAAGGTCCCTCCCAGATGATATTTGATCGACTCAACCCCAAAGCCCGCAATCTGAGTGGCCGTTTGTTTCGGGATCATAATCTCAGCGCCGCGATTTTGAAAATTGTCACAGGCCATTTTAAGAATCCGGATGGCGTCTTCCATGGCATGGTGTTCATCGAATTCGATGTGGATCACGTTGTCCTGTTCCATTTTGGCAATAGGATGGGTGGTGATCAGCTTGGTGTGAAAACACTTGGCCACATTGGCCAGGTTCTGCATGACACACTGGACATCCACCACCATGGCATCACAGGCGCCGGTGACAATGACAAGTTCCTGCTGTAAAAAATTGCCCGCCGGCGGCACGCCGTGGCGCTGCAGCATCTCATTGGCCGTACAGCAGATACCGCCCAGTTGGATTCCGTTGGCGCCCTTTGATTTGGCGTAGTCAAGCATTTCCTTGGTCTGGGAGGCCGCCACGATCATCTCTGAAAGCACCGGCTCATGACCGTGAACGATGACATTCACATGATCTTCCTTCATGATCCCGATATTGGACTCCGCTTGAAGGGGATAAGGCGTTCCGAAAAGAATATCCTGCATGTCGGTCGCCAGCATGGAGCCGCCCCAGCCGTCTCCGATAGCTGCACGGGTGCCCTGCTTCATCAGGTTCTTGTAATCCTGGTCAACGCCCATGTGGGTGCGATGCATGAGTTCTACGATCTCCCGGTCGATATTCCTGGGGATAACACCGGCGTTTTCCATTTCTCATACAGGGCCGCCGGCGCCCTTTTGGCATAGAGCAACTCGCCTTCCGGTTTGCCCCATTCAGCCATAGCTTTTTCGCCAAATTCAACCGCGATTTCGTCGATATCCCGGTCCACTTCTTCGCCGTCCACTTCAACCGTGGTGGCCACACCCAGATGAGGGGCCACATCCAAAAGCTTGTCGACATCCTTTATCTTATAGTCATTCGTCTCTTTTCTGGCCGCCGACAAAAAGACCTCGGCCACACTGCGTCCATGATCGGAATGGGCGGCCGCACCGCCGGCGATCATCCGCACAAAGTTACGCGCCGCAATGGTATTGGCGGTTGCACCACACAGGCCCTTACGGGTGTCTTCACCCTCGATGCCGCCTTTGGGAAGCGGCAGCCGGCAGGGACCCATGGAACAATTTTTACAGCAAATGCCCCTGAATACCGATATTACACGGTTTCATATTCATGGCTCTGTCAAAAATTGTTTCAACACCCAATTCCTGTGCCCGGGCTATCATCTGCTGTGATGCCACATCTATGCTTGATGCAACTGGATCAGCCAGTTTTTTGGCTTTAACCGGTTTTGCTACATTTGCTTTTTCTTCTGCCATTAGAGGTTCCTCCTCATGTTATGTTATTAATTTATTTGTTAACTCAATACTTGTAACCGTTCACAGGTTCAGGGTTCAACGTTCAGGGTTAAGGGAAAAGAAGGCATTCAAGACCCGAAGTTCTCGTTAAAAATGCTCATTTCCCAAATAATTGCCAATTTGGCTCCAAATTTTGGATTAAGCCTGACGAAACTGACGCTTTTTTGGTAAATACGCACCCCTTATGCAGTCCAGGGACGAGAATGGAACCTTGAACCCCTGAACCTTTGAACCCCTGAACGCTTACCCTAAAACTTCTTAAGGTGTTCTCAACCTGCTTATAAATTTATCAACCGCAGATTTCTAAACTCATTCGCCTTCAGTGATACCAGAGATTCATTATCTTCTAATATTCTTAAATTTAGATAAAGCGGATCTCTGGGTCTTGGCCGCCGTCATTGTAACCTTTTTATCCTTGGTTGTAGTCGTTTCCATTCTTTCTTCATGCTCTTTTGCTCTGCGCTGTCTTACGGCCTCTTCTTCGGACTCACGCTTGGCAACTTCTTCAGCTTTAGCCTGGGCCTCAGCCTTGGCTTTAGCTTCAGCTTCCGCCTTGGCCTTTGCTTCCGCTTCGGTTTTTGCTTTGGCTTCTGCCTCTGCCTTGGCCTTTGCTTCAGCATCAGCTTTGGCCTTAGCTTCCGCATCGGCTTTGGCTGCGGCATCTTCTTCGACTTTAGCCTCGGTGACTGCTGCGGGTGCCGGCGTCGGCGCGGCCTTTTTCTCCGGTTCGGGAGCAGCGTCCTTCTTGGCCGCGGGAGCCGCCTTCTTTGCGGGTTCAGGGGCCGCTTCTTTTTTGGCCGGGGCCGGTTTTTTGGCCTTTTCTTCTTCGATGGTCAAATCCGGCTCGGGTGAAAGGGCTAAAAGGTCCACCTCGACGTCGTCCAGCTGTTTTTGAATCGGGGCCACATCCGTGGCCATGCCGCCTTCATAAACCAGATCGATGTAAGCTTTGACCATTCGAATAGACTCGGGATGGCGCATGATGAGCACATTTGAGCCACTCATCAGATAGGCCACCGCTCCCACGCCTTCCATTAGAATGGGACGCTTTTCGGGGTCCCCCAGCAGCGGTGCCTCTTCGACCGGCTGTTTGGCTTCCTTGCACTTCCAGACCTCGTTACCGAGGTTGTTGATGATCGGAAGCTGCAGTTTGTCATCGCCCTGGGCCAGCGCTGCCATGCGGATCCGCTCCATCACGGAATAGGAATATTCCAGTCCGTAGCCCAACCCGCCGGTGGTGGAATCGATAATCATGCGATCCGTGGGCATCCCCAGGTTTTCAAGCAAAATGTTGCACTGCTTGGCAAGGTTCACATCAATCGGGGAAGATGCGATGATGGTGTGACCGAAACCCATGGCGGCCGCACCGATACCCTTGTGATTTTTGTCCTCCACCGGACCGATAATCAGGTTTTCGCCCTCACATTCCTCGGCAATTTTTTTGAGAACTTCCTCATCTTTTTCCACGCTGGCCGTTCCCCAGATAATCAGGGGCACATCAATCGCGCCCAGGACTTTTTTAACAGTAGCGGCAGCATCATCGGCCGAAGCATCATTGCCGTTGGGATCGGTGCTTTTAAGCTGAAGCACAATCATCTCGGCACCGAATTCCTCGACGCATTTTTTGGCCCAGGCGGCCGGGTCCGAAATGACATCCTTAAAAGGTGCGAGCGCTGCCTCCGGCCAATCTTCCGGTTCCATATCCCAGATTTCCATGGCAATCCTGGGTTTGTTGGGCATTGCCCCTTCGAACTGGTAGAATGGATAGCATGTCTCTCCGCCGACAGTAACGGCATTATCGCCCTTGCCCAGGGTGATTTCTTTTATACTGCCGGTATAGGATTCTTTAAAAAATTCAAAAGCCAATGTGACCTCCTTGTATACGCTTACCGGTTAGTGATTGCAGCGTTCGAAATTCATAACATTGCAACTGGTTAACCACCAATGGAACTGTCTCCTGACGAATACCCAGATTTTTATCAGCCCCCTTTCATGATTTTATTTATTTAGTTAATCTACAAACGGTAGATTTATGGCCTTGATTTCTGAGATTTAATTCATACTATATAAGTCTGCAATAATACTTACCTAAAGACCTGCCGGTCCTCATAAAATGCAGAATATTTTTATTTATATGGAGTCGCTGACTTTGTCAAGAGAAGAGCGGATCTGAATTTAAATCTCTAATTAAATCAAATTCATTTATTCGTCATTCGTCATTCCTAGGGTTCGTCATTTTTTTCCGGGTTTCTAAGCGGGCTTTTAGCCTGGGAAACTTATTCATGTCGGTGTGGGGCAAAAAGAGGGCGGCAACATAGTTATCCATGTAGGATATTGTATCCGAAAGCTCAAAATTGGTCATTTTTTTGGTAACTTCGAACACATCCCGGCGGATGTGGTTGGTCAGCGAGCTCATTTTGGCGCCCATCAAGGAACCGTTGCCGATAAAGGTTACTTTTTCAGGATCCATTTCCGGCAGCAGACCGATGGTCATGGCTTTTTCAAGATCGACATAGCTGCCGAATCCTCCGGCCAATATAATTTTCTCAATGTCCTCAATGCCCATTCCCACCTCTGTCAGCAGGGTCATTCCTACCCATCCCCGCGCACGAGGATGGTCAGAGCGCTGATTTTGGCGCGCATCAAGGAACCGTTGCCGGTAAAGGTTACATATTCAGTATCCATTTCCGGCAGCAGGCCGATGGTCATGGCCTTTTCCAGATCCACATAGCTGCCGAATCCTCCGGCCAATATAATTTTCTCAATGTCCTCAATGCCCATTCCCACCTCTGTCAGCAGGGTCATGCAGCCGCTGTAGATGGCCCCCTTGGCCCGTATGAGATTTTCGATGTCGATTTCCGTCAGGGTAATATCGCGGTCGATCTGGGTTCCATCCTGCCAGGCCAGCACGTACTCATAGACGCCGTTGTCCTCACGAATGCGGGGGGTGTCCAGGTCACGGTCAAATTTACCCAGATTGTTTATAATCCCCAATTCGAACATAACGGCTACCATAATAATCAATCCGGACCCGCAAATACCTTTGGGCCGGACATTGCCGATGGTGATAATCATGGGCTCGAGGGTGATCGGATCAATTGAGAAATCCTCGATCGCCCCTTTGGCCGCACGCATCCCGAATTTCAACCCTCCGCCTTCAAAGGCCGGACCGGCAGAACAGGCCGCACATGCCAGCCAGTCTTTGTTGCCGATCACGATTTCGGCATTGGTACCGACATCCATATAGAGGGTCAGGGCCTCGGACCGATATATCCCCGATCCCATCACCCCGGCCACAATATCTCCGCCCACATAGCTTGAAACCGCCGGGTAAACCAATGCGGCGACATGTTCGCCCAATTCCATGCCCAGGTCGGAGGCCTTGATGGGGGGATAAAGCGTGGCGGCCGGCACGTAAGGTGCGCGCCTTATGGACCGCGGATCAACCGCCAGCATCAACTGCGTCATGGTCGTGTTGCCGGCCAGGGTGATGGTCGAGATATTCTCCGGGTCCACGCCGGACCGTTTGACAATTTTGGTTAAAATCTTATTGATGGTTTTAATGACGACCTCGTTTATTTTTGCCAGACCGCCGGGTTTTTCCGCATACACGATTCGCGAAATAACATCCTCGCCATAACTGATCTGTCCGTTAAACTCCCCGTGCTCGGCCAGAACTTCACCGCTGATAAGGTCGATGACCTGGCCATATATTGTGGTCGTACCGATATCCATGGCAATGGCATAACTTTGATCGGATGTATTGCCGGGCTGAACATTAATAATACGCGTTTTGCCGACATCCCGCACGGGTCGCACCAGGGTTGCCGTCACCTTGAAATCATCTTCGCGGATCACCCGCGATATTTTTCGAATCATCGCAAGGGTGACATCCAAACGATGCTCATCGTGTTCAATTTGGAGGTAGCTGATCAAACGGGTGATATCCGGCAGGTTGTCCTGAGCCGTGGGTGCGGGAAGCTCTAAATATTTTTTTTCAACGGGTGCAACGAAAAGCCCCTTTTCTTTCAGTTCTTCGAAATTCATTTCCCGGATATGGGCGGTGCGGCGCGGTGCGGCCTGCAGTTTAAGCACACTGGAATCAAGGGTCGATTCGACGGGAATGCGCACGACCAGGTTGTTTTTAACAATTGCCTGGCAGGCCAGGCGATAGCCTTTTTCCTGGTCTTCCACGCTGAGTTTTTCTGAAATGCCACCGTCCACGGTGCCGTCCTCAATCAGGACCCGACACTTTCCGCAAACCCCTTCCCCACCGCAGGAAGCATTCACATGCACCCCGGCCTCCAGGGCCGCGCGGATAACCGTATCGCCGTCTTCAATCTCAATTTCAGTTTCATAGGGTAGAAATTTTACTGTGTGTGTGGTCATTCTGACAGTCCTTAGCTGGTTTTAATTTATGTTTACCGGTCGATAACTGCTTGTAACTGACCGTTGGTCGCCAATTGCATAGCGCACAGGGCATAGCGTAAAGGGCAGAGAGCATGGCGCATGGCGTTCGACAAAGGAGAATATCTGGCCAGTCAACGCTATGCTCTATGCCCTATGCGCTAGGCCGATTCCCCGCAACCCGTAACCAAGATTAGTTGAATAGTTAATTACTCCGCCCTGAAAAATAGAACATTTAGGGTTGCAAATTGTTATTTGAAAACTGAAGTAAGTTGATAGATCGAAGGCCCGGCGGATTAATTATTTTATGCTGCGCATTTTTTTATGTTTTTTTTGACTTTTTAATTTCATCCCAGATGCTGATGTAAAAAAACAGTATGGACTAAGCTCTTGAAATTTTGTACTTTTTTTAATATTTTGAAGAGTTTTTCAGTACTCATACGCCTCTTTGCACTTCTTTTTAAGAAATAATTAATTAATCCGCCCGGATCAACTGCTAAATATTTTCTTCAACTTTCAAAGAACAAATTTACTATCCTCAACCCTGTTATGGCTATTTTTCAGGGCGGAGTAATTAGGTTAAATGATTTCAACCTATTTGACTAACCGCCCCCCTGTAATCAACTCAATCAACTATATAGTGGTTGAACGAAAACCCAGCTAAATCGATTTGTTGGGTTTCGCCGTTTAGATCATGGCGCGCAAGATGCTTGATTTTCGTAGGTTGGGTTGAGGTACGAAATCCAACATAACCGAACAGGCTCTACCCAACCTACCAAAATCGCGACTTTCCGTGCAGGTACTATATATATCCGAAATCCCAAATCACAAATCCAAAATCGAAAGACCCGCAACCCGCAACCCGCAACCCCTACAAATGACGAATGACGAATGAATATTGACGAATTATGGCAGTCGCTACGCTCCGTCGTTAATCAACTTATAAAACCGATAGAATTCCTCAATTCCGCATTCCGCATTCCGCATTCCAAAGACCCGTATCCCGCAACCCGCAACCCGCCTCACGCCGGTTCATCAAACTTACAACTCAGGGTCAACATATCGCCGTCAAAAAAGGTACTCACTTTGTAGGACAGTTGATTAAACAGCTTGATCATTCCGCGGTTGTTGGGCGAGGTGTAGGCCACCAGCCCGGAGATGTCGTTTTGCATTGCTGCTGAGGCAAGTTTTTTTATAAGGATTTTGCCCATCCCTTTTTTCTGATACTCTTTGCTGATGGAAAAGGCGACTTCGGCAACATTGGTGGCCGGATCGATCAGGTACTCCCCGATACCCACCACCCGGCCGAAGCCGAATTCGCCGACAATCACCACCATGGTTAAATCTTTTACATAATCGATCTGAGAAACACCTTCAACCTCTTCTTTTAGAAAAGTGGTTTTCTCGTGAAAAAACCGCGCGACGACATCATCTTTGTCCAGGTTGTAAAAGTGTTCTTGAATTCTTCTTTCATCAACCGGCTTGACCGGCCGCACCGTAATCTGCTCCCCGTCAATTTCAAGGGTTTCTTCCAGATGGATCGGATAAACACCATGCAGTGACTCATGCAAGGGTCCGGTCGGAACTGAGAAGCCCCATCTTTTTGGCTTCAAAAAAGAGCTCATCACGAAAATCAGGATGGGCGATACTGATCATGGCCATGGCCCGCTCCTGGAAACTTTTCCCAAACAGATTGACCGCCCCGTATTCCGTGACGACATAGTGAACATCCCCTCGGGGAGCGACAACCGCTGTGTCGTTCAAAAAAGGAACGACCCGACTTTTTTTGCCCTGCATGGCCGTCGACGGCAACATTAAAATTGACTTCCCGCCCGCGGACTGGACCGCGCCGCGCATAAAATCCGAGATGCCGGTCACCCCTGAAAAATGGGTTTGGGGCATGGCATCGGCCGCCACCTGACCGGTCAAATCAATGGACATGGCAACGCTCATGGCAACCATTTTATGATGCCGGGCAATGATTCCCGGATCACAAACATAATCGGAAGGATGGAACTCAACAGCGGGGTTATCATTTAAGAATTCATACAGGTCCTCGGAACCGATGGCGCTGTTGGCGACCATCTTGCCCTCATTGAACCCCTTTTTGCGGTTGGTAATCACCCCTTTGGAAAACAGGTGCATGATTTCGTTGGTCATATACATGGTGTGAATGCCAAGATCGTTTCTATCCGACAATGCCAGCATGACGGCCTCCGATGTCGTGCCCAGGCCGATGGCCAGGGTTGATCCGTCATCGATCAGCCGTCTGGCAATCAACCGGCCGATGTCGTTGGCGGCCGGCAGTTCCGGATTCTCACCGATCGTCAGCAGGGGTTCGTCATATTCCACGAAAAAATCAACTTCGTTGACGTGCAGGAAACTTCGCCCCAGTACCCGGGGCATGTTGGCGTTGACCTGGGCAATTACCAGGTCGGCGGATTGCGCCGCCGCCAGAGTTATATCAACCGAAACCCCCAGGCTCATCCAGCCAAAATCATCCGGCGGTGACACCTGGATCAGGGCCACATGAATCGGCAGCAGGCGGCTTTTAAAAAGGCGCGGAATGGCCGACATGTTGATGGGCGTGATAAAGCGCATATTGCGCGCAATTCCCTTGGCCTTGGCGGAACCCAGGTAAAAAGACCGAAGGTTGAGGCTATGGTCTTTGGTTTTATTGGCAATCAAGCTCAGCGGGGTGGTTTCCAGGGTCATCAGCCGGATGATCTCGATATCCTTGAATTGACCTGAAAGCTCGGAAAGCTCACGGACCAGATGCTGCGGTTCACCGCAGGAGGAGCCGATAAAGACCCGCTGTCCCGGCCTGATTTGGCTCAGGGCTTCTGTGGCACGCGTCTGTTTTCAATGTAATCATCCGCCCAATAGGTTGTAAGTGCCATGGGAATCTCCTTGGTTAAGAAGGTTCAAAGGTTCTGCGTTCTGGGTTCAGAGGTTCGGGATAGCCATAAGCCGCTGAAAGGGCCAGTTTGGTTAATAAAGAAACTATTGAACATCGAACATCGAACATTGAACGTCCAACATCGAATAAGGTATTCTGACAATAGAAAAAAAGACTGAACAAAGCGAATTTACCGCTCGAAACTTGTCTGCCTCTGGAAGATTGTTCGGATCAATATTCCGCGAATTTTAGATCACGTCTTCGCCGTGATTCGCTTGTTTTAAAATTAGGTAAAGCGAAGCGTCATCAATATTGGACGTTCGATGTTGGGCGTTCGATGTTCGACGTTCAATATGCTCACTATTCCGGCCTCCTGAAGCTTCATATGAGAGGTTCGCTGTTCAACTTACAACCCCTGAACCCTGAACCTCTGAACCCCTGAACCTTTGAACCCCTGAACCTTTGAACCCTGAACCTCTAAACCTCTGAACCCTTGAACGGTTATAGATTTAGCCTATTTGGATAGGATTGGCAAGTATTAGATAATACGGGTCCGACATTAGCGCTTGACTCTCAAATATCTTTTATTTATAGTTTTTTATTTAATTTTCACCTTATTATCTCTCTTTTCAATTTGTGGATTGTGTAAATGAATGTACTCAAAACCTTTATACGCTGGATTGACGGTTTAAACGAACGGTTGGCCGGGGGGTGGCCTGGGCCACCCTGGCGCTGGCATTGGTCATTTTTGTCGACGTGGTCATGCGCTATCTTTTTAATACCAGTTTCGTTTTCACCCAGGAATTGGAGTGGCACCTTTTTGGTTTCATTTTTCTGATTGGAGCCGGCTACACGTTGCTGCATGACGGCCACGTGCGAGTTGACATCATCTATCAGCGCCAGGGATACCGGGGCCGGGCCTGGATTAATTTGGTTGGGGTCATTCTGTTTTTGATTCCGGGCTGTCTGATGGTCATCATCACTTCCTGGAAATTCGTGCTATCCTCCTTTTTAATCCTGGAGGGTTCGCCGGACCCCGGCGGCATCCCTTTACGCTTTATAGTCAAGGGATGCATCCCGGCAGGATTCTCTCTCCTTTTGCTGCAGGGGACTTTCCCTGGGAGTTCACAGTTTGCTGCAGATCCTGGGAGTCGAAACGCCCGAAGGAGGAGAAGACCTGATGGAGTATCTGGCGGCCTGGATGTTTTTGGCCTTAACCATTTTATTGATGCTCGGATTTCCGGTGACCTTCACCCTGCTGGGTACTTCTCTGGTGTTCGGATTGATCGGTTTCGGATGGGATTTTTTTAATCTGCTGCCCCTGCGCATCTGGGGCCGGATAACCAATGTGACGCTGATCGCCGTGCCCCTGTTTGTTTTTATGGGGGTTATGTTGGAACGATCCGGTTTGGCAGAAGATCTGCTGGATACCATGGCATTGCTGTTTGGTCGCCTGCGCGGCGGCCTGGCAATTTCGGTAGTGGTGGTCGGGGCTTTACTGGGTGCCTCCACCGGTATTGTCGGCGCCACGGTGGTGACCATGGGGCTGCTGGCCGTACCGACCATGCTCAGACGCGGGTATCAGAAAGAGCTTGCCACCGGCACCGTAGCCGCTTCCGGCACCCTGGGGCAAATCATCCCCCCCAGCATCGTATTGGTGCTCATCGCCGATATTGTCGGCGTTTCGGTGGGTGATATCTTCATGGGCGCCGTCCTGCCCGGTCTCATTCTCGTGGGGCTTTTTATTATTTATATTCTGATCGCCGCTTTCTTACGCCCTGAGATCGCCCCTGCCATTTCCAGGGAAGAACTGGCGGCCATAACGCGTCGACAACTGGCAGTGCGGGTCCTCAAAGCCCTGTTTCCGCCCCATGTTTCTGATGGTATCCGTGTTAGGATCCATTTTTGCAGGCATTGCTTCGCCGACCGAGGCGGCCGCCGTCGGAGCCGTGGGCGCAAGCCTGTTGACCATGGCCAATAAAAAATTCAATCTGTCCTTGCTGCGGGATGTCATGCAATCCACGCTCAAGTTAACCTGTATGGTCTTTATCATTCTTTGCGGGGCGGCGGCCTTCGGACTGGTCTTTCGCGGTCTCGGAGGCGATGGTCTCGTACGGGATTTTCTGGGTGGGGTCGCCCACCACTACAGCAAGGGAGCCGTTCTGGCCATTGTGATGCTCCTTATTTTTTCCATTGGCTTTTTTCTGGATTTTATCGAAATCACATTTATTCACGTCCCGGTGCTGGCGCCGATCATGATTGATTTCGGCTTTGATCCGCTCTGGTTCTGCATTCTGCTGGCGGTGAATCTGCAGACTTCGTTTTTAACGCCGCCGTTCGGGTTCTCACTATTTTACCTTAAAGCCGTGACCCCGCCCGAAATCACCACGGGTCACATTTATCGGGGCATAATTCCGTTTGTTCTCGTCCAGATGATCGGGCTGGCCATCATCGTCTTTTTCCCGCAACTGGCCACCTGGCTGCCCAAGCTTGTTTTCGGACCATAGTGTTATGTCCCATAAATATACTAGCAAAATGGTACTGTATTTTTAAGTATGATCGTGTCTTGGAACTGAAAAAATCCCAAGCACCAATTAACAAACAATAATTGTATTTTGAGATTTATTTGTATTTTGAGTTTTGTTATTTGGGATTTAATCGGCTGTTGCTTGCAATGTGAAGACCAATTAGGTCTTGACTAACATCCAAGAAAAGTTGAATAAGGGTATGGCTGTTGAGCGGCGGCTTGCGATATCGAAAGTGCCGCATGTATCAAATCATCTTTATTGAAAAAGGAGGTTTCTTATGAAGCGACGTGATTTTCTGAAAAAGGCAGGTCTGGGGGCGGCAGCAGTAGCCGCCACCGCAGTAAATGCCCCCGCAGTACTGGCGAAGAAAACCTACAGATGGAAGATGGTCACTACCTGGCCACCCAAACTTCCCGTTCTTCAAGAAGGGTGCGAGCGGCTGGCCAAAAGGCTCGATCAAATGACGGGTGGTCAACTCAAGATTCAGGTTTACGCAGCCGGCGAACTCGTGCCTGCCTTTGAAAGCTTCCAGGCCGTATCCGACGGAACAGTAGAAGTCGGCAGCGGGGCCTCATATTATTGGGCCGGAAAAGAACCGGCAACCCAGTGGTTTGCCGCCGTTCCCTTCGGGATGAATGCCCAGGGTATGTCGGCCTGGTTCCATGGCGGCGACCGCGAAGGTCTTAAACTATGGGAAGAAACTTACGCGCCGTTCAACCTGGTTCCAAGGCCCGGCGGTTCCACCGGTGTTCAGATGGGTGGATGGTTTAATAAAAAAATCAACTCCATCGACGACTACAAAGGGCTGAAAATGCGTATTCCCGGATTGGGAGGAAAAGTTGTGGCCAAGGCCGGCGGAACCGTGGTTCTTACGCCCGGTGGTGAAATTTTTACCAACCTGGAGCGCGGTGTCATCGATGCCACCGAATGGGTGGGCCCCTACCATGATTTGAGAATGGGCTTTTACCAGGCCGCCAAGTACTACTACTATCCCGGATGGCATGAGCCCGGAACGTACCTGGAATATTTCTTCAATAAAAAAGCCTATGATTCCCTTACCACGGAACTCAAGCATATTGTCGATGTTGCCTGCATGGAAAACGAGCATTGGGTGCTGGCCGAATTCGATGCCAATAACGGTGCAGCCCTGCAAACCCTGATCAACAAGCACAACGTCAAGGTGTACCGGTTTCCGGACAAGGTGCTCGATGCCCTGCGTCCCCTGGCACAGGAAGTCGTAGAGGAAGAGGCCGCCAAGAGCCCCATGGCCAGGAAAGTCAACGAATCTTTCAAGAAATTCCAGAAAGTGGTCGGCGCCTGGGGCAGCATATCCGAAAAGTCTTACTATGACATCATTGCGCCTAAAAACCCTGCCTAGTGGATAGTCATTTTCGGTAAGATTTAACTTTACTCGCCAGCCGGTATGATATAGCCGGCTGGCGTTTTTTTTCGAAGGAGGCCGTAAAATGATCCCTGAAATCAAGAAAATCCTTTACCCAACCGACCTTTCCGAAAATGCCCGCTATGCGTTTGGATTTGCCGTCAGCCTGGCCAACCGCTACGGTG